>Ga0209128_1003226_pt1 | contig 10146 bp, 24 predicted proteins | sample ETNvirnome_6_100_FD_184072 | JGI IMG/M metagenome (GOLD analysis project Ga0209128, IMG submission 184072) | Marine viral communities from the Pacific Ocean - ETNP_6_100 (SPAdes) (version 2) | ecosystem: Environmental > Aquatic > Marine > Oceanic | place: Pacific Ocean | collected 2013-06-19
GATATTCAATGACCCAAAGCAATAATCGGTAGCGGAAGATTGGGGCTCGCCGCCGACATTACGCCCGAAAAATTAACGGGTCGTCTATCTTTGACGCACCGTGTCTCTGAAGATCTAATAGCTTCCGCTGATGCTTGGACTGATACTCTTGGTGATTTTGGAGCGGGAGTTAAAGTAAAATGGAAGTGGTAATTGAAGCTAAGAATACTAGCAAGAGAGGTTAAGCAGCTGGTGGACCTGTTGGTGAACACCACGGACGAGAACGAGATTGCTACCATTCACGGTGCAATCAGAATTAAGCTCAAAATGATTAGGGAGATTCTAGATGGGCAACGTATCTGAACACTTCTCAGGAAGAGAATTTGCATGTAAATGCGGCTGCAAGTCTGAACTTAAGCTGGCTCGCTCCTTGGTTGATTTGCTAGAGGGAATACGCAAAGCTGCTGACGGTGATGCGATTAGAATTACATCTGGAGCTAGATGTAAAAAGCATAATCTTGAAACACCCGGGGCCGCAGGTAATTCATGGCACATTCCTAGAGATGGTGTTCTTTATGCGTCTGACATTACCTATGCCAATAGAGCCAAGATAAATAAGATAAGCATATTAAGACTTTACGTCTTGGCGGATAAGCTAGGCGCTAATGGTCTTGGTCTTTATAACGGAAGAATTCATGTAGACCAAAGGCCTGACGGTAGGGCAAGATGGATTCATAATGGAGTCACTTGGGAGTCAGAGTGATTTCCAAAGCCAGAAAACAATAACTCCTACTGTTGCTCCGATTCCAATTGCAAAAAGACGATCCATTAGTTTCTTCTTTCTATATTGTCGATAAATTAGCTTCCTGCTGTCTTCGTCAAATAGTACCATTTTAATCCCCGTTAACATCACATTTACGAATTTCTATTGCTACTCTAGGGTTTTCCCAATCACGCTTCCTAGAGCTTATGAGGCATCTTACCCAATAATCATTCTGATAGATACCTGCCTTCTGAAGGGCATCCATAGGGGCTGAGGCCAGGTTATCAACGTCTATAGACTGTCCTTTGGCAAGGTAGGAGATAACTCTGACTTCCATGGGTGTTTTTGGTGGAATTTCTGGATAATCCCCGGACTCCAACTGGTCTGCCAATTGGGACGCTGCATCCTTGTGCCACTTCTTAACGTCTGCCGGGGTGTATATATAGGCCCTGCCCTTTGCTATGCCTACTCGCTTAGAGTTCTTTTGGCTGACAGGTTTACCAAGGATGGTAAATTTCCAGATGAAGTCATCGTCCATCTTCATTATTGTCCTCCCTTATGTATGGATCGTAGTCACCAGGGCATGAACAAAAAAAGCAGCCTTTGTCGTTGCACTCATCGCACTCAGGCTCATCCTTCATGTGGTCTTCAATTTCCACTATTGCTCCCCCTCCTCTTCCTCTTCCTCTTCTTCCTCTTCTTTATTCTCACCAAATAAATCAGCGAGGTTCTCTTTCCAGGTGCCAGGATAGCAGTAACGACAATCCAAAGCTCCGCACAAACAAGGCTCTCGGTATCTCCCCGCCATTCTAGTGCTCCTTATTGGCTTCTTCTATTTCGTGCTCTTTGTGCATTTCGGCAGCTAGGTTCCAAGTCATTGCCATCATCATATGGGCAACCGCCTTTTCGCTTCCTTGGAATCTGTCTGCAATCTCCTGCAACTCTTTTATTGATCCTGGCGTTGCGAATAGATTGCTCTTTGTAAATAATTTGCTCATCTTTGTGTTCTCATAGATGCGTCCGATAGCTCCATGAAGGCTCCTCCTGAATGAAAACCTTCTCTGATTCTATCTGCAACTCTTTCTCCATAACGCTCTTTGAACGCTTGGGTGTTTAGGTTTGTTGTTATTATTGTTTTTCTAAAGTTAGAGTATCGTTCATCAATTAATTCGTCTAACCTCTGCAAGAAGTTTCCGTTCTTATCCAGGTATTCAACCCCAAGATCATCAATCACCATATAGCGAGATTCCATCATCTTCTCGAATTCCTTAGCGTAACCATTAGTTCTGGCTATCCTAGTCCCACTCCACCAGTATCGCTTAAGATATGTTGGGGCTTCTAGGGCCATATCATAAAGCCATGTTGCAGCTGCGGTAGACTTACCAGTTCCCTTGTCTGCTGAGAGTATTAAGCACCAGGCCTCTCTCGGAGTATCACTCCAATTTTTAACAATGTTAACTGCCTTGGTAGTTTTTAGATTTTCGAGATTCTTTATTATTCTCTCAGGGACACCCCAAGCACGTAGGCAGTTAAGCTTAGCGGTTGGTGTGGTTTCCTCTGATGGAAGTATAAAGTCTTCAGACTGGCTAGCTGCCTCTGACTTCTCCATCATTCTTTTGGCAATTTGCATGTAAGGGTCGCTTTCAAAATTCGGATGACTGGTCCCCATCTTTAAACTCCTCGCTTCCTTTATGGTGGCCTATTTGCTCTTGCTGAACTCCATTGTTAGCAAGCTCGATAAAGCCTTCTACCTTCGTTCCGTTTCTGAAGATGTATTCTGCTGAATGTCCTGCCGGATGCTTTGAATGCCAAGGGCAAATCCTGTTCCCATCAATAGCCTTCAATAAGTCACCCTTCGTGAATCCATCTTCCTTTATTCTTGCTCTGATTCTTTTCCAATCCCTAGAGCCGGGGCGTAGCATTTTTCCGCGAGTAGGATGCACTGTCCTATAATAGTTAACGATTTCAAGAATTGATTCAGAGATAGGAGCGCTAAGGGGGATATCAGCACTCTTAGCTCCTTTTCGTTTTCCATTATATCGCGTCCAATTATGGACAGTAAGCATCCCCTCGGTAGCATCAAGCAGTCGAAGCTCCACAAGGGTGTGAACGAAACCCTCATAACAGCCATCGTAATCTGCCGCTTCTGCTACATCAACATCCTCCATGCCTACCAGTCTGCCATCCTGCTTGTATTCAATACAGAAGCACCAAAGATTGTAGAGCGCTAACACTCCTTCAGGTCCAAGCTTGTTACGTAACCTTCTAATCTTTGGGTGAATACGCGTAGAAGTGCATAACCTTAACTCTTTAGGCATGAAGACTCCTTGATCGGTGTTATTGGCTAGTGAGGCGTTGGGACCAGGAGATAAGCATGGCACCAAATACCCTTGGGGAGAAATATATTCACCTCACTAGCACTGCTAGAATCGCAGATCATTACCCTCGTCGTCAACCTGATGTGCAGCTGCATCTACAGATAAATAATTATCTGCCTGAAGGTATTTCTCTCCTGGCTTGCGCGTCATTTCGAGCTTGCCCTTTTTGTCCTTAAAGTCATCGGTGTCTAGGCTTTCGTTATCGAAATCAACACCAACACTTGCACAAAATTCCTTAAGCTTCCATTTCGCTTTCGGTGCAGTGGTGACAATATTCTCTCGAGTTGTGAACCCAACCCCATCGTCATTCCAGATATCAAGCTCTAGAGCCATCCCCTGGTTGCCCGTACTAAAAGTTACAAGCTCGCACGAGGCGATTTTAAAGTTATAGACACCTTCTGGATATCCTTCATCAATCTCAGTTGGGTTATGATTTAATGCTACCATTGTTCTCTCCTTTAAGTTGGTAGGCCTGATAGACCTCCATGTAATTTCCATATGTAAAATCAATTTTTTCTGGCATTTCGTAACCCGCTCGGCTTTTTGCATCTCGACCAGGGCCACCTTCAAAATAACAAACTCTTTTATTGTCTCCTTTTTGCTTGGCGATTCTGTCGCCTTGCTTTAATACGGAAACAAAATCTTTGGTGATGTGACCTACTTGGTCTGACCATTCCAGGGTTGATTGCCATATGAACTTATGCATGGCTGCACCAATCTTCTGAAAGTCATCCCCAAGAGCATTCCCGTGTCTATGTAAACCTTCGTGAGCTAAGAGAACAATCCACATTCCTTTCTCTCTCCGAAGAATATCAAGACCCTTTAAAAGCCTCATGAACTCTATCGAAGCAAGCTTGTCTCCTTCAGCCCACTGGTTGAATCCGGGCTTACCTCTCTCTGAGGTCCAGCGACCACCGAAATGTTCTTTGCAGACATATTCCCGACAAAGCTTCTCGGCCTGATTTACAACATCAAGGATTAATGTTTCTCGATCATGATTAGTTTCGATTAAGAATTCAACAGCACCAAGGATATCCTGCCATTGCTCAATCTTTCCTACTTTGGGAATCTTGGGAACCTTTGCTGTGCATCCTTCCTCAGTCATAATGAAGACCGGTAAAGGTGTTTTAACTCCAAAGGTTGTCTTTCCTAATCCAGGGCCACTAACTAAAGTCAGTCTTGGCATTGGCTTAGGATCTTCAGACACCGTTAAGTCATACTCCATAGTTACTTTCTCTTTTCTAGTTGAAGTGTTGTTTCCTGATTGCTTGACAGTTCAGGATGTGAATTTTCAATTTGAATTAATTTCTCAGAACTCTCCAGGCTCTCTCTTCCTATGCAAACATTTAAGTAGTCGCATCCTCCGAAATTAAAACAAGCAGAGCTATTTCTAATATTGAGCAAAGAACTTGAATCTGGGCTGTGTTTCTTTTTGCCCTCCTCAAGAAGCTCGACAAAGGATGTAAGCTCATTGAACCTTTGATTGTGCTGATCTTCAGTACACATGACTTCATAACGAACATACTTCTCAGGGTGCTCCAGATAGTATTCCATTATTCGTTTATCAAATTCCTCGAGAGATTCCTGATTCTCAGCTTTTCTCTCTGCATACTCCTCATCAGTCTCAGATTTTCGTTTAGCAATCTTCTTCTTCTGTTTTGGCGAAGCCTTAGAAGTACCAACAACATCATAAACCAAGTTAGGGAACCCACTTCCTAGCCTCCATCCTGCTTCTCTATAGATAGTGCATTGAATATCCATTGGTAGTCTTGCGAAGTAAGTGCCAGTCACAGACTCTAAAGATACTGAGGTTGTCTTGTGCTCTAAGATTACAGGTAGTTCTGAGCCAAGTGTAATTGCATCAAGCTTTCCTCTGATGGTTATTTCCCCGTGTGCTGTATCGAGCTTAAAGCTGAACTCTTGCTCTACTAGCCATTGGGTCTTAGCATCTTGAATATCCTTTAGTTCTGACTGGTATCTCTTGTAGTACCCTGCGACATACGCCTTGCACCTGGAGAAGTTTATTCTCCCTTCTTCCGATTCCCAGTACGAGACATCACCAATGTAATCAAAGACATCTCCAGGAATTATGGTCCCATGCTTCTGCACGTCGAACTCATGCCATCCGACTGTGCTTTCATACATCATGATGAGGGCGTTTTTGTAGCTTAATCCCTGATGGAACGCCTCAAGGCCTCGATGAACTAAGGAGCCCGCCATCATTGCTGGTGATCCTCCTGCTGGCCTGTACATATCCATGTAGCGGTATCGGTATTTCCTTAGGCATCCTTGTGCTGTACTTAGACTGCTTGACGTATAAGCCATTTATTAATTCTCCTTTTTTTCTCCTAGTTTAAGGTTCTGTTTTTTTCTGAATTTATTTCTTGAATTATTTTTTCAATATTTCCAATCAGCTCTCCTTTCATGAAAAGCTGTCGCTGCCTTGTTTCATTTGGATGTTCTTTCTTCACAACCTTATCCACCTCGCTGTATATAAGTGCGCGAGCTATTGGCTTATCACTCGTCAATAGTGGATTAGATTGGAGAAATTGTTTTAACTTCTTCCGCTCATAGGTATTCATTGTATATTCGGCCCCTCTAACCTTTAGTTAAATTTGAATCTTCCTTCGCTGCCGTGATGCTACGCTCTGTCTCTTCCAGTAGTTTCTCAAATCTATCCAGACTCTCCCTAAACGATATCAGCAACGACCCAACCTCTTCACTTACCTCTGCTGCATCGACCCACTCTTTGGTCCCGATTAAGCTTCTTTCAAATTCCTCTGCCTCTTCAAGCTCCTCAGTTTCTTGAGCAGTGAAGATATATTCCATTCTTCTTTTTTCTCTTGGGGTAGGTTCTAATTCCTTTAACCCGTCGAATCCATCATGCTTGTTTTTCATAGGTTGTCCCTCTTATGCAGTCACAGGCTTTCTCTGCGCGTTGTGCTGCTTGCATTAAAAACTTTCTGTCGCTCTTTAGCTTTCCTAACCAATGCTCAATATATCCTGCTGAATTATTAAAACATTTATCTAAAGTTTCTTCAGGCACCCCTATGTCTGCAAGAAGGAAGCAATTTCCCATTTCAGCAACCAGCTCCTCTTCCGAGTAAGCATGATCACCGAAGAGACTTTTCATCCCTTCTTTTCTATTTAGTCTTGTCGTGTGTCCTGTGCTGTGAACAGCTTCGTGAAATCTTGTTGACCAATATTCTCCCCGTAAGGAAAACCTTTCAGGTGATGGCATCTTGATAATGTCTAGGGTTGGAGAGTAGGATGCGCCGTTGTAGCCGTGCTTGGTTACAGGCCCTCCGTCCTCTTCATATCTTGCAACGATGTCCATTGCATTTTTATCCCAATCTTCAGGAGGGACTGACTCTTCTTTTTCTTTTGGCCAGATGGTTTCATGATTCTCAATTTGGTTTCGATTAAAGATTTTATAGAATCGAGTAAATCCAAACCTTTTCTTTTCTCCGCCCTCAACCTTTTCGCCATGACCCCAGAAGACAATAGGGGTATATCTCTCACCCTCGCTGAGCTTAAAGCCCATCTTGTTAAGCTGCTTGGCTGTTAGCCAGTAGGAACAGTCAAAGCCGGAAACTAAGGGGCTTGTTATGAGTGCGTTGATTCCTCTGTAAGGACGCTTGGTTATAAAGTTCTGAGGTCTTCCTCCCCTCGAGGTGGACCAAGGCTTTTGCCAAGGCACCGTTCCGCTCTCAAGTAGTTCTACTATTTTCTCTGTAACAATCTTATTGACCTTCTCGCTCATTGTCTGCCTCCTTCCTTAGCTCCTGAATACGGTCCCAAGAGCAATGCCAAGCATACTTAACGACAGACTCGAACGCATTTATCCATTCGTGATAGTCTTTATCACCAGGATACTTTCCTTCCTTGGTCCGAATGTTTTCGAGTAAATCAAAGAGATGTCTGCCAACAAAAAAGTCTAGCTCTATTGTTCTTGCAGATTCGTTAACGTATTTAATGTGGTCTTCTGAGTTATACCTCAAGGTCTTATCTCCTTTTGCTGCGGCTCTCCCAAGCCGATTCTAATGGCAGACTATTGAACGGCGGTCTGCCAGCGCCAGGTGAGCCTTAAACTCCACCATCAGTGATGGCTATCCAGAGAAGGATTAGCCAATTCTGTTTATAATTTTTTCTTTTATTTCTTAGACGAGGCTTTTTTAGCTTCATCACTTTGCTCCCATACAGTTACGCGTTGAATGTATTTCCCAGAACAGAAGGAAGAACAGAAAGGATGGTCGTCAACGGTTTCGCCCTGGTGGGTGAAGGACGTCCCGCAATCGTAACACTGTTTCATTTTTTATCTCCTGGTCACTAGTATTACTAGTGCTACTGAGTGAGTTAACTAATAGTTTCTCCCTGGCTGACTCACTAGTTAATATGTCTGCTAATTGAACGATGATGTCAATAAGCAAACGGTCATTTTTTGCGAGTTTGTGCCCACTTAATGATCTTTTAAGTTCACTTATCTTCCGTTTAAGTACATTTATATTATTTATTGGCATCACTAAACCGCACGACGGTACGATCTTAGGTGATTCTTAGCTATATTGGCTGCTTCTTCTTTGATAGCTTTGACGGCGATAGTGCCTAGTTCGTTTGCCAGGAATTGGCTTAGCGTAAACAACTCATCTCTCGCCTCATTGGATAGGGCATTATCGTCTAACGTTACCTCATAGACGATGGCCTGATATTGCTGAATAGCATCGACCAATCTCATAGGTTCCTCCCCCGAGGAATATGGTTTATGCTAAATGCAATATAATATTATTTCGCAAGTAATTATGTGTATGCGTCTACACACATCCTTGCAGGTTATCCTACTTGTAGCTACCCTAATTCCTCTTCCTCCTCTTCAGGCTCACGGATGTATGTATCCCATTCATCCCCCCAAGCTCCCGTCAAAAGATACTCTCGTTGAGCAGCGGTCAGGGTTGGGAAAGCATCTTGAATAAGGGTTCCGTTGTTCCAGTCCGCAAACTGCTCCGGTGTGCAAGGCAGCTCAAGCTCCCTTATCTCCCCGGTGAACATGCTTCTTTTTGTTACTTTCATTTTCAGTCCCTTCTGGCCCACATTTTTCTGTAGGTCTTATGGTTGTCCATGAAGTCTTTCCATATTTCGCGCGGGACGAGAGGGGTTATCTCCATGACATTCTCGAATTTCTTAATATTAATTCCCGAGTTTTCTATCGAGAGGAGGATTCTTACGTGCCTCTTCTCCGCATACTTCTGATTCAAGGGTCCGATTAGTGGGCTGAATAGTCCCATTTAGCTCTTCTTTCTTTTCGATGTTTGAATTTCTGAGTTCTTGCTCGAACTGGCGAGTGAAGTATTCTTCTCTCTCCCATGACCTGTTGCTGAATGGAGAATACATTTTGTCCTTCCTAGTTAGTTTTATCCAATTTGAGCTTTATTCTAGATCTTAGCTTCTTTATTTCCTCTTGAGACATCTTTACTGCTTGTTTCGCTTCGCTTCCTTCTAGTTTGTGGGCCATGCTGTGGAATCCTTCTCCTCTTTTCATTGTATTATCAATGATTCTTTTCATTTCTGGGCTTAGTTGGTTGTGGTTTCGGAGTCTTTTACGCATCTCTTTTCTCCTCCACGCCTTATATCCTTGAAGACTTTTTATAGAAGTTTGCCATATTGGTTAGTTGTTCTTCCTCTTCTTTCTCCCTCGCGGCTATTTCTGTGAGGCAGGATTGAAGATCTTGTTCGAGCAGCGCCAAGTTCTGGGTTAGCTCGTCGCATTTTGCTTTGTAGTAATGGGACTTTGCCTGTTCCAGCTTTAGAAGTTTGAAGAATTTTTCAGCGTTGTCCCATTCTAGCTTGGCCATCTCGACGAGCCTCTCCTTTGAGGTGTTCTTAAACTCCTCGCTGCTTGGCTCACCGACGACTCTGGTTAATGGAATTCGTAAATGCATGTGACCTCCGTGTTTTATTCAATTAATAGAATTTCGCTAGAGTGCGGTTAGAAAAGATGCGATGCCGCGGTGGGCTGAGACAAAGAGTTCCCATTGAAGCCAAGCAGAGTGTTCTTTGGCCGGTGATAGCTTCCAGGCTCCCCACGGCCAAGCCTGGCAACATTCCCATGGCATTCCTTCCCAAGCTTGATCAATTTCCCACGGTTTGCGCTGTTCAATGTATGTTGAAATCATGTATTCTTCGTAGCTCATGCCTTATCTCCTTTAATAGAATTTCGATAGAAAGAAGAAAGGGGGCTTTCGCCCCCCTTGGGTTATTCACCCAGAGTCAGGTTCCGGATGCTCCGGGCTATTTGACCGAATGTCATGTATTCCGTGTTGCCTCCGTGTTGGTCTAACTCGCGTTGTCCGTAGAGTGCGGCCCACACGAACTTGACTTGCTTATTCTCAAAGCAACCTAGCTGCTCCTTCTGGTCCATCTTGACTTGATCAAGCTGCTCTCTCAGAGGACAGTAGAGGTCGTTATCGGTATCCTGGTTGGTTCGCCAGGCTGTCATGACCATCTTAAGGGTTTGACCGTCAAGCGGTCCCCCGTTGAGGGTGATGAACTCGGCTACCTTCTCGTTCCCGATAATCTCCATCGCGTCGTCGCTCTGGATGATGATATCGAGGATTTCTTGAAGGTCCTCGCTGGCGACGAACTCTTTGTAGAATCTCGTCACAGTCTGTGCTCGTCCTACTAACTTCTTGGCTTGAAGCCAGTCTCTTGTTCCCACTTGGTGGTCGTCTACTTCACGTTCTAGACTTTGGATTAGTTGGTTGTACATGTTTGCTTATCTCCTGTTAAAGCCGAAGCTTTTAAGTTTAGATTGTCTCCCTCAAGGAAGAAATCTTTTTGGTTGCACAAGCAAAACCAAAAAATTTCAATGCAGAGGGAGCAGATGACGAATCGCTAGGCTTGACTGGGGATAAGATGGACGGCCAGCGAAGCCGGAGTAGTGAAGGAGGCCAACGAGGAGGGAGCAAGAGAGGATGAATCTTGCCCCTCATCGAAGGCGAAAGGGCCGAAGCCCGAAGGCTTCATGAGCCT
>Ga0209128_1003227_pt1 | contig 10140 bp, 15 predicted proteins | sample ETNvirnome_6_100_FD_184072 | JGI IMG/M metagenome (GOLD analysis project Ga0209128, IMG submission 184072) | Marine viral communities from the Pacific Ocean - ETNP_6_100 (SPAdes) (version 2) | ecosystem: Environmental > Aquatic > Marine > Oceanic | place: Pacific Ocean | collected 2013-06-19
TAATCGGTTGTCCCTCTTAAATCTGCTTCTGCGAGTTCTTCTTTGATAATTTGTTTTAGTTTTTCTTTTGATATTTTCATATTATATTACTCCTGTTCCTAAGAAATTAGGTCACGAGGACTTATTCCCTTCTTTTTAAGATACTGTAAAAAAAGCACCAACGAGAAACCTGCGTAACCTGCTACACCCATCCCGGCGAGGAAACCCGGCATATCGAAAGAGCCGTCGAAGTAGGTCAACAATTCTTTGTAAGGCCCCGTGGCTGCCATCGCATAAAGCATTGCTGACGCCGCACCAACTTTGGTTTCGGGACTCACATCACTTTCTTGCACCGCAACACCCCCTTGTCCAGCTTTGGCCTGCAATTGCATGAGCACGGCATCTAATTGACTAACAATTTTTTCATCAGCAAGTGCCTTATTAATCTGGTCTTTCATGCCTCGAAACGGAGAACTCATCAATTTTATTGCCGTTGTAGCGGCTTGTTTAAGATCAATTTCTTGTAATAATAAAGTTTCTTGTTTCTTTCTAGTGTTTATTTGTTTTTTTAATTCTTCTGTAACAATTTGTTTTAGTTTTTCTTTTGATATTTTCATATTAATCTCCTTGGTATCGCCCTTTGCCATATCCTCGATCATGTGTAGGGGTGGCTTTTAAAAGTTTTTGTGATTGTTCATAAGCATTCATTAATGTGTTTTTTTCATCATCACTTAGATCCCATTTTTTCATTTGATATTCTCTGCCTCTGGATATGCTAGCAGTAATATTAAAAGCCTCATTATGTGACGGATTATGTGGAGCCATGATTGCCCATGCTTGACCTAAAAGAGTCCACAAAGCAGGGTGATCTCTACGAATTTTTGTAGGGGGTACTATATTTGGGTCAAGAAACTGTACTGCTCCTTGGTATTCCATGGTTTTTTGCATTTCTTCATAATCACGACGTTGTTTGATATAAAAATCATCTCCAGCTACATCATCAATAGCCTCACGAATTATTTTTTTAAGTTTGCTTTTAGTAATCTTCACGGATCAATCCTCCTGCTATAAATAGTAAGTAATTGATAGTTATCCACTTTTAATTTCGCGGTAAGCACCAACAGTAACAGGAAATAATTCTTCTGCTATGTCCAGACATGCTTCTGCAACTTTTTGGATTTCCCATTGGGCTCCTTCGTGAGTACGAAGGCTGATAAACTTCATTAAATTATTAAGATTGGTGGTGCCATAATATGATGTATACATATTTTGTGGCAACACACCTCGGGCTTGCTCTCTACAGACACCCGTTTTAATGAGATAATTATAAAATTTTAAGCACTGCTCGTGATGCTCTTTAAGTGCTGCGGAACATGTAAGATGTTCTGGATCCCATTGATAAGCAAACTGTGGCATATCCACATACCAATCTTTTATACTATCTTTCCACTTTGGATTAATTGTATCTTTTGAATTGCTAGCTTGTCTGTTGGATTGATGTTGGGTTCTAAATTCTTTTGGCTCATAAAACTGAATATCCAAGTCAGTATACCTACGGGATATCTCGTTATAGCTCCACGTTCTGTGTCGATGGTGCTGGGAACGGACATATAAGGGAACCTTAAATCTAAATGTAATATTATTGTGTTCGAGAGTTGATGTGTGTCTGTGTTTAATAAGATATTTGATAAGCTTCTTATCTTTGTCGTCAAGCTCTTGTTTGTGTACTCCAAACGAAACACGGGCACTGTTAACAATCGTTAAATCAGAGCCCATGTGTTCTACGTAATCTACTTTTCCAATACCGTCGCCATATAATTCTATTGTTTTATTTTTTATGCCTTCTCGCACATTCATTAGTCGTCTAATACCTCGTACTCTTTTCCTGGTGTCCAAGAAATTTTTAGATAGAATTTACCACCATCGACGGCTACACTTTTGCATTTACACCACCGAAAATCATGGACATGCATGCTCTGGATAATATCTCCGCAGCTTTTACACCTTACTCTTTTACCTGCTTCACTGCCAATTTCCATTATTATCCTCTAAGAAGTTGCTTGTTAGCAACAAATAATTTTTCTTGAATCTGTTCGGGAGCGCCCACAATAATTAAATCAGAACCAGTGTGGCCTCTGTTAATCGTCACTCTGGAAAACCTAGTGCGATCATCCAAACCTTCAGGCAATCGACCTTCATTCAATAGTTTATGTGTTGATGTATCTTCCCTTACATAAATTACATGATCCGGATTAACTGCTACTTGTCTTAGTGTAAAGGTCGGTTCATAATTTCTAATTGAACGACCTTTAGAGGTTTCACATACCTCTGTTAAAGTTACCAACATTTTTACTCTCCTTGAGTTCATTTATGTCTACTGGATAAATGCTCTTTTCCGTTACATACCACTGGCATCCACCGTAAATAATTTCATATCCTTTGTCGTTAACACTTGTTACCAAAACAATGGACGGCTCATCTGTCATTGTAGCCTTGTTCACTGTTCCATTCTTATCAAAATTAATAAGTGTAACTTGACTTGGTATATAGGCTAAATCGCCACTACTAATCACTTTCATTTCGTTGTTTTAAGTGTTCTAAACTATCCCCCAGTTCACTTAGTTTTTCACTCAACTCCTGTGTATCATTAAATTTAGACAAACTTTGATTCACGGCTTGGTGATACCCATACAGAATAGAATAGCATTCTTCTAATCGTAAATCAATTTCAGCCATTGATCTACGAACATTATCAATTATTTCAAGAGAACCAGCTATATTTTCAGAACTAATGGGATAAAGTTGTGCAATACGTCCAGACACCAATTTATCAATCTGAAACTGTAATTTCTGTATAAGCCCTGAGACTTCTTCTGGAATTTCCTCTAAGTTCACCGTATAAAATATTTTTGCCTTCATTGTTAATCCATATTATATATTCAAGCGAATCAAAGTTTCGCTTATTTCATTGTTTTAATATCTTTTTCTCTGAGCTGCACTGGGGTAGTTTCACCAGCGAAGAGCACACTATACCATCGACCACCAGCAATTGGATCTGGTGTGCGAATATCGGTTTGAATAATAAAACCCGGCTTGCCTTGTCGATTAACGGGGGAGCTGCGCTTATATACATCTGAGGATTTGCGAAGCTGCACTACAGACTGATTATCGAATTTTGGTTTTGATTCATGAATCTTGATCAATTTCTGAGCATACTTGTTTTGGCACATGGCTTCCCACTGTTTTTGTGTGGGAATAAACTTAGAGTTGTCAAGAACTTTCTTGACAAGATCTTGGTAGTAAGGCGTTGTCGAATAGTATTTCGCACACACCTGTGCAATTTCACGATGAGTATCATCGTAATTTGAGAACCACTCTTGGCGTTCTTGGCGGGCGTCTACTGTATGATTTGCTTCAATTTTTCGTAAAGCTTGAAGTTGCTTCTCTGAGAGCTTGCGTCCCATGTCATTTTGTTGAGCTAGAGACTCAACAAAGCCAGCTTCCCAAGTATCTGGTGTTACCAGCGTAGAAAGAGCTGCTAGTCTACTAGTAGTATGTGGATCCCCGAGAGATGCGCCAGTAGCGAGTTTTGCATACTTCTCTTCGAGCTTTGCAAACCACTTGGCTTGACCTGAAGAAAGCCGAGCCTTCTTGTCGTAAAAACTTTTTAGACTTTCAATAAACTCACGATCACGCTTAGTGAGATTAGAACTAGACAGAATATTTTTGAAACGATCTGAATAAGTCTGGCGCATTTTCAACCTTTCGTGTTTGCGGGCAAAATCCCTACGTCACCCTTACATTATAAGCCATCGGAGGTTCAATGTCAACAAGAAAAGCGTACTATAAACAAAAGAGGATCGTACTTAAACTCAACAATATCAAGGACTTACAAAAAGTTTAGCAATATCAAGGACTTACAAAAAGTCCTTAAAAAACATGGCAGTAACAGATGCAAGTGCTGTACCCATGATCGTCCACTGTACTTTCCTCATATTTGCCACAGTAGTTTCGAGCTGACTGATCCTAACAAGACCATCAGCAATAATTTGTTGTTCTAATACTTTTACTCTAGCAAAAATACCTTTATCGGGGTTATATACTGCTTCTTTAATGTGTGAAATATCTTCTGCAATTTCTTCTTGTTTCTCTAGTAAGGCATCGAGTCTATTTGCCAATCTTTCTAATAATAATGATGTTTCGTCTGACATGTGTAATCCCCCAACAAACTAATACACCATAATTAGTTTTTTAAACTTTATTCTGACTCAACTATCGCGTGATTTGTTGTAATTAATGTCGAAGAAACTGAAACTGCGTTTTCTAAAGCGGTTCTTGTTACTTTAACTGGATCAATCACACCTATTTCATATAAATTCTCCATATTGCCAGTCATAAAATTATATCCCCAATCTGGTTGTTGTTCTTGTTTCACATTAAAAACCACAATATCTGGAGAAAGACCAGCATTCTGTGCCATTTGTCTTAGTGGAGCTTCAATCGATTTCAGAATAATATCTACGCCGACTTCTTGATCACTGTTATCAGCGTCCACCTTTAAATCTTTACTGGCACGTATCAGTGCGATGCCGCCGCCGGGTACAACCCCCTCAAGTTGTGCAGAACGTACAGCTTCAATAGCATCCTCAATTCTGTGCTTTCTCTCAGTCATCTCAACCTCAGTAGTGCCACCAACCCTAACGATCGCAACACCTGAAGCCAAGCGAGTGATTCTATCCTGAATCTTTTCACATTCTTCAAGGTCGTCTGTTTGTTCAATTTCTACCTTTAGAGTATCAATTCTTTTTTCAATCTCGTCCCAGTCACCTTGACCTCCAACAAATGTAGTTTCGTTTTTAAGAGATTCGAATGTTCGAACGCTACCAAGATCAGATAGCTTGGCTTCTGAAACTCTGGTGCCGCTTTCTTTACTGAAGAATGTAGCACCAATAGAAACAGATAAATCTTTAAGAAAATTTCTTCTCTCCTCTCCATAGGCTGGTGCTTTAACCGCTGCAACCTTCATGGTACCACGCATAGCATTCATGATCAAAGCTGCAAGAGCTTGGTCCTGAACATTGTCGGCCACAATAATAAAGGGAGAATTAGCACGAGCAACTTGCTCAAGAATGGGGAGGATTTGCTCTACTGTGTTAATAGATTCGTCTGTGACCATTACAAGAGCATTCTCGTGCCTTACAACATTTCGTCGTTCATCAGTAATAAAAGCAGAAGCAAGATACCCAGAATCAAAACGAAAGCCCTCCAGCATCTCAAGGCTTGTCTCTATTGATTTTGCCGCTTCAACGGTAATGGAGCCATCTTTTCCAGCCTGATCTACTGCCGTTGCAATCAACTGACCAATCTCTCTATCATTGTTAGCTGAAATGGTAGCCACATGAGCTACATCTTCTTCAGACATAATGGGTCGAGATAGTTCCTCTAAATTATCTTTAATGGCAACAACAGCCTTATCCATTCCCCTTTTAAGCTCAACAGGTGAACAACCTGCGGCCAAATATCTTTGAGAGTTTGTGATTATTTCTCTAGCGAGAACTGTTGAAGTTGTTGTTCCGTCACCAGCACTAAAATTAGTTTCAACTGATGCTTGCTTAATTACATAAGCTGCTGCGTTCTCAATTGGATCCTCTAGGTCTACAAACTTAGCTACAGTAACACCATCTTTTGTAATAATTGGCGTATGACCTTTGGACTTTAACAACACACTTCTTCCTTTTGGACCCAGTGTAGCTGCTACGTTATCGGTTAATTTATTAACACCACTTAATATTTTTTTATTTAAACCTTCGTGCGAACTGTATAATTTTGTCACACTTCCTCCTATTCAATATATCCAATTATTTCTGTTAATAGTTTACGAGTTTTTTCAAAGTGCAGGTCTCGATCAATCCCCTGTTCCATATCTTTTATTACTTCAACCCTGTCCGTAATTTCCATAAGCTGATCTCTGTCTATTAATTCTGTTGCTGTTGCTATAAGAGCTACACTCATAGTTTGTAGCAATGGTAACGCACCGGAATTATCTGCTTTATTGAGAAGTTCTATTTGTGTTTTAAGTTCTTTTAAGTTTATAATGTTTTTATCATCTTGCATTTTATGCACTCCTTTCATAGAGTATACAAGATTATCACAACTATGTCAAGTTGTTAATATCAATGAATGTTATTTAGCCTCCCCTATCGATAGGGTACGGCAAGTTCACCAATTTTGGATTTAAAATATTAAATTGTTCTTTGAGTTTTTTGGTTTCTTTCTTAGTGCGACCAAGAATATAAATATATTTATGTTTGGGCTTCATTTCCCTACTTTTACAACTATCTCTATATTTTTTCTCTTCTTCTTTAATTTTGATTCGAATCTCTTCTGGGATAATTTCCCAATTTGGGGAATATTTTTTCATATATTTTTTCCATTGTTCTTTTTCAATGCCAATATTTTTTGCATATATAGCATATTTCGATTTTTTGCGAAAATCTCTACCACTAAACCACCCAAGTTCGGGACGGTTAGGATCAAAATATTGTTTTGAGGTACCAGACTTCTGACCTAGATAAATAAAATTACATGCTTGGTATATTGTTCCAAGTTCTTTAGCTTCGGGATCTGAATACGCAGAAAATACTCTGAATTCAGAATTTTTTACCATATGTTTAATTGATCTAGTTATTAACCAAGAGCCTAAATTCTTGGGAGCCCACGAAATACATGCACCTCGACTTATTAACTTTTCTTTATCTCTATTTTCTTTTCCAAGAACATGGGAAAACGCATTTGGAGTTGCCATAACAATAGCACCAGCTATTATGTTGTTCTTTTTTAATCGTGCAACAAACCTATGAGTTGGTCTTGCTGGGAGCTTGCCGAGCCATTCGTGGCGCTCGATAAACTTTTTTATTTCTCCACATTGTTTTTTATCTTCTTTGTCAACGTAATAAAATTCAAAATCGTTGATACGCAAAGATTTATAATCTTCTTCTGTAAGATCTGCTTCTTTTAAATCTATATTTAAATTTTGTTGGCGAATTTCATATTGCCAGCAATGTTCTTCTTTGTAATTTTTAAATCTGTCGTAAACTTCTTGTTTCATTCATCGCTCGTGAGTTCATTAATCATCTCACTAAGCATTATATACGAAAGGCGGGTGCCTGTCAAGTGTTCTTTTTGTGTCTGTGGGGTCATCACTAAATCGACTAAATCGATAATACCCTCTGGAGTATCTAAATCAATATTTGATTTAGCAATTTTGCCTCCAACTTTAAGAGCTGCCGTAAAGCTGTGAACTTCATTTGTACCCCCATGTGGCTTAATTCTCACACGAACTCTTGCGCTTACTGTCCCCTTCTCCATGGCATCCAAAAAAGTATAATTAAGACCCAAAGCTGTCGTTCGGGCTTGAGTTAATCCATATAGCCCTTCGCGACTAATTTGGATATACCCATCGCCTTTATTAGCATAATACGTAGCAAGCTTATCTATACTGTATGCTATATAAACGGATTCTTTACCATCGAACCATTTTTTTGCTAATTTATTTTTTAATGCCGATGTCGTCTTAGAAGTTTTAATTCCCACTACAATACCATTTTTAATATTTAAAGGAGCTGTTTCAATATTAATTCCACGGAAAGGATTTTCTGGTAGCACTGATAGTACTTGATTGGCAAAGATATCGTTAAACAAATTTTGTTTGTCTTCCGCTGGGATTAGCTCACCCTTCTTATCTTTGCCTTTAAACCATGAGCCAGTCTTGATTGCGACCCATTTCTTTTCATTTAAATCGTATCCAAATTTGAATTGTCCAAAGTCTGCTCCAATAGAAGTCTTTACCTCAATATTCAAAGGCTTGGACCCCGGTAACTTAATCTGTAAATCTGAGCCATGACCTGCACCAGCAGTTTTAATAAATTGTGATAGTTTCTTTAGATCATAAGTACTTCCTCTAGATTTCATAGAAGAAATTATTTTTTCAGCTAATTCCACTTCCTTACTCATACCAGATAGAGCTGCTCGGGCTCCGCCTTTTTCTGCGCCCTTCACCCACTTAAAAGTAATAAATACACCTCTTCTACCGTCTGTTCCTTTTAACTCTAAACGTCCATGTGTGCCACCTTTTAGTGAGTGAACATAACCAAGTTTAGCCAATTTTTTAGTTAAATCAGTCACAGCAGTTGCACGTTCTAAATCGGTTTCATGACGAGTAATGATATTATTACCTTTTATATCATATGCATAATCATTTGAAATAACTTTTAATACATTTTCAATCTCGATAGGAGTGTAAATAAAGGTTACTTTAGAACCTTCCCCTTCATGCCACAAATCGCCATCACCAACTAATTTGTTCCACGCTTCAACAAATGCAACCATTTCAACCTGTTCCGACTTTATCGCCAGAGCAACTTTTCTATCAAAATCTTTTGCTATTACCTCTTCGTCCTCACGATCAATAAAATACTTTTTTATTTTACGATAACAATCGCTTGTAGTTATACATGAAAAAAATTCTTCTTGGCTTTCCGATACTATTTTATTATCAGAAATATTTTTATGTAAATCTGGAGTTGTATTATTAATTGGCTCCTCAAAAACTACCAAATCATTCTCACTTAATTCTTCTAGTTGCTCATCAACTAAACTCATAAGTTCAGCCCAATTAATCTTAGACATCTAAGTCTTCCTCACAAATTAATGTATATGTAAAGCTGTTACTAAATCTATCGGCTGCTACCTGACACGTGTCAATAAACTCATAATAATCTTTCGTTCTCTTAAATACTTGACAACCGGCTGACCAAGAATTTACATATTTAGTATCGCCATTGCGTGATGAACGGTGAATATTAATTCCAAACATCCCTTCTTCAATAAAATTTTTATTTAGCTCATACTTTTTATTTCTATTGTTATCTCTGTATACTTTTACTTTGCCACCTCTTTGGCAAAGAGCTAGGTATTTACCACCATGCATATCAAGTTTGTATGTAGATTTATATTGGCCAGGGACGAGAATTGCACAACCTGACGGGCTCGATGGACTAGCAAGACTATCTTTACCTGGATCAGTTGTTGCCTCATAGGTATCAACTACCCACCAACCCTTAACATTTTTGTAAATAATAACAATTGCGTCATCAAACAAATTAGTAAAATTTTTGCTAGCTCTTACGCCTATAATATTAAGATTATAAGATTTAGAACTAAAAAATGCATGACCTTTTTTCTTGAGGGCTTTCTCATACATATTTTTAATAATTTCTGCCTGAACGCCTTCAATTCTTGCCATTTCTTTACACAACCTCGTCAGCAATGCCCAAATCTACCGCTTCCTGGGCACTGAGGTATACGTTAACCTTCTTCTTAAGTAGGTTTGAAAGATACTTTTTAGACATTGCTGTCTCTTCTACTAGCCTTGCGATATACTGTTCTTGAATCCAACGAATCTCATCCATTTCATTTTCTAGATTGTGGATAGCGCCACTTGAGCCGCCAATTACAGCATGAATCATTACACGACAGTTGGCACCAATTCTTCTTTTTCCTTTAGTCCCTGCGGCCATAAGTAAAACACCAGCAGACATTACCTTTCCCAAGCCATAAGTGTGGACTTCACATCCATCTGATTTTATTTTACGCATTAAATCATATATGCCAAACATATCAGAAGCTGAACCACCGTGAGTCGAAACAATAATTTCAAATGGTTCGTGGGTTATTGTTGTTTCTTCACACTCGGGATCTTCTGGATCTAGGGATACTTCTTTGGTCCCACTCTTAAATAAGGAAAGCATACCATACATAAGTTCCGAAGCCTTCTCTTCATCTAAGTCACCAACGAGACCGACTACTCTAATTTTAGATTCACTGTCTGAAGATGAACCACCCGTTGGAACAATAATATAGTTTGTTTTAGTTTGTTCTTGTTCTTCCGCACTCCCTGAAGGAGCAGCTTCTTCTTCAGCTTCTTTCTCTTTAGTATCCTGAAGGTGGCCACTATCAATAATAAATGCCATAACAAAAACTCCTTTAACTAGTAGGGTGAAATTATTTTTAATTCATCATCCACGAAAGAAAGATCATAGAATTCATTCATATATCCGATAATACACTCTAGATAATAATCTATGGTGTGTTCCGAAAGCA
>Ga0209128_1003228_pt1 | contig 10139 bp, 7 predicted proteins | sample ETNvirnome_6_100_FD_184072 | JGI IMG/M metagenome (GOLD analysis project Ga0209128, IMG submission 184072) | Marine viral communities from the Pacific Ocean - ETNP_6_100 (SPAdes) (version 2) | ecosystem: Environmental > Aquatic > Marine > Oceanic | place: Pacific Ocean | collected 2013-06-19
TGATACTCGCTCTCCAGCCGCTGGCGGGCCTGCTGGTAGCGCTCGTTATGCTGCTGCTCGGTTTGCCACTGCTGCTCGCGGCGCTCGGCTTTCTCCTCCACCAGCGCGTCGATCAGTTCCTGGCTCTCCTGGGTCTGGCGGGCAAGGTTTTCCGAGAGTTCGCGCAGTCGGCCATCCAGGCGCGCCTGGCTTTCCTTTACTGCGTCCTGCATCACTTGCAGGTGTTGCTGCAGCTGGTCGCGCTGCTCGCGCCACTGGGGCAGCGCGTTGATGTCCCGCTCCAGGCCGGGCATGTCGGCATCGGCGTACTGCTCGAAGCGGGTTTGCAGGTCGTTGAGGCGATGCTGGGTGTGCTGCAGCTGGCTTGCCACTTCGCTGTGCTGGTCGTTGAGCGCATCCCGCCGTTCACTGTAGGCCTGCTCTTCGGCCTGAAACTCCCGCTGGTGGCGGTTGAGCTCGCCTTCCAGGTCGGCGACCTGCCGCTGGGCCTGTTCGCGGTCGGCGGCCAGCTGGGGTTTGAGTTGCCACAGGGTAGTGTCGAGCTCGGCCAGCTCACGGTCGATACCGGAGAGTTTGGCCAACGCGGCCTGCAGCGGCTCCAGGCGCATGGATTGGCGCATCTGGTGAATCCACTCGCGGGCCTTGGCACTACGAATGCGAGTAACCGGCAGCTCGACTCCGTCCTCTTCGAAAATCGCCGCCAGCATGGTCTTGAGGGTGTCCATCTTGCCCTCTTTGGCGTGCACCGCCGAGACCAGCTTTTCGATATGGCGAATGCGCCGCTCGGGGTTGACCAGGCTGAACTGGGCGGCGATCTGGCGCAGCTTCAGGCCATCGCGGCTGTTGCCGTGGAGCTGGGTAAAGTCGTTCTGGATCACCGAGCGGAACTCGGAAGTGGCGCCCAGCTTGGGCGACATCGGCGTACCGCTGCGGCGCAGCCCGCTGGCCCACTGGGTGTAGTCCAGCGCCAGCGGGCCCTGCTCGGTCTCGACCAGGTAGTCTTCCGGGCGGTAAGGCGCGCCGACGAAGCGATACTCCACGCCGCCTTCCTGCTTGCGGGTCAGCACCGCCTGGCACACGTTGCCCGCTTCGCGGCGGTATTCGTATACCAGGTAGCTGTTGCGGTTGGGTAGGTAGAACGCGTCGAACTTCATACGCGTTTTGGGCACTACCTTGTTGGGTAATTCGCCGTAAAACACCGGCACCAGCCGCTGTAGCGTGGTTTTACCGGAGGCGTTGGTGCCGCAAATATTGGTGTGGCCGTCCACACTGAGTTCGACCACGCCGTTCAGGTGGCCGTGAATCATCACGATGCGTAGCAGATGCGCCATGCCGTGTCCTTGATCGTTTAACGTCCGAAAACGCTATCTTGCCAGACACCTCCAGCGCTTGTCTTACTCTTCTCGGTGAAGCGGCTGGAATGTGGTAGTACGATCAGCGGCGCATCAGCAATCCTTCAAAAAAGCTCACCGCGTTGGCTTCCAGCCCTTCCAGGTAGTAGCCGCCTTCCTGTACCACCAGGGTGGGCACGTTCAGCTCTGCTACCCGTCGGCCAAGTTCCGCAAACCCGGCGGTAGAGACGGCCACTTTGGCTTGAGGATCGCGCTCGTAAATATCGAATCCTAGCGCCAGCACCAGCGCGTCGGGCTCAAATAGACGGATGGCCTGGCAAGCGTCCGCCAAGCGCTCGAAGAACACCGCTTCTTTTGATCCGTGCGGCATGGGCAGGTTGAGGTTGTAACCCAGCCCGGCGCCTTCCCCGCGCTCCTCCTCGAAGCCGGAGACCCCCGGGTAGAAGTTGGTGGTATCGCCATGGATGGAGATATAGAGCACATCGTCGCGCTGGTAGAAAATGTTTTGAATGCCCTGGCCGTGGTGCATGTCCGGGTCGAGCACGACGATGCGTGGAAACCGCGAGGTAAGATGTTGTGCCGCAATGGCGGCGTTATTGAGGAAGCAGAAACCACCCGCGGAATCGATGCTCGCGTGGTGACCCGGCGGGCGAGACAAGGCATAGGCGAAAGGCTCTCCGGCCAGTAACGCCTTGGCACCCGCTACGGCACTTTGCGCCGACCAGTACGCCGAGTGCCAAGTGTGCTGCCCCACCGGCGCGCTGCCATCGGCCAGGTAGCGCGCCGCTTCGGCCAGAATGCCGCGCAGTGCGTTGGGCGAACGCACGAAGATATTGGAGATCACCTCCTCCCCCCAATCCTCACCCATCGCCTGCCAGCGCCGATGGGCGCTTTCCAGAAAACGCAGATAGGGCAGCGAGTGCACGGCCCTGATCGGCCCCGCGCCGTGATCCGCAGGACTCCGAATATCAAAGCCCAGCCGCTTGGCAGCGGCCAGCAAGTGCATGGCGCGTTCGGGCACTTCCTGGGGCGTGCGCATTTTGCCACGGGAGAAGTAGGTCTGCGGATGATGAAGCGCCTGGTCCGCGTGAAAGAACGTCTTCATGGTAAGGGGGCTCCTCTGTCGCTCACCCCTTTCACCACGAAATCGCGGGCGACGCCGATGTGGTAATCGATGGCTTCACGGCACATGCCTGCTTGGCCGCTGGCAAGAGCGTCCAGCAGCTTGAAATGGCTGGTGGCGATGGTGTCGGGGGCTTCGTGGGTCTTGGTGATGAGCGTGATACAGAGCCGCAGCTCGTGGGTCAGGTTATCGAAGGCACGCAGCAGCCGCTCGTTGCCTGCGTAGTGCAGCATGAGGCGGTGAAACTGCAGGTCTTCCTCGATACGGCGCGTCCCGTCGTTACTGGCGGCCGCCTCGCACAACACCTCTACTTGTTGCTTCAACGCGCGCTCAGCCTCGCCGCTGTAACGCTCGGCCAAACGCTGGATGGCGTGCCGCTCCAAGCACAGCCGCAGATCGAAGACGTCTTCCAGTTCAACGGCTTTCAACGCCCGGACGAAAAACCCCCGCCGCGGTTTCGAGATCAGCAGGCCGCGACTCTCCAGCAAACGTGCTGCTTCACGCACAGGTGCACGACTCACGCCCAGGTCCTTGGAAAGCTGGACTTCTGACAGGCGTTCGCCGGGTAAAAAGTGCTGCTGAATAATCGCTTGCGTTAAGTAATCGGCCACCTGCTCGACAAGGTTATGCTGCTGAATGTAGGTATTGGGTGCTGCTAGCGGAGGGGCCATAAAGTGCGCTCTCGATCATTCATATACTGCTCAGTATGACAAAAAAGGGCTCTTTGTCGACGGCCGATTGACGACTGTCGACAGTTTAACCAAGCGCTGCTATGGTCAAAGAGGACCTCCAACAAACATCACAATCGGTCTCTACCGTCACGCCTCGCTCGCCTAACGACGACGTAAACACATTACGTGCTAATAACCGAGGAGCAGGAAACATGAAGACACCACTGGCTTTGGCCATTACCGCTGCAGCGCTTGCCCTTTCCACCGCCGCCACGGCACAAGAGCCCCAACGGGGCGGCACCATCGATACGATCATTCAGCCTGAGCCGCCGGGCCTGGTGCTGGGCATGATTCAAAACGCCCCTACCCGCACCGTCGCGGGCAATATCTATGAGGGGCTACTGCGTTACACCACCGATTTAGAACCCATGCCGCAGTTGGCCGAGTCGTGGGAGGTCAGTGACGATGGGCGCACCTACACGTTTCATCTTCGGGAAGACGTGACCTGGCACGACGGTGAACCCTTCACCGCCGATGACGTGGTGTTCTCCGCCGATGTTTTCCACCGTGAGTTGAACCCCAGCGCACGGGCCGTGTTACAGCATGTGGAAAGCATCGAGGCCACCGACGACCACACGGTAGTGTTCACATTGACAGAGCCGTTTGGGCCTTTCCTGATCTCGTTCGAAGCGGGCACGTTCACCATGGTGCCCGAGCACCTTTACGCGGGCACCGACTTCCGTAATAACGAGCATAACGACCACCCGATTGGCACGGGCCCGTTCAAGTTTGCCAACTGGGAGCGCGGCACCGTCATCGAGCTGGTCAAAAACGACGACTACTACGAAGAGGGGCTGCCCTATCTGGATGGCGTCAACTGGCACGTGATTCCCGATGGCGGCTCCCGCGCAGTGGCGTTCGAAAACGGTACCATCGATGTCTTGCCCAGCGGCACCGTGGAAAACTTCGATATTCCGCGCCTGTCGGCCATGGATAACGTCTGTATGACCGAAGAGGGCCACGAGTACTTCAGCCCCTTCGCCATGCTATGGATGAATAACCGCGAAGGCCCGACCGCCGACAAACGCTTCCGCCAAGCGGTCATGTACGCCATGGATCGCGAGTTTGCCAAGGACGTGCTGTGGAACGGCCTGGGGAACGTACCGCTCTCGGCGTTTGGCTCTAACGCGCGTTTCCAACACGACGACCTGGAGCCCTACGATCACAACCCTGAGCGTGCCCGCGAGCTGCTCGACGAAATGGGCTACGACGGTGAAGAGATCACCATTTTACCGCTGCCCTACGGTGAGACCTGGACCCGCTGGGCCGAAGCCGTGCAGCAAAACCTGCGTGAAGTGGGTATCAACGTCAGCACCCAAGCCACCGACGTGGGCGGCTGGAACCAGCGCCTGGGCGATTGGGATTACGACCTGGCCTTTACCTACCTTTATCAGTATGGCGACCCGGCACTGGGGATTTCACGCACTTACCTGTCCGACAACATCGCCAAGGGCTCGCCCTGGAATAACGTCGAAGGCTATGAGAACGAGCGCGTCGACGAACTTTTCAACGCGGCCGCCACCGCCTTCCCCGATGAAGAGCGTGAAGCGCTCTACCTCGAAGTGCAGGAAATTTTACATGAGGACGTCCCGGTCGGCTGGTTGATGGAGCTGGGGTTTCCGACGCTGTACCGCTGTGATGTGAAAAACCTCGTCACTTCTGGCGTGGGGGTTAACGACGGCTTTAAAGATGCTTGGTTAGATCGCTAGGCCAGGCTACCCAGGTAGCGCGAGCTGCCTGGGTTTTTTTTAGCTATCGCTCGTTAGCTATGTCTCGAAGGTATCCGTCAGGAAACGACTTATGGTTTATGCGCGCCTCGTTCTGATGCGGCTGTTCAAAGCCGTGATTGTGCTGTTTCTCATCGTCATTTTTAATTTTTTACTGATTCAAATGGCCCCCGGGGACCCGGCCGCCATTCTGGCGGGCGAAGCCGGTGCCGCCGACCAGGAGTTTCTCGACCAGCTGCGCGAGCGATTCGGGCTCGACCAGCCGATGTACGTGCAGCTGTGGCGCTATGTGTCGGGTATCGCCATGCTCGATTTCGGCTACTCCTACCGGCTGGGCGTGCCGGTGTTCGATCTGATCATGGATCGCTTACCTGCCACCCTACTGCTGACCGGCACCGCCTTCGTACTCTCGCTGGTGTTGGGCATCGTGGCCGGCTCCATGGCGGCTGCCCGCGTCAAGAAACCGTCCGGCTCGCTGATCATGGCGTTAGCGCTGGTGTTCTACGCCACACCGCTGTTTTGGGTGGCGCTGATGTCGGTGGTGGTGTTCTCGGTTTACTTGGGCTGGCTGCCCGCCTACGGGCTGTATACCGTGGGCGCGGGCCACACAGGGTTTGCGCTGGTGCTCGATGTGGCTAAGCACTTGGTGCTCCCCGCCACCACGCTGGCGCTATTTTTCATGGCGATTTATACCCGTATGACGCGCACCTCCATGCTGGATGCCGCCCAGCAGGATTATGTCAAAACGGCGCGAGCCAAAGGGCTCAAGCCGGGCACCATTCAGCGCCGCCACGTGCTGCGTAACGCCCTACTGCCCATCATTACGCTGGCGGGCCTGCAGGCCGGGCAAATGGTAGGCGGGGCGATCCTGACCGAAACCGTGTTTGCCTGGCCCGGTATCGGCCGCCTGATGTTCGAAGCGCTTCAGCAGCGGGACTACAACCTGCTGCTGGGCATTTTCTTCTTCTCGGCGGCGCTGGTCATCGTCTTCAACATCATCACCGACGTGGTGTATCGCTTGGCCGATCCGCGTATCAAGGGGGCGTCATGAGCTTTTTCGCACGCTTTGCGCAGAACCGTGGGGCCCTCGTGGGGCTGGTCATTCTGCTGCTGATGATTGCCATGGCGGTGCTGGCCCCCGTGCTGTTTCCTGAATCGCCCTGGCGCATGGTACAGCGGCCTTTTTTGCCGCCGTTCTCCCAAGAGGGCTTTTTGCTGGGCACCGACACCATGGGCCGTAACGTGGCGGCGGGCCTGATGCACGGCGCATGGGTGTCGCTATTGATCGGGCTGGTATCCACCTGCGTTGCACTGTTGATTGGTGTGCCCCTGGGGGCCATTGCTGGTTACTACGGAGGCTTGGTCGATGACGCGTTGATGCGCTTTACCGAGTTCTTCCAGACGATTCCCAACTTTGCCCTGGCCATCGTGCTGGTGGCGATCATGCAGCCCAGCGTCACCTCGATCGTCCTGGCGATTGCGATTGTCAGTTGGCCGCCGGTGGCGCGTTTGGTGCGCGCGGAGTTCATGTCGCTGCGCAACCGCGAGTATGTCGAAGCCGCCCGCTTGGTGGGCCAGTCCAATAGCACGATCATCCTGCGCCAGATTCTGCCCAACACATTATCGCCGATTATCGTGCTGGCCTCGCTGATGGTGGCCACCGCGATCCTGCTGGAGTCGGCGCTGTCGTTTCTCGGTTTAGGCGATCCCAACGTGATGTCCTGGGGCTACATGATTGGGGCGGCGCGAACGGTCATTCGTCAGGCGTGGTGGCTAAGCTTCTTCCCCGGTTTGGCCATCCTCCTGACGGTGCTCGCGCTTAACCTAGTGGGCGAAGGGCTCGACGACGCCCTCAACCCGAAACTTTCCCGCGAACGCTAGGAGCTCGCCATGACGGATGTCACTACAGAAACGGTTCTCAGCATTCGCGAACTGAGCATTGCCCTCCCGAAAGGGGCCGACCGCGCACTCGCGGTCGAGGGCGTGAGCTACGAGGTCATGCGCGGTGAAATCATGTGCGTGGTGGGCGAGTCGGGCTCCGGCAAGTCGATGGCGGCGAACGCCATCATGGGCCTGCTGCCCAAAGGCGTGAACGCTACCCAGGGCGAAGTGCTGTTCGAAGGGCAGGATCTGCTCGCCCTGTCGGAAAAGCAGCACCGCACCCTGCGCGGGTTGAAAATCGGCATGATTTTCCAAGAGCCGATGACCGCCCTGAACCCGCTGATGCGCGTCGGCGCACAGATTGCCGAAGTATTCGAAGCCCACGATCAGCTTACCCCCAAGGAGCGCCAGGCCCGCGCGCTGGAACTGCTCATCGAAGTCGGTATCCCGCAGCCGGAGAAAGCCATTCGCGCCTACCCGTTCGAGCTTTCCGGCGGCCAGCGCCAGCGGGTGATGATCGCCATGGCGCTGGCGCTGGAGCCCACGCTGCTGATTGCCGATGAGCCTACCACGGCGCTGGATGTCACCACCCAGGCGCAAATACTGGCGCTGATTCGCGACCTGCAGCAGCGGCGCGGCATGGCCGTGATGTTCATCACCCACGACTTTGGCGTGGTGGCCGAGATTGCCAGCCGCGTTTGCGTGATGCGCCACGGCAAGATCGTCGAGCTGGGCGACGCCCGCTCGGTGCTGAAAAACCCCCAAGACGCCTACACCCAGGCGCTGATTGCGGCTATTCCCAGCAATGCGGTGCCGCCCCACCGCGACATCGGCCAGGTCGCGCCGCTGCTGGAAATCAAACGGCTGCAAAAAGTGTTCCGCTCGCGAGGCGGCTGGTTCAAGCCTGCCCGCGAGGTGCATGCGCTGAATGACGTATCGCTCACGCTCGCCCGGGGGGAAACCGTGGGCATCGTGGGGGAGTCCGGTTCGGGAAAATCGACCCTGGGCCGCTGCGTCGTTCGCCTGGAGCACCCGGATAGCGGCGAGCTGCTGTTGGACGGCGTCAACCTCTCGCAGCTAAAAGGCGACGCGCTGCGCCGCGAACGCCACCGGGTGCAGATGATCTTCCAAGACCCCTACGCCTCGCTCAATCCGCGTACCAAGGTGGGCATGGCGATTGCCCAAGGGCCGATTGCCAACGGCACGCCAAAGGCCGCCGCACTGAAACGGGCGGGCGAGTTGCTCGATATGGTGGGCCTGGGCGCCAGCGCCGTGGAGCGCTACCCCCACGAATTTTCCGGCGGCCAGCGCCAGCGAATCGGCATCGCCCGAGCGCTGGCGCTCGACCCGGAACTGATCGTCGCCGACGAAGCCGTCTCCGCCCTCGACGTCTCCATTCAAGCCCAGGTGCTGGAGCTGCTGGAGGAACTGAAACAGCGCCTGTCGCTTTCGCTGCTGTTCATCACCCACGACCTGCGCGTCGCTGCGCAGCTGTGTGACCGCATCGTGGTGATGCAACACGGCCGTATCATCGAGCAGGGCAGCGCCGAGCAGATTTTTCTCGCCCCGCGTGAGGCGTATACCCAAGACCTGCTCGACGCCATTCCAGGCCGCGAAGCGCCCGTAGCCGCCACCGCGTGATTGACGAAATGGACATGATAGGCGAAGGAACCCACATGCAAATACCCCTGGAAACGCTGCGCGCCATCGTTGGCGCGCCTCATGTATTGACCGGCGACGATGTGAGCAGTCGGCGTGAGGATTGGATGACCGGCGCCCCCTGCCAAGCAGGCGCCATCGTCCGTCCGGCGGATACCGAACAGCTCTCGGCGGTGATGCGCGCCTGCCATGAGGCAAGGCAGCCAATCGTGACTCACGGTGGTTTGACGGGGCTGGTGCATGGCGCCGAAGCTAGTCCTGACGAGCTGGTGATCTCCCTCGAACGCATGACGGCCATCGAAGAGATAGACCGCGTGGGCGGGACGCTGACCGTGCAAGCAGGAGCACCGCTGCAGCGGGTACAGGAAGCCGCCAGAGAGGTGGGCCTACAGTTCCCGCTGGATTTGGGCGCGCGGGGCAGTTGCACCATCGGCGGCAATATCGCCACCAACGCTGGGGGCGTGCGGGTGATTCGTTACGGCATGATGCGCCAACAGGTGCTGGGGCTAGAGGCCGTGATGGCCGACGGCCGGGTGGTCAGCTCCATGAACCGGATGCTGAAGAACAACGCCGGGTTCGATTTAAAGCAGCTCTTCATCGGCAGCGAAGGCACGCTGGGTATCGTTACCCGCGCCGTGCTGCGCTTGCAGCCCCCGACGCCTTTTGAACAAACCGCCATGGTGGCCTGCCCCTCCTTCGACGCATTGACGGGGCTGCTCAGCCAGATGGGGAAAGCGCTGGGCGGCAGCTTGGGTGCTTTCGAAGTCATGTGGCAGAATCACTACCGCTTGCTGACGGAAACGCTTGGCCGCCACATGGCGCCGATTGCTCCTGAGCACCCTTTCTATGTGATCATCGAATCGCTAGGCAGCGATGCCGAGCGTAACGCTACCCAGTTCAGTGAAGCCCTGGAAAGCGCGCTAGAGAGCGGGCTGATCGTCGATGCAGTCTTGGCGCAGTCGAGCACCCAGCGCGACGGCCTATGGGCGATACGCGAGGATATCGAAGGCCTGGTCAAAGGCCTTGCCCCCGTATTGACCTTCGATGTCAGCCTGCCGATTGCCGAGATGCAGCGCTATACCGATGCGCTGGAAGCGCAGTTAACCAAGCGCTGGCCTGACGCTCGGCTGGTAGTGTTTGGCCACTTAGGCGATGGCAACCTGCATATTTCCGTGAGTACAGGAAGTGCCGAGCTGTCGGTTCGCCGCGAAGTAGAAGCCATGGTTTATCAACCACTGGCCGCACTGGGCGGCTCGATCTCTGCCGAGCACGGTATCGGCCTGGAGAAGCGCCCCTGGCTAAGCACCTGCCGCTCTAGCGCGGAAATCGAACTGATGCAAACGCTAAAGCACGCGCTTGACCCACACCGACTACTGAATCGCGGTAAGATTTTAAGCTAACCACTTTTATTTTTAGGATTCGCCCATGTCCTCGCATAGAACGCCCCGCTACCCCGCGCACCTTACAAGCGAAGGTCCCCACAACCCTTTCCCGGGTATCAAAGTGCTGGAGCGGAAACTTGGCCGGGAGCTTCCGCACCGGCTGGGCTCTAACGAGGGATTAGACATGCCGCACCGCGCCCTGCGGGAGCACTTTGGCGATGCGGTGGCGCAGCACGTTTATTGCTATGGCGATGCCGAGGCGCTGGGGGTACGTCAACGCTTGA
>Ga0209128_1003238_pt1 | contig 10118 bp, 10 predicted proteins | sample ETNvirnome_6_100_FD_184072 | JGI IMG/M metagenome (GOLD analysis project Ga0209128, IMG submission 184072) | Marine viral communities from the Pacific Ocean - ETNP_6_100 (SPAdes) (version 2) | ecosystem: Environmental > Aquatic > Marine > Oceanic | place: Pacific Ocean | collected 2013-06-19
AAAGTTTCGTCCATTCGCTCCATCCGTCCTTGAGGAATATGCACACGAGGTATTTGATATGCCAGTTAAGAAGAGTCAGTTTATGCAGTTTACGGCACCTTGTAAGTTTCCTGATAAGTATCCTGCAATATGTCATGTTGATAATACTTCAAGAGTTCAAACCGTGAGTAAGGAAGATAATCCAGGTTATTATAAACTTATTAAAGAGTTCTACCATAAAACAGGATGTCCTATGGTTTTGAACACAAGTCTAAACATAAAAGGACAACCAATAGTCAATTCTTATCATGATGGTGTTGCATTTGAAAAACAATATAATGTAAAGGTTTTTTAATTATGATAAATTTAGTTTGTATGACTGATACTTTAACACCAGAAAGAGAAAAGGATATAGATTTATTGCCACATAATAGTCTTGGATCAGATTTATTTTTTGAATATACAAGATTAAATAATGATTGGATTCGAGATGAAAGATGGAACGATGTTAATATCAATGAAGAATTACCAAAGACAGAAAAATATGTTATTGTTTATGATACTTTTAATCCCATACTTACAATGGAAAATATGGTAAGTAAAAATAGTTCGGTATCAAATAAAATTATTTCGGATTTAAAAGAATCTAAATGTTCAATTGTATTTTTTCACACGGATTTATTTTGGGTTGGATTTAATAAAGATGAATGGGAAGATTTTTATACGGTCGTAAAGGGTATAGACCTTAAAAGATTTTACTTTTTATTCGATGAACAGACAATAGATGATGAGATAAAAGATATAGATTTGGGATTCAATGTTTTTACTGAAAGAAGTTGGCCATCAGTTTTCTTACTCAAGTCAGAAGATTGGACAAAAAATGCAGGTGGCTACCAATCTACATTATTAAGGTCTATATTTAATAATACGAGAGGATATTATAGACAATTTAAATATTGTACACATAATAACAATATAAAGGATCATAGAGTTGAATTACTTTTATTTTTAGTACAGAACAATTTATTAGATGGTGGAGTGTGGTCTTGGTTTGGTGGGGTAGAACCAGCACAACAAGGAGCTGATAAATTAGATTTTACTAACTTTGAAAGTGTTGGAAACGAAAAAGTTGATTATACTATAGAATACGGAAAAGAGGCCGTGGAGTTTGCAAATAATCTTGTACCATATACATATGATTATAAAGTTGATGGATTACAAGATTATTTAAATCTTATTCCTTATTTTAATAGCTATTTTAATATAGTTACGGAAAGTGTATGGGGACCTGGATATGATAATACTCACCCACAAAAAATACATATTACAGAAAAAGTGTGGAAATGTATAATTACATTCCAACCTTTTATTTTAATTACTAACAAAAATAATTTAAAAAAATTACGAGAGTGGGGATTTAAAACTTTCCATCCGTTTATTGATGAATCATATGATGAGTTGGATACTTATAAAGAGAGAAAGGCATTACTTGAAAAGGAAATTAAAAGACTTTGTAGTATGACAAGAAAAGAATTAGACGAGTGGTATTGGTCAATGGAAGATATTTTACGACACAATCAACAACATTATGTTGAGTTTATGAAGTATCAGTATAATGGAATTACGGATTTTATATTTAAGGCATATAATGATTGATATTTTATTTGTACATACCAATTCAAGTGCACAAACATTTCAAAGTTTATCAAAATACGCTGCAATAGAACCACCAATATGGGCTGCATTATTAGCAGAAAGTATGAGAAAACTTGGTATGAGAGTGGGCATTTTAGATTGTGAAGCGTTACAATTAGATACAGAACAGAGTTATAATCATATAAAGGAAATAAATCCTAAGTTAGTTTGTTTTGTTCAGTTCGGACAGCATCCATCTGCATCCGCACAAAGTATGCAGGGAACACACGAATTATTGGAAGTTATGGATTATGAATTTAAGACTATTTTAGTTGGTCTATATCCATCAGCATTACCAAGAAAAACACTTCAAGATGAAAAGTGTGATTTTGTATGTGAAGGAGAAGGAGTAGATACTTTGTTAGGATTATTTCAGAGTGATTTAGTTAATGTAAGTAAAGTTCCTCGTTTGTGGTATAGAGATGATGGTGAAATAAAATTTACTAATATGACACCAATTATTGGTAATCTTGAACAAGGTTTACCTGGTATGGCTTGGGATTTGTTACCGATGGAAAAATATAGAAATACAGTTCATTTTTCTATGACAAATAATAATGATAGAACACCATTTGCATCACTTTATACTTCACTTGGTTGTCCTTATAAATGTGAATTTTGTTGTATTAATGCTCCATTTGGAAAGGCAACTTTTAGATACTGGGAACCAGAGTTCATCATAAAAGAGTTTGATAAGATTGCCGATATGGGAATACGAAATATTAAAATTGCAGATGAGATGTTTGTATTAAATAAAAATCATTTTTTAAAGATATGTGATTTGATAATTGAGAGGGGATATGATTTTAATATTTGGGCATATGCACGAGTAGATACAGTTAGAGAAGAATATTTGGAAAAATTAAAAAGAGCAGGTGTGAATTGGTTGGCACTCGGTATTGAAAGTGGTAATAGAAAGATTCGTATCGATTCAGTAAAGGGTAAGTTTCAAGAAGTAGATGTAGTTGATATAGTGAGAAAAATTGAATCATTTGAGATTGAAGCACTTGGTAATTATATGTTTGGTATGTCTGGTGATACATTTGAAACGATGCAACAAACACTTGATTTAGCAATGGAATTAAATACAAGCTGGGCAAATTTTAATCCAACTATAATTTTTCCTGGATCACCACTTTTTACTGAATCAGTTAACAAAGGAGTTGATTTACCACCGACATATTCAGGTTATTCATATTATTCTAAAGATTCATTTCCAAATCCAACAGAAAGTTTAACAAGACAAGATATTTTATCATTCAGAGATGAGGCTTTTGTAAAATATTGTGATAGACCAGTGTGGTTTGATAAAATAAGAAATAGATTTGGTCAAGAGTCTGTTGATATATATAAAGATATATTAAAAGTGAAATTGGTGAGGTCTTGATGAATGAAGTTATAAGTAAGGATGTATTGAATGATATTAGAAAATTAGACAAACGAGTAGTATCAAATAACCCCTCGGGTACTGGATCAACTCTGATAAGTTATATAAGTGCATTAAGAGTAAAAGATGATGCTAAACTTTTTTTTACACCACATGGTAATAATACGGTACTTTCGTATCCACATTCTAAGTTTGCAACTCAAGGTGATTCAGTTGGAGATAACATAAAAGATGAATTTATAGTAGATGAGATTTTAGAAGATGATATAATAATTAGTAACGATAAGTTTATACTTTTTGAGGGAGATCAGTATAGTGATTTCCCAGCAAGACTTCAATTTTTTTATCAATGGGGACGAGTTGATGAGAAAAAACTTGTACAATGGGGACTTCCACCGAAAGAAAAAGGTTTTACTAAATCCTTGGGTAATAGACCCCCTTTAGACAATTTTATTTCTTGTGCAAAAAAACTTGAAAAGAGATTAAAACCAGACTTTCTACAAAAAGTAGAAAAATATTCTTCTTTTTTTACTGATAAGACTATATCTGTACATATAAGAACTGGAAATAATATGGATTGGACACAGAGTAAATCTGAAATGGAAAAGTATAAAAATATGACAGAAAATATAGTTTTAGATTATTATAAACATATGGATGATGTTGATAGTACATCTAATTTTTTTGTGTGTTGTGACAATGATGAAATATTAACAAGATTTAAAGATAGATATAAAAATAGAGTTCTCACTTTTGATGACGAAGTTGATACATCTTCACGGGCATTACTTGACATTTTTTTATTGTCTAAAAATAACCGTATGATTTTATTTCATAGTAGTTGTTTTGGTGAACTTGCATGGATATTAGCAGGTGCACCTACATCTGTTAAAATTGTATCTACTGAAAGATTTACAAATCCATTTTGGGAACACGAAGAAGAAGAACAAGAAAGTTTAATGAAGTGTGGATGTAACATTGATACACATCAACCACATTGTAAGTATCACGTGTGGAATAGATAAGGAGTTATTATGAAAATATTAGTTACTGGAGGAGCAGGTTATTTAGGTTCTGTATTGTGTGCAGATTTAATTAAAAATCATGAGGTAGTAGTGTATGATAATTTGATGTATAATCAATCATCATTATTAAACTTATTTAATAATAAAAACTTTAAATTTGTTTATGGTGATGTTAGAGATTATAAAAAATTATTTCCATATGTTAAGGAGGCAGATGTTATAATACCATTAGCAGCAATAGTTGGATTTCCTGCATGTGATAGAGATAAACAATTAGCAACCGCAATAAATTATTATCAGATTAAAAATATTGTTAAAAACATTTCGAAAGATCAAAAGATTTTATATCCCAATACAAATAGTGGATATGGACAAAAAACTGAAGGAGTATGTACAGAGGATCAAAAATTAACACCAATAAGTCATTATGGAGTTACCAAATGTGATTCTGAAAATCTTCTTTTAGATAGTGGTCGGGCAATTACATTTAGATTGGCTACAGTTTTTGGTATGTCTGAAAGAATGAGATTAGATTTACTTGTAAATGAGTTTGTATACAAGGCACTAACAGATAGATATATTACTTTATTTCAGGCACATACGGTTAGGAATTATATTCATGTAAAGGATGTATCTTCTGTATTCCAATTTATGATGGAAAATTATGATGAGAATGTAGGAGAGGCGTTTAATGTGGGGTTGAGTGATACTAATTTAAATAAAAGAGAATTGACTGAACGAATCAAAAAATATATACCAGATTTTGTTGTTAATGAATCAGATTATTATGAAGATCCAGATAAGCGAGATTACATAGTTTCAAATGAAAAGATTGAATCAAGAGGATGGAAACCACAATATACATTGAATGGTGGAATACAAGAATTGATAAGTGGATATCAAATAATAATAAACAAGGATAGTAGTCATTTTAGGAATGGATTTCCTATAAAATATGGACAGGGATTATAGTGAATAAAATTAATATTTTATTAAATACATATACAGAACAATTAGATGGTTGGTCTAATTCAATAGGTACTTTAGAATCATCTGATTTTGGGGAATTTAATAAAATTCAGATTTCTGATTTAAAGGATGATTCAAATTTTATTTTACCTATATCATGTGGTGGTTTACATAGATACCTTGATATACTTGATGGGGGTGGTAGTGGCGGAAAAACTTTTTTATATTTTTTAGATGAGAGAGTAAGAAATTTAATTCGTGAGGGAAGTGGTTATATTTTGATAAATTATATACATGAGGGACATATTCAACATCAAAATTATAAAGATTTACATAATGAGTTATTAAAATATAAAATTCTAGCAAATAAAGTTTTTTTTGTTGCAAGTAATTTGAATGGTAAAAATCAATATAAAACTTTTTGTGATATAATGCCCACTTTAACAAAAGACAAGATGAATATTATTGAAGTGAACCATATGTTAGAGTCAAGTGTAGACATTTATCATTATGTTATTGATAATAATTACAATAAAGATTTAGATAAACTTTTACCATATAAACAATCATTTGTTAATAAAAAAGATTTAGATGATATGAGAGATACGATAAGGGAAAAGTATTTTTTATCTTACAATAGAGTAATCAGAGAGTATAGATTGGCATTAGTTGCAATGATTTATAAAATGGAGTTACAAAATAAAGGAATTATTAGTCTTGGGGCAAAAGAAGTAGATAGTGCTTTTGGTGGGGTTTGGCCAGCACATATAGGAGATTTTATAAAGGATAAGCAACAGAATGAAGTAGTAAGTAATGCATTAAAAAAGATAAAACCATTATATCCTATTGATGCGGATGGTGATATAGATGCAAATTGGGTTTATAAAGATGGTGAAAAATGGGGTGGGGCTGTCGGTCAATGGTCTAATTTTTCTCATCAATATAAAAGAGTTTATTTTAATGTAGTTACTGAAAGTTGTTATTATGAAGATTGTATTTATATGAGCGAAAAAATATTTAAACCAATTAGTAATTTAGTTCCATTTATAATAGTATCTAATCCATTTTTTCTTGCAAAGTTAAGAGAGATAGGATATAAAACTTTTTCACCTTGGATTGATGAGTCGTATGATGAAGAAGTGGATAATGATAAAAGATTTTTTATGATATTAGACGAGATAAAAAGATTATGTAGTATGTCAAAAGAAGAAATACATAAATGGTATTATGAAATGGAAGATATTCTTTTATATAATCAAGAACATTTCGCAAATTATAAACACCAAGATAGAAAAAATTGTTGGACTGAAATATCAGAGGTTATGAATGGTTAAAAAATTATTAGTAAATGGTTGTAGTTTTACTGTTGACACCGTGCGGTTGCCACCGTGGGCCCCCGGCATCATTCGCAAGAATGAACCTATAGATAATTGGGGGACGTTATTAGCAAGAAAACTTGGAGTATTAAATAGTTATACAAATTTAGCATATGGTGGTGGTGGTAATGATAGAATTTATAGAACAACAATAGAATATTTAGAAAATTTAAATGATAAATATTATAAAGAGTTGATGGTAATAATTTGTTGGTCATTTGAACCGAGAAGAGAATATATGTCCGATGGGGAATATAAATTTATTACCTGGGAAGATCATCCTTATCTTTGGGATTTATTTAACATTGGTGATAAAAATTCGAGTGGCCGTGAATTATTTACGACTACTGCTGTAAATTATGTTATAGGACTTCATAATATCTTGGAGAATTTAAACATAAATAATTATCACTTTTTTGCTGACAGTAAGGTTTTATCTGAAATTAAAAAACATAAAAAATTATTAGATTGTAGTAAATTCTATTTTGATAAACCTTACCACACTACCAATACAGGTTATGATACTCCAAATTTACAAATAGATAAGATTTCAAATAATGATGATCATCCAGGACCAAAATCAAAAGAATTAGTTAGTGAACTTTTATATGATAAAATAAAACATAATTTTTTAAAATGATTAGAAAAGAAGAACTTAAATACATTAAAGAGGTGTATGAAGAACCTGATGGATATCTACACTACACAAAGTTTTTTGACTATGTTGGTATTGATAACTTTGGTATTATACCAGATATTGACCATTGGGATGAAATACAATATTGTGAAAGGCCAACAAAAAAAGAATCTAATTTTGATGGTATAAGTCGTGGAGTTACAGTATGTCAATGTGTATGGGAAATGACTGGTAAAAATACTCATGGTGCATTAGTATATTATTTACGCGAAGTTATTAAGGCAGGTGGAGTGATGCCAGTAGATGTTAAAATTGAAGATGGAAAAATTACTTATTTAGATGGTTCTCATAGAGTAACTGCACACCTGCAACTTGGAAATGAAATGATTCCTGTTTATATTAATCGAGAGAAACACCATTGGGTGACTTGTTGGAGAACTGGTATGATTTTAGAAGATGGAACTCTTGATATGAGTTATGATTTTAGTAAGGAGGGCATTTTAAGATGAAATATTTATATGTAAGTGGTTGTAGTTTTACTTGGGGAGTAGGATTAGATAATCCTCCAGAAGAAAATTGGGGATATTTTTTAGGAAATAAGCTAGAGGTACCAGTTAGAAATTATTCCTATCCTGGACAAGGTAATGATGAGATATTTAGAAAATTATATGAATTATTGTATACTACTAAATCTTTACCATCTATTATAGTAATTCAATTATCAGAATTGACAAGAATTAGGATTTTTGATGATATTGATATGGAGTGGAAGTCTGCAAGTGTGGCAAATTGGGAGTTTCCTAAAAAAACACAAGATTATTATTTTAAATATTATTATTCGGTATATCAAAATGTGTATTACTTATTTACTCAGATGTTACTTCTTAAAGATAAATGTGATTCATTAGGTATTAAGTTTTATGTTTTTGATGGTATATGTAATATAAATAAAGATTGTTTAGAACATATTCAGGAACGTATAAGTGGTGCTCAAGAAAAAGACAGATTATTGGGTTTATATCAAGCTATAAAAGATAAAAATTTTTTATTACATAATGGTGATTATAGCTGGAAAGAATTAAAAAAAGATGATGAGTGGTATACTGATTGTCATCATCCAACAGAGAAATCTCATGAATTTATGGCAGATGAATTATATAATTTTATAAAAGGAGAGAGGGCATTTTAAGATGAATTATTTATATGTAAATGGTTGTAGTTTTACTTGGGGAGGAGGATTTCAATCTGAATTTACAGATGATACTGATTTAGGATCGGGACAAGAATCTGGATGGATGGAATCTTCTCAACCACACGGTGATGAGTTTGAAAACTTTAGATTAAATAATACCTGGCCAACATTTACTGCTAATAAATTGGGTTTAGAAATTATAGGAAATCAGGCAATGGGATGTGGTAGTAATGCAAGATCAATTAGAACAACTATTGATTCATTTAAAGGTTTTATTAAGGACGGAATTCATAAAGAAGTATTGGCAATTATACAATTAACGGATTCTACTCGTTTTGACTTATATTCTAATTTTTCTGATGAAAGAATACTGGCAAAGGTTGATTGTTGGGACTGGTGGCCTTACAAAAATGAAAAAGAAAAAAATGCTTTAAAAGAGTTTTTTGAATGTTTTGTAGATGAAGGTGTGTGTGATAGTCATATGATAGAGCAAATAATTTTATTACAAACTTTTTTTAAGTTTTATGGTATAAATTATAAATTTATTTGGGGATGGGGATTCCCACAAGATGAAGAACAGTTAGAAATGATAGATTTTAGTAATTTTGTATTTGATGGTAAGGAAAGTATGATTAATTATATGTGGGATAATTACCAGAAAGATTGTTATGAAAGTAGACATTTAAGACCATCTGGTCACAAAATTTTTGGAGATTTTTTAGGAGAAAAATTGAGTGATGAAAGTAACTTTTTATTTTAATAATAACATTATAGAAGATTTTAATGAGATTTGGACAAATAGAATATTATTTGAAAAAATAGAAAATTTAGAATTATCATATTCTTGTGATATTTTTATTATCAGACCATTATTTGAAAATGATAGTCCATTTGAGATTATTAAATCAATGGATAAAACCAAAAAAATAATTTTATGGTATATAGATACTTTATCAGAAGAATTCTACGGACTTCAGCAATTAAAAATAAAAGAATTGTGTAAATTAGAATATGATGTATCGGTGATAATACCTGATTTTCATCTAAATGGTTATGATTTACCGTGTGGTGTTTTTAATAATTATTCTATGGCAGATTGTATATTAGAACAGCAGCAAATTGACCATAAGAATATTATGGAAATGCGAACTCAGAGTCAAAGTATATACAGAGAAAAATATTTTTTATCCTATAATGGTAATCTTAAAAAACATAGAATGGATTTAGTATCACATATTAAAGAAAATGATATTATAAATAAGTTTGATATTTCTTTCAATTCATTTTTTTGGAATAATAATAATGAAAGTATGCATTTAGATTTGAAAGAAAAATCTCATTATACTTCTACTCAGTTAAATTTACCATTGTATTTTAATTCTTATTTTGATGTGGTTACTTTTTCAAAATATGAAACAAATGACGTTTATATAGACGAGAAATTATATAGGTCATTTGTATGTTTCAAACCATTTATAATAATTGCTCAACCTTATACATTGAAAATTTTAAGGGGATGGGGCTTTAAAACTTTTGAAAAGTTTATTGATGAAAGTTATGATAATGAAAAAGATAATGATAAAAGAATTAAAATGGTGTTTGACGAGATAGATAAGATAAGTAAAATGAGAGTTGAGGAAGTGGACACTTTGTATAATAGAATGAAATCAGTATTAGATTACAATTATACTCATTTACAAAGATATATAAGAAAAGTGGATTCCAAGATATTAGAGATTTTTTGAAATGAATATTTTATATTATAATCATATAGGAGAAACTTTTGAAGTTGAAAGTGATTTAGATAGATTATTAGAAACACCAGGATTTATATTTAAAGATAAATTTTGGAACGATG
>Ga0209128_1003241_pt1 | contig 10110 bp, 18 predicted proteins | sample ETNvirnome_6_100_FD_184072 | JGI IMG/M metagenome (GOLD analysis project Ga0209128, IMG submission 184072) | Marine viral communities from the Pacific Ocean - ETNP_6_100 (SPAdes) (version 2) | ecosystem: Environmental > Aquatic > Marine > Oceanic | place: Pacific Ocean | collected 2013-06-19
TATCCTTAGTAACCGAAAACCTAATAGCCCGTAGGACACGCAGGTAATCTTCATTAAACCTATCAAAGGCAGAACCAACACAACGAATGATTCCTTTCTCCATGTCCTTACGACCTCCGAAGGGGTCGATGTAACGACCGCTCTCGTCCTTAGCGATTGCGTTCATGGTAAAGTCACGGCGGGCGAGGTCGTCTTCTAGGGTTCCCATCTCGACACTCTCTGGACGCCTACCGTCGAAGTATTTACCGTCCTTACGGCAGCAAACGAAGTCACAAGCACCCATACCAGGAACCTTAGCTCGGATGGTGAGGTACTCCTCCTTCTCAAGGAAAATCTCACCGCCTCGCCGCTCAATCTCAGCCTTCATAGCTGCGTAGGAGGGAGCGACGACTGAAAAGTCAATGTCCTTGGATTTCAGCCCAAGGATTTCGTCCCGTACGCAACCGCCGACTTCGTAGAATTCGATGCTCATTGTATTACTTCCTCAATCAACCTTAGTCGTTGTCCTGAGAGGTCTTCAACCCCTATTAAATCTTGCAACTCTAAATCAAAAAGCTCTGGATGTTCTTGAGGGTCAAAGGTAATACTTAGCAGTCTACCATCTTTGTCCCTTACAATGTCCATTCTACCACATCCTATGTTAGAGTCAACCCCTGTGCCAAAAATATCTTCGGCACTTAGCCTTGGACATGATTATGTCCGCTCCAATGTCCTTCTTATGCCACCAAGTGAACGTGTAAGACACGGTCTCGGTCCTTGTCGCTGTCCTGTACTCGCCAGTAGGAACACTCTTCCACCTGGAAACCCAACGCTCTAGGTCTACCCTAACTTGCGCCTTCTTCTTTTCGTCCCACACCATGACGTGATACGGCTGTGCGTACTCATAGGGAATCTTCTTGTACAACTCGTAGGTGTACTCGCAGGACTCCTTGTGGTCGTCTAGACGAAAAGGAATGTCTCGTTTATAGCAGTAATCATATAGCTGCCACATTCTCTCTTCGTCGCCTAGGTCGAAGTCGATGCTATGTTTATTTACACGGCCATCGTCTCTGTACTGTTGCTTGCGCTTCTCCTTCCAGCTTTTTCCTAGTGATGCAACTGGAATGTCGTCGTAAGTATCGGGAAGCTGACTCGCATGTCGCTTGCCTCTGACGTATCGTTTGTATTCAACGTCGCTGTTTGCCTTGCGCTCTGCCGTCGTTTTCGGATGACGGTAGCCACCGCCATGGCGATGTCGTCTCATAATGGACTCCTTGATTAAAGATTAATAGTGTTACCTAAAAATCATCGGAAGCCCCTTTGTTAAGTCTTGTCATTGTCTCTTTGCTTTAGTTTTTTCCAGTATCTTTTGTTTTTAATTCTTCTTAGAGCTTTAGCGTGCTCTTTTTGAGACTCCATCACATCTTCAACACTTTTGTTTTTTAGTATGCCAGGAAGCTTCTTCTTTTCCATGTTGTTCCTCGAAAATTTTTTTAAGAGCAAAGCTCCAAAGGGCTACTTTTAGTACTTCGTCTTGCCGCCGTCAACCTGCCCGTCAGAATAACTTTCACCATTGATTATAACCGTGGTGCCAACGTCTTTAATCTGAACAGCCTTAATCGCAGGCTTCTTCTCAGGAGCAACAGGTTTAGGCTCTGGCTCTGGCTTCACTACATCCACTTGAACCTCAGGAACCACAACTGGTGCCTCTGGGTCTACCTCAATAGGTGTAATGCTGAGGTTGTACCCAAGCATAGCTGATAGTGCGACGGCTGTAAACCAAGCCGCCTTTGCTTTTTCCCACTGGTCAAAAGCCCAAACCTTAATAGTTTCAACCCAATCTTTTTTCTTAGTCATTTCAGTGAATCTCCAGTATTCTTTCTGTGACCACGAATCATCTTATTGATGTCGGGAACCTCGTCAATCTCGTTACTACCAACTCCTACAATCTCCCAGCCGCCTACCCAGGAACCATCGTCTTGTTTTATCTTGACGATTCGCCCCATTGAAGCAAAGCCAGAAGGAATCCACGCTACTTGTTTCATTATACCCGAACCCTCTGGTCGAGTCAAGGTGCATTGTTTGTATTTTTTCTTAGCCATAAGTCAACTCAAAAAACTCTCTCTTTAGGAAGTACGTTTGCTTGTTAGGGAGAAGGACTTTGTCTCGTCTCCATGAGTCTTTTAGTATTGGTATCGCGCTTCTGTGGCATACCCAAAGGTGTGTGCTTGGTTTATTGTCATAAATAGGGACCAGCATAGTCTTACTTCTGTTTAGCCGTGTGAAGACGTTGAAGTCTATGTCTGTGAAGTTTACTAGGGGGCTCACCCAGCACACCAAAGGGTAGTGATGGAGGGCTTTTATAATGGTGGCAACACGACTCCAGTAGGGATTGCGATGGGTCATTACTAGCTCAGAGTGCCAGTGGAGAGAGTGTCTCTCAGCATACTCAATTATGCCCGGCAGATTCTTCTTGCCGACCTTCCTCTGTCGCCCTACCGCACCTGTTAAGACCAGTTTATTTGTCATGATTGCCTTGCCATGCAACAACCGCATAAGTTCCAACCCACGAGCCAACAGCTACGGGTATAGTGTACCAAAAATTATTTACTATGTTGATAATCCCAACAGCCATCAGGAAGTACATGAAAGCCCCTGCGTTTGCCGCTGCAATGGGTTTCTTGTCTGCGACCATTGTGGTGTAATAGGCAGCTAGTGAGTCAAGCACTACGTAGACAAAGAATATAGCAACTGCAACCAGCCATGAAAATGGTTCATTCATTTTAATGCGAGGCACCTCTGTCGCTCTGTTCTTCGCGTACCACGCTCTGCGTGTAGCATTAATTTTAGTTTTATTGGCTTGTCGCCATTCTTTTGTAGACATTAGTGGCTAGTGAAAGAGTCGAACTTTCTATTCAGGTTTCGTAGACCCGATACCCCATCCCGAGGACCAGCCATAGAGAGGGCTATGCCGCCCCCTCGTTGTGTCGGTTCTTCACGCCGACACCTATCTTCGTCGCCTGTTAAATATTCCTCGCCTCTTACTGTTGTAGGTTGACCGGGGCTTGGGCTCCACCTTGGGCTCAGGCTTGGGCTCTACCACCTCTTCAACAACAGGAGGGTTGAAATCATAACCAACTGCTGGTCCCATGTCGTACGAAACCGGAGACATATCATATGTTAGTCCGACCGCAACTAGTACGGCGACAACATTAATTATCTTATACACTTTACGCCTCGCTTAGCTCAAGGACACGGTTAGCCGTGTCGTACACTAGCTCCCTGTTGTATCCTCTCACAGAAGCAACAACATAACCGCCCCCACCATTAATCATAGACTGAGAAATCTTAGGGCGAACAAAGAACGAGCCATCAGGTTGCTCGTGCCTCTTAGGTCCACCGTTCCATTCTCCCCAGCTATTCTGAATTAAAAATAGAGGTCCACCGTATTTTTGGTGAGCGTAGTCCGTATCGTCTACACCAATCCAAGCCATAGCGTGATTCCACCCGCCCCCTCGTTCGCACAAGCCGTCCTCATTACGAGTTGACCTAAATCCGTAGCCAGAACACATAGGAATACCAAAACCCATAGCTAAGGCATCAATAGCCTCGTCCATAGACTTGACATTAAACACACGCATTGCCTTGTTCGTTGCCGCAATCTTATTAAGCCAAGCCGGGGTGCTTGAGCCTCCCCAATTATGACCGATACGACTGTTGTAACGACTCAAGTCAACAGAATTTCTTCCGTCTTCATACTTGTCACGGACCAGGAATCCACCTGGACCTTTTTGTGAGACGTACATAGCCAAACGCGAACAGTTCGCACCTTGACCACGATGCCCACGGTAACCGTAAATGTTTTCCGTAGCAAATCGCCCCTTGTACGTGGTCTCACCAAACATAGCGTCGATACAATAGTCCATCATACCGCCATTACGAGTAGCGTGACTCACGCAGTCACCCGTCGTCTGACTCTCATAGCCGCCAAATTCACTGTCGAGGGTCAACGCCGCCTTATACGGCAATGACAATCGCCCCTTACCACGACCCTTGGCACCTGGAAAGGCGTCATAGAATCGCGGAGTAACCGTTCTCATAGCAGCATAAGACGCTGTATCATGTATAACCCCTTTGAAACCACCATCATAAATGTCTAATAGTTGCTTTGGCGTAGGGGCGAAGTCATAATCTATGAAATTTGGCATGGGTTACGCTGTTGCTCCAAAATCATAATCAACTGCGGGAGTCATAGCGGCCACGCCTTCATCATAAAGGGCAGACAACTCTTCTTCGCTCTTAGCTGCGGCCTTATCAATCATGGCCTGAGCAGCGCGCTTCACGTTTCTGCGACCACGGACACCCATAGTCTTACGAACATGAATCCGCAAACCAACCTGTTGTAGGCGAGAGGGATTCCCTGCTGCCTGCACGAAGTTATTTCGATTCTCTTGGCAACCCTGGATAAGCTCCATAATCACCTCGATGATAGCCATAATACCAGTAATACTGCCGTAGCCACCTTCGTTACAATCTTCACAAACTTCTTCTGCAAATGCTTCAATACTCATTTTACTTCTCCAAAACTTCGACAACTTGTTTAAAGGCTGCAACGTGACCGTCGAGGTCAGACGCTTTCAAGCCCTGTTCTTTAAAAGCCTTACCTAATCCAGGCCAGAATCCTGCCCACGATTTAAGTGTGGCACTAGGAAGGGCAGTAGCAACTCGCACCTTCGCTTCATTTACCATTGTTGCTGCGTCCCATGCTTCTGGGTTCGCTTCAACTTCTTGGCAGATATTAGCATAAACATCTGCAACCTTGCCCCTAAACGTCAGCCCAGCCTCGTCAACCTTAGTTAAGGCAGCGGTAATCTTTTGCTTAAAGGCGTTGCTTGGGTTTGGATTGGGGTTTGGATTGGGATTGGGAGACGGACCAGAACCTAAAACCTCAATAGTAGCAAAGTGCTCATTATATTGAATGTTTTTCTTAAGGTCTGGAACACTGGTGCCATCGGGCTTCCAGTCTGGGTCAACCTTAACGTCAACCGAGATTGTAGTAAGCCTAATCTCGTACTTACCGGGAGGAGCCCAAACGTGAAGGCCCCTGCCGCTATCTACCACAATCTTTACTGCCGGACTAGGCACATTCCAAATATAAACATCAGCCTCAGCTTGTGCCTCGACAATGATAGGCTTATGCGCATCAACCTTGTCTGGGGCACTAATTTGCGCACTCACCGGCACTGAAACCAGCATCATAATAGAAGCCAATAGTCCGATAGTCCACTTTTTCATAGTTATCTCCTAGTTACGCAGCGGCACAACAATCCGTCCTAGCTCGCTACCATTTTCACAAACCCGCTGCTCCTAACAGCGGACATTAATTAAGAGAGGAAGGACGGAATCGAACCGTTTGACATTGGAGTTGCAATCCAACGCCCCGCCACGAGGCATTAGTCTCCGACCTCTGATACTACCTTATCATACCCCTTAAACTTAGTTTGCAGGCCCCTTTTGGCTGCCACAACATTTTCAAGGTCAAAAAGCGTGAGTTTACCCTTATATACACCCATATTCTGTTTTATGCAGTCTGGGAAACACATTTTCGTTTCTTTTGTCCTCTCACAGAGAAGACCAATCATCTGAGCCCACTGGTGTTCGTTGTTTAGTCTTTTGGCCTTGTGCGTTACGTAGCCACGAACATCTGCATCGTCATCAAGTATAACGCCAACAAGGGCAGAGGTCAAGGTGGAATCGTAAAATTCTGAAAGGACTCCGTCTAGGATGTTGCTTGCCCATAAAAAATCTTTAGCCCACAACTTATATATTGTATCACCTCTAGCAAAAAGCTCTCTACGGTATATAATGTTACGAGTCTTATATCCAGTTCCCCATGGTTCCGGCCCCTTCTTAGTGACTAGTCTCGCTGTTTCTTCGTAGCGGAACGTCTCGTAGCCGTGAGCGGCCAGCATCATCACAATTGGAATAAATTTTTCGTCATTTGTGGTATTACAAGGAAGCTTCATTTTGTGAAAAAAATTTTTTGACGATTTAGTTTAAACGGCCACTTTTAGGGCTACGCCCCTATCTTCTGTTCTTAGCCCATCCAGTAGGCTCGACTGCTCGGCGCAGTCTTTCTATTGTATCGTTTAGCTCTCTAATGGCCTGTTCAGCCTTAACGAGCTTAGCGCTCATTACTCTGCTGTCGGTTGTTAGACTACCCACTAGTGTCTCTAGGCATTTAATTCTGTATTCACTATCGTCGCCTGCCGCTGGGTATTTGTTTGTATCAAACATTATCGGTCCTCCCCTCGCTGCAATTGCTCGCTACGTGCTTTAATTAACTTATACACAGTAGCCCTACTGGGTAGCTTTAACTTTTCTCTCGCTTCGACTGCGTCTGGATTGGTAACTCTTGGAGCACTAATCTCAGCAAGTTCTTCTCGGAGGGCTTGATTCTCTTTTTCCAGCGTCTTGATGCGTTCCTTGTACCAGTGTTCGTCCCACGCCCATTCATCACTTAAAAACATACCCATAATTCTACTCCAAATAAAAAGGCGAATCGTCTGACATTCGTCTAGGCTTTTCAGCCTTCCCCACCATTACGTGAATGTGGCAATTGCTCACCACCCAAAGATGCACTAACCCGACTATCACTAGGTCGCTCACGCCCTAAGTCTGTTTAGCTTGCACGCATTGTGGTACAAGCGGCCTAAGCCTCCCACAAGGAGCGATTGTGCCCTGAACTTGTCCTCTAGGTGCTACGCACCCAGCGTCAGACTATATAGCCAGGGTTCTGTAAATTCGTCTCATGTCTAAAGTATACACTAGAACGGGCTGGAGTCAACCTTATTCCATAAAAAAAGCCACCTTTCGGTGACTTAAGAGCAGCTAGAGGGAGTCGAACCCGTCGTCTAAGCATCGGCAATGCCTTGTAATGACCGTTATACGATAACTGCTTAGTAGGCCATAATGGAATCGAACCATCGTCATCTGCACGTCAAGCAGATATTCTACCATTGAAATAATGGCCCAAAGTGCGAGAACGGGGAATCGAACCCCGAGCCTTTGATTGGAAGTCAAAGATGTTACCATTACACCACACTCGCGTGGTTAATCTTTTATCTAGCTCTATATGTTGTAGTTTCACCACAGGACCGACACCTGAAAAACGTCCTAAACTCAGACGACGGCGAAATGTCAACCATGTTAAAAGAATTACAGTCCTTGCAGACCGGAATAAACTTTCTTAGTAGTTTATAAAACATATCTTTCCTTTCTTTAAGTGGCTCGCCTCAGACTTGAACTGAGACCTAATTCCTTAAGAGGGAATAATGCTACATTAACACCAGCGAGCCAAAGAGCCCTATATCGGTTTCGAGCCGATTCCTTCTCCATACCAAGGAAATGTACTACCATTGTACTAAAGAGGCTTACATATTGCTTAACTTCACTCTCTTCCAAAGGACGTACTTGGCCACTTCCTCGTGCCCCAACAACAAGTCAACGGTGTTGTAGCTACGACCTAGAACCTTCTCGCTTGGTATGAGCCTGTGAATCGTCTTGTGACACTCCCAACAAACGTCAATACCTTCGGCCATCTGAGCCCTTGTGTATCGTTTCTTAAACCACTTATTGGAATGAACCGTACGTGGAATTAAATGATGGAAGTTGTGTGATGCTTCGACCATGCACAACTCACAGTTCATTTGTTTTTGTCTTGTTCTCATAAGCACCCCGCCTCGGAATCGAACCAAGTCCTAACGAGTTAAAAGCTCGCAATGCTACCATCACACTCACAGGGCAGAACTAGCGTTCCTATAGAAACGCCAGTAATGGACAATTAGTTTAAGGTCAGTTGCCCATCTGACTCAGTGGAGGTATCGGAAATCGAATCCGTCATCCGTCTTTGCAAGAGACAGTGCCCACCCATGGCGTACCCCCGTTAAGCTTGCGTAGCAAGCAAGTAGTCTCCCAGGTAATCGAAACCTGACAAAATCGTTATCAGCGATTTTCGCTGAACCTCAGCGCGAAGACCAAAGGGTGATATGAGGGGGTTGAACCCTACTCTTCCTCGTTCACAGCGAGGCGTGCGACCGCTACACTAATACCACCATAAAGCAGGCCAGTGACGAATCGAACGCCTTATTGTGGTGTTGGAGACCACATTACACCCAGTGCTTTCAGACTGACCTGTGATACTTCCTAATTAGGAAGCACTAATTTGTTTCCTGGTACGGCGATTTGAGGCTTCTCAAACACCATAGCCAAGTACATCTCTTCAATTTCTTCAATTGGTTTTCCGCTTTGCAGGACATGCTCAGTGGAAATGTCAATTCTATCTTCTTCTGTCCTCAACAGAGGGAATGGCTTAGCAAGCGCCGGTCCCTGCTCTGTCTCAATGAACTGATAAGCATACTTAAGCCTTATCCGTCCCTGTGTTTTACCACCGTCGTCCACGCCAATAATGTCGTGCCCAGCTAGTGTCTTGACATATACTAAACTGTTTTCAACTTCAGCATAACTAGGCTTCTTTACTTGCGTATCCTCTGGCATCTGCACTTCCTTTGTCGTAATCGACCTGTGATGTATCCTGTTAGTCCAATGCCACTAGCGAAGCTTAGTAACATAATTTCAAAAAACCCACCACAAATACATGATAGCAACATTAGTTAAAGTCCTTGTGTTGAGCTTAGTAGCGCGACGGGGAATTGAACCCCGGTCTCAAGGTTGAAAACCTAGTATCCTAACCACTAGACGACCGCGCCTTACTTCTTTAATTATACACCTAAGTCGGCTGGAGTCAAGTCTTCACTTAAAAGAATTTTCTTAACTGCGTAAGCCAACTCAAGGCCCGTCTCTTTTCTCTCAGCATCCTCCGCAAGCAACTCACCCTTAAGGTGACCATCACAATAACACTCGTAAGCAAACTCGCTGTAGTCCTTTGGTTGAGTCATAAGCTCCTTACCAAACACCCCATGAGTAAGACCCGTCATCGTATAGCTTAGCTTCTGCTTCTTCATTGCTTTCCCTTTCCTGTGCCTCAAGTAACCCATCTCAGAATCGAACTGAGTCTTAAAGGTTCAAAACCTCGCGTGCGAACCATTACACTAATGGGTAGTAATGCTACTCATTAAACTACACGACTAAAGTAGGAATGGAGGGAATCGAACCCTCAACTTACCGAATTTGAACCGGCACCCTCTTCCATTTGGGGCACATTCCCAGATTATAACACTACAGGATTCGAGACCTGTACCTCCTCCGCTCATGGAGACGAACCTCAATTAGTCTAAGCGCCATAAAGCCGATACTGATGGATTCAAACCACCGTTTCCCCCTCAAGCCGGGAGCGTCCTGTCATATTAGACGAAGTACCGTTAATTTTTGTTGAATTCTGGTGTATAATAATTAGAAACAACTCAACAATTTCTAATCTAGGATTTATTATGAAGCAATGTTCACAATGCAAGAAGAAACGACCTCTTTCAGACTATGGTAAGAAAAAAGGTTCTGTTCTTCAATCAAAATGTAAAATATGTCAAAGGCAATATGCTAAAGAGCACTACCAAAAAAGGAAGCAGTACTATATAGATAAAGCACTTAAAAACAACAAAATAACCTACAATAACAACAGGCGGTTGGTTGACGAATACAAGTCAGAACGAGGCTGTCAATACTGCGAAGAAAACCATCCTTGCTGCTTAGACTTCCACCACTTAAAAGATAAAGAATACTCGATAGCGCATAAGCTATCTTCCTTGTCTTGGGACAGTCTCCTAAGAGAGATAGCCAAGTGTGTGGTTGTTTGTTCTAATTGTCATCGAAAAATTCATGCCAGTGTTATCAAGTAGTCGTAACAGGAGTCGAACCTGCATACCTTTCGGCGTAAGTTTCTAAAACTTATGTGTATCCCAATTCCACCATACGACCATAAGCAACTCTGTACCATCCCAGCATACGCTTACGTAAGACAGACTACAGGAAGGTGGTAAGCCGTATCCTGCGTACTTTTCATCTCATCACGCCGTATGCGAGCAAAGCCGCAAGCTCTCAGTCCAGGTAACGCTCCTGGCAACATCTGGTTAACAGCCAGTGCCGTTCACTTGCTCGGTCACTGAGAGTGTTGTG
>Ga0209128_1003247_pt1 | contig 10099 bp, 15 predicted proteins | sample ETNvirnome_6_100_FD_184072 | JGI IMG/M metagenome (GOLD analysis project Ga0209128, IMG submission 184072) | Marine viral communities from the Pacific Ocean - ETNP_6_100 (SPAdes) (version 2) | ecosystem: Environmental > Aquatic > Marine > Oceanic | place: Pacific Ocean | collected 2013-06-19
GAACCCGAAAAGATAGAGCCTGTTGCTTCCCAAGCCGAGTACGAAGACCCGCTTAAAATCTTGATAATCTGGGCTGTGGTTGTGGCAGAGCCGGTTCCATCGGTGGTATAGGAGCCAGTATTGGAAATATGGGTTCTTGTCAGGCCACGTTCAGCCGCGATTGAAGCAGTCGCATCATGGACCCTAAGTTCAATTGATCCACTGGAGCCAGTTGTAAAAGATCCAGTATTGGAAAAGTAGTTCTTGGTCTCACCATAGTCAAACACGATTGTGCCTGTCTTTTCATAAAGCGTTACACCAATGGACCCACTAGAACCCGAAAAGATAGAGCCTGTTGCTTCCCAAGCCGAGTACGAAGACCCGCTTAAAATCTTGATAATCTGGGCTGTGGTTGTGGCAGAGCCGGTTCCATCGGTGGTATAGGAGCCAGTATTGGAAAAGTAGTTCTTGGTCTCACCATAGTCAAACACGATTGTGCCTGTCTTTTCAACGACCCTAAGTTCAATTGATCCACTGGAGCCAGTTGTATAAGTGCCGGTGACCGAAGTAACAGTATAAAGCCTGGTAGTATCCTCTACCGTAGAAAATGAAAAGCTGCTGGTCTCAAGAGTAGCAACTATCGTTCTGTCTTCAGTGGATAAAGTAGAGCCAGAATTGCTTATCACATAATTCACGCCCTGGACGGTTGTCGTTGACGGCTCCCGGACCTCAAGAGTAATTGCCCCTCTTGTACCGGATACATGAGAACCAGTAGATGAAACAACATGAGAAATAGTTCGAGATCCACTTACCACAGACCATCTGGTGGTGCCGGAGTGGGCGCTTACGTCCATGATGCCTCCGGAGCCACTTACCATGGATCCAGTCATAGACAGTGTGTTATAAGCAACAAATGGAGAAACTGCCATGCCCAGCTGAACGACCGGTTCTTCCTCGGGGCGGTCTTCGTCACGCCCGACGCAGCGTGCAGCCCAATCTGGTCTCAAACGAACGCTGGCGAATTGGGCGGGGCAACAGGCACTCGATGTCAAAGAACCAGAAATAATAATCGAGGCACCGCAGTCGGCACCCAATAAAACGTTTCCAGATAAAACAGTATCGCCAGTTACTACTAAATCGTCAAAACTGCCACTACCGTCATCACCGCATTTCTTGTGGACAACGCAAACAAACTTTGCTAATTTTCCAACTGACCATTTTCCGATTTGGGACATTGCAAATTACCTATTTTGCTGCTTGTGCTGCAGCATAAAATATTCCGATTGAAACTAAAGCTCCAACTATAAATCCACCAGCAGCCCACCAATGTGAATAATCACCACTGTTTTCCAACGCAATTTCATTTAATCTCTTGATCTCGTCATCTTTAATATTGATTATAGATTCATACTTTTTTTGCGTTATATCCAATGAAATATTTAAATTGTTTATTAAGAGATCACACTTGGCTTGTTCTCGTGATTTTATATAGTCATACCGAAGTTTACATTCAGATTCCATATTTTCTTTCTCGGCTATAATTTGTGCTGCAGCGGCAGGATTTAAAAGTGTTCCTGTAAAGGGGGCTGATTGACCTTCTTGTATATCAGTGATTTTTGGAGCCTCTTGTGCAAATGTATATGCAGGGAAGATCATTGTTAATGTTAAAATTAAAACTATTATTTGTTTCATTATCACTCCTTAACGTGAGGTAACGGGCCGCGTGGAAGGCCATATGCTTCAACCACCTTATCAGATATAAATAAATTTTCGAGTCCGGGTTCTTTCGCCTTCGCCCAGTCTTTTTTAAGGGCACCATGACCTTCTAACGTTTTATTTACTTCTATAATCCCTTCGTAGGTATCCTCCATTCTTTGTGGGGAAGAAATATCCTCCGGGTTTCCAGCAAGCTCTGAGGCGATTTTATGAAATTCCGAATCTTTTTTTAATATCTTTTCGCCCTGTGCTTGGGGATGATTTTTTGGCAATTTTACAAACCACACTCCGCGCCCAGGATAAAAAACAATTCCCCCAAAAGGAACCCACTCTCCTTCCAACACTCTTCCAGGAGTTCCTTGACCACTGCTTCTATAAAAAGCGACTGGTCCTTCGGAAGTGTCTTTTATCACAAATGGTCTTCCAGCGACTTCCCACGATTTTGTCTTCCTTTGTAAGAATCTTCGCCAATTTTCAAATAAGAGTTTCATTAAAAAATCCTCACATAAAAATAGTGAACGTCCTCGGCATCATCATAAAGCATATATACATCATATTTGGAATCATAAAGATAAATCGGTTCAGCTACCTCTATCACGTCGCCAACTGCAGAATGAAATTCTTCGGCAGATATTTTAGAAGCACTTTCCTCTGCTTGCGCAAAATTAGTTACATCAGAATAAGGAAGTTCGCCTATCGTACAATAGCCATCTTCATCAAAATCTTTACAGTTTCCCACAAGAACATAGTTCTCGTTCAAATACTGTCGCCAATTTTCAAATAGGAGTTGCATTATTCTTCTTCCTTCTGTGTTATATAAACTGGAAGTTTTCTAAGTCCCATTCTTTTTGCCGCCTCTAACCTATGATGACCATTTAAAACAAAATAAAAAGGTTCTGCAATCCCTGTCTTGTCAGCTTGTTCTTCTCCCTCCAAACGATAAGGATTAACAGGTTTCTGATTGCAGACTTCAAGAGGCTCAATAGTACCCCTGCTAAATAAGTTCATTTTCTGTTGAATAATGTTTTCGCATTCTGCTCCGGGGCAACTATGTTCTTTGCCGTGACCCAATTCTTCAGCGGGGAGCAGCTTATTTATATTAACATAAAAAACATTTTCTTTTAAAAACTTTCGCCAATTTTCAAGTATTAGTTTCACTCTTCATCTTCCTTGTTTGGTATATATTTAATACCAAATTCCTTAGATAACAAAAAAGCCAATGAGCCTGGATTATTGTGATGTTTGTTCAATATCTCTTTGACCCTCTTTTTCTTTTGGTTGGAAAGTTCCTTTTTATTTTCAGAATAATTCTCTTCAATCATTTCGATTGTTTCATTATATTTTTTTGCGATCTCGTTTCTTTTGTCTATTTCTTCTGTGTGGGCTTTGTTGATAACATCAATTTGTTTATCAAAGCTGTCTTTGGCATTGTCTAAAATATCTTTTGCTTTCTGAGGGGCTCCTCGAAAATACAACAATACCCCCATGCCATAAAATATAGCAAGAAGGCATTTCCAATATTTTTTAATAAAACACCAGGCTTTTTTAAAAAACGTTTTTGTGGCCAGCCATGTAAACATTACGCCCCATGCTTCCATGCCTTCGCCAAATCAACGGCTCCTTGTGAACCAATATAAACCAAACTAATGGCAACCCAATCGCTGGAGTTTAAATTGGCAGAAGCAAGAAGTCCGCTGGCGGTTAACCACACTAAGAGTTTTCTAGAAACTATTTTTGATAAAAATTTGTCTGCTACATGTCTCAACATACAACCCTCCTATTTGAATAAATAGTCTAATTGTTAACAAAAGCATAACCATCTTTTTTGTCTATATCGATTGTGATATCCGCAATATCTTTTAAGCTATCGACGTGTGAAATTAGAAAAACTGTTTGATAATAACTTTTAACCATATCTAATATCCGTACAAATCCGTCCATGTTTTCAGCGTCTAATGCAGTAGCTGGCTCATCTAAAATAAAAATATTAGATTTAGGCAAACTGGAAACAGAAAGCAGCGCTAACCGCATAGCCATGGCGGCAATTGTTTTTTCTGCTCCGGAGCCCATTTCTATAGGTCGTGGGTCATGCTTTGGATGTTTGAGATATATATCTAATTTTTTACCGTCGTCATCAAAAAAGACTTCAAAATCAACAACATTGGCCAAAACTTTAGAGATCTCTTCATTAATGATGGGTAACTTCTTTTTAATAATGTCATAAGAAATGCCATTGCTGTGCATACATCGCATCAATAAATCATAAGAAGTATATTCCTCTCTAAGTTCTGTCAGTTCTTTTTGTTGTTCTAACAAATTATTTAATTTCTGTTCCAAAGAGCCATGTTCTTTATAAAATTCTAATATTTCGTTATTACATACCTCAAGTTCTTGTTGGTGTGTTTTAAGATATTTAATTTTATCTTTTTTCTCCTTGTGCAACACTTCTAAATTTTCAATAATTTCTCGGTTTGCTTCATAATCTTCTTCTTTAGTATAAAGATCTGTCAAAGAAATATTTTGTCGTACAAGTTCAGCTTTGTTCTTTTCAAAATTAATCTGATCATTTGCCAGTTCAGTAGCAGTCTGATTTTTCTTTTCTAAAACTAAATTATATTTATCAATATAGTCATCGACTTGAGTACAATTCATCCCCCTGATCTCTTCGCCTTTATTGTTGATGGTAATACTCAAATCAGCAATCTTCTTCGTACTGGCTTGCATTAAATTAACAGCGTCATAAGCATCTTTAATAAATTTACAATGCGAGAATTCAGAGCCACAAGGAACTTCTCTTAGAAGCTTTTCCTTTTTGATATATCTGCTTTTATTATCATTCTCTGCATCAAGTCCAGAAATAAATTGCTGCAGTTCTTCTCTCTTAAAAGAGATCATTTCTTTTTTATTTTGATACTCTTCAATATCAAAAGTATTTAAAAATGATTCAATCTTTTCATAATAAAGTTGATTTACATCAATTTTCTTTTCAACCTCTTTATTTACTTCTTCTAAATTTTTAACAAGTTCCTCATGTTTAGAAATAGTTTCCTTAACATCAAATATATTAATAATCTCTGCTGGAATCGAGCCTATCTTCTCGCCCAACTCGTCTATTTCGCTTTCTAACTTAAATATAACTTCTTTGTATTGTGCACATTTTGTCTCATGTGCTTCTGTTTGTTCTTGGTTCCATGCCAAGCCCTTCTCCGATTTTTCTATTTCCTCATCAAATTCCTTCCCCTCCAACATTTTAAGCGCGGCCTTGAGATCGATAATATCTTCTTTTGCCATCCTGTATTTTCTTTCGAAGATTTCCAGATCAAGAAATTTAGCCAATATCTCTTTTCTTCGTGTAGAGCCCTCATTAATGAAAGTAAGAGAATCAAGCTGAGATGACATAGAGGTCATGAGAAAATCCTCTAATGTACCCAAATACTTACGTATATTTTTATCAGTTCCATTTCTCGTCAAACCATTATGACTAGTCACTTCTCCAGTCACAGAATTGCAACTGTTAAATTCTATATTTGTTTTAGCTTCTAACGTCTCCTCTCCTTTAAGTTTTTTAATATATTTTTCCGAGGTTCTCTTGATCGAATATAAATCGTCACCAATCAAGATCTCCAATTCACCACTACAATCTTCCTTATTTTGATTGATAATGTTTAAATTTTTCCTCTCATTCTTAGAAGTAGAATTGAAAAGAGTATAAAGGATACCATCAACAATGCTTGATTTCCCTGAATAATTCTTACCAAATATTCCAACAACTCCATTTAAATTAGCAAAGTCAATAAGATTGCCCTCTCCATAATTAAATAAGTTGTTCCACTCAAATTTTTTCAATTTCCAATTAACATTTCTTGATACCTCTTCTTCTTCTTCCGCAGCGGCATTATATTTTCTGTTTAATTCATAAACTTTTTCTAAAGTTTCGTCATCCGCTTCATAGTCTTTAAGGTATTCGCTAATAAATTCTTCCTGAATAGTTATGTCTCGTAAATCTTCTTTAATTAGCCCATGAGTAAGATGTTCAACGTCGCCTCGTTCTCCCGCTGATCGATTCAAAAAAGTGATTGTTTCTGGTTTATATTTTATCTTTGCAACGTCCACAGCTTTGCGCATTATATGAAGGGGCAAATTATTATTCGTCATAAGTCTTAAACGAGCACCTTCTTGAATTTGAGTTTCTCTAGGGATTCCTCCTTTGGGAGTAAGTTCTATTGTTATAAATGGTTTAGGATTTAAGAGTTCAATATGCTCGCATGTGAAATTATTTCTGTCTTTTATATCCCATATCAAAAATCCCTTATCGTTTGTTTCCCCGTGATTTTGTTGTATAGTAGATCCAGCATAGCGGATTCTCCCCTCTTCATCAAGAACTTGATTAGTTTTATGTATATCTCCAAGGAAGGCAAAATCAAATTGATTAAAAATAGATACATCATTTTCTCCATATTCCATCACCCAATCAAGATCAGTTTTACACCCGCTGATTGATCCATGATACAAAGCTATATTAATCTTTTCGTGATCAGACGGATCAACCCAATTATCCGTATCAAACACAGAAAGGACATTTAACGCAAAATCATCATCTAACGTTGCTTCGCCTGAAGTTTTTAACAAGTACAAGTTGGGATGCTCTAATGCATCCACAATTGGTGTAATTGCATCTTGTCTGCTTGAGTTTTTTAGATTTCCATCATGATTGCCAAGAATAATATAAGTGGGTGCGATGTCTGCTAAACTTCTAAAAAAGTCTGTGCACATCTCCACAAACTCCGGAGATAATTGTGTCTTTGTGTGTGCAATATCTCCACAGTGAATTATATAATCAACTTCTTTATTTCTCAAATGATCATACAATTTCTCAAATACAATTTTGTATTCATTATGATATTTTAAATTTTTGATATGTGTGTCGGCTATGTGGGCAAATTTCATTTAAACCTCGATTAATGAATGTTCTCCATAATATTCTTGTAAGTTATCTATTAATACAAGATATATGTTTCCGTATGGATTTGGACGGATTTTTGTGATTAAACCTATTCTACCATAATTTGGGTCACCTTTTAAAAGTAAGTGTGATACACGTACAAGATCACCTATTTTGAATTCGGGTTCTGTCACATTTATATAATGCCATAAAAGAGGATGTTTGTCAAGGAGTATTTTTCCACTCTTCGTGGGTTTGAAGTTTGTGAGCGGTGGAGCAATCGCCAGGATGTTCTTTTTCTTCTCTTGGGCCAGGTGGAAAATCTGCAGGGTCAATTGGGGGGCCGCCAAGTTTTTGTAAAAGTAAATCTACCTTGGCCTCCAATTGTTGAAGAAATTTTCCAACTCGGCCTGGTGGGTGTGGTTGAATTTCCATTGGTTCTGTTTTCAAATTAGCATTCCATGGTCTAGTTTTATATGATTCCTCACGGGAAGCTTCAGCCTCTGGTCAGGTTTCATATAAAACAGATCTTAGTTCTTCCTTAATAATTTGCTTAAGTTTTGTTTTTGTAAGTTTCATTATCTGTTCCCTTTTAAAATTTTTCTAATTCTTCTTCAATCATCTGTTTAAGCTGTGCTTGAAAATTCTCTTCGACTTTCCCGGGAGATGGCTGTCGTGCTAACGCATCAAGCTGTTGAGAATCTCCCACGTATTTACCTCGGGGGGGGAGTGTGTGAGATGTTTTAGTTGTCTCTCGGAGATAATCCAGAGCTTCGCTGGTCATTATCATGCGAAGGGCAGCTGCAGCCCTAACATAGATGGGGCTTTGAAGTTTAATTTCGCCAGATCTAATCTCATCCATAAATCCTAGATTGTCAAATGTGCCAGGTGGGAAACCGCCCACATTCATTAACTCTTTGTAAACAGCTACTTGGTCATGAGCGTCTTCAAGAACGCCAGTTATTAACTCTTTGAAAGTCTGTGCTGATCCCTGTTGATAAACATCGAAAACTTGTTTAGCCAACGGAGGTAACTCAGGCAATCCAGCTTCAAGCACTTCTTTAATAATTTGCTTCAACTCTGGCTTGGCAATTTTCATATTAACCACATCCCTCCGGCTTGTAACCTTGATAAAGTTGATCTAATTGCGTATGATAATTTACAGCATCAGGTTCTTCTGAAGTCCAGCCAGCTAAAAGTTGTGCGATTGCATCCAAAATGGGTGGCTTTTCTTCAAGTTCTGGCTCGTCAGAAACCGCTTCAATATCGCCCATGCCCTGTAGCTCTTCTCTGATAATCTGCTTAAGTTTTGTTTTTGTTAGTTTCACTATTAAGCGCCATCCTCATGACATCCCAGATCAGCCAGTTCTTGTTCAAGATCCCTCACCCGGCGCAGCGCGAAGGCTTCCATCGCGACTTCATCATGACTCCTCGGAGCGGTCTCGCCTTCGAGATCTTCCTTTGCATGGCGTAAACGCATGAGCAGTTTTTCACATTTGCTTTTAGTCTCCATATCACCTTGAGAGGGTTTCAACCGTCCTGTTTCAGCATAGTGGCCAACGGGGCCAAGCTCTTTTAATTCGGCTTCCGATAAAACCTTTTTGATCTCTTCCTTAATAATCTGTTTAAGCTTTGTTTTTGTAAGTTTCATTTTAAAATTCCTTTTTTATCCCATTCCTGGATGCCAAGACCAAATGTCATAAGCATCTTCAAGTTCCATTAGTGCAAAGTGGTCCAAGTTTTCATCAATTTTCTTAATTAGCTCTCTCAATTGAAAGTCCCTTAATTTCATTGATTTGTTCTCCTTTATAAAGAGTTTATAGCTTCGTACAATAAGTAGTCTTCTTTATTCAAAAAAGAAGCCGCTTCTTTTCTATTTGCGAATTCTTCTTTTGTCATTTCACCAACATCCGCATACGGTAGTACATCAATTTTATGGATTTTTATGTTATAAGAAAGCAGTTTTTTGATTAGATTTCGCGCTTTCTTGTCCATGTCCGGATCAAGAGCCATGTAAATTGTGGAGTTATTTTTTACGATCTCTTGAAACAGCTTTCCCTCCTCTCTCAAAGTTGACCCAAGAATAGGAATAGCATTGCTGCCAGCCACAATTGCATCGAAAGCGCCTTCCACCAAAATAATATCTTTCGTCCAATCAATATATAAATGATTGAAAACAATATCTTTTGAAGCTGGAGGGTTTTTATATCTCGGAAATTTGTCTCCATAAGATCGCCCAATAAAATAATTCACATAACCATCCTTATTAAAAGATGGAATAACAATTCTGCCTTCATATTCTCCGGTTGAACAATACCCAATTTTCCATTTTAAAATATCTTCTTTTGTGATTCCTCGCGCTCGTAAATATTGTTTTGGGGCGAGAGCAGAATAAGGTAAATTACTATTTGCCAAAGAAACAAATTCGTTTGGTAATTTTAAAGTCTCTTCAGCAGGTTCTTTCTCTTCTTCAAATAAATTATCAAAGCCAGATAAGTTGACACGGTTGGTTAACACATCCCACTGATCTGTTTGAGCACGAGAGCCAAAACGACGAATAAGATAGCGAATATCATTTCCGCTGGTGTCGCAAATCCAACACTTAAATTTATTTTTTTCTATGTTTACTGAAAGTTTCTTTTTATGATGGTTACAGAATTTACAATGAAATACATATTCACTGCCAGCAGAATAGTGCCAGCCAAGAATGTCGGCTAAGAGGTTGAGTTTTGATTGTCTTGACAAAGAATATATCCCGCTCTCGCTATAACAATAGAATCTGCCCGGTCATATGATCCTGGCTTTGGATTACCATGCTTTGTATATTCTATATTAAAAGTCGGTTCGTTGTCAAGCAAATATTTTAAAACAACCTCTTTTGCTTTTTCACCTTTAGGTATTTTAATACCACACATTTTTCTTGCTGAAATGGCCGAAACGTATTCAGGCTTAATATTAAAATTTTTGTAACAAAGCCAAGACACGATCCCATTAAACCTCGACAACGTTGAAAGGGTCTGCGCAGAAGAAAATCCACTGCGGAAGGATTGAAGAGATTGTTCTATATAAATTTTTTCAATTTTATGGTAATTTCTTATTTTCCACAATTTAAAGCGAAGAAAATCAGCTTTGGCAAGTAGGTCTTCATAACGATTCTTATTTCTTGTGTCCCACGCCTCGGAGAACACAACGCTTCCATTTTCATCTAAAAGTGTAACACCTGTTATGCTTGTGCTCACATCAAGTCCGAGAATCATATTACTATTATATTAGAAATCAAGTTTAAGTTTAAAGGTAAAATCACGATTTTCTGTTTTTTTAACTGGATTGGCGACTTTGGCAATGCCAATTAAATTTTTATTTTTATCATAGATACCAATTCTTGATATCCATGTTTGTTTTTGAAATGCCCCCGTGGGGTCTGCATAAGAACTAGATACTATATTTTTAATACTAATATTC
>Ga0209128_1003248_pt1 | contig 10098 bp, 8 predicted proteins | sample ETNvirnome_6_100_FD_184072 | JGI IMG/M metagenome (GOLD analysis project Ga0209128, IMG submission 184072) | Marine viral communities from the Pacific Ocean - ETNP_6_100 (SPAdes) (version 2) | ecosystem: Environmental > Aquatic > Marine > Oceanic | place: Pacific Ocean | collected 2013-06-19
AGTTCACTTTTTCAATAAATATGTAAAGATTCAACATCCAACTCGTGGTCTTATTCCCTTTAAGACGTACGATTTTCAAAATGATTGTGCAAACGCTTTTAATGAGCACAGATTTAATATCATTTTGAAATCTAGGCAGCTTGGGTTATCAACTCTTTCAGCTGCTTATGCGGTGTGGTTGGCTGTATTTTACAAAGATAAGAGCATCCTTGTGATCGCAACGAAGCTTGCGGTCGCGATGAACTTCATTAGAAAAGTCAAAATAGTTCTTCGTAACATGCCAAAATGGTTGTTGCTTCCTGACCTCGTGGAAAATAACAAACAGAGTGTTTTATTTTCTAACGGAAGCCAAATTAAAGCAATTCCAACCTCTGAAGATGCCGGTCGTTCCGAGGCGTTAACGCTTCTCATCGTGGATGAGGCTGCGTTCGTTAGAAATTTCGATGAAGTTTATACCGGGTTATATTCGACGCTTCAAACAGGCGGTCGCGCCATCATTCTATCGACGCCCAACGGCGTGGGTAACATGTATCACAAGCTTTACGTTGACGCTGAAGCTGGGTTAAATCAATTCAACGCAATAAAACTACTGTGGGACGTGCATCCGGATCATGACGATGAATGGTTTAAAGCCGAAGCGAAAAACATGACAAAGGTGCAGGTTGCACAAGAGTTAATGTGCGATTTTGCAGCTAGCGGCAACACTTTTTTGCAATCAGGGGATATAGAGTATATGCGTCACAGCATAAGGTCACCCCTGGAAAAGTGGGGGCCTCAGGCGGGTGTGTGGATGTGGAAATACCCACGCAATGATCGCAAATATATCATAAGCGCTGATGTGGCCCGAGGTGATGCATCCGACTATAGCACCTTCCACGTGATTGACATAATGGAGAGCGAGATAGTTTGTGAATTCAAGGGAAAATCACCACCAGATGAATTTGCCATCGTGCTCGCAGAGGCAGGTCGTAAGTATCTGGACGCTTTGTTGTGCCCCGAAAACAACTCGTACGGTTACGCGTTGATCATGAAACTGGTGGAGCTGGATTATCCCAACTTATATTACGCCAAGGAAAGTGATCGTTACGCGACGTATGACAATAACAACATTAGCAAGATAGGCTTTCAAACAAACGCAAAAACGCGCCCACAGATTCTAACGAAATTAGAAGAAACATTGAGGTGCAAACAGGTCAAATCTTATTCGTCTAGATTGTATGATGAGTTAAAAACGTTCATTTGGAAAAACGGTAAAGCTCAAGCACAAAAAGGTAAGAATGATGACCTAGTTATGTCACTGGCAATTGGGGTGTGGTTATATGACACCACGCCTGCTTTAACGCAACAGGGACAAAGCTTAATGAATGCTATGATGCAGGCTTTTGCGGTGAATTCTACCGGTGATGAACCACAAAGAAGCCCATTTGTTAACAGTATCTATGATTTTAGATATGATACATCGACCCCAGTGTTGGTGGGTGAGGATCCGGTTGCAAAACCATATAAAGATGCACCTGATTTTTGGTGGTTGCTAAAGTAAGGACAGAGAATGGCTGAACAAGAAAGTCTTTTTAATAGACTGACAAAGCTCTTTAGAAGCGGACCCACTGTTAGGCGAAGGGTCAAGAATTACAAACCCACCACGACAGGTGAAAGACTGGACGTGTTTGGTTATGGCGCCAACAACGTCTATAACAATGCAATGAGCGCGTACGGTACGTTCGATCGGATGAGCCGATACAGTGATTTCAGCGAGATGGAAGCGACTCCTGAAATCGCGAGTGCATTAGACATCTATTCAGAGGAGACTGTTTCTGTGGATGAGAAGGGTTATTCACTTCACATCTATAGCGATAACAGAAAGATACAGGAGATTTTAGAGAACCTGTTTTTTGATATTCTAAACGTTGAATTCAACCTGGTGATGTGGGTTCGCAACCTGTGTAAGTACGGTGATTTCTTTCTATTCATAGAAGTTGATCCTGAGTACGGTGTTACAAACGCGTTCCCAATTCCGATCGCGGAAATTGAGCGCGAAGAGGGGTTTGATGTAGAAGACCCAGCCGCTGTTCGCTTTAGGTGGATTGCCAATGGGAATCAAACGCTTGAAAACTGGCAGATCATACATTTCAGGCTTTTGGGTAACGATGCGTTTTTGCCGTACGGTTCCAGCGTTCTTGATAGCGCTCGTCGTATCTGGCGCCAGCTGATCCTCATCGAAGATGCGATGCTCGTTTACCGCATCATCCGTGCTCCTGAACGACGGGTGTTTTACATTGACGTTGGAAACGTTGCACCTGAAGACATTCCAAACTACATGCAACAGGCACAGGATAACCTGAAGAAAAACAAGGTTGTCGATAAAGATACGGGCAGGGTGGATTTACGATACAATCCTTTAAGCGTTGATGAGGACTATTTTCTACCGGTTCGTGGATCTGAATCGGGAACAAAGATTGACTCCCTTGCAGGAGGTACGAACACAGCTGCGATCGAGGACGTAGAGTATATCCAAAAGAAACTGTTTGCTGCACTTAAGATTCCTCGTGCGTATCTCGGTTACGATGAAGATATCGGCTCCAAGGCAACACTGGCTCAGGAAGATATCCGTTTTTCTCGCGCGATCCAGAGAATCCAAAAGACAGTTTTGGCAGAGCTCAATAAACTGGCGATCATTCACCTGTATTCTCACGGTTTTACAGATGAAGACCTCCTGGATTTTGATCTCAAGCTTAGCAATCCCAGTTCCATTGCACAGCAACAAAAGCTTGAATTGATCAGCACGAAATTTGACATCGCCTCGAAGGCGCCTGAAGGTGTTGTTGATCGTAATTGGATTAGAAAGAATGTCATGGGTCTGACCAATGCAACAATTGAAGAGGTTGAAAAGGGCCGTGAGGAAGATAAACTTAGGGACATGGAACTCGAAGCAATTACGCCTGAGGGTGGTGGGGAGGACCTCGGTGGTGAGGATCTTGGAGCTGAAGTGGGTGGAGAAGAGGGGGGATTGTTCGCGGCAGATAAATCAGATGCTCCGCTCTTGATCGGACTCCCAAGTATGATCGGCACCGTCGATCCAGATGGTGATGAAGATGACGATGAAGACGAGCTCATATTTTCGATCGATGATGAAGACGCACCCGCCAAAGCACAAGCTCAAATTTTAAACGTTTTTAATGAACCCATCAAGAAAAAGAGGAGAGCGACGGGCCCTGCCTCGATTGGAATGCCTGATTTTGCAAAAATGACAGCTGTGGGACGGAACGCAAGACCACAAGATTCAATGTCTAGGCCTTATGATAGAGATTCCTTGAAAGGGTTTGCCAGGTTGGGTGAAGACACCAATCCACTAGAGAGTTTTTACGAAAAGAAAACTAGACAACATGCTGTTATGACAAAAGAACTTGAAGCAATGATATCGAACATGAATGCCAGCCTAAATATAAATGCAGGTTCTTTGCTAAGCGAATCGGAGAACACAGAAGATGAGTAAGGGTCACAATAAAAAAAGAAATGTCGGTCTCATTTATGAGCAAGTGATCAAGCAATCTGTTTTGGCAATCACAGAAGATAGACCAGAAGATGCAAAGGTATATACGGAATTTTTAAAGCGACATTTTGTTAAGGGCTCTGAGCTGTTAAAAGAATTTAAGCTTTTTAACGCAATCCTTGCTACAAACGGTGTGTCTGAAAAGGTTGCAGACAGGGTACTGGAACTTGCTTGTGAGTCAACAAGGAACATCAATGCTGGTAAGCTAGCGAAGGAAAAAGGTGTGTTTATTAATGAAGCAAATAGGCTATTCGGCAAAAACGCTTTATTTGCGGTTCCGGTTGAAAACTTTAGGGCACTTGCGACTGTTCAATCGTTGTTAAATGAATGGAAGGTTCCTGGTACACTCTTTCCGGCCGATACTGCACGTTATGAAAACCAGCTAAGGGAATTTATGATGCTTGAACCACGTCCTTCATCACTGCAAATAGTTGAAGGCATCGATGACGTTAGTGTAAAAATGTTTCACAAGCGATTTGATGATTCCTATGATGACAAATTCATTCAATCACAAAAAGATTTTTTACGTAGTTTAACGTTTGGACAACAAGATGAAGTATCAGATCTGATTTTGGCAACCAAAAAGAAGGTTTTGGAATTATTGTTAGAACGACAAACTACTGAAGAAAACTCTGTCTTACGAGAAAAATACACCTCCGTGCGTGAGAACATTCAAAGACTAGATCCCAGTGATAGCAGTGCGCTCGCTCGGCAATTAACGATGTTACAGCTTATCGATGAATTGGAGGATGGAAATGAGTGACGCTAGACTGCTTACGTCTTGGCAACCTTTTGAGTATAATGTAGAGAACATCAAGGAGTCGCGCGCACAATACGGTGGCAAGATCCTTATGAAGGGAATTTTACAAAAAGCCGATACGTTAAACCAAAATGGAAGAATCTATCCCAGACCCATTTTAGAACGCGAGGTAAGAAACTATCAGAAATTCATTCAGGAAAACCGAGCGCTTGGTGAGTGTGATCATCCAGACACTAGCGTCGTTGAACTGAAGAACGCCTCCCACATTATTCGTGAAGCTCATATGGATGGTGATATTTGTTACGGCACGGTAGAGTTATTGGACACGCCCTCGGGTAAAATTCTCCAGCAACTCGTTGAGGCGAATGTGACGCTTGGGATTTCTTCTCGTGGTGTTGGTTCCACGAGACACGAAGGAGATTACCAGGTTGTTCAAGATGATTTTCAACTGATCTGTTGGGATTTTGTTTCTGAGCCTTCAACACCTGGTGCATTCATGATGCGAGAAGGCAGGGAAATAAGTCCGAAAGAATTGCGACAGGTTTTTACTAAGTCCGATAGGTTGTATAGGATTTACAACGAAATCATTGGATGGAAATAATGGCAAAGATGTCCAGAAGCATGCTTAAGGATCTAATCAAAGAATGTCTGGTAGAAGTCTTACAGGAGGGGTTAGGTTTTGATAACGTTATATCTGAACGTGCTGCTAAACCCAAACGATCTCTGCATCAATCCATGGGCTTAGGATATGCTGGTCGTCCACCAAAACGACGAAAGCATCCCATACTCGATGCACCTGCACTAAGAGAAAACGCACCACCCAGTTTATCACACAGGGTGCCCAACACAATAGCTAGCGTATCAAACGACCCAATTATGCAAGCGCTGCTGGAAGATACCGCCCAAAGCACGTTGCTTAATCAAGATCAGGCAGAAAACCACCGCGGCATTCAACCTCAATCAGACATACCGTTGGACGCCCTTGGTTTAATGGGTGCCAATCCGAGCACTTGGGAAACGCTAGCATTCACAAATCTTCAGGATTCTGATAAGATAAAGCTTGAGTAAGTTGATAGATATTAATGTGGAGGCACGCAATCCAATGAAGAAACGTATGACACCCCGTCAACTTAGAAAATTTATTTTAGATGAAGCCAGGTTCTTGTCAGAAACCCTAGAACAAGGCAAAAATGATACCGGTAAGGTAGTTGCCAAAGAGGTTGATGCCGATAAGCTCGCAAAGACTCTTGCGAAAGATGTTAACTTCATGAAGGCTCTTAAGATTAAAGAGAACAGACTGAAGAGAAGGCTCGTTAAAATCACTGAAGCAAAGAAGGTTCTACGAACTAGAATCATGAGGAGATTGGTGTAAAAATGCCCAGCGTGAAACAAACAACAGTAGATCCCGCTGCGACAACATCAGGAATGGGAAGCAGCAGCACAGAGCTGATGACGGAACTTTATCCTGGGTCTCCTATTCACAATGGGACAATGACAAGAGACAGCGTTCAGGAACAAGGCGAGCAACTCATTAACGGGCTTGTTCAGAATGGCATGGGTCTCCCGTCGTTTAGTTTAGAGTTTAATGGAATTGACAGCGGCGTTTCTCCCCCCGATCAAGATGTTACGACGGGTGGTGGTGGGTTACCTGCATCACCATGGGTTCCCAACCCTGCATCTCCTGGGCCGGGAAGCCAGAATCCTACAGATATTCCCGCACCCCCTGATGGGTTTGGTATGACGCCAAATGGCGATACGTATGGTGTTGGTGCTGGTGCACTTACTAATCCTAAGGATACCTCACAAGAAATCGCCACTGCAAAGCTTGGTATGTTTGGGTTAGGCACAAGCAAGCCACAGTAAAGAAATGAGCCATAACCCTGACGGAACTTATACAACGTTTCCACAGATGGATGCCCGTAACGATTTAGGTTACGGGCGTACTCGTTTAAAGTTTTCAAAACCCAGGGTTCAAGGTTCTGCTTATCCATACTCCATGACGGACGAGGAAGAAGAAGAATCCGAAGGGATCGCTGACATAGAAGTTACAGACGTTCCTGTTGAGTTTGATTCAAAAACCCAACGTTTTATGCCTGTTACTGATTTCTACGCAGCTGCGGGTACAGATCCCTTTTACTTCGCGGGCGCCGCGACTAAAATAAAGGAAGAGTTGGGTAAGTACGTAAAAGGTGGGGGTGGCATCGGTGTGACGCTTCCTGCCGGTATCGGTTCTTCAATATCAGGTTTTCGTACAATCACAAGACCAACTGGTACCAAGCGCGGTTGGTCACAAGCACCAGAAACTGATGAGGAAACACCTCCGAAATACAGGCTTACTGATTTTTTAGACAGCGATGATGCAACAGTTAGAAGATTTGTTCGAGCAATTTTAGCAAAAGAGCGAAGAGTTAATGAACCTTAAGGGTTTTTTGTCCTTCTTTATTGATATTTACATGTAGTGGTGGGAGAGCATGTCACAAAATATGTATGAACAAGCAATTCTTGATGCGCAAAACCTTAAGCGCATGGCGGAAGAGACTGCGAAGAACGAATTAATAAAAGCAATCACTCCACAAATCAAAGAGATGATTGAGAAAGAAGTCTTTTCAGATTTAGCCGGGGTGAAAACAACCCTGAATGAATCCGTTAAAGAAGAAACTGTGTCGGTTGAGGAAGAAGATGGGGAAGGTAAGCCCATGCTTCTTGATGAAGAAGAAATTAATGAAACAGATCTTAAGGCTCTTGCCAATCTGGTGCGATTGAGTTCACCACACACAAGAAAGCAACTTTCTGAGTCACTGCGAGCGGTTCGTAAAAAGCTGGCTCGGATGGTGGTCTTGTCTGAAAGCGTTGATTCGACCCGCTTAGATCACAATTTACGCATGGTTTTTTTGGGGAAACTTAACACCATAATCAAGGAAACGTTGCAAATCCGCCGCGAGGCGATACTTATTAAGGAATCTGGCGATGATCAGATCTATAACAACGTTGAAAAAACATTACAGGAGATAAAAGCTATGGCACGTCGATTAAACAGAGGAGTCTTTTCTAAGCTCTTCGAAGCGATGCCGACCAGCGCTGCTTCGGCTGCGGTTGGTGGTGTGATGGGGGCGGCGGGCTTGGAAGAAGACCCTGAAGGGCTTGATGAGCTTGATGCGGTACTCTCTTTCCAACCCGAAGATGAGGACGAGGAAGCCGAAGTAGAGGAACTGCTTGGCGACCTTGAGATCGAATTTGAACTGGGGGTTCCGCTCGAGGGTGAGGAAGATGAGGACGAGGAAGTCGATATTGAAGATATCGATGTTGATGTCGAGGAAGAAGAAGGAGTCGAACTCGATCTTGAGAGTGATGTTTACGAGATTGACGAAGCCTCTCTCCGCAGAGCACTCCGTTCCTTGAACGAAGAAGCTGCCGACGAAGCAAATGCATTCGGTGGCGGTGAAGCAGACGGCGATGTGATCGTCGATCTGGATGAAGATGATCTCCTCCACGCATTAAATGACGAGCTTGGAGATGCTCCCACGCCAAGACCACCTCTTGGTGAGACGCGCCGTCGTAGATCACGTAGATCACGTAGATCACGTAGATCACGTAGAGGAAAAGTTAACGAATCGCGCCGGGTACGCCGGTCGAGACGTGCCCTTCGGGAAGCGCGGAATAACCGTGCCATCAAGGGTCGACTGCGTCGGGCAACCGGTGCGGTCAACCAACTACAGGGTCAGCTCACAGAGATGAACCTGTTCAATGCGAAGTTGCTTTATGCCAACAAGCTGATGCAGAACAAAAATCTGAACGCACGGCAGCAACGGACAATCGTCGAGGCACTCGATAGTGCCAAGACACTTAGAGAAGCGAAGCTTCTTTATAAGAGCCTGTTTACTGGCGTCTCAAAGGGTAAAACCCTCAGAGAGTCCGGTGGGCGGGTCCGCGGTTCATCGTCAAAATCAACAACCCGCTCGGGGACTCGCTCCCTGAACGAGGGTGCTGGGCAAACGGATCGTTGGGCAACCTTGGCCGGAATTACTTCGGGCAAGAAATAACCAACTCAATAACAAACCTTAGGAGAGACAAACATGTCACGCAAGTTTAGTTTAGATACGCTCACCGAGGGAATCCGTCACCGGCACCTTGGTCAGCAAAACGCTCGTCTCGTCGAGAAGTGGTCCCGAACGGGTCTTCTTCGCGGTCTTGATGGGCAGAATAGAGAAAATATGGCGATGCTCATGGAAAACCAGGCAGCACAGTTGCTCCGCGAACGTTCCACTATCGGAACGGGCGCAGGCGCTGGCACTTCGTCTGGTGACCTTGGCGGTTTTACCAACATCGCATTCCCAATCGTTCGTAGAGTCTTCGGCGGCCTCGTTGCCAACGAGCTCGTTTCCGTCCAACCGATGAGCCTGCCTTCGGGCCTGCTCTTTTACTTGGATTACACGTACGGTAGTAACGTCGGTAAGGACACGGGCGAGGCGACCTACGTTTCTGGTTCGTCGATCTACGGATCACCAGCGGGTAGGGGTATCCAGTCGGGTTCCCTGGCAATCGGTGGTATGTACGACCTTGCCGGCGCAGGCTATTCCAGAGTTCATGCAACGACCGACTTCGGCACCACCTCCGGCATATACATTACTTCAGGTGCATTCCATGCCGGTAAGACGATGACAGCCGCCACGTGTCTGTGGGCAACCGGTTCTGACGCAAAGTTGTTGCAGTTCGATCCACAGATCACTTCGCTAATTGAGGGCGGTACCGATCCTGGTGGAGTCGGCTCATCGCAGGCGTATACAGCAGTTGTTATTAGGGCCAACTCAATTGGTTCTACACAGCTCACTGGTGCAAAGCCTTGTGACTTTACTGCCATCAAGGAAATTGCGCTATTTGATTCATCTCGAGTTCCTGCTGGCGGTACAAACGGCGGGTATGCTTCTGTCAGTGCGCCGACGGGATCCATCCAACAGGGTCTGAACGTTACAAACGTTCGACGTCTTAACCAGCTCGTTCGTGTGACTCCGGCCGGTGCAACAGGTGCTAGTGTTTCCGGTATTACACCGGTTTCAACGATCACTAACGTTACCGGTGATAATGACATTGGTGTCCTTATGATTGTGTCTGGTTCATCGAGAGGTACTGCCGCGACATCAGGTCTTACACTCTCTTATGTTCAGGATGCAAGCTTCCAGTCATCTAATGGCGAGACACTTGTTATCCCATCATTCGAGTCGAACTTTGCTACGACACCTTCTCCGGAGATTCCGGAAATCGACATCAAGATCGAGTCCATCCCGGTCGTTGCCGATACACGGAAGCTGCGGGCCAAGTGGTCACCCGAACTGGCGCAGGATTTGAACGCTTATCACAGCCTTGACGCTGAGGTTGAGCTCACCCAGATTCTCTCTGCTCAGATCGCTCTGGAAATCGATCGCGAGATCCTGAACGACCTGTTACAGGGTGCTTCTGGTGCTAACTTCTACTGGTCACGCTCGCCCGGTAAGTTTGTCAACAAGGAAACCGGTGCTGAGATTTCTCAGTCGACGTCCCTTACCCCGGGTCCCGCTTTCACGGGCACGGTCCGTGATTGGTATGAGACTCTGATTGAGACTGTCATCGACGTGGGTAACACCATTCACCGTAAGACGCTTCGCGGTTCCGCTAACTTCATGGTTATCGGCCCCGATGTTGCGACGATCCTCGAGTCCTCGGTATTCTACCGTCCGGCTCTGAGCATCGACGGTGACGGTCAGGTTGCAACGCCGTTCAGCCTTGGTGCTGAGAAGATGGGTACCCTGTCTAA
>Ga0209128_1003254_pt1 | contig 10092 bp, 12 predicted proteins | sample ETNvirnome_6_100_FD_184072 | JGI IMG/M metagenome (GOLD analysis project Ga0209128, IMG submission 184072) | Marine viral communities from the Pacific Ocean - ETNP_6_100 (SPAdes) (version 2) | ecosystem: Environmental > Aquatic > Marine > Oceanic | place: Pacific Ocean | collected 2013-06-19
GCCGGCTGGACTCTCGGCACCGGAAATCCCGCCGCAGGAGCCGGCGCTACTATAGATTATCTTGGCCTAACAAACATAGACTTAAGCGGAAATGCGCGCAATGATCCGCCTAGTATGGGGTGTTTTGCGGGAGCAGCAGGCTATGGCCATGGCGTTTTAGGAGTTGCATCGGGAGATATTGTAAAAGTTATAGGAGTTGCTGCAGCAGACATTGTGAAAGTGACAGGCGTCTAATGAAAAAAAAAGATTTAAATAAAATAGCGGAGATTGAAAAAGCTATAGCTAAAAAATTTGGTAAAGACACAATTGTAAATCCCAAGTCATCTTGGACAGATGAGAAAGAAGAAGAGTACCTAGAACAATTAAAAGAATTTTACAAGGAAGAATACAAAAAGGAAGAACAAAAAGAGAAAGTAAATAAAGACGGCTTTTTCCTTCCCAAGAATCTAATTACTAAGAAGAATAAAAGAAAATGTCCTGTATGTGAGGTATTTTCTTTTGAGATAAAAGACGATCTTTATATGAATAAATTTGAATGTTGCTTTGAGTGCTACATTCAAAATGTTCAAGGCCGCGAAAAAGAATGGCTAAAGGAACGGAGACCAAGCAATGAGAAAACGAATAATACGAAAGAATAAAAAGCGAATTGATCCACGATATTTTTTGCATGAGCATTCCGAGAAAGATCAAGGGCCTATCGAAGAACCTATCGAAGAGCGCACCGGCGGCGGCGAAGAATTTACCGCACCCCAAGCAGATTTAGATTTTGCGGGCACAGCGGGCCCAAAAAGAGACACCCTTCAAAGTGCGTTTAAATTTGTGAAAAACGCGTTAGAGACTAGCCACCCTAGTGCATGGGATTCACTCCGAACTACAATCATACAAGCACAAGGCGGACAAAGCTTTTTAGACACTCTCGACACTAGCATTGAGCCCTCCGCGGAGACTGCTTCCGACACCCACACCGCCACCGGTGAAGCAGGAGGATACTAGATGGCAACTGTATCTGTAAACGATATTATAAAAGGACTAATGCAGGCCGCGGCCAATGCTTATGATGGTTGTCAATATGAAAAATATGCTGCCGATGGCAAAGAACGAAAAATTGGTTTGAAGCGCGAAGAAGGGGACGCGATTCTAGATTCCAGAGTAATGGACGGGTTTAAAATACGCATTGCAGGGCCACAACTTATTCTCACATATCAGACTGAACTAAAAATCAAAGACTTCCATAATTCTAAACTTGATCAAGAAATAGAGCGCACATGTGCAGACATTATAAAATTCTTAAAAAAAGAATATAAAGCAGTAACTGGTAATACTGTAACGCTTAAGGCTGAAGGCGATGCAGAAATTATAGTACAAAACATGTCACGAATTCGCACGTGGGCAGAAGCTAAAAAAGTTTATACAATTGGCGGGATTAAAGATACTGAAGCTGTTGGTGAAAATGACCCCGGGGAAGCAGAAAAGAAATTACGTACCGCAGTTGAGAAATTTCTAGCGACAGGAAAAGATAAATACCCTGGAGTTAAAAAGCCAAGCAACGCTAAAGTGCCCAAAGACACTAAGAAAACAAATGCTAGAGCGTAATGAGCTACAAACTGACAAAAAAAGAGATTTTAAAAGAAGTCCTGAAGTGCGGCAAAGACTCTCAATATTTTAATAATAATTACGCAAAGATCCCCCACCCAGGCCACGGCCTAATTCCATTTAAAACATATGACTATCAAGACGAATTATTAGAAACATTTGATGATCATCGATTCACGGTCGTTCTAAAGGCGCGCCAGCTCGGCATTTCGACGATTGTTGCTGGGTACATTGCCTGGATGCTGCTCTTTCATCGCGATAAGAATGTTCTCGTTGTTGCAACTAAATTAAGCACAGCCGCAAACTTAGTGCGTAAAGTTAAAGGAATCATTAAACATTTACCAACTTGGTTAAAAATTGCCAATATTGATGTTGATAATAAGAATTCGTTTGAATTAAGCAACGGGTCTCAAGTTAAGGCCTCATCTACTTCTGCCGATGCCGGCCGCTCGGAATCATTGTCATTGCTGGTGATCGACGAGGCCGCCCATGTTGAAAATTTAACTGATCTATGGACAGCGCTGTATCCTACAATTTCTACTGGTGGTCGATGCATCGCGCTATCAACCCCAAATGGTGTTGGCGACTGGTTCCATGAAACTTATATCAAATCCGAAAGTGGCCAAAATGAATTTTTCCCTGTTCATTTAATGTGGGATGTACACCCAGACAGAGATCAAGAATGGTTTGAGACCGAAACCAAAAATATGAGCAAAAGACAAATTGCGCAAGAATATGAATGTAATTTTAACACGTCGGGCGAAACGGTAATTGATGGCGAAGATATTCAGTGGTTAAAAAAGAGGATCCAGGAACCAAAATACAGAACAGGCATTGATAGGAACTATTGGATCTGGGAAGAGTTTAATCAAGAAAACACTTATTTACTTGTTGCCGATGTATCACGCGGTGACGGCGCCGACTTCTCTGTTTTTCACATTTTTAAGCTAGAAACAATGGAAATTATTGCAGAGTATCAAGGAAAGGTGACACTTGATTTATTTTCTGAAATAGTTCATAGCGCCGGCCGAGAATATGGCAATGCTATGATTGTTGTAGAAAATAATAGTGTAGGGTTTGCAGTGCTAGGTAAATTAGCAGATAAAGGATATCCCAACGTATACCACTCAATTAAATCATCCCACGAATATATCGATCAGTATCAGGCTGAAACAACTTCGAGCGCAATTGCAGGCTTTACCACTTCTCTCAAAACTCGGCCTCTTATAGTCGCCAAATTTGAAGAATTTATAAGAAATAAAATGTTAACTATTTATTCTAAGAGATTAATTAATGAGTTAGATACTTTTATTTGGAAAAATGGAAAACCACAAGCTCAGCGTAGTTATAATGATGACCTAATTATGGCTTGTGCGATTGGTTGTTGGGTGAGAGACACGGCCTTAATTGAAAATCAACGAGATTTAGAGTATAAAAAAGCGTTTTTAAATTGTATAATAACAAATAAAACCCAACTTGATACTCGAATACCTGGAATGCAAAAACCAAAGCAAACGGAGGCTTTCGAGAAAATGGTTGACGAGAAGAATAAAATGAAAGAATTTCTTTGGCTATTGAAAGGATAAATTAGATGCCACCAAAAACAAAAAATCCACGAAACGCAGATTCACCTCTTTACAAACGATTAACTAAATTATTTTCTGGACCCCTTATCAACTATCGTTCGCAGAATACAAGACAGTTGCGCCGCCGCCGCCTAGACAAATATTCTAAAACATTTAAGGATGTCGGCGGCCAAAAATTTGAAAGAGTTGGATATAGCCCATTTGATAATCACTCATCTCATATGATGGGAACACAATCGCGGCTGCAGCGATACGCAGATTTTGATCAGATGGAGTACACACCAGAGATTTCATCTGCATTGGACATATATGCTGATGAAATGACGACCCACACTAGTACCAAAAAAGTGCTTGTAATCGATTCTAACGATGAAGAAACAAAAAGCATTTTAGACACTCTTTTTTATAATGTTTTAAATATTGGATTTAATTTATTTGGCTGGTGCCGCACTATGTGTAAATATGGTGATTTTTATATGTATCTTGACATTGATTCGGGACTAGGGATTAAACAGGTTGTTGGGCTCCCAAGTCAAGAAATCGAACGAATGGAAGGGCAAGATAAGACTAATCCCAATTATGTACAATTTCAATGGAATTCAGGCGGTGTTACATTTGAGAACTGGCAAGTTGGACATTTTAGAATTCTGGGGAATGATAAATTTGCCCCTTATGGTACTTCTATTTTGGATGGCGCACGCCGCATTTGGCGTCAATTAGTTCTTTTAGAAGATGCGATGATGGCGTATCGTATTGTACGCGCCCCTGAGCGAAGAATATTTGAGGTAGATGTAGGAAATATTCCGCCACAAGATGTTGAGCAATATATGCAGCGCATTATAAGTTCTATGAAAAGAAATCAAGTTATTGATCCTGACACCGGCCGCGTAGATTTGCGCTATAATCCACTAAGCATTGAAGAAGATTACTTTATTCCAATGCGCGGCGGCGTGGGCACAAATATTAAAACTTTGGCGGGCGGATCTTATACTGGTGATATTGATGATGTTAAATATTTAAGGGACAAACTTTTCTCGGCATTGAAAATACCTGCTTCTTATTTATCGCGAGCAGAGGGAAGCGATGAAGATAAAGCCACACTAGCACAAAAAGATATTCGCTTTGCAAGAACAGTACAACGACTCCAAAGGTCAGTGATCACCGAACTAGAAAAAATAGCAATTGTTCACCTTTACACTCTTGGATATAGAGGGGATGATTTATTGTCCTTTAGTCTTCATTTGAACAACCCATCTAAAATTGCTGAAATGCAAGAGCTTGAAAACTGGAATACTAAATTTACAGTAGCTGGACAAGCAACTGATGGCTTCTTCAGCAAGCGCTGGCTAGCTAGAAATCTTTTCGGTTTATCAGAAGAAGAATTTTTGCGCAACCAGAGAGAGTTATTTTATGATATGCACTTTACGCAGGCTATGGCCCAAGGGGAAATGGTGGCTCAAGCCGGCGCCGGCGGCGGCATGGGCGGTATGGGGCTTCCAGCTGGTGAAATGGGTGGTCTAGGAGGTGAAGAAATGGGGGGCCTTGAAGGTGAAGAAATGGGGGGCGCCCCTGAAGAAATGGCCGCAGAAGAAGCTGCTGGCCCACCGCCGGGAGCAGAAGGGGGCCCTGAAGCTGAAACCGCACTTTTGGCCGCCCCAGGTAAACGAGATGATGAGGGTTGGACACGCGTAAAGGTTAAAAAAGATGGCTCATATGTTACACCCGGATCCAAAGGAAAAGCATATAAACCTGTAAAGGCGGATAAACGTCAAAGCGGGGCACGCAAGCGACATTTTCGTGCTCAAGGGTCTCATGAAATAGCTAGGCTTCCTCCGAGACAAACAAGACATCTACCTCTCGGAGCCAAGGAATTGCTCGGCCTTGGAAAAGGTATTTCTGAAGGTAAAGAAACTAATTATAATATTGAAGAGCGTAAATTGTTTAAAACAAAACAAAACATAGAGAATTTAATACAGGAATTAGAAGAAAGAGACGATGCCAAAGCACAATAAAAAAAGAAATACAGCTTTTCTTTATGAGGTTTTAATAAGAGAAGTTATAAAACAAACTGTTAATAAAAATATAAAGCAGCGTAATAGAGTAATTGTTACCTTAAAGGAGTGCTTTAAAAAGAATTCCGAGATCGGAAAAGAGTTGCAGTTGTTTAAAAATTTATCGGACACATGCGGCCTGAAGATTTATACTGCTGAAAAACTAATTCAAGAAACGAAGAAAGAATATAAAAACCTTGATACTAATAAAATCTTTAAAGAGCAGAGCGAATTAATCAAAAAGATTAATAAAGAAATTTCAAAAAATGTTTTTTCTAATTTTGTCCCAAACTACAAAGATATTGCGACTTTATCACAAATATTTAATGATGATGTTTCTGCAAAGCGCCGGGTCATTTTAGAAGAAGGTTTATTAACAAGAATGACTTTAAAAGAAACAGCAGAAAAAAAGAAGAAATCAAACTTATCTGGTCTTGTAGTAAATAAATTTGTTGATAGATTCAATAGCCAATATAATAGTACACTTTTAGAGGGTCAAAGAACATTGCTTAACAAATTTATCCTTTCCTTTTTAGACAACGGAGCAGATCTTAAAGTTTATTTAAACGAAGAGATAGAATTATTAAAGAAAAAAATTAATAATTCTTTTGACTTAGAAGAGCTTAAACAGGATGAAGACATGACCACAAAAATGGAAGAAGTTAAAAATCTTTTAGAGAAATCGAATCAAAAGCCAATAGATAAAGAATTTTTACAACAAATTCTAAAGATACAGGCCCTGACTAAAGAGACAGAATCATAATGACTATTAAAGTTACAGTTGATAATCCCATCGATGCTCGAATTCGATTAAAAGCACGAAAAACTTTAGATGGCAATATATTAATTTTAGATCACCCGGAAATTGATATTATTTTATCCCCTAAGAATAAAAAAGTTTTAGCAATATCGAAACATCAATATGGCGATCATATATATGCTACCCAATCGCGCCTTTTCGATCATCTTAGCAAGAATGGTGTTGTTGATCCATCTTCTGTCCACGGAGGAAACGTTTATGGCTCTTTAGAGGCGATGATATTAGAAAGCTCGGAGCCTACCAAAGTTGACTCTATTCAAATGACTTTATATTCTGTAGTTAACTTTTTAGTAGAAGAAAAACCACACTACGATGCAGCCAAACAATATGAAATTGATTTTGAAGAAGAACTTCTAGAGCCAGGGGAGTCCGCTACCACTGAGCTTGGTCATGTATCACATAAAAAGCGCAAAGGTACAATGACTCAATATGCCGGCATCAATACTGCGTATGGTCTATACGGAATGTATCAAGAATAACAAAGAGGTGTAAATGCAATTAATATTTTTTATTTTAGCGGCCTATGGTCTAACTCAAATTTTAATTTTCGGTTCAATTTTCAATAAAATACGTCCTTCAAAAAACTGGTTATATGGTTTTGGAAAATTATTTCATTGCCCACTGTGTATGGGCTTTTGGTCAGGTATATTTTTGTTTGGAATTAATAGATATACAGAACTATTTACTTTTGAGTATAGCGTTGTGAATGCGCTTATTTTAGGCTGTTTGGCTTCCGGGACTACTTATTTAATGGGAGTCCTAGTTAATGATTTCGGGTTTAAAATAACCCACAAGAATGAAGGAGAATGTAATCATGATTAAGAAAAGATGGATGTTACGCCCAGTTGCTCACTGCTGTGGCGGCTCTAGTAACACGCGGGTAGCGCCCGCAGAAGAGGAAAGATAGATGTCAAAAACACTTTTACGAGAGTTTTATCAATTAAAATGCGATGACCGGGGGTGCCAAGATCTACTGACGGAATCTGAAAAGAAGCAAGTTAGCGAAGGCGCCCTTATCTTTCCGGCCAAGCTGCAAGAATCAGATGCAGTAAATGGCAACGGGCGAATTTATCCACACGATGTATTGACGCGTGAGGTCAAAAATTACATGAAGCTTGTTAGCGAAGGCCGCGCCATCGGAGAATGTGACCACCCAGACGAAAGCGTGATCAATCTTAAAAATGCCTCTCATATGGTTAGCCGACTTTGGTGGGATGGAAAAAGTCTCCTTGGATCTATCAAGGTTTTAAACACCCCGGCCGGCAGTGTTCTACGGGGGCTATATGAAAGTGGCGTAATGTTTGGCTTCTCATCCAGAGCTTTAGGCTCTTTGAAAGAAGACAAAGGGTCTCAAATAGTACAAGAAGACCTTCAATTAATTTGTTTTGATGCGGTTTCTGAACCGTCTGCACCTGGCGCTTATATTATGCGCGAGAGCATTGAAAGAGATTTAAATCAAATATTTACAAAGGGCGATAGAATCAATCGTATCTTAAATAATATTTTATAAGAGAACACAATGAAAAGAACAGAACTAAAAAACATTCTTAAACCATTAATCAAACAGTGCGTGAGAGAAACCCTCCTAGAAGAAGGAATTCTTTCTAATGTCGTTGCAGAAGTCGTTAAAGGAATGTCACCAATGTTGACGGAGAACAAACAAGTCTCCATACAAAATAATTCTAAGCAACAAGCTGAACTTGAGCAGATAAGGTTTCAAACAGAAGAGGAAGAACACCAAAGATTAAGAAAAATAAAAGAACAAAAAAGAAAAATACTTGATGCAACTGGCTTCGGGGGCGAAATATTTGAAGGTGTGAAACCCCTAACAGAGGGGGGCAATCCTGAAAATAGTCCCGCTCCCGGCGCTTTAGCAGGCACAGACCCCGATGATCCTGGTGTTGATATATCTGGGATTGTGGCTTTGGGGGGAGACAGGTGGAAAAATCTTGTTTAAACGAGGGCAAAATAAATGGCTGTAAGATCTATCAATGTAGAAGTCAAACCAAAATATGAAAATGAAGATCCAGAAAGAATGATTCGAAGATTTACAAAAAAATGTAAAAAGGAACGAATTATTGAAAATTTTAGAGATCGCATGAGATATGAAAAACCATCTATTAAGCGGAAGAGAGAAAAAGCGCGCCGCAAAAAAGTTTTAGAGAAGTTAAGAATCGAAAGAGAAAAGAAATTAAACTAACTATTTAATACAAAGGAGAGTTAAAATGCCATTTTATCCAGGACACGGCGTCGGGCTAAGAAACGTGGGCTCATATCAAATATCAGGACACCCCTATATGACTGGATCACTATTAGCCACTGATCAAGAATATCAAGTTACATTTCCATTTGTTGCTAAAAGCGTGACTGTCATTGCTTCCGGAAGTAATTCTAGCATCAGGGTACATTTTGCCTCTTCTTCTGCGGGCAATGTCATGGGTGGGAAACATTATATCTCACTGAACAGCTCTGAAGACTCAGTCACATTCAATCATAAATGTAAAGAAATATATATAACAAGCGTCCTCGGCGGCGACGACAAAGGGTTTGAATTATTTGCTTCTCTTACCGGTATTGATACTGGCCACATGTATGAACTAACTGGGACAGGCTTAACAGAATAGGAGATTAATAATTATGGGCTTCGGCGACGGTTTTAACCCCTCTAAATCAGATGTAGCTAGCTCTACCAAGAGCGGCGGCTCTTTAACGCAAACTCATCAATTTACTGGTAGTGTATTTATTACTTCTTCTGCCACCAGCCTTTCTGCATCAAATTCTATTTCTGCAAGCGCTTTTATTGGCGATGGATCGGAGCTAACCAACCTCCCGGGCGGCGGTGGCGGTGGCGCTCCCACTGACGCTCAATATGTTGTTCTAGCAGCAGACGGCGACTTAAGCCAAGAAAGAGTATTGACAGCAGGCGATGGAATTGCCTTGGTTGATGCCGGTGCAAACGGTGCCATTACGGTTTCAGCTAGTGCTGCCGGCGGCGACCAAGCAGTTCAATTTAGTAGCGGAAGTAGTAACAAACTTTCCGGAAGCTCTAATTTAACTTACAATTATAATGCCGATACTTTAACCTTCACTGGAACGCTATTTCTTAGCAGTTCTGATGGGGTACCCTTAAAAATAGCCGCCGATTCTGACGCGACGGCCTATATAGGCCCCGCTATAATAGGCGACGGCGGATCTACCGACACTGCATATTTTGCGCATTATGAAAGTCTCTCGGATGTTGGCGCCACATTCTGTGTATCACAACACTCCAACCTTAACACATTTATCAATGCTCCCAGCACCGCAAATAGGGTTGCTTTTACAGTGGAAGGTTCCACTAAAACCTGGATGAATGGCGCCACAAATTTTTGGAGTTTCGGCGGTGGTTGGAGCTATACTCCCTCCTATATGATCGATTGTTCTGGATCCGCAAGGATAGGCACGGATGAGACAATGACTTTATATGTCACCGGCGCAATCGACCAATCTGGAAGTACTTCTACTTTTCATATACCAGATGGTAATGCTGGTGCATTTGTAATCTCCGGAAGTTCCGACACTGGCCAGGGAGATCCAGAAAATGGTCTCTACTTTGGTGTCAACACTGCCATTAAGGCGGTGCGCACTTCGTCTGATTTTATCATCGACGGCACCAAGAAACTTTGGCTAGGAACAGGAAGCCTTGTTTCCAATCCAGAGTCGGAAACGAAAGCAGGCAACGGCTATATTATGTGGGGTACAGGAGAGAACCGTCTTATAATCGAATCCACTTCAGGTTCCACTAACGGAATTAAGCTTTCAGGCAGCGTAACCGCTCCTCAGATTGCTAGCGGTTCCATTGCTGGACCCGGCAGTTATGTCGGCGTATCTGGTGACGGACTACTAGTCTTAACTGCCTCTTCCGGCGGTGGCGGTGGCTCCCCCGGGGGCTCAGATACTCAAATTCAATTTAATGATGGTGGCAGCTTTGGCGGCGAGGCCAACCTCACTTTTGATAAAACACAATCGCAACTTTTTATTAATGCGCAAACCCTTCTTACTG
>Ga0209128_1003256_pt1 | contig 10087 bp, 10 predicted proteins | sample ETNvirnome_6_100_FD_184072 | JGI IMG/M metagenome (GOLD analysis project Ga0209128, IMG submission 184072) | Marine viral communities from the Pacific Ocean - ETNP_6_100 (SPAdes) (version 2) | ecosystem: Environmental > Aquatic > Marine > Oceanic | place: Pacific Ocean | collected 2013-06-19
TGTTAAATTTTTAGGCTCAGAAATTGAAGGGGGAACACTTAAATTAAATACCCCAAACTCAAAAGTATTATTTTTCTTCGTTGTTTTTCTTACTTGACTTGCCTTTTTTCTTTGACTCTTTAATGGTGCTTTCTTCATTATTTGATTTATTGGTTTTGTCAATTTTTTCTACATAGTGAGAGCCATTTTCAACTTCTTCATAAACCCACGCAAGTTCCTCTTGTGTAGCACTATTCCAACGAATACGAATATTACCAATCCGACTCGCCCCATCCTTAATTCTTAAATAATCTTTTACTTTATATTCTGCCATAACTGTATATATATTAATATGTGGCAAACCTACCACATAATTTTTACTATTACACTTACACATATTAAAAAGATATTAGCAAGGGGTGTTTATAACCCCTCGCCACTATCAATAATACTAATCCGTATCTGCTGTTACATCTCCTGCTAGTACAGTAATCCCTAATAAAGCTGATTGATACTCAAGAGGTAATTCAAATTGCCTTGCTGTTAATGTAATCGTCAATCCATTATCATCTGCATACGCAGCTCCCGTACCACCTTCTACAGTTGAAAAGTTAGCGTATGTTTGGTTTCTATCCCAAGGAGTTGAACCCTGTGAGATATTTTGATAAACATACGACCATCCAATTATTAGCTGTGTACCATCGTTCATTTCAACCAGAGCGACAGGACAAGCAGAAGTTAATGCTGTGTCTGTCCATCCCGTTAAGCTCATTATCTCATTGAATCTTGCCCCTGTCATTTGAGGAAGATAGAAAGATAGAGCACACTCATAAGCCGTGCTTCCACCCTCTTTAGTTCCTGAAATTGCTAATGAAGCAGTTTCGTTCTTAAATTCAAATCTAGCCCAAGGGCTTGTAGTTGTTATACTCGTTAAAGTATGCGCTGCGTTTGATGTTGTAGGTGCAACTGTAGCAATGTTATCTAAATCCGTAAGTAGAATTTGTCTAATTCCCCCAACAGCGTTAAGATTGCCACAATCTACCAGTAATCCTGTATCTATTGCCATTTTATTCTATTTTTTAAGGTTAATTACTAAGTTATTATACTAACATTCCTCCATTCACTAATGAATCCCAACCGTATTGGAAGCCCATTGTGAAGTTAGCTCGTATATACATATTGTCAGAAACCTCATCATAGAACATTTTTAACTGATTATCAGGATCCATTACATTTGTTCCGATAATCAAGTTATCTTTAGCTGCATATATTGCTCCTTGAGTTGCTTGGATACCTGCTGCTGCTGCTGTAAATAATGGTGGTATATCTGCTCCTGTTAATGCAGTTAATGCTGTATCCCACTCATACATTGGTACAACCTCAACACCTCTAAAGTGAATCCTGCTATAATTTACACCTGATTGAGCTTCTGAGTGTCCATAATCAACTGAACCTGTTTGAGCAACTTGAGTTAACGCACCATACCAAGCATTGTAAATGTTTGGAGTAACGAAAATTCTTTTCTCACTAGCTGGAGTTTGTTGTAGTTCAGCTGGAGCAGTATCAAATACTGTTTGTAGTAATAAATCTGCATCTGATGGGTCGATTGCCGATCCAACAACAATAAGATTACCCGCAGCTGTTGCAGTCGCTGTAACTTCTCTTAATTGAGTAGCTGAGTTAATAGCTGACCCTACTGATAATTTCTCCCAAAGACCGTTCCCCATTGATTGGTAAGAACAATCAGCTACTGCTGCTCCTGAATCTCCTGCCCACATATTTCTTACCGTATCATACTGAACGGCATTTTTTATTCTATTAAGAATTACATCTGCGATTTGAGTTCCCGTTAAGTCAGGCATATTTAATCCTGCTTTGTAAGACTCAGCGATGTATAAGTTTTGAAACGCTGACCAGCATTGTTCTTGTTTTACTGATACTTGAAATACTTCTATATCTTTTTGTTCCATTGTGAACCCAGCAGGGTCACAAGCGTTGGTTGTTTCACAACCACTATTTCGTGCTGTGATACTTTTTAGACCTGGCGCCATAGTGATGAACTGCTTATACTTAACATTTGGATATATTGAGTAGTTACGCATAATTTCATCAGAATGAAACATAGGCTCTAATAAATACTTTGAAGCGTTAGTTCCCGCAAAGGTTAAAGCTCCTGGTAATGCTACATTTGGCATAATTTCTGTTTTTTAATTATTATTATTATTATTACTATTAGCTAGCAAAAGATTCTTTTAGTGCACCTGCAATACCATTTAAAAATACCGCATTACTATCTAAAACTTCCTCTTTTGTAACTACAGCAGGATCGCCATCAGTTTGCACTTCAGTTCCTACCGCTTCTGCTTTACTTAATAAAGCTGTTATTCTAGTTACTTCTTCAGTTAGAGTTTCTTTTTCTCCTTCCAATTCAGTAATAGACTCGTTTAGTTCAGTAACTTTTGCTTCAAAACCTGTTAGCTTCTTAGAAACTTCCATCTCATCTACAATAGTAACCTCTACTTTTTCAACTTTATTATCAACAGCATTATCACTTTTAACTTGAGCAATAATATCTTCAATTTTAGAGTTGAACCAATTTTTTAATTCTTCCGTCATTGTTTTACTTTTTAGGTTAACATTTAATTTGTGTCGTATTTCTTCATCTGTAATATTCTTAAATTTAGAAATATCGTATTTAGCCGCTACCTTAATAGCGTCTGAGATGGAATCAACAAAACCTAATTCAAAAGCCTCGTTAGCATTTAGCCAAGTTTCTTCATCCATCATTTCTTTAATTCTGCCAAAAGGCAAATTCGTTTTCTTTGTATAAATATCAGCAATTTCATTACTGATTTTATCTAATACTGCTGCGGTTTTTCTCATCTCGTCTGCTTCTCCCATCGCACCTCCAAAAGCATTATGTATCATAAAAAGAGAATTTTCAGCCATTATTACTTCATCGGCTGCTAAAGCAATTACACTACCCATACTTGCAGCTATTCCTTCAATATAAACAGTAGTTTTTGCTTTTCTTTTTTTTATTACATTGTAAATCGCCATCCCCTCAAACACATCTCCACCTACACAATTCAGGTGTAAATCCATCGGCTGTCCTTTATAGGATTTTATTTCCTCAATAAAAGATTGGGCATTTATTCCAAAAGTACCCACCTCGTCAAATATATAAACATCTACAACATCTGTAGATGATTCAGCTTTAATATCAAACCAATTTCTATTCATAAAGTGCAAAAGTATTTTTAACTTATGAGAAACTTGCGCAGTTTTTGGAAAAAACTTTAAAAAGTTATATTCATTGTAGTCATTTCTTTTTTTCTCTCCTTATAAACCACGCTTTGAACCTGTCTTTCAGAGATATCGTATTTAATAGATAAGTCCATAAATGTATGGGTTCTATTCCCCTCATTGAACTTTAACAAGCAGTCAAAGTCATAGATTATCATGTAGTTCCTTAATCTTTTTGGGTCAACTATACCTTTTTCTATTAAATGCCTTAACATGTCCTGAATGGTAGGTTCGTGCCACCTTTTTAGAATTTCTTCTTCTGCTATTTCTAAATACTCAGCAACCACTTCTTTTTTGTTTTGTCTTGCCATTTATTTTTAATTTCTAGGGCCTGTAGGGAACAGCCCTCCTGTTAATGTTTTACTCTTTTCTTTTTCTTCTTTTTCTATTATATCCACCATTTTTTCAAAAAACCTTACCACGCTCTTTCTACAACCACTACAGTTCATACTTTGTTTTACTTTAGGAAATAATTTTTTCCACTTAGCAAACATAAATCTTAATGCTCCCCCATCATACTTGCCGTTTTTTGACTTTATATTATTTTGCTCTACAGCATCTTTGATTTCTGACTTTTCTTCATCAGACATTCTATTTATAACATTTAATATACTCATCATTTAAGGTTTAATTATTCTTTCCATTTATCTAAAGGGCACTCTCCTAAAAACTCTTTAGTAAGTGTTGTTTTAGCGTCTAAAAAGCAACTGCACTTCCCACATCTTGCCCCTAAAGTCCATTTAGGATTTCTAAGCATTAAGAAGTTTCTGTAAAATTCGCACTTTTTACAGGTGTCTAACCTTTGTTGTTTTATTTTTTTACTAACAAACATTTGTTAATATTAAATTGTAGCGGCAGCCTCTATCACATTTACCTTTTGTTGTGCTCTCGTTATGTCTGACTCTACTACTATTACTTTTTGGGTGGATTCCCTTTGAGAGTTAAGAGAATTAAAAGAAGTAGCTGCAAAAGAAGGCATATTTAATAACCCCCCATCGGCAAACTTATTTCCTCCACCCGCCTGATTCATAGCAGATAGTTGGTCTTTATACATAGCCGTACTTCGCTTGTTTATTACTGCCTCTCCACCCTCTAACTCTACAACTCTACCACCAACCGCAAACTTCTCTCCCCCTTGTGCGTGTGATTTCCCTCTAACCATTCCACCTTTAGCAAACTTTCCTTCTGTGGGAATAAGACCTCCCTTCTCCATAAACAGACTCAGAACTCCAGTTATTAGACCTATCATCGCTATAATACGGAAGAAGGCGGAGTAAGGGTCGCCACTACCTTGATTTAAAATCGCTTTCGTGGCCATAAGAGGGATTGCAATTAAATCCTTAATAATAGCACCTGCTGTTGCCACGGTATTTGCTATAATACCACCTGTATTTGCTGCCTTACTAGCTGTATCCGTATTGGTAATTACAATTCCCTGTGCATCCAGAGCAATTTCAGCGCCTTTTGCCATGTTCTTCCCTTGACTAGCCAATGTTTGTAGGTTGGTTGCTAATGTTAATCCTGCTTCTACTACCGTTGCTACCTTAGAAATTGCTATACCCGCTTCTTTAACTGCACTTAAATCTTCATTATCTCCCGCTAAAGTTTGCATCGCACTTCCTACACCACCCATAGCACCAATTTCTTCTCTAAACCGCTTCAACCGTTGATCGTGAATCGTCTGTTCCTTCGCATCTATCTCGGTAGCGCCATTTATTATCTGTTTCCCATACTCATTGTGTAGTTTTAATTTGGCATTTAAGTAAATCAGCTCTAAATTCAATATCATTTCTTGCCCCTCTGCCGTTACTTGCCCCTCTACACTATATTTATTTTTTATTTCCTGAATATCAGCATTAAGATTTTCTTTAAGGGTATTAAACTCTGTCGCAAAAGCACTATCGCTTTGCTGTAACTGAATATCTAACTGCTGTTTCTCTATTTCTGTTATTCTTTTTGCGTTCCTCGTCCTGAGTTGCTCCGTCTGATTTAGGGTTGCCAGTTCTGTAGCTAACTGATCTGCTTTAATTTGCAATATTTCATCTTTATATTCTCGTTCGGTTTTAATTGCAGTTCTTTTAATATCCCCAAACTTTTCAACCCATTCTTCGTCAGTTAGCAGACTATCTAATCTTGCTTGTTTAACAGCATTTATTGCTAATGTCATTTCATAAGCCCAATTAGTTACTGCATTGTCGCCACCTCCACCTCCCGGCACTCCCTCCCCTACAAGCTTTATAAGTTTATTAAATTCAGGGTTAATTTTTATGATACTTTGCATTATAGAGTCTAAAGTAGCCTCCATCGCTCTCGTTCCTGAGTCCTCTCGACCGCTAAAACTAAATTCCCCCGCAAACTTCACAAAATCTCCCAGAGAGATTCCTGCATCATCTATTGCATCTCTTACTACCTCCCAATCTCCTTTCTGTCCTGTGAAAAAGCTCACAACATTTGAGCCTGTAGATTCCAACCACTCCTCAAAAGAAGTAAAACCTTCCATAGTTTTTGCCATACTCCATATATCTATTTGACTGAGCTTGTTTTTCGTTCCCTTAAACTTCGCTATCAAGTCGTCCAGAACATTATCAGCCGTCATTTTCATTCTAACAACCTCTGAACTCATCTGTGATGCAACGGCAACTGCTGCTGTATTCCTCATTTGTACTGCTAAGTCAGAAAATTTCTGCTGAGTATCTCCTATGTCGGTTTGCAAATCAATTAATTCCTCCCCATTTTCCCTAAAAGCTGTGTTTAATGTATTGGTTTCTTGTGTTGCAATAATTAGCTGCTTACTATATTTAGCATATTCTAAAGAAGATTTATCCATGTTTTCAACTTCTTCTTTACTATATTTATCTATAGTTTCCTTAGCTTTTGCTAACCTACCTAACGATACTTCTAGCTCTTTAACAGATTTTTCTTCATCCTTTATACCACCTTCTAGCTTCTCTGTCCAATCCGTTGCTTTCTCTGCTTCTGTATTAAATGTTGATAGAGAGTAAATTAAGTCGCCCAAAGCAATAACAAGAAGTCCAACCCCTGTTCTTGCTAGTGCCTTACCAAAAGCATTTACAGCAGCAGTTGCTGTAATAGTTGTTTTTGTAAATACTTTTTTTACAACTGAAAGAGCCACCACACCAATCTTATATGCCGCAAGACCAATCACAATCTTTCTTATCCCATCTATAAGGGCAACTACCTTATCAACATTTAGGGCCAACTTGTTCATCCATTTAGCTGTTGCTTCAACAGCCTTTTGCATCCCTCCCGAATAGTTTTTCGTTAAGCTAATAGAAAGCCCTTGTATAGCAGAAGTGAATTTTAAGAACGCTCCCTGAAGTGTATCTCCTACAATACCCGCCATTCTCGCTCCCTCTCCACCTGCCGCTAATAAAGCATCTCTTAATTCTAAAGTACCATCTGCTGTTGTAATCATTTGCTCAAACGCTGCCGCTTGTCTTAAATCAACCACCTCCATAACATCAGCCATACTACCACCTTCAGCAACAAACTTCTTCATAGCAGGAACTAACTCATCTAAAGAGTGAATTGTTTTCCCAAACCTCATAGATAATTCTGATGTAGGGTCTTGCATTTTAAGTAATATATTTCTCAAAGATGTGCCTGCAATAGAAGCTTCAATACCTGAATCGGTAAGTTTTGACATTATAGCCGCAGTATCCTCAATAGAAAATCCTGCTGACTTTGCAATCGGAGCAACCTTTGTCATAGATGTTTGCCACTTCTCAATATTCATAGCAGAACTACTAAATGAAACTGCCATAACATCAACCACTCTTTGCGTTTCACTAGCATCTAAACCAAATCCTCTAACTGCCGCACCTGCAACCAACGCTGCTCTCGCTAAATCACTACCTGTAGCTGTTGCTAAATCAAGAGTTGGCTGTACTGCATCTTGTATTTCAGAGGCAGTAAATCCTAGTTTAGAGAAATTTAACATTAGCTCCCCAACCTGTGCTGCCGTAAAGAAAGTTGTTCTACCTAATTCTTCTGCCGTTTCATTTAAGGCTACAAATTCTCGTTCAGTTGCTCCTGAAACAGCATTTACTTTAGCCATTACAAATTCAAATTCTGTAAATACAGAAACGACAGAATTAAGAATTCTACTTACAGCTCTAAACGCTCCAACAACAACAGCAATAGCGGCAGCCCCTTTAACAAACTGCTTTGCCATGCCATTATTACTTTTAGTAGCTTTTTTTGTTGCTGTAGTCCCAGTCCTCATCTCCTTATTTAACTCTCTAAGTTTTTTAGATTTACCAGCAATCGCTTTAGAGTTTTTGTCATACTGCTTGGATGAGAGCCTCCCTGCTTTAGTATTTTTAGCAGTATCTTTTTCAATAAGCCTCTGCTGCTTCCTTAGTTTTTTTAATTCTTCCTTGAGTTTAGTTACTTTAGTAACATTCTTAATCTCAACCTCAAACGCTATTTTTTTACTTGCCATGACTTACCCTATATTTAATTTTACTACTTTTTCTTTTTTCTTCATTCCTAAACTTTCTGATATCTGTCTATTTATATCATCTTCAATCTTTTTTATTTTTGTTCTCTTTATTCGGTCAATCACTATATCAATAAAGAAGTATCTTTTATATCCAAAAGGAGGCACATTTCTATCTCCACTTTTAGTAAAATACTGTTCTTCTAAATTATGTTTTACTTTTTGTATAAAATTATTTAAAGCAAACTCATTTGCAAAGGTTATATATCCTTTATCTTGCTTCTGAAGCGCCCAAGCTGATATTGCCTGATAAGAAGCCCTTATTCCACTTTCTTTTCCATCATTAACTAGCCACATATAGGGAGTTGAATTTGTTATTTGCAATACTATGCTATCTCCCCTCTCAGTTACTCTATATCTAAACCCCTTATATAATTTATCAGACGCTCTATGCTTTTGAAAGGCAAGTTCATCTTGAAGCATTTTAATATAAACTATACCTTCTTTCTCTAAGCTATCTTTTATTCTTTTAAATTCACCCATAGTCTTATGAATTATTGCCTATTTGTGCTCTATTAGGAGTGCTAATAACTTCACTAAGCCCCTTAAACCCATTCGTAGATAAAGTAGGGAGAGTGATATCCTCTGTTGTTATTTGACTTGGTATTGTTTCAAAAGTCATTTCAAGATCGGCATTAATATTGCAACACGCTCTCCCTTCTCCCTCATCATCCCTCCACCTTACACTAACTATAATACCCTCGCCTGCATCTACAGTATAGCTACTATCCCCTACCCTTACATCTGTAGTTCCGTCAATCTTATCACAATAAGAATTACCTGCAGCTAGGGTTGTAATTTCTTGCTGAAATAATAATCCAACAGCAGTATTCGCTGTGCCTGGAGCATTAGTTGGCTTTTTCCATATACTTATCACTATAGTAAAAGGGTCGCACTCACTACATGACGCTGGATTTATAAATCCAATAACACTTTTAAGATAACATTGAACAGGAGCAACCATTTGCCCACCTCTTGCCACAAAATTATTATTGTAGTTACTCCCATCTGTCATAAGTGTCCCTGAGCTTATTGAGAATTGAGATATATGACTGTAATTTGATAAATAATCTATATTAACAGTAGCGGAAGATGAAAGGCGAATCCGTACATTTTTTGAAATCCAAGTTTTAGCATCAGTAACTAAGGGAAAGGTATTGTATGTTTCTAAACCCTCCATTAGTTTCATCCCACTATCTAAAACTACCTTTCCTGTTATATTTTTTAAGCTTGACATATCTAGATTAGATTTTATTAAGGGTTAGGTACGAGATTTGTAGGTAGAGGGGCACTCCCTCCCCCTCCAGCTACAGTTGCAGGATTTATCCATTGTGGAGCTTGAGGTATTCCAGCCCCCTGACCAGGATTATATTGATGTAATTCCACTTTTGTAGGGGTGTTAAGATGAGGCTGGTAATCTACAATCTTGACTAACCTGAAATATACCCCATCTATGTAAATAGGACGAGCAAAATCTAAATTAATTATATCGTCAGATTTTAAGTCTATATATGCAATCCTCATTTTAGGCTGTTCAATAAGATTATCCATCATTGATTTGTAATACCTATGATATAATCCTAAACCCGTTCCTTGTGCACCAAGGACATTATTACTAGTCATAACCCCATCCCACTCAAAAGTATTATCTTGAGCGTCATAATTACCATAACTCAATCCAAATTGATTGGTAAAATTCCATCTATCAATGAAGGCTGCTTGAGGGCAATAAGCGTGTGCCCACCTACCCCCAAAACCAAGATAAGGGGGATTAGCTCCAAAAGTAGGAGCGGGAGGAAAATTAGGAGAAGTAGCCGTAATGTCTGCCCATCCTACCCACGCCTTAGTATAATGGTCAATATCGGTAGTGTCCCAAAACTGAGCATCAAAACCTCTATATTCATTAAAATTAGTATAAAAAGAATCCATATTTGTTAGGTTTTGAATCCCAAAATCCTGTTTAGTATATAATAACAATCTAGGGCCAAAATCAAATCCTTTAGCATCTCTGTAAGGAGTGTTCCATAAGGCAGCAGTATAAAAATTCTGTGTGGATGGAAGCCCTCCTACAGCCCCTCCAAGAAAGTGCTGAAAGTCGTAAGTCCCATAAAAGAAAGGGTTTTCAAAAACCGTATCTCCATCAGCAACTGCACCCGACAAGTATTGTATGTAGGGATAATTATCTAGAATCCCATCAAAGTTGTTTGTCCCCACCTCTTTTATCATAGCATCCTTATCGTCTGTTTTATATTTAAAGATAAGCCTTCTTGTAAAATTAGA
>Ga0209128_1003273_pt1 | contig 10066 bp, 17 predicted proteins | sample ETNvirnome_6_100_FD_184072 | JGI IMG/M metagenome (GOLD analysis project Ga0209128, IMG submission 184072) | Marine viral communities from the Pacific Ocean - ETNP_6_100 (SPAdes) (version 2) | ecosystem: Environmental > Aquatic > Marine > Oceanic | place: Pacific Ocean | collected 2013-06-19
TAAGAAGTGGTATGTGTTAGGAGTCACGGGAAAATATTTGATGCCCGCGTCAGATGGAAAGAAAAGCCGGAAAGAAGCAGAAAAATGGGCTATGAGTCAGGTTAAAATAGATCGGAAAGAAAAAGGGTGGATGTAAAAATATGAAATTAACTGAAGTATTTACAAAACCTAAAGGCAAGATTACGTGGAAGAAACGAACCTCTCTGGTGTGGCGAGGTTTCTTTGATGTTGGAGATAGAGTATTTGAGTTTACTGCTGGTAAAGGTGGAGCAGAAGTGAGCATGGTTCATCCAGTAGAATTAACTGGAGAGGAGATTGGCGACATTTGGGTAATTGGATTTATGCAAGTTAAGCCAGACGCTTCTCATGATATTACAGGTGGTGGAAAACCTGTAGAAGTTTTTAATAAGGCATTAGCAGCTCTAAAGGAGCTAGTAAAGGTTGAGAAACCTGTGTATATTAGTTTCGGTGCTAAGGAGCCGAATAGGATGAGACTTTACAATGCTATGGTAAAAAAGTTGGCTAAAGGATTAGGATATAAGGCACTACCGGTTTCAGGCGGCAATTATCTTTTGAAAAGCAAAAGAGCAAAATAATGAAACTAACTGAAGCATTAGATAAACCAGCACCTATCAAATGGAAATCTAAGTCTGATGTTTATTGGGAGGGTAAATTTACTGTAGGTGATATTGAATACAACATAATTTTTGACGAAGGCAGTAATTTGTGGGAGATAACTTTTGAAGCAATAGGACATACATCTGGCCGAGATATTGAATCGGGTAAACATATGGGTCTTACAAAAACTGGTAATGAGTTTATTGTGTTTGCTACGGTTAAGAAAGCTACAATTGAATTTCTTAAGAAAATAAATCCCAAAGGGATAATGTTTCAAGCAAATGAGCCAAGTAGAAGAAAATTGTATGCAAGATTTGCAAAGATGATTGCTAAAAAATATGGTTATGTGGTGGACATAAGTAAAGGTAACACGATAATGAGAAAGAAATAAATGAAACTAACTGAAGTATTTACAAAGCCTAAAGGCAAAGTTAAGTGGACTTCTAAAAGCTCTACAAAATGGGAAGGCACTTTTGCTGTGGAAGATAGAGTGTTTGAGTTTCGTGCTACTCTGGGTAAGGCAGATGAAAGTATGGTTTATCCGGTAAAATTAAGTAAAGAAGAATTAGAGGAGGTGTGGGAGCTTCAGTTTGTGCAAAAATGGCCAGACTATAGTCTTGAAATTACCGGTGGCGGAAAACCTATAGAGGTATTTAATAAGGCGTTAGTTGCAGTTAAAGAGTTTATAAAGCGACAAAAACCCAAGTATATTAATTTTTCCGCTAAAGAAGCAAACAGAATGAAACTTTACAACGCTATGGTTAAGAAGCTATCTACAGGGCTAGGTTATAAACCGTTGCTGGCAAAGGGTGGTAATTATCTTTTACAAAGCAAGAGGGCAAAGTAATGAAAAAAATTAAGTATGTTTTAGCAGCGATGGCATTAACTATGATTATGTTTTTCGCTGCTACCGACCCCCAACCGGCTGCTGCTCAAGAAGACAATAGCGCAGGAGGCCAAAACTATTATGGACAAAGCGGTGGTCAGTCGGTAGAAAGATTAGCATCTCGTATGGAAAGATTTATGAAGATGCATGTAGAGGTAGTAAGAAATCAAATGCAATTAAATTCATTGTTAGGTGAATTGATTGAATTAGAAATAAAGAATGCTCAGAATGGGAGATTCACTCACATTAGTGACAGCACCTATTTTGATACACGGACAGCTGAAATATTCAAGCGTCCTAAACCTTAAGGAGTAAAGTTATGGCATTTAACCCAATTAAGTGTGGGATTGCAGTAAATAAAGTAAATGATAGGATTCAAGGTTTTGATCCTAGAAATGTAATAAAAGATTGTATGTGGAGTACGCTTTCAAAAGGTAAGGGTGGATCTGCTTTTAAAAAGTGTGTAGTGAAGAAGATCAAACAGAATGTAAAGGACATTTCTAACCCCGAAGCGTTTGCCAGTGAAATTTGGGGGAACATTAAGAAGAAGTGCAGCTAGATGAAAACCGTAAAAGATTGGACTTGTCTTATTTTATCGGGTGGCTTAATATTATTACTGATAATTATTGTTATTGGTGATTTTTATGTTTCTCTTCAAGAGAATAGGCCCGTAGATGAAAGCGTGATCAATCTTTTACAAATGGCTGTTACTGGTGTTATTGGTATAGTAGCGGGTTATTTGAGTGGAAAGGAAACTACTGTATGAAACTATATAATATTTTACAGGGTTTAAACGAAAACGCCAGGAGGGATTGGCTTAAGGATGTTGTGAAAGCTTATAAGAAAATCAAACCTTCTGCAAGAAAAATTGATTCTAAAACGCTCTTAAAACAAATGCCAATGCATAGTTTGATGAGTGCTTACCGAAGAGGCCACGATCCCGCAAAGGCAGCTAGGATGATCCGATGAAACTAAAAGACTTAATGAAAGGACCGAATCGAATATGAGATTTCCTACCGTCAGCAATTATAATCTATGGCCAGTGTCAGATAAACATCGGCGTTTTACGAACTTGATAGCTCCTGTTGGGAAGTTAAATCCTGTATATAAAGCGCAGGCTCGATTCTCTCCTGCAGTCATCGTCAATAAAGCAACTTTGAACCCAGGCCGCGATATAGAGAAAATAGAAGTGGCCAGGCCTGGAGATGGTAAAATTGATGTGTATGCTTGATATTTATGAAGGACAATCACGCGTTAATGGTTAGTGTAAATAACTTATAACGTATATGGAGAAAATATATGGAATTTGGACCTATTCTTGGAAACGTAGCCAGTGTGTTTGCATTGCTGATTACCCTTTCTGTTATTGTGGAAAGAGGACTAGCTACTGTTTTCGGGTGGAAATATTACACGAAACTCTTAGGTGGTAAGGGACTCAAGGTTCCTATCGCTTTTGGTGTTTCTTTTCTAATCGCCAATCAAGTACCAGTAGACTTGGTAGCATTATTATTCAACGGAGAGACTTCGGTCTTAGGCCAAGTGCTTACAGCTGGATTACTGAGCGGTGGAAGTAAAAAGGTAGCGGAAACTTTTGGGGATATAAAGACCGCTGTGGGTTAAAATAACCCTTCAAAATATGTGGGTCGCTTTCGGGCGGCTCACATAACTTATATAGGAATAAAATGAAATTACAGAGAGTGTTGTTAAACGAAATTAACTATTCTTTTTTACCCCAATACGATGGCGGCATAAAACAAGCAAAAGCTGATTTCCGTGGCAACCGGCCCAGCGTCACTAAAATGAAAATACCCGCAGGAGTATCTGTACATGGTACAACTGAATTGATGGACCTTGCGGAGTTTCCAACTAAAGAATCTTTTATGAAGTATTATAAAGTAGTAAAAAAGCAGGGCGGCGAGATAAGGATAATAAAATGAAATTACATAAAGTATTGTTATCTGAGCAAGATATTCGTGAATTGATTCAGATGTATGTTTCTTCTATTAAGAAGAATAATATGCAACGCCGTGAAAGATATAAATCTATGCTTTGGGTGCGGCTTGCAGATCTTGGTTTTGATAGACCCCACATTAAAAATATGGTTAATGATTTAACCGATGTTGATACTGAAAAAGATGTAGATGTTTTTATGTCCCGTTACAAATTATGGGGCGATGATTATGCTGATAGTTTTAGAGCAACAGAATCTACATTAGTGAATGCGTTAACTGAGGCGGAGAGGGAAGAAGACATCGACGGTGTAGAGCAAAATATTAAAACTTATAAATTACTCTTACAAATACCTTTTACTACAAAAAAGAATAAAGATCAAAAAATAAAAAAATTAAAGTTTGATTTTAAGGTATTAGGCATTAAAATTAATAAGGAAAAAGATGGGGCAGTAGATACTATTAACCCCGAAGCCGAATCCAACCCTTCTGTAGACTATGTGGTTGGATTAAAAATAGAAACTGAAATGACACGTTCTGAATTAGAGAATACATTGGAGCCAGACTATAAGATCCTCAAGTTAAAGGAAGTCTAATGCCAATAACTCGAGCAAATGAAGATAAAATAGACGGCGCCATCGGTTCATTAAACCTTATTCGTATTACATATTCTAAAAAGAAAACCCCCCAAAAAATCATTACTGAACGAGTAGTGAGGGTAGTTGAGCCATATGAGGTTAAGGACGGATATCTTTTTGCCTGGGACACTACAAAAGATAAGACAACAAAGACATTTATATTAGATAACATAAATAATGTTTTAGTATTGAGCAGCAAGTTTAAGGATCGGTATCCTGACGCTGGCAGAGCTTTCCCTACTGTCACTACTACGCCACCACCAGACGCCCGGAGAATGCGCCCGACTGTAAATACTACGGCATTTGTATAAGAAAGGTTTTAAATGAAATTAAAAGATATTGGTGTGGCGATTTTGAGCCGTGGCAGAAGAGACAAGCTTGAAAAAAGCTTGAAGTCCTACGAGGAATGCGGGTTGACGAATCTTGTCGGTGACAACTTCGTCTTCTTTAATGAGATATCCAATGATGATATCAGTTTGATAGAGAATGACTATAAGAAATACGAATGGGGTGGACATCCTGTAAATTGTGGCATTGGTTGGGGTATGACGAAAACGATAGCCGAATGTGATGCAAAATATGTTTTGTTTCTGGAGAATGATTTCTTCTTATCAGCAGATAAGGGCACTATTTATAGGGAGTTAGAGTTAGGTTTACGCAATTTAGAAAAAGGCAATATAGATATCATAAAATATCGCCAAGTAAGTGACTATATAAACACTTCCAATGAGGCTATGAATTGGGTAGGGAAATCAAATTTAACAGGGCATCAAAATGGAAGTGTTGGACGAGAGGGTTGCGCAGAGAAGAATTGGTGGATAGGTTTCGCGGTAGAAGAAAAGTTCGGGTATGATAACCCAGACATCTGTGAGAAGTTAGACGAAGAAGATGAAACTGTTTTATGGCGTATGTCGTGTAAATATGCAAATTGGAGTAACAATCCGTTCCTCTGTAGCAAGAATTGGTTTTTAGAATTAGCAGCTAAAGTAGGTTTTAAAGAAATGGGCGCGCCATCAAACTCTCGAAACCCCGACTTTGAAGAGCAGATCGAGGCTAATGGCTGGTGGCAAAAACAAGATTATAGAATGGGTATATTGCCTGGATTGTTTAGGCATCAACCATGAGAAGAAGCTAAATGGATAAAGAACAAGCAGAAGAATATGTAAGATGTAGAAAAGATCCCATTTACTTCATTAAGAAGTATGGTAAAATCCGCCATCCTACCAAAGGACTTCTGACTTTTGAACTTTGGGATTTCCAAGAGGAAACACTGCAAAGTTTTCTTGATAGGTCTTACAATATTATATTGAAAGCACGCCAATTAGGTATATCTACTTTATGTGCAGCTTATGCTGGCTGGATGGCTAACTTCTTTAAGAACAAGGAAATTTTTATTCTTGCTACTAAAAGAGATACGGCTACTAACTTGGTAGATAAGATAAGGGTATTTTTAGAAGAAGTGCCGCCATGGTTAAAATCTGATATAACTATTGATAATCGACAGAGTATGGAGTTAGCAAATGGCTCAAAGATTAAAGCCGGCGCTACTGGAACTAATGCACAAGATGCAGCTCGTTCAGAAGCTTTGAGTTTATTGATTATTGATGAGGCAGCCTTTATTAAGGCAATGGATGGTATTTGGACTGCCGCTCAACCTACATTGGCTACAGGTGGTGATTGTGTAGTGTTGTCTTCACCCAATGGTATTGGTAATTGGTTTCACAAAAGTTATATTGAAGCCCAAGCCGGTGTTAGTGAGAGAGTAGGTAATAAGAATATTTCTTTCCACCCCATTCACTTGCCATGGCATTTTCATCCGGATAGAGATGAAGAGTGGGGAAGAAATGAAAAAAAGAAAATAGGTGATCAAGCTTTTGCACAAGAACACGATTGTGACTTTCTCCAGTCGGGTAATAATGTAGTTAGTTTAAAAGCTTTAAGTTGGTATGAAGAGCATCCAAATGAAGAAGAAGAAGCCGATAATGGTTTCCGACCTTTTATGAGAGATCCAGAAGAAAAAACTTGGTTAGATAAAAACCTTTGGATATGGAAGTATCCTGACTATTCAAAGCAATATATAATTTCTGCAGATGTTGCAAGAGGCGATGGTGATGACTTTTCTGCGTTTCATGTTATTGATGTAGAGGCATACGAACAGGTAGCGGAATATAAAGGTAAGGTTAATACGGATGTGTATGCGCACCTGGTTCATAATACCGCCGTTCAATATAATAATGCTTATGTTATTGTTGAAAATGCTTCTATGGGTCATCATGTAGTAATGAAGTTGATAGAGATGGAATACAAGAATATGTATTGGACTATAAAAGATTTAACTAGAATACATGAAGGTAATTCTAATCAGTTACATTACGACCCATACAATGTGCCCAAGAATGCAGTGCCCGGCTTTACTATGAGTATGAAAAGCAGACCGGCCTGTGTGGCTCGTATGGAAGAAGATTTAAGAACGCACGATTTTATTTTACATTCAAAAAGAACACAGAATGAATTAGAAACTTTTGTATTTCATAATGGCAAGCCCGAAGCTATGTCTAGTTATAATGATGACCTTGTAATGTCGTTAGCAATTGGTATGTATGTAAGAGCGACTACTCTCAAATTTAATAGTCAAGACGAAGATATGACCAAACAATTATTAAATGGCCTCAACTTTTCTTCTACACCTTATGAGTTTGGTATTTATAAGACAGATAAGGAAAAGCAAGAGGAGCATTTTACCTTCGATGTGGGCTCTGGCCAACGCGAAGATTTACGATGGATGATGAAATAGATGGCTGATTTGAGCGATGGTTGGAGCAAGTATGAAAAAATGGTAATAGAAAAACTTGATGATCATGATACTAAGTTTAGTCATATTGAAGATAAGCTTACACAAATCCAAGTAGATATTGCTACATTGAAAGTAAAAGCTGGAGTATGGGGTGGTATTGGCGGAATGATTCCCGCGATTATCGCAATAGTTTTGTTTTATGCCTCAAAATCTTAATAAAGGAATAAGAAATGGCAGATAGGTTTGATATACTAAAGAAACTACTCAAGGGTGGCTCGGCGAATTATAAGGTTCCTACGGAACGCCCGGGAATACGGGCGCAGAAGCAAGCCTTTGATACTTTCCAAAGAGCATCCTCTGCACTCTATCAACAGTCTTTGGTTGGTGGTGTTGAAAGACTAGAGAGAGTCAAAGATTACGAAGAGATGGATCACTATCCGGAGATTACAAGAGCCTTGGATATATATGCTGATGATTCCATGACTTATGCAGAAGATGGTAAGATTTTACAAATAGTTTCTGATGACGATAAGATTGTGCATGAGCTAGAAGAGTTACTTTATCAGCGTTTAGACTTAGACTTTCACCTTTGGACATGGATTCGCAATATGTGTAAGTATGGCGATATGTTTAATCTATTAGATATTGTAGATAAAGAAGGTGTGTTAGGCGCTATAGCAATGCCAGTTGGTGAGATTGAAAGAGAAGAAGGATACAATAACGATCCTAATAGTTTAAGGTTTAAGTGGACTGCTCAAGGTAATACAGTGTTTGAAAACTATCAAGTTTCTCACTTGCGTATTTTAGGTGATGATAGATTTTTACCTTATGGTAGGTCGATGTTAGATTCTTCTCGTAAGGTTTGGAAGCAGTTGCTGATGGCAGAAGATGCGATGTTGATTTATCGTATCAGTAGAGCGCCTGAGCGCAGAGTGTTTTATGTGGATGTTGGTAACATCCCACCTAGAGATGTAGACTCTTACATGCAGAATGCAAGGGATAAATTAAAGAGAATCGCAGTTACACAAGAATCTAATGGTAATGTTGATTTAAGATATAATCCTGAATCTATTCTGGAAGACTTCTTTATTCCGGTTCGTGGTGATAGAGGAAGCAGAATTGAAACATTGCCAGGGGGTGAGAATGCCGCTGCAATTGAAGATATCGAATATTTACAGAATAAACTATTTATTTCTCTTGGTGTTCCAAAGTCTTATCTTACAGCTGAAGAAGATCTTTCAGGTAAGTCTACGTTGGCTCAAGAAGACATTAAGTTTGCCAGAACCATCCAAAGAATCCAAAAGATCGTTGTTAGTGAGTTGGCGAAGATATCACTTGTCCACCTTTATTTGCGTGGGTATGATGAGTCTTCCATTTATAACTTTGATCTGAGGTTGACTAATCCATCTACGGTTACTGAAATGATGCACCTTGAGTTAATGGGCAATCGTTTCAGCACTGCAAGTGATATGGCAGATTCGCCATTGTTGTCTTTGGACTACATACAAAAAGAAATACTTAAACTTTCATCTTCTGAGATTGTAGATATTAATATTCAAATTGAAAAGGAAGCACAAAACGCTCATATTATTGAACAACTTAAGATGGGTGAGCAACCCGATATGGGTGGCGGTGCTCCAATGGATGACGCAGAGACAGAAACTGAGACAGAAACTGAAACTGAAACAGATGATGACTCGGCTGAAGAAAATAATACGAGACAATATACGAAAGATGCAATGCCTTACGACCCTCTTGGAACAAGAGAATTGCCTGGGTATCCTAAAAATTATGCGTTTAATGAAGATGATGATGAAGAGAAGTTAGAGGATAAACTTGACGATCCCGAAAATGAAGAGATGAAACACACTCTTGATTTTATTCGCAAAAAGGCAAAAAATCGTAGAAGCAAGAAAGATATGTTTGATCGCACCATTTCTGATATTATGAAGTATGACCATGTAATGAAGGATATGGTGGGCAATCTTATAAAAGATCAAGCGGAAAATAAGTTAGAAGAATCAACTTTATCGCTAATGAAGGCACAGAAGGATAATTTTAATTAAGTAGTTATATATTTATTTTAGGGTATAATACCAAATATTGGGGTTAAGGATGAAACATAGTAAACAGAGGAATGTTGGCATTCTTTTTGAAATCTTGAATCATGCCGTATTAAATGAGATTTCAAAGGGGCATAATAAAACTGCTACGGGAATTTTTGCTGTTATAAAGAAATATTTTATGACAGAAACACAAATTTCAAAAGCTTATCAGATATATTCACAACTATTGTATAGTGAGGCTCGTAACCCTTATTATGCTACTCGCTTTTATAGCAATTTGGTCAAGGAATATAATCAAACGGTTAATGATCAAAAATTGTATAGCGAAAACACCGAGTTGCTAGAAGAAATAAGTAAGGTGTGTAATCGCAAGCAGATAATGAAAGTGAATGTTCCTAACTATAAACTTTATGCAAGCTTTAATATTTTGATTAATGAAGGTAACATTAGTCAAGGTGGACAGTATCTTACAAGCCGTGATAGATCTACTTGTGAACAAAATATTTTTGAGCATTTAGTAGAGAATACAGAGGCGAAGAGAATTAAAGAAGCCAACACCCATCATACTGATAAACCCAAGGAAAAAATTCAAACTGAGCAATTAGCGTTAGGGATTGCATTAAAGAATTTTGATAATAAGTATGGCAAACTTCTTACTTCTGAGCAGAAGGATTGTCTAGTGAAGTATTATACTACTAAAGATGAAAGAAACTTTTCTGATTGGATGAAAAAAAGAATTGATAATATTCTTGACGAAGTTGCGGATAAGAAAGATAAGGTAGATAACGAAAAGATTAAAGAAAAAATTGAGTTGGTAGAAGAAAAGTTAAGAGGTATTTGTAAGGAAAACACTTTATCCACTACCAATCTTAAAGATGTCTTGTTAAGTTTAGAAATGAAAGATAACCTTAAGTTATTCTAATGGCTATTGTAGATCAACAAATTAAGATGAGTGAAGCGATGATATCTGATCTTAAATTTGAAGCTTCGTCCATTGGGCTTGCGGAAAGTCGGTTAATTAATTTCCCCCGTACTGAAGGACAGAAAAGTGGTTATTATAACGATCACCAGTATCCGGATAATCGTCCAATTATTGATGGACAAAATATGGTTAC
>Ga0209128_1003277_pt1 | contig 10055 bp, 13 predicted proteins | sample ETNvirnome_6_100_FD_184072 | JGI IMG/M metagenome (GOLD analysis project Ga0209128, IMG submission 184072) | Marine viral communities from the Pacific Ocean - ETNP_6_100 (SPAdes) (version 2) | ecosystem: Environmental > Aquatic > Marine > Oceanic | place: Pacific Ocean | collected 2013-06-19
ATGGACAGAGGATGCAATGTTCTGGATTGTTAAGTAGTTCAGGAACTATTGAATGTAACGCAGATGATGGTACTAATGCTTTAGTTGTTGCAGATTCGGTAAATACCTCGTCAGCTACTACTGGCAATATGAATCTTATAGAAACAGGAGACGGGCATACACATACATTAACAAGTTCAACTATTACAAATTGGTTCCTTAATGGAGGTACGATAGTTAACAGTGCACACGGTCACGCTGCTGATAATATTATAGTAGGTGCAGGTAAATTAGATGTAGGAAACAATTTAGCATCAAGCACTCCTTTAGTAAATGTAACTACAGCTGCAGGTGCAGAGTTAGATGGTAATACTTGGGAGATTCCAATGTCAGGAGATTTTACTACCAGTGGTGGTCTTATTGGTAAGAGTGCTTTGACTCTATCGGCCAGTGTGGATAACGATTCAGTAATGATACCTGATGATGATACCTTAGATTTAACAACCGCTATGACTTTAGAAGGCTGGGTCAAAACCACGAGTACAGATGCTTACCAACATATTGTGTGCAAATCAGGTGGTCAGTATTTTATTACGCTTTATAATGCAGGAAGTGGCCCTAAAGCAATGGTACGAATTTATGAAGGTGCAAATATAGATGCTATTGGAACAACTACATTAAATGATGATAAATGGCATCACGTAGCAGCCACATACAGTACATCGGCTGGTAAATTATTACTATATGTAGATGGTAAATTAGAAGCTTCAACGGACAATAGTGATGCAATGACTACGGGCGTAACACCCTTGTTTTTAGGTTCAAATGATGGTACAAGTAATGAACTAACTGGAACTTTAGGAAGAGCATCAGTTTGGAATGTTGCACTTACAGAAGCACAGATAAGAGAAATGATGTTCTATGATTTTGCTACTGCTGACGCTTCAGGAACAATCCCTGATGCTAATTGTGTAGGATGGTGGCAGTTTGATGAAGGAACGGGTACAGATGTAGCAGATAGTTCAGCAAGTGGTAATGATGGCACAATGGGTTCAGCAGCTTGGGCAGATGGAGGAACATTAACGTGGACTGAAACAGATGGAGTCCCAAGTGCAGGAACCTTGAATATGACTGGTACTGGTAGTATTATTCTTGGCAGTAACGCTGATGAGTTTTACAATCTAACGGTTGCCGCTTCAGGACAAACAACTACTATTAACGGTAATTATGATAATGGTTATGATTGGTATGGGACTTTAACACACGGAGGTGGAACTCTTACCAAAGGGGGTTCGCCAAGCGGAACTGCCAAGGGGTCTGCAACTATTTCATCAGGTGCAAACTTGACAGGAATATACGTTATATATTGGAATAGTACCGCAAGTGTTCCAGCCGCTTCTTTTGAATATTTTATAGCAAATACAGCAACAGTAACTTTAGCGGGTAATAATACCACTACCGGATATTTACGAACACTTACCAATACAATAGTAACAGCAGGATATGATGTTACAAGCAGTTCATTAGTTATAGATAGCGGTGGGACACTTAATTTTTCTAATAGTGATGTTACCCTGACAGGAACAACAGGTTCGACAAATTTCAATGCAAACAGCACACTTACCACAGGCAACACAACAATAACAGGTCACGCAAGTAAGTCTACTTGGTTAAGTCCAGCAGCGGCAGGACACGAAATAGTAGGAGATGTAAGTAATTTATTAGGTGACACAGGTAACGACCTTACAATAATAGGAAGCGTGACAAATTGCACCGGAGTAGGTTTCAGGCAATGGCATCACACTCTCGACACGCAGCAGCTACTGGATGCGGACTCTGGCAGCGATGACGACCTGAAGCTGGCACGGCCTGCTTTGGATAACGCCCTCGAATTAATGACGGGATGATGAATTGACTCGTGGCTTCCATCATTACCACGCCCGGTGGAAATTTAATTGTCAGTGCGGGTTTCGCTGGAGAAGGGTGCAGGGAATAGTGCTTGAAGCCGCGCCTGAAATTCAAAAAACCACTCGCCCGCGATTAAATTGTAATGAATGTGGCAATGAATGTGCAGGTGAGAGAGTGAGGCGGAAAATATGAACGATGCCCAGTATAGAGTGAATTATGAAACGGTTGTGGCGTTGATGAAGCAGCAGATAGAATTGCAGGAACAGCTACTCATTACTTTGAACAGCCACCACGCAGATGCGCGTAAGATGTGGGAAATGGACTAACAGCGGCTATCAGGGCTTATCAGTCCGGCATACTTATATATTAAACTGTTGTAGCGATAAGTGTGCGTGATAAAGCGACACTCGGACTTAAGCAAGCTGGCAGGGCGCAGGGTGGGTCATATTTCGGGGCTGTTGGCAGCAGCAACATTTCGGTCTTTAGCAAGGCCAAAGCACCCCGTCAGCGCGGCTACCGTTCCAACCGTTTCGGTGCAACGGATGACGAGTGGGAAGTGTGTGAAATGATGGTAGCTATGCGGTCTAATGGTCAATCCTACGGCCGCATTGCCGCCTCCCTTAACCGGGACGGCATCACGACCAAGCAGGGCAATCCGTGGAACTACCACACCGCCCGCTTCGTGACACTACGCGCAAAGGAGGAAATAGATGGACGCAAGGGCTAAACTACGCAGTACGTACAACAAGTTGGGGTCGTTTCTGGTATTCGTTACCTCGACCTTCAACCTGATGTACATTACGGCTATCGAACCGCAGGATGCAGTCTGGTACGGTGCCGTGTCCGGGGCTTTCACGCACACGGTGCTGGCAGTAATTGCAGAGGCTTCAGAAGCAGAAGAGGGCGAGGAACGCCCTAGAAGGGCCGCTGGGCCGTCACAGGGTAACTTATACCCGATGGCCCCGCAGGGGGCGCCTGTGGCCCCGCAAATGCCCCCTATGCCCCCTATACAGCAACAGCAATACGTCCCCCAGCAGCCACCTTCCCCGGTTCCGGGTATTGACCAAGCTGCACAGCAGGTTGAGAAGGAGTTGACAATATAATGGACCCGGCCTTCATCTTCGGCTGGTTTATCGTCGTATTCGCGCTGGTAATCACAGCCGTCGGCGCTTCCAGCAAGAGGGTGATGGGCGACAAGAAGATACGCAACCTCCAAGCGAAGGCTGCGTTGCAGGTATTTGGCCTGCTTGGAATCCTTGTATTCGGGATTGGCGTGCTACTTTACGGTGGCTACCTCACCGAACCTGCGAATGTAGTCGGTGTATCTGCCCTGACCTTTGCAGCCTTCAGCAAGTACAGCCCCATCAACAACGCACTCTCCTTCATCACGGTCGCGTACCGGACGGAGTTTGCGATAGATGACTGGATTAAAATATCGAATCCATCAGGAGAAATAGTTGGCAAGGTCAAGAACTTCAACCTCAAGGGAGTTATGGTCAAGACCTTCGATATGTCCTGTGCGCTGGTCAGTTGCGAGGAACTCCTGCATTCGCTGGTGGAGAACCTGACGCCTGATGATATGTTCCGCTGGACTACCTGCCTCTCCGTCAGCAAGGCTGTCCCGGTCAAGACAATCGAGAACATCTGCACGAGGCGGCTGTCCGAACATCAGCTTGTGCAGATTACGGACGGGGAAGGCTTCGCGCAGGAAGCGTATGTTGAGTTCCACGACGACAGGATGGACTTCCGCCCTAACTTCCGGCGAATAACCATTTATACTTATCACCCTAAATGGGTGCCTATGGGCGACGGTGAGATGGAACCTCTCGGCTACGAGGTGGCCTATCGGCAGGCGCGGGAGTTCAAGCGCGACATTTACGAGGCGCTGGACTCGCAGAAGATGAGTTACGTTGATACCAGCTTCGTGGTGCGGCCATGAAAATGCTGATGAAATCCGGTGGCTGCAAGGCATCCGGTTCATTCTGGATTTGTGGGTACGAGTTCCGTGAGTTCTGCTGGGAGGACTATGAAGTTTCTGCGTAATATGCTGTTCAATGCCGGGCGCTACCCGGAAGCAATGGGTGCGCGTGGCCTGATGGATGTCGAATACTGCCGCTATGTCGAGTGGGGCTGGATGAAGCTGTGTGTATGGCTTGTCGGTTTCGTCTTTGCAGGCTTCGCTGGCGGGATGGCCCTCGGCATCTATTATGAGGAGTACGTCAAGGACGGCCTGTTCTGGGCTGTCGGCATTGCGTGGGTGTACAATGGAATCCTGCTATTGCTGGTGTTCATCTCTCTGGTACTCTCCACGCTGAAATGGCTGTTCCTGAAGGCGTTTGCTTCTGATATGGTGCAGGCTTCCAGCGCTACCGCAAGAACGGCGACGATGTTCAAGAAGGGCGGACTATGATGCTGACTCCTACGGAGAGAGTGGTGCTGATGCTTTTGGGCATCGCGGCGGTGCTTATCGTTCTGGCGGCGGTGGTCTAATGGCTGGCCCGCCACCGATGATGACGCTTGACCGCCGTCCGCAGCAGCAGCAGGAACAGCAGCCGGAAGCGGAACGACCCCCTGAACCACAGACGATGCGGGCGCCCGTCCAGACGCAGTACCTCCCCACGCCACAGCAGATGTCTAATGATGAACTGGAACTCTATACTCAACGGCTGGCGATGCGACACAAACGCCTGTCCCGCAAGTGGTGGGGTATGAGGCGCAAACACGGCAAGACGGAGTGTCCCTACTGCGGGATGGAGACTGGCGGCGGTTTCTGCAAGATACACCAGCGAGATTACGATGAATACATTACGGCACTGGTTATCAGGATGAACCGGGATTGGAGACAATGAGGGATGATGTTGAGGCGATTCTGGAACTGATGACTTTCTTATTTGAGATTACTTCAGACGACCTGAAGGAGAAAATACAATGACAGGCTATCAAGGCAGTCCATCCGGGTATCTGAATCCCGTAGCGGTGGACAAGATACAGCATCCAGAATACGACGCCAAGTGCGCGGAGAACACCGCAATGCGGGAGGTGCAATACCTCTATCCCGTTCTGCACAACCTATGTCAGATGCTGGAGGGGCTATGCGTGGATAATGAGATAACCGTTCCCACGGACCTGAAGGACAATCTTGAACTTCTCAAGACGACATTCACCACGCAGATAGACTGGCACCCGAGGACAATGATGGGAGAGGAGGCGGCAGAGGAACTGAACGCCCGCGTATCGCTGCACGAGGAATGGACGCAGCAGGAGGGCAACGAACACCACTCCATCTTCAACTGGAACAATCCCTATGGGCAGACCGGCCAGCTTCAGCAGCAGCCACAGATGACCGGCTACGGCCAGTATGGACAGGCACCGATGATGCAACAACCTAGCGCTACGTCAGTCTATAAGCCGTGGACTTGGTTCGGTGGGCAGCAGCAGCAGGTTGCCGCGTGGGATATGCCTCCACCGAGGTTAGACACGCTACGAAATGGCGAACAGTTTTACACAGCTAATGGTGGTGGCCCGCCCCCGCTGGCGATACAGCAGGGTTCCACGCAAATCCCGCCGTCCGCGATAGGCTGGAACATGATGGGGCAGCCGATTGATATGAATGGTACGGTCGTTCCGACCACTGGGGAAAGGTTAATAGGTGCAGCCCTTACCAAGTGGCTGTAATGGCAACATACTGTACCCACAGCGAAGTTTCCGCTTTCTTGCAGGTTGCCGCATTTACCGATAGTCCTGCAACGACACCAACTCAAGCCCAAGTTGAGGCTTTTATTGAGATGGCAGAGGAACGCATAGACAAACTCACCGACCACGCTTGGGCGACGGCACGCGCAAAAAGCGTGACCGACGAGAGAGTGAGAATCCAGACGGTGCGTTCCAATTACATCACCGCGCGGGGCAGACTCCAGTTGAGGCACTATCCCATCTTGGCCTTCACACAGCACGCTTCACCCTCTCTGTCACAGACGAATGGAACTGTCAAGGTCTGGAATGGCAGCAAGTATCTGGACTATCTGGATTCGGATGAAAGCAAGACGATGGGGGGTTCGGTGACTGATGTGGTTTCAAAGGATTTCTGGGCTGATACGGAGAGAGGTAACATCTATCTGAATAGTTGGAATGCCCTTTTCAGCGAGTCACCGTCCGGTGTTGATGCCTACGTTTCATACAAGTACGCAACCGCCAGCACGCCTGACGACATCAAGCTGGCTACGATTTATCTCACGTCATCCATCATCGCAACCAATGATGACCTGAATCTGATGCAGGAAGGTGATGATAGTATAGATAATCGCACCAAGTCCGAGATGTGGGAGGCCAATGGCTTGAAGATGCTTGAACCTTACATCGGCCGCACATTGCCGCTGGCCCGCGCCGTTGCCGGCTTTGGGACGGTGCGCTGATGGCCGTAATCGCTGACCCTGTATCTGCTGTTTCTTCCCTTCTCGACGACAACTGGAGTACCTCTGCTGGTAACGGCGGTACGAAGCCCACCATTGGGGATAGTTGGGATTTAGGTAAGAAAAATGTAAAAAATGCAGACCTTGTTCGCGTCTATGAAGTCGGGGGAAGCCACGACTTTACCGGGGTTGGTAACGGACTAGACAAGGGTAACTGGCGTATCAGTATTGATATGGCAACTGCTTCAGACCGCACAAGACTTCGACAAATTTATGGGGAAGTTTTGCGCCTCTTACGTTCCAATCAGGGCAGTCCGGGTACGGATTATGCCTTTGTCAAACCGATGACTCGGGTTGACCATTCCGACCGCCTTCGCAGGTGGTACCGGTATGTCCTCGATTGTGAAATCGTAAGTTATGAAGCGGTGAGTTAAAAATGGCAGAAGTAAGAATACCACAGCGCGTTGCAGCCTACTGGGAAGAAGAATATACCGCAGCAAGCGGGACATACGGCACCGCCCTCGGGGCCAATCTTCGACACGTTGGGCTGCTTGACACATTCGACCCCCGGATGTTCGACCGGCAATATGCGGCTATCCCCTCCATCGGGCATAGCGTTGACCCCCATCAACTTTCGGGGCCAGTCAACGTCACCCTGCCGCTGAAGATTGGGCTTTGGGGTGATGGGTGGAGAAGCCTGTTAGGTCGTGCTATCGGCGTTACGAGTATGACGGGCGACAGCAGCAACCTGATTCCTGCGTTCCTTACACCAGATGCACAATCAGTCACGATACTTGCGGAGGAGGAACTGGCAAGCACTTGGCAGGCCGCGCTGGTTCCCGGCGTCACATTCAATTCAGCTATGCTGGAAGCGGATTTCTCAACTGCAAACCCGATGACTGTTACTTTCGATTGTCTGGCGCGTTTCAGTGTGGAGGGGACGGCAGGAACGCGAACCGCGTCCAAGAATTTCGGCACGCTTTATGGTAGCGGGAGTTATGAAACCTCAACTATCGAAGCAGCGCCTTCGACCGACCCGCTGACGGCGCAAGACCTGACCTTGAGTTACTCCACGGCGACGGGGGCGCTTGATGCCGATGCCTTACAGTTGACGGACACTTCAGGCAAATACGTCGAAGTCGGTGAACGGTATATGCGATTCTTCTTGGAGAGTGGTGCTGCCGAAACAGAATATACCACAGGAGATAATGCTGCATTCCTCGCCACGGGTGTTTTAGATTTAAACCACGCCAATACTGCAACATTGAATGACATCAAACCATTGTTGAATGCGGCGCATAGCGGAACCCCGGCTGATGTTCCCGGTGCTGCTGAAAATTATGACTCGCAAAACCTGTTGAAAGGTGTGTACCAGATGACTGGTTCGACGGTGAACATCCCCTGTATCGCAGACGCGACTACGACGCTGACGGAATGGCCCTATGTCAAGACGGTCAAGCTGACAGTCACCAACGCCCTTACGGGCATCCCCCAGAAGACAACCATCAACAGCGTTAATTACGTCTTGCAGAACGCCGATGTTGTCCGGGGCAAATCAGAGGTGACTCTGGAAGTGACCTCGACCGCCAAGGATGAAACCTTCTATGACTTGATGCACGCTGAAACGCTACTACCTCTGGTTCGGCTGACCATCAACGACGGCGGAACCGACCGCACGATTGCCCTGACCAACGGCAGGATTACTGCCCGGACAGCGGGCTACACGGCGGGAGGGGAAACCACGGAAACGGTGACGGTCAAGTTCACAGGTGAGGGAGATGTGCATAACTGGAGTAAATATGCAATCAGCGGAGACTTCTGATGGAGATATGGTATGGTAAGCGTCCGCAATCAGATGTCCGAACCGCTGGTGGATATACTTTCTGTACGGCAAGAATACTGGAACCGTAAGACAGTTGAACTACCCAGCCTTGCCCAGTTCCACAAGCCGAAGGGCTGGCGCAGATGGTTCTGGAAAGAGGAAACCCCCGTACTCGTTCTGCGGCGCCTTTCTGAAGCGGAATGGACTGACATCAATGTAAGGTTTAACGACATCAAACTCGAAATCGCAAAGGAGATGGATATGTTGCGGCATCTTGTTGACAAGATGATGGAGGGCGAGTTGATGACTGAAAAGGAGATGAAGGTATTGCACGCGGCCACGGTCAAGGTAATGCCCATCTATATCGGTATGCTGGAATTGATGATTGAGGAACCAAAGATGGATTATGAGAGTGTCCGGCTTTTACTCGATGCGTGCGACAAGCGTGACAAGGACACGCTGATAGCCTTTGTGGATATGCTGACTACCGAGAAGATGAAGGCGGCCCAAGCCATTTACAAGGAACAATTACAGGACATCAAGAAGACCGAAGCGGAGATGCTGGCGAAGTATAATGGCTGAAGAATACGTCATCAGCGTAGTCATAGAGGGAAGCGACAAGGCTTCCGCCCCTGTCAAGAGTGCCGGAAAAAGCGTGGATGGTTTGAATACCAAGTTAATCAACACGATGGTTCAACTGGAAGGGGTAGCCTCCGGTATGAACCAGATGGTAGGTGGTATGAATAAGATGGTGGGCGGTCTGGAAAAGTCCGAAGGCAAGGTTCTGGGGTTAATCCAAGTGAATGAAAAACACGTTAAGATGATGCGCAACGTATCAACCCAGATGGAAATTATGATTGGCCCTATGGAAATGGTGATTGCCGGGTTGAAACTTAAAACGGTTGTGGAATCAACTGCGACTATATCCACATTAGGTTATACGGGCGCGGTCAGCGCCGCCGCGAGTGCAACGTGGGGATTCACATACGCATTGTTGGCAAATCCAATAGGGATGATTGTTGTTGGCGCCCTTATGTTGGTGGGCGTTATGCTGGCGTTGGAGTCAAAGTTCGGCACGGTCACTTGGGCTGTTGGGCAACTGTCGGACGCATTTACCACCCTGAAGGAGTTGATAGATTACATCCTCGACCAGATGGATAACCTTGCGTCAAAGGCCGATGTAATTGCCGATGTTCTTTCATTCAACCCAATCGAAGCCGCGTCAGACTTGCTTGGAGGCTAATAATGGGGCAGACTGACTATTCAGGTTATGCGACTATAAACATCACCACTACTGTGGATGAAGATGATACAGGTGGAGATGGCACCGGGGATGATGCGAACCTGTATGTTGAAGCGCCAGTAGGCACTACTGCGGAGGAACGGGTTATGTTATTGCGTTTTACCGTGGGAAGCAAAACAGACCTATCCCTGCCTGAAACAGCCATCCTTCGAGATATAGAAGTCAAACTCTATCAAACGACAAGTGATAGTCTTACACTAACGCTTAAGAAATTAAAGTTTGATTTTGTGGAAGCCCTTGCGTCTTGGAATGCTTACGATGGGAGTTCGTCTTGGAATCCCGATGAAGCTGTTGTTGATACTGAAGTTACAGGTGAGTATGCTGCGGTGGAATTTGTAGGTAGTCACGCTTGGACTGGCGGCGGGACAGGCAATGTCAGTCTTGAAGAGGGTGTTAAGGCGGATAAATGGGATTTCGGTAGCACAATCAACCTCATTGGATATTCCAGCGCAACGGCAGAAAGTCAATTCAGCGATGACAGCGCCGGTAGTAATTACCCACAATACCGGGTGAAATATGAGATACCCACACCACCCGGCCCGACCATTACAGTTACGCCGCAGGACAATGGAACAGACGGGTACATCAATATCACGAAGCATTCAGAGAATCATACAAACTATTCTGCGGTCTT
>Ga0209128_1003280_pt1 | contig 10045 bp, 15 predicted proteins | sample ETNvirnome_6_100_FD_184072 | JGI IMG/M metagenome (GOLD analysis project Ga0209128, IMG submission 184072) | Marine viral communities from the Pacific Ocean - ETNP_6_100 (SPAdes) (version 2) | ecosystem: Environmental > Aquatic > Marine > Oceanic | place: Pacific Ocean | collected 2013-06-19
GGCGTGTGATGATCGATCAGCATTTATTCGGTAACAACTACGATGGAATATAAGGAGGATAAATTATGGCTATATCACGACAACAACTCGTAAAAGAGCTTGAGCCAGGTTTAAACGCCTTGTTCGGTCTCGAGTATAAACAATACGACCAAGAGCATAGAGAAATCTATACTCAAGAATCATCTGACAGAGCTTTTGAAGAAGAAGTAATGTTATCTGGATTTGCTAATGCATATGTTAAACCGGAAGGTTCAGCAGTTGCGTTTGACAATGCTCAGGAAACATTCACTGCTAGATACACTAACGAGACAGTTGCTCTCGCTTTTGCTATCACTGAAGAAGCAATGGAAGATAATCTGTATGACAGACTCGCGTCTCGTTATACAAAAGCACTAGCAAGATCAATGGCGAGCGCTAAACAAATAAAAGCAGTAACACCGTTGAATCAAGGTCTACCAGGAGTAGACAATTTTGATTCAGGTGATGCAGTTGCTTTGTTTAGTACATCACACCCAACGATCGCTGGTACTTTCTCAAACACGCTAAGTACACAGGCAGACCTTAACGAAACATCGTTAGAGCAAGCATTGATTGACATTGCTGCACTGACTGATGAAAGAGGTCTAAAAATTGCAGCTAGAGGAACTAAGTTAATAATTCCTTCAGCGAATCAATTTAATGCTGAGAGATTATTAAAATCTCAAGGTAGAGTTGGAACAGCTGATAATGATATCAATGCACTTAAAAACATGGGGATGGTTCCTCAAGGTTATAGAGTAAATCACTATCTAACAGATAGTGATTCTTGGTACATTATTACTGACGTTCCTAACGGAATGAAACATTTTGAGAGATTAGCAATCCAAACTAAAATGGAAGGTGATTTCTCTACTGGAAATGTTAGATATAAAGCTAGAGAAAGATACGTTTTCGGCGTATCCGACCCTAGGGGAATATATGGTGTTGAAGGTACGTAACATTTAATGTATATAGAGAGGGCGGTTTTCGAATCGCCCTCTTTTTTTATGGATGTGATTATGAAAAAATTTAGAATACAGATACGAGCTTATGGCTATTATGTTGATTTTACAGTAGATAGTGAAGATGACAGGGATGCTATAGAGAAAGCAATACTTGACAAAGTAGGACAAAAGGAGTTAAACTGGGAGAAAGATGGATTTAGCGACTCATCTAGGAGGAAATGGATAACCTATGAGGAGGTTAACAATGACTCAAAACCTATACACTATGAAGAGGTCCTTGGAACTCGAGTGGCAACAGGAACACCTGAAGCAGGGCAGATATAGTATTAATATGGCTGCCATTGACAAAAAAATTCAGGAAGTTGTTAAACGAATTGTTACCGAGGAGTTTGAAGAAGATATGCGTCTAACTCAAGCTCAAAAAGCCAAGCCCCAAGTTTCGATAGCCACTTAAGCGCTATCAAAAATCAATTTTTTACCTAAGGATACCTTGCGCTCTACGCAAATCTGCGCTATATCTTATTTACTATACAATTAATTAAGAACGTAGACGAGTATAGTCGACGGCCTAGAGACTACGTTCATCAAAACTAGGAGGATAATATGGGCACAACAACCTTTTCTGGTCCAATTAAGGCTGGAAATATTTATAACACAACTGGAACAACTATTGGCTCAAATGTCAAGAACGTTGGATCAGTTGTCATGTCACAATCAGCAAGCACAGAGCTGACTCATGCAACCACTACAGCGACAGCGCTAGGAATTATAATTCCTGCGAAAAGTCAAATTATAGGTATTACACTTATAATTGAATCGTTGTTTACAGCTTCAAACACCGCTACTATTGCCATTGGTAATGGTTCAGGTGATGCTACTGATATCTGTGGTCACACGAATGTTAGTGCAACAGCACTTTCAGTAGTTATGGGACCAGCAGCAGTGGATGTATGGACAAACACTGGTACTTCTGATGTAGAACTTTATGGTATTACCATAGCGAACTCTGCTTCAGCTGGTAGTGCAAGAGTTGTAGTTGAATACGTTCAAGCGAACAATTTAACTGCTAACTAATAATTAATGTGAGCTCCTTCGGGAGCTCACAGCTAAGGAGAAAAAATGGGTACATATATAAGTACAGTAAAATCTATAAACGTAACTGCTACGGGCGCTATTTTTGCGGGACCATGTAGAATCTTAGGAATCTATTATGTTTCTGATACTACAGCAGGCACCATTGTAATTAAAGATGGTGGGGGAACAGGAACTACTGTTGCAACATTCCAAACACCTTTAGGCGCAGGCAACGCTGGAGAAGAAATAGCTAGATACATACCAATTCCAGGAGATGGTTTGTTATGTAGAACGAGTGGATACGCAACTTTAACTAACGTCGATAAAGTTACAATATTTTACGGTTAAGGAGGTAGCGCGTGGCTAACACTACTTCAGGAACAGCAACTTTCGGCAAAACATTTTACATCGATGATATTATCGAAGAAGCATATGAAAGATGTGGAATTCGTGGAGTTGCCGGTTACCAGTTAAAAACAGCAAGACGATCTTTAAACATTCTTTTTCAAGAATGGTCTAATAGAGGATTACACTACTGGGAAGTAGGAGATACCAATATTGACCTTGTTGAAGGTCAGTCAACTTATACTTTTTATCGAGCTACAGGAGACGGGGCTAGTGACACCACAGCAGGCGGAACTACAGGCACTTCTACTTATGGATTAGAGGATGTCCTTGAAGCTACTCTTAGAACAAGCAGAGGAACAACTTCCGAATCTGATGCAGCTTTGACAAAAATAACTAGATCAACGTATTCTGCCTTATCTAATAAATTAGCGAAAGGAACTCCTTCCCAATATTTTGTTCAACGGTTTATTGATAAGACAACTGTCACTATTTATTTAACAGCCGATTCTACTAACGCATCGAAAGAAATTCATATCTATTTTGTAAAAAGAATTCAGGACGCCGGAAGCTATTTTAATGCTGTGGATGTTCCTTACAATTATATTCCTGCTATGTGCGCAGGTCTTGCATACTATTTAAGTTTAAAATATTCACCAGACAGAACACAACAGTTAAAATTATTATATGAAGATGAATTAATTAGAGCGGAGGCAGCGGATGGTTCAGAGGCGAGTACATACATTACGCCAAAAACTTATTATCCGAATATATAATTATGGGCAAAACTTATAAATATTCAGGAAGTGGTCCTGGTTTAAAAATTCATGACTTTGTATCTGGAATAAGTAACATGGGTAGTGGTCGTTTAAGAGAACTTTTAAATGATTCAAAAACACCTCAAGAAATAAAAGATGAAATTGAAAAAGAATTAAAAAACCGAAAAGCTGAAGGCGGTTTAATAGGCAAGCCTTTAGGACCTGGAGGTAAAAAATAATGGCAAATTTTGCAAAAGGAAAATATGCACTTGCTATTTCAGACATTAGTGGACAAGCTTTTCCATGGAATGAAATGGTTACCCAATGGAATGGTCTCTTTGTTCATTATTCAGAATTTGAATCTAAACAACCTCAATTAAGTCCTAGACCCCATGGAGCGGATCCAATAGCTTTAAAAAAAGCCAGACCTGCAAGAACGGCTCCGGCTGTTACACAATTAATGCCTAAGGATCCTTTCACCACTTATGGTGGAGGGTCTTCTTATATTAATGTTAACGTACCTGGTCATGGCTTAACGGATTCCAGTACTTATCGATTCAGAGGCGCTTCTTCAACAGGAGGGAATTATACTAATCCACCTACCTTTGACGGTATTGCAGGATCTAATGTTACAAAAGCCGCTGGCTACCCGATTCGAACAGGAAAATGGGTAAGCGGTGCGCGTGATACAGATAAAACTACTAATTGGTTTTATTTTGTTGTAGATACTAGTACAGCTACAACAGGAGGAATAAAAGGAGGAGGTTATCCAGTGTCCGTTGGACCGGTAACTATATCAGCATAATGGCAGGATTCACATACGCAACATTAACTACAGCGATTGGAAATTATACTGAAGTAGGAACTGATGTTCTTACTAGTACGATTACAGATCAGTTTATTGAAAATTCAGAACATAGAATTTTAAGAGAAGTTAACATTGACGCTTACCGAGATTCTCAATTAGGGAATTTTGTCACAGGGCAGCAATATATTAATGCGCCCGCTGGGTGTCTTGTTATTAGATCCATAGAAGTGGTAGATGGATCGTCTCCAGCCGAACGTACCTATTTACAAAAAAGAGATATTACTTTTATCAACGAATATAACAAATTCGCTGAAGGTGGAACAACCACAGCTACAGGCCGCGGGCTGCCTAAATATTACGCAATGTATGGAGGTGCTACGGGAGTAGCCGTAACGACTTCAGGGACTATTACAGTCGCTCCTTGCCCCGATTCTACTTATCAGTTTCAGGTTAATTTTGTAAAGATGCCGACTGCTCTGGCTTCTGGAAACACGACTACTTATATTAGCCAGAATTTTGGAAATGGCCTATTATATGCGTGTCTTGTTGAAGCTTTCTCATATTTAAAGGGTCCACAAGATATGTTGACATTATATGAGCAACGCTATAATAAAGAGGTAGAGAAGTTCGCAATCGAACAAGTTGGTCGAAGGAGAAGAGACGATTACGATGATGGAGCAATCCGAATACGAATTGATTCGCCTTCACCGGGACCATAATAGGAGAAAAATATGGCTATAACAACAAGTGCAATTACCAGTTCTTTTAAGAGAGAACTATTAGCCGGTGACCATGATATCGCTGCTAGTGGAGATACTCTTAAATTAACTTTATATACAGACTCATCAACAATTGGTCCTGGCCTAGCTTCTTACACAGCAACAGGTGAAGTAGGAAACTCAGGGGACTATACTGCAGGAGGAAAAACTTTAGCGGGTCAAACAACTAGTTTGTCGGGAACGACAGCTATTGCTGATTTTACTGATCTGTCTTATTTAACTGCAACAATTTCTGCAATGGGAGCTTTAATTTACAATTCATCAAAGAGTAATAAATCTATTGCCGTGTTGGATTTTAGTACTGTTAAAACTTCTACAGCTGGTACTTTCACAATTCAGTTTCCAAACTATACTGATACATTAGCGATCATAAGACTCGCTTAGGGAGCCGGGGTCTTAGATGGCTGCTAATACTTGGGGTGTATCCCCTACAACCTGGGGACGCGGTCTTTGGGGTAAACAAAGTGATACGCTTGTAGCGGTTACTGGTCAATCAATTACATCAGCAGTAGGTACTCCAGACGTCAATATAGTTAAACCTGTTGGACAACAAATAACTTCTGCGCTTGGGTCGGTTACAGCTTTTACAGATATTACAGTTAAACCCACCACTCAAACTATTACTTCTTCAGTAGGATCTACAACTGCCGAAGGCGTTATTGCACAGGGTTGGGGAAGAGGAACCTGGGGTAACAGAGTTTGGGGTGGTACATATACAGTTCAAGTAACCGGCCAAGAAATTACATCGGCAATAGGAAGCGCTACAACTAAAGCGAATGCAATAGTTAAACCTACATCCGTAACTATAACATCATCGGTAGGCAGCGTTACCGTTAATGCCAATGCAGACGTTAGTGTAACAGGACAGTCTATTACTGCTTCTGTTGGAACGGTACTAGCTTATACTCAGCCTGTGGCTGTAACAGGTGTCCAAATAACGTCTGCTGTAGGAACAGCAGCCGTAGTAGGTGGAGTGGATATTGATGTTACTGGACAGGCAATAACAAGTGCCGTAGGATCGCCTAGAACCTTTACAGATATTACCGTTAAACCTACAGCTCAAAGCATTACTTCGGCTATAGGAACGGCTCTTGCAAAACCAAGTATAGATTTCCCTGTTACTGGACAAGCAATAACAAGTGCTTTAGGATCGGTTACGGCCTTTACGGATATTACCGTTAAACCTACTGCACAATCAATAACTGGGACTGCAGGAGTGCTCGGAATTAAGGCTTATTCTGATGTTGACACTGGAAGCACAACAAGCTATACAGACGTTAATATTCATCAAGCTGCTTAAGGAGAATAAATTATGGCATCAAATTATAATGGTCTAGGTCTTCAATTAATGACAACCGGTGAAAAAGCCGGAACATGGGGAAACGTAACAAACACTACATGGAATGAAGTAAAAGACACTTTTGGTTATGTCTCTATTGCCATGACGGCGGATAGAACTTTAACTATTCCAGATGGCTCGACTGGAACTTATGACGGAAGAGCATTTATTATAGAATTAACAGGAACTCTTGGAGGAACGAGAGTTCTAGATATTGCAGCAACTGCGGGATCAGGATCTTCTCCTGGTGGCTCAGAAAATATTGAAAAACCCTTCATCGTTTACGACAATACAACCCACTCAGGAGACACTTTAACTTTTAAAGTTACAGGTGCAACAGGATTTGCACTTACTGAAGGCGCTACTTATTTATGTTATCATAATGGAACAGATATTATTAACACCGGTTTAATTGGAGCTGCTACAACAGATACTCTTACTAATAAAACTTTAACAAGTCCTAAAATTGGAACTTCTATTTTAGATACTGGTGGAAATGAACTAGCTCTTTTAACAGCTACAGGATCTGCGGTAAATGAATTCACGATAGCTAACGCAGCTAGTGGAAATGGCCCAATTATTTCTACAACAGGTGGCGATGCAGCTGTTGATTTAAATCTAAATCCCAAAGGAGCGGGAGTACTTAAATCAGGAACAGCAGCAGTTAAAATTGCAGGAAAAGAAACAATTTGGGTTCCGGCAGTTGCGATGTATGGAAGTGAAACTAATGGAGCTGACGCACAACAAGTGGAAACAACTGCCCTTAGACCAGATCTTAAAGTTTTGGATTTTGATGCAAGTACATCTGAATTTGCACAGTTTGCCGTAACTTTTCCTAAATCATGGAATGGTGGTACGGTAACTTTTATACCTACGTGGGCTCCGGGCAACACAGATACAGGTAATTGTATATGGTCCCTTTCAGGTCTTAGTGTAGCGGAAGGAGAAACTGCAAATACCGCTTTTAGTGGTGCTCAAACCTCTACCGATGCGGGTATCGGAACCGTTGAAGATATTCAAATGGGTCCAGTGAGTTCTGCAATAACGATTGCAGGAACTATTGCTGATGGCAATCAAGTATTTTTTCAATTAGAAAGAGATGCGGACAATGGTAGTGACACCTTTACTGGTGATGCACGCTTATTAGGAATTCAATTATTTTATACTACTAACGCAGCTAACGACGCATAAGGTATTTATATATGAGAGATTTAAAAAATAAACTTATCGCATCAGGTAAGGGTTTAACAAATATACAATCAAGAAGAACTAAATCGTTTGGCTATCAAGTCTTAGGATTTGGAGCTGGTGGTGGTGCCGGCTCAGTAACTACAGATTATGTAATAGTAGCTGGAGGTGCTGGTGGTCACGGCCCGTATGCAGGTGGAGGCGGGGGTGCAGGAGGATATAGATATTCCTACTGTAATCCTTCCGCTGCAGCTTTGTGCATAAGCGCAGGAACTTATAATGTAGTAGTTGGAGCAGGTGGCGCCGGTGGACCAGCTCCAGGTGGTGCTGGAGTTAGCGGAAGTGATTCATCTTTTGACATAATAACTTCCGCCGGTGGAGGTGGTGTGGGAGCTGGTTCAGCAGCTGGTTTAGCCGGTGGATCGGGAGGTGGTGGACAAGGAGCAGGCAACCCCTGCTCCGCCTGTGGTTGGGCTGGTGGAGCAGGAGATACACCTGCCGCTCCAGCGGCATTAGGTGGTCCTCAAGGAAATGCTGGTGGGTATGGTGGAAGTTATGGGGCATGGGCCGAAGCTGCTGGTGGTGGAGGTGGTGCTAGTGCCGTAGGCGAGAACAAGTCCGCTCCCAACGTGGCTGGAGGTGGTGGAGACGGAAGAGCTACTTGTATATCAGGAAGTCCAGAAACTTTTGGTGGTGGTGGTGGTGGCGGAGGCGCATCAACTTACAGTTCGGGTGGAACTGGTGGTGGAGGCGCCGGAGGAAGAGATACATGTCGTGGATATTATGCTCCTGTAGCTGGAACTGTTAACACTGGTGGTGGTGGAGGAGGAGCCGGATTCCCAGCAGGAGGTTCGGCTGGTGGTTCAGGTATAGTTTATTTAAGATTTCCAAGCGCAACTTGTGTATCTGTTAGTCCGGCTACTAATACTGTTACATCTTGTGTGGGTGCAGCTAATGATAAAGTGGCTAAATTCACAGTATCAGGAACTAATACGGTTACAGTTTCATAAAATGGCACATTTTGCAGAAATTAAAGAAGTTACAGATCCAACAGGATTTACTAGTGATTCACATTGGGTAGTACAAAGAGTAGTCGTTATTGGCAACGATGTTTCAACAGCAGCTGGTCCATTAGGAGAAAATGATATGCATGTTGACGGTGAAACATGGTGTCAAAACTTTTTCAAAAGGGGAATTTGGAAACAAACTTCTTATAATACAATTGGTGGAAAACATAACTCTGGAGATGATTCTAAAGCATTTAGAGGAAACTTTGCAGGTATAGGATATATTTGGGATAAAGATAACAATATATTCTATCCTCAAAAACCTTATGCAAGTTGGGTTTTAAATACAACAGACGCTTCGTGGCATTCACCAATTGGTGATGAACCGGATGATCTAACTGATGAAGAAAAAGCAGCCGGTACTCATTATGTGTGGAATGAAGACGGCCAATCTTGGGATAAAGAAACTCCTGAAGTATGATTGATCTAGATTAATTCTTTTTAATCATATATAAAAGGAATTGGTATGCAAAAGAAAGAAATGAAAATATCATGTTCCGCGAGAAAAAATTGGTCCTATCATATTAGAGATTGGCTAGATTTTCATTGTTTTCATGCAAAAGAGCACAGTAATTTTCAATTTAACTACAACGATATAGACTATGCTTTTGGATCCGTAGAAGGAGATATTCCTTTATGGGGAGGTAGAGTGCATGGGAGCAGTATAAATTTAACTAAAGTAGATATTTATTGGCTCTATGATCATGGTATTGGTTTAAAGCTGCCTTTGTCCAATAAATTTATATCAGACAAACAATATACAGAAAGTAAGTCTTTTTTAAAACGCCACCATAGAAAAGGAAATGCCATTATTACAGCAACCGATAAACTAGCTGAATACATCAAAGAAGATTTTCCAAATTATAAAGTAGAGGCGAGCTGCATACAGGATATTGTTGACATTAAAAAATTAGAAAAAAAAGTTTCATTAGGGTTGTATGATACTATTGTTTTACCCATTCATATGAATGATAATATTAAATTTCTTGAAAGTATCAAAGACAAGAAAAAAATTAGACTTTTCCTGAATGTAGAGTGTTCTTACACCTGTCCGAAAAAAGTGTGCTATGGCACAACTTCCAAAATGAATATTGGCGAAAAAAAACAAATGATGTGCAGTTTTTGGGATTTGGGTATGGAGCGAACCTTTCACAAAGACCGTATAAACTGGAATGATTTTTATTTTAATAAATCAAGATTTGATAAGATTGGAATTGTCCAATACAAATTAGTTTCAGCCTGGGAAGAGCAACAACGGACCGTCATCATGTATAAGAAAAACAGAAAATTACTTAATGTTACTAACAGATAAATTTATTTTTATTCATTTATTCCGCACAGGAGGCTTTACATTACCTAAAAATTAGTATATAAAGAAGTTATAAAGTGACTATAATAAATAAAGATAAACTTGGTCCAAATGTAATTTACAAAAAAGTAAAATTAAAAGGAACCAGAGGAGTAGCTGAAATATATGATAACTGTTTAGATCAACATGTGTTTCAAGACATTCAAAATAAAATCTTTTATCAAAATTTTCCATGGTATTTGGAAGCAGGTGATCGAAGCTATCAAGAATATCATAAATCTCCATTAAAGAATTACAAAATTACAAATCATACTCAATTCAATCATTTGTTTTATCATGTTAATGATAGAACTTCATGGAGTAATTATACTCCGTGGATTAATCCTGTTTTAAAT
>Ga0209128_1003285_pt1 | contig 10040 bp, 8 predicted proteins | sample ETNvirnome_6_100_FD_184072 | JGI IMG/M metagenome (GOLD analysis project Ga0209128, IMG submission 184072) | Marine viral communities from the Pacific Ocean - ETNP_6_100 (SPAdes) (version 2) | ecosystem: Environmental > Aquatic > Marine > Oceanic | place: Pacific Ocean | collected 2013-06-19
ACCATCGTTAGGTTTCCACCAAGAACCTCCGCCACTACGTGCTTTAAGATTACTAAATTTGCTTTGCATTTTCTTCATATCAATTGCCATTATTTTCTCCTTTTATCTAAACGACATCCCCATTATAACACACCCAGATCAGGGTGTCAAGCTTTTGTTTGCAAAAAGTTTATTTTTTTCTTCGTCGGTCATATCAATCTCCCTGAGATCACCCACCTGCGCTCCATAATTAAAGACGCGGAAATCTGCCTTGTCTAGATCCCACACCAATTCCATGTCCTTGGGCATCGCTCTCTCCGTGGAACCGTTCTTAATTTTGGTTTCCAAAAAAGTTTCCGGGATATCATTTAATTTGACGAACGTCATGTGCCTCAAGTCATCATTCTTCTTGCGGAACATGCCCGCGTATATTTTACTCATCATAATTTACTCCTTGTATGATTTTTGTGTTTGCTAATATATAAATATAATTTTGTTCATAGGGTGTAGGATAAACCCCAAACCCCGCTCTAATAGTTGAATCTTCTTGTTTCACTCTCCGCTTAATATTGGTTAGTAACTCTGGATCCTGATCCAGTTGTTTTTGGTTTATCGCAAAATAATAATTTTTCTCGTTTACATAATCAAGCGAAAAAAACATCTGATCTACAACCTTCTCCATGCTTCCCACTCCAATAGTAGAGATGCGGGAGATGCCATCAGGATCCAAAAAATTGGAAAAACTGGCGGGCGTATTTTTGTAGACATTCAACATATGGAAAGTGGATGCTATTATGGCATTTATCTTTGGATAATATTGAGAGATAGGAATGTTCCCCACTGCTCTTTCAATCTCATCATTAGATGCCACATACATTCTCTCAAATACACCCGATCTTGCGTATTGCTGTAATACCTGGAAGGTAATCTTGTCGCGGTTCTCCGCCTCGGGTGAGCAGGTTGAAGCATCTGGTTTAATATAAATTAACTCAATGGGGTTGTCCTTCACGCATTCTAAAATACGCAATGCGGCGGAGGAGATCTTACCTCCCCCTCCCACGATTAAAACCACTGCTCCGGACAGATGTTGCAACGCATCAATAACCTTCGCAGGCAGCTTGCTTTCATAGTCTTCCGGGTTGGAACGCTGGGCAATAGAAAAACAATTCTTTCCCTTGGAAAGATTGGTATCAATCTTATACACCGTGTAAGGATCGTGCTCATCCAGAAGGTGAGCGATATTACATCCAGCGCTGCCGAGTCCAATTACACTAACCATCCTTAACCTCTGCCAAAATCCATCGCTGGTCAAAGGTGCCCCGCTCCTCATTCTTTAAGGCGCGCTCTCTTCTCACGTCTGCCATGGTGATATCCATATCTTTGAGGAGAGCACTTAATACCTCATAAACATCTGCCAGTTCGTGCACCGAAGGAGATTCTAAAAATTCATCCACCTCTTCCCGCAGTTTCCTCTTTAAATAAAGGGGGTAGTCACACTCTGCTACCTTATACGCTATAAAATCCTTCTTTTTCTTCTCTAGAATCGCAGGGATTCTGTCCCGAACTAGTTTGTCATAATACGTCATACTTTAATCTCCTTCATTGCTCCAAAGTTTTTTCCTGCGCTCGTTCCAACCACATAGTCACCGAAGCGATTGGACGCAAATATGTTTTTGATCTCGGGTATATTATACCGCGATTCGGCAGGAATGTCAAGCACAAAACTGTCGTGGATCAAAAAAACTATTTTTGAAGGCGTTTCCTCAATGAATTCGCTCACTTTGAGCACTTGTTCCAAGACGAGATCGCTGGTGGTGCTCTGGATCAGGTAGTTTAAAGCGTAATGTTCGCCTGCTTCCATTACCCTACCAAACGGGGTGGTAACTTGGGTACCATCCCAATACTTGGACAACACTTCGTCACGTTTGTATGCTTTATTTAAAAGATCGTCTTGGGACTGCGGATTATACAACCATGCAAAGACTCGCTTCTTTGCTTCTTCTCTGGAGCATCCATCTTTAAAGATGTGTCGTATATTCCAGTTATGAATGTCTTCTTGCGGTTGCTCCATACCCATGAGTGCCAGCATCGTTCTTAACTCTGCTGCATTGTAATCGAACTCTACAAAAAAATCATTGTTAGGTTTCAATACTTTTCTAAAGTTCTTAGGCAGATTAAGAATCGGAAAACTCCCCTTCTCTAAAGTGAGTCGCCCTGTGACTGAACCAAACTGGTTATAGTGGAGAGTATCACTTACGCTGTTTAACTTCTTCAAATTCTGTCTTACAACCATCGAAGATAACTCCTTTTTCATCACATTCAAATCAATATTCAAAGGATTATTTCTTATCTCGCCAAAAAGTTTTTCTAAATTCACCATCGCCTCATAGGTTGCAGGCTTGTCCATGTTATGGAAAATCCACTCTACAATATCACACTTGACCTGGGAATATTCCTTTAAAAACCACTGGGGAATTACATCATAGGCACATACATTATCAGCGTCCACCTTGGAAACCACCAAGGCATTTTGAAATGCTGCCTTCCTACCCTGCATCCTCTCCCACTCTTCTTTCAAATGTTCGGGACATACTTCTGTTAACGACTTACCTAAAGCATACAACTCTACACACTCAATGCACTCATCATGGAAACCTGATTTATAATCCCATGTAATGAACTGGTCTTCTGTCTTTTGCTCTCTGATTTCCCCGTTGTAATAATATCCTAAACACTCTTTTTTTGAATCTAAAACAGTAAAAACATTATTCACACTACTCTCTCTTTCTTTTAAAGTTGAAACTTCCTTTTCGATGCTCATCAACTTGAAGATACTCTCCAAGCGGCCGCTTCACCTCTTTATTGATAAACTTTAGCGCCGCTTGTTCTCCGGAATATGTAAAAAAGTCACTAGCCCTCTGCACGATGTGATCAAACTTGTATTGATCCCAATCGCGATTCGTCTCCTTCGCCCTTATGTAAATATAAAGACGCAACCAAAATAGGTTAGTGTACTTCAAATCATATTCGCCCCTCCCCATCATAACACGTCTCTCAACCTTTGTCAAGCTAATACTTCGGCCATTTCGGGTGGTAACTTCGTGGGTGCGCACTTTGGGAAAGGCGCGCACAAAAGAATTATAAAAGGTACGCATGTATACTTTTAAATTTGGTATATCCAAGAAAGAAGATTTGTAATAATACTTCCCGAAGACACCCTCTAAAGTAGTGTCATAATTCTTAAGGTATCGCGCCATGACCTTGGAACCTACATCTGCTATCAGCCGCCATGGAGCATTCATGTCCACTGCAAACCCATTTCTACTCGCCATCTCACGATACAATTCAAAATTAATATTATTTACAAATCCTAATATTTTCTCTGGGTCGTCTCCGTGTTCTTTCTCTGCGAATTCTACTACCAACCCGCTCACCAAAGGAGAGGAATATTTACTGGTGATGTACTCGGTCTTAGTGAGCGGCACAGCAAGAGAAAGTCTATCAATTAACCGTGTAAAGGCAATAACAAAATCATCAAAATCTATTACGTCTCCTACCCGCGAGGGTTCCGACATAAAAGGCAACAAAAAACTGTTGTAATAGTCCTGGATATAGATGTCATAATTTTTATTAATGCTAATCCACGACTTGGTAGGTTCAAATCGATCCATGAAGGGAGTCCCATCTAAATTAATAAAATGATTCTGTGTTTCTTGGAAAAGCATATCGGATCTAAACGAAGCATAGGCATCTGCCACAAAGTTGAGAACGAAGTAGGATCCTTTCTCCGATTCCAACTGCTTCAAAAATCCTTCAGAGGGGTACACTACGTCTCCCTTCTGATCGACACGTCCGAACATCATTTCATCATACCAGAAATCAATCTTTCGATAGTCTCTTATTCCCGCCGGATAATGTGTCTTATATTCCTGACGCTGGAGGAAGGCGAATCGGGCGCGTGCATCATTGGTAGCAAAAGTTATCTTCATCTAATTCTTACCTCTATGGCGCGTCGTCCACGCGTGCTTCGGTGGATTCGCCCCTCTCTCCTTGTTCCTGGGTGCTGTCACTTCGTCCCGGAGGTGGCTCAAGGAATCCGTAGTTCTGGAAAATACATCTTAAATTGGTTTCAAGTTTCCCTTCAGATATACTCGTATTAACCTTGGTGACTAGATAAAATCCCCCTAGTCCTAATTTACGCGCAATAGAATACCTCTCATGTTGGGTTCCCAATCCAATGTTGGTGGGGTTGATATAAACATATTGCCCAGGTTGAAAGAATCCACTTCCGAAAAGTCTCACCGTAGCATTATAGGGCTCTTGAATAATTCCGAGTCCACCGCCGCCCACATTGTAAGCGCGCATGATATTAGCATCCCTGATCCTATTGTTCGCTTCCTTTTCCAAGTTTATGGTTTTCACCAATCCTTTATCCCCTCCGATGTATAAGTGATAAATACCCTCCTCGGCATTTTTTGCCTCGTCCACCTCTTGAGAGGCAAAAGGCAGTCGACTTACATATAGCACAAAATATTGCTTGTTAGTAATATTATCTCGTTGCTCCTCCGTCATTCCTGGTTGTTGAGTCCACGGGCTGATCCCCTTTACGAGCAACGTACTTTCCCCCGTAGCCGGATCCTTCCCCTCTACATTGAGTTGAGATTTTTTTAAATAACGATTGACTCCGGACACCACGCCTGCCTTGACTTGAGTCCTTTCTTTAAGAACGCGCCTCAAATTTTCATTAACGTAATGATTGTCTGCTGCTTGGAGCGATCCTACTAACAGTTTGGTGGTGAGAGAGCGAACAAACTTCTTGAATGTAAAAACACTATCACCATTAATAACCTCATCCGTAAACCACATCGTAAACGCCTCAAGAGAAATGGGAATATGAGCCAGGTTTCGCGTAACCCTAAAATCTGCATTGGAGACAATCGCCTGCCTGTCTTCATCCAGTTTCTTTGCATTGCTCGCCGCGACAGCAGACTTTTGCGCGTCCGTTCCTTCCATCTCCTCCACATCTTGAAGTTCCCTATTGTGCTTTCTTCCTATCTCCTTGTAGTTGAGAAAAACCATATCTCCTAAAACTATCTCAAACTTGTCAACCTCGTTAGCACTACTGTCACTAATGGGCAGTACCCCAGCATAGAAGTTTATTAATGTTCCTAAATAAAAAAAGTTAATTCTCTTATTGCCCCGCATCCATGCCTGCGTTGACCCTAGCATCGGTGTAATCTGACTCAGAAGTTTTTTCCCGTCCACCTCTTTGTCTTCTTCGTCGCCATCGGTGGGGATGGTACTTATAAGTTCCACGTTCGCTGCGCTGGGGGCGGTCAAATCAGCGTTGGGGTTGGGCGGTGTTGCTTTGGATACTCCACACACTAAGTTGGGCTTCCCAACAAAAGGGAGTGCCCCATACGCATACAATTCATCAGGCACGTCGATATACATTAACTTCTCCTCTTTGATCATATATTCAGTAAACTTTCCGTATATAGAAACCTTTAAGCGCTTAGTAAGAGCATCCGCTTCGTCTTGTAATTTGTCTATCTCCTCCCCCAGTTTCTCTGCCTTCGCATCTAATCCTTTTGTTTGCGACGACGTGTTTGTTTCATCTTCCGCGCAGTTAAAGAGTCCGTAAGGACTATCGATGGCGTGTTCCATTGTTTTAATCTGCTGCTTCTTTTCTTCAAGTTGTTTTTGGATCTCATTGCTCTTTCCATCAGAAGTCAAATTAAATAAGTTGGCACTATAATCATTCATGATACCCTCTAGGCGCGCCATGTAACTAATCTCAAGATCAATAGTTCCCTCTTCGCGGAACTTAAAATTATGACTAACCAACGTCAAGTCTAAAACCAAGCGACTCCCATCGACTGCTGTTCTAAATTCCGGAGAGAGGGTGCTGTTTGATGCATACTTCCACCCCACTTCTACCATCAATGCAAATTGGGCGTCCACCTTAGATCGAAAAGATGGATCCTGTTCATACTTCTTTACTTCCTCATAAGTCAACGTCGTCTTGAGCAATGCATCCACTTCAGGTATGCCAGTTGGACACCCTCGTGCAATAGAATTCTTGCCTCCTTGGGGAACAATCAAATCTAACCACTTTACACTGTACTCTTCGTCCAAGCGAGCACTTCGCGCTAACTCACTTATGGATTGAAAATGTAAATTAAGAGTAGCCATTAAGGTGCGGGGTGCGCTAAACAAATTAGTTCCCGTTGTTTCCCAATCGAAAGATTTGAATCCGACTCCTTGTCCTAGCGAACTATTTAGAACATGCTCCACAGGAGGAAGAGGAGTGCCATCTTCTCCCGTCCCACGAGTGGAGTAAGACCATTTGAGATGATCCATAAATTGAAACTCATGCAGACCCCCTTCGTCTCTCTTAAAGATGCGAAAGAACGGAGTTAACTGACTCAATTCAAAGGGTGTCGCCCTCATCAAAGGTTCAAGTTTGGAACTAGCAGTAAGTTTATTGATCAGATTACCTTTATAATCTGACACCAGCATAAGATTGGGAAGTTGAGATGGTTTGGGTTTCTGGTCCAACTTGGAAAAAGCTAGCATGTTGAGGGCAATGTAATTTTGATCAGTCTGATCATCATATTTTTTCCTCCACGCGTTTTCACCATCTACAAGTGTCTCTTCTTTTTTATCGGCAACAGTCTTGGGTTTTCTGCTGGGTAATCCTCTACGCCTTTTGGCGTTCTCGAAGGCTTTGTTAAGATGCGCCAACGCCTTGTCGCGGTCTTCTTGAGTTTTTGCAGATGCCATCTTTCTGTTGTATTCACTACCGACAGCTTCACATTCCTTTACATAATATTCCTCTGCTGTCAGACCACCCCGTGGGACGCTGCCTTTGCGCTTTCGAGGGGGATCTTTAGGGGTGCCAACAGGTTTTTTGTTTTTACCTTTTGGCTTCTTATTTTTATTTTTCTTCTTAGCGGATTCCGACTTGGGAGCGCTCAATCCTTGAGCCTCCGCAGATGCAATTGTGGGTCCTAAGAACTCATCTCCACTTTCCCCGTTCGCCATGTTCTTTTACTCCCTATGATCCTCTCATAAAAATAGGCATAACAGCATCTAGAGGAAGAGGTATTTGAATTAGTTGCCCCACTGACACGCTAGACTCGGTGGGCGTTTGATTGTACCACGCCACAATCCACCACAAAGTGGAATCGCCATAATATTTATTCGCTAACTTGAAAAAACGATCTCCCATCTTCCAAGTATAATCAACTTCTTTAATGGCCCCCATCTCTCTATCGGTAGGAAAATGTAAAGATGGAGTTTTAAACTGCCGAATAAATTTTATTCCTCGCTTTCTTAAAAGAGAGCGGTAAAGAGGGTTCTCGTTGATCGCAGCACTTCTATTGTCGTATCGTGAAGTCATTATCTATCCCCCAAAAAATTGCTTTACATCTCTCGATGGTTGGAGAAGTTTGTTTGCTCGCACATCTATGCGCCTGAGAATGAGATCCTTTTCCAGATCCAGCCACGATTGCCAATCTGCCTGCTCCACGTAGGGTGCTACTCGCTTGCCCGTTGCGGGATCAAAGGGGGCGTTGTCGCCTCCGTATGGGAACCGTGAACCGGGCCCGCCATGTTCCGGATTGCCACGAAGTTTGGCCACATCTCCTTCCATCTCCCATCCCAAGGGCGTGTCGTGAAGAACGGTAAATTGAATTTGGGCGGATACCACTTTGGGATAGAGAGCACCATCGTAGCTCACCGTCGCATCACTCGTTTTATCGGTGCTGCTCCAGTGCTTGGCGTTTGCGATCTGCACATCCTTGCCGCCAGATAATTTGCCCGGATCATAAACGCCATACTCTAATTTAGGGGCGTAACTGAATCCCTCTATGATGCCGGGAAGTCCACCATCTTTTGCGGATGCGTCAACACCACCCCCCGGTTGTGTGAACCCGGGTCTAATAATTAAATTGCCCATTTTAATTTTAAAAATAGGACCAGAGCGCATGGTTGTGGCACCCCCATTACCCGGATCGTAAACTGGATAAAGGAACTGAATAAGACGATTCATCTTGGCCAGATTTTCTTTCGCCTCAGAGAGTCCACTAGATGGAACGTCCCAGCCCAAGGTGATCTGCCTTCCGGTTCTTTTGTAAGTAGCGATGGGATCCATCCTTCCAAAAACAGATTCTTTGGTGTACTCAGTGGAAAAATTATCTTGGAATGCAGTAAGAAAAGACTTAAAGAAAACATTCTTCTGAGTGGGTATGTGAAATATTTCAATGAACTGTTTTTTTGAATTCGCTAGGTTATCAGTAACACTATTGTAAGAACCATAAAACCCATCTGGTGATTCATCATTTTTGCTCGCAACAAAGAAGGGCGAGCTGTCATACCAACCAACGTCCTCCGAAACCTCGCGAGTTTCATATTCAATATCTTCTCCGACAAGTATATCATCGTCATCCATTTTTTAATCCTCCACTAAGGTATTGCAAGTTGTTTTGCTTTCCTGTTAACTGTGTCTATTACATATTCTGCTAAAACTTTTCCATCCAATTCTAGAACCACTCGTGATTTACCCGCTGCTCCTGCTCCGCCCTTACCAGTGGTGGCAACAGAAATATCTCTTACCTGATCTGCCACATCTTTGAGGGAGTCTGCCCACTCAGAAGTAGTGTCTACAAGACTCTCCATTAGTTTCTGAATTCCACTTGGATCGAGTCCTTTGCTAAATCCGTCATTAATTGCTTTGCCCATCGCAATGAAAATTTTGGAAGGGGATCCCGTCTCTAGTGTTTGTTTATTGAGCGTCTCGATAGATTGCTCGAATGGTTCCACTATCGACTGTTCGATTGACTGCCCATCGATACCCGCCTCCAGTGCGGCGCCGATTTCTGGTGTGGTCTGTGCTATGTCTTTTGAAACTTTCTTTAGCGCTGCTGATGATCCGATAGAGAGTTCGCCGAGGCTCCTCATGAGGGTGCCTACTGGAGAGAAGAATCCTTTTTCGTCGCCTTGCTCAATCAGTGATCTACCAAAAGTCTCCATCGCCCGTGACATTGGCTCAAGGACTAACTGAGTAAAGGCATGGCGAAGAGGATCGAAAGCGGGACCTTTGACAAATCCGACCATGGACAACACGCCTGCTTTCATCTTGTCTTGCAACGACTGCCCTTCTGCTCCTTCGCCACCGAAAATACCGCCGAGTCCTAACATCTCTACGACATATTCTTTTACCTTTGTTTTAACTTCTTCGATGGTGCCCTTGATGGTGCGACTACCGTCTTCCCATTCGTCAAACCAAGTCTTCGCCTTCTCCTTCCACTTGCCTATCTTTTTCGCCAAGTCCTCTCCTGAACCCATCCATTCTTTAAACATTTTTATTGCCAGTTTTATACCCTTTCCCATCATGTCGCCGACGAATCCAGTAATTTCCCGAATGCCCTTCCCTAAAGGAGATCCTGGTTTAAGTTGCGTGAACAATTCTTTAAACGCATCACCAAACGCATCCATCAATCCGGTGTGGGCGAAGAGGGATGTAAACAACATTTTCAATGATTTCGTAATATCAACTGTAGACTTAACCATATCATTATATGCTTTCGCATCTTTCTCTTTTTGCTTTGCTAAACGGCGCGCCTTACGCGCCTCTCTCCCAGATGACTTCATGGTCTTCGCCAACTCTGCTTCGTCCATCCCCATCTGTTCTGCGATTGCCTTACGTTCAAATCTTTCCATCTGATCAAAATTCTTGCCCGCCATTTCTAACGACCCTTTGAGCGCCTGTATTCTTTCGTTCTCTGTCATGTTCATCATTTCAAGTGTATTGAGATAATCGCCTCCCAACAATGCATTTAAGTTACCTACTGCGCCGGCGGCGCTATCAAACGTATCAAATTTAGCAGCAACACTCAAAAGCTTATCCATTGCTAACCCAGTTGCCATGGCGGTTGCTTGCAAATCTTTAAACACACCCATCATCTTGGGCCCGTGTGCCATCAATACTCCACTAGCAGATTTAAAATCTGCACTCATCTGAGGGACAGTCTTGCCATAGGCAGATGCAGAAACGG
>Ga0209128_1003289_pt1 | contig 10025 bp, 10 predicted proteins | sample ETNvirnome_6_100_FD_184072 | JGI IMG/M metagenome (GOLD analysis project Ga0209128, IMG submission 184072) | Marine viral communities from the Pacific Ocean - ETNP_6_100 (SPAdes) (version 2) | ecosystem: Environmental > Aquatic > Marine > Oceanic | place: Pacific Ocean | collected 2013-06-19
TAAAATGAAATTTAGGGTGGTCAATAAAGTCACTCATATTTTCCAAAAAACCACAATCAAAATTATCCAAGCCAAAAACTTCGTGCCCCTCTTTGAGAAGCCTACGAGCCAAATGACTGCCAAGAAACCCCGCGCAACCTGTAATTAAGCTCTTTTTAGCCATCACTCATCATCCTTCTTGTTTCCAACTCGCTCATTATATAACTCCCGTTTTCTTTTAGTTATTTTTTCTCTATTCTTATCAATCTACTATAATAAATCGCGGCATCATTATCAACTATTAGAGAAGCGATTTATAAATGTTTAGCTGTGCAGCACTCATCTTTACATCCGTCACTTTCTGATATTGTTGATAAGCCGTTTCGCTCAAAGCTTCATAATCTACTTCCTTGTCTATGAAAGCGCGCATGATGCGAGTATATTCCTCAACATCGCCACCCAACACAATAAAACCTCCGGCGCCAGTTGTTTCCAGATGCCCTTGGAATGTCGTGCCGTAATGAGATATTAGCGGCACTCTGTGGGCAAACCCTTCATAATGAGCGCCAGAATTACACTCACCATCTTTCCGCGCATGTGCTTGCACATCAATAGTATTATAAAACTTCGACAACCTCACCTCATCGGTTGTGCGCTCAATATATTTAGCATTTTTAATACCAAAGCGCCCAACATCACTCCTACATTCTCGGCTTGGCGCCACAAGCACAAGAAACACATCATCGCGCTCAACTTCTGCATAAGCTCTAATGTTGATATTTTCGTAAATACTTGCATCATCTCTTCCTATTCTTCCAAAAACAAAAGCATCATCTGGAATACCCAGTTCTTCTCTTAAGTTTTCTGTGGAGTAAGGAGCTTCAATCGGATTTCTTACTACACTATGGTCTGGGTAATATACACCCTTCTCCGGTATGCCTGTCTTACCTGCCATATGCTGGACGTGCTTTGATACATAAATCACTTTACTTATATCTATTGTATCGTCTTGATTACCAAATACGGAAGTTGATACAAAATGTTTTGTATGCTGTTTTATTTCGCTTACGAAAGGATATTCTGGAATACCAGCAGAATATCTGTGCAAAATAAAAGGTTTGAGTCCGTGTATAGTGCTTAATAATTTTGCAGGAGACTCGTAACATATCATTTTCTCCGGACCTACTATTTCTTTAAAATAAGGCTCTCTAGTGTTATCTCCGTCTGCCTTATATGCTACATAATGATCAAACGTGTTATCCTTAATAAAGTGTTTTAAAAATATTTGACACATCTTTTCTGTGCCACCCATTGTAAGATTATTATGATGATGAATTACAATAGGTTTTTTTGTAGATGTATCAGATACAGATAAAGATAGAGAAGCTAAACTTGGTCTTAACATTATATCGCCATTGTGCTGCCATCTGCTTGGCGTACATCATTTAACACATTATGCTTTATCTTAATGCCTAAATACTTACAGATGTTATGGCCCTTTTTAACATTATGGTGCGTTAGCAATTGTTTCTTTAGGTCGTCATCGTGTTCGTGAATTAATTTATATTTGTCTGTATACCTATATCTTGGATGTCCATCTCGCTCTAACTGAAACCATTCATTTAAAATGTTTGGATCAACATTGTTCATCAAATCATCGTTGGTTTTATTATCTCTAATTTCTCTTACTTCACCATCAGAAACTGCTTTGTTAAGCGAATACATCGTCCACTCTTCCATATTCTCAAAACCTAATTCAGTACCCGACATTTCATTTTCTAACCACTTGTTTGCCTTACGACTGGCTAATACTCTATCTTGTATAGGAAGTAGCTTCTGTAGAAAATCTCTTCTGAAAAACATACAATCAGTCATAGCCCAATGATGTGTTTGATGATACCCTGCAGCAAAACCCTTACCACTCTCAACAAACTCATTCATCGCCGTCACAAAACCTTCTTCTGTCAAAAACCAAACATCAAAATTAAAGATAGCTACATAAGGTCTATAACCGCTGCGAGCAAACTCTAAACCCGAATTAAAAGAATCTAACGCGCCATAACCATATCCTGTATTTTCGGGTAAATAAATGAATGTGTTTTCTCCACAACCCGAAGCACAATCATTTTGGTCACCATTAAATACAGTAGTGATCCAGACCTTCTTACCATAATCAAGCCAGTTGTATCTAATGATTTCCAAGTTATGTCTGTAATCTTGAGTGCGCTGACAACCAATTAAAATAATATGTACATCTTTTGGATCTAACATTTTCTCTCCCTTACACAAAAACCATCAAGTTATGAGGCCACCAAAAGGGACAATCCTCTGGCTTACCCCAACTTTTAACTTTATTTAATAAATCTTGATTAAAAAGATATCCAATATCTTTCATTTTCTTCATCCAATATTCTCGCTCTTGGCAATTTACATGCTTCATTCCATGTTGAGCGGGTGGAGCTGCTGTAAGCAAAATAACATCGGGATCATCTTTAACGAGGTTATGCAGAAACACATCTGCATATTTTTCTTCTATATGCTCAGCTACTTCAAAACTTTGAGCAAAATCAATGCTCCAATCTTCTTCACACATAATGTCTCTTAAATCCCACTCAACAACAACTTCCTTTGTTTCCTCTGACATCGTTTCCCATGCATTACTACTGCCTTCAATACCTGTTGTTTTAACATTATATTTTCTATATTCATCTAACCACTGACCGGTACCACATCCTACATCCAAAACATAATTAGGTTTAAACTCTTCCATTATTTTAGGAACAAAATATTCAGCTAATATCTTTTGCTCATTAGCATTATCGTTCCATCCAAAAAAACTTTCAGTATATGTTTCGTTTAAAACATATCTATCTTTAGTCATTATAATAATTCTTCATACAAATCTAAATGTTGTTTTGCGATTACTTCAGGATTGGCTTGGCGCTCCCACTTCTTTACACACCTCTCACTCATCGCTTTATAGTCAATAGTTCCATCCTTGAAAGCTCTCATAATTCTTGCATACTCATCTGCATCATTCTTAATGGAGTTAGAGCTATCTTCACAAGTAAAGTTAGATACGCCAATACTACGAGAGTATTCTAAAATATCGGGAATACTTGATGGGTTAAGATTTTGCCATACGTTATGAAAATTATCTTTTCTATTTACAACAAAACCACAATCACCAATTTCTTGTATGTGACCATTGTAAGGAATACCATAGTGGCTTACAACAGGTTTACCATGCGAAAAACCTTCCCAAATATTGCCAGGATTACATTCGCCATCCTTACGACTATGAGCTACTACATTAAGAGTATTATAGAATTTGCTTATTCTTACATCATCCAAAGTTTTATCTACATAACGAATATTAGTAACACCTAATTGCTCAGCTCTCTTTTTTAACACTTCAGAAGGTGCTAGTGCCACAAAGTATGTATTGTCATCTTCTACCTGCGAAAACCCATTTAGATTGACAGGATCGTAAATATCATTATCATCTCTTCCTATCCGACCAAACACAAACGCATCTTGTGGAATACCTAATTCTTCTCGTAAATCTTCATCGGTTAATGGAGCTTCTACAGGAATAGGAATTAATCTAATAGTTGGCCCGAATACTCCTGCACAATGTTGCATATAGTTAGATATATAAATAACCCTACTCAACGGAATACTTTCATCTACATGACCAAAAATAGCAGTGGATATAGTGTGCTTAGCTTGCTCCACAATCGGAGGGGCGAAAGGCATTTCGGGTTGGCCAGAAGTTTGACGATGTAAGATGTGTGGCTTAATCTCTTTAAGTATTTCATAAAGCTCGGGCACCGAAGCATAGGAAATCATATTATTCTTACCAAGAATTTCTTCAAAGTAAGGCTCTCTTTCTAATTCGCCATGAGCCTTATATGCCAATACATGATGAAACTTATTTTCTACTTTATTAAAATACTTACAAAGAAGCTGAACCACTTTGGCTGTGCCGCCGATGCCTAGATGATGCAGATAATGAACAACTAACTTTTTATTAAATGGTAGGTTTATATTCTTCTTAACCTGTTTAGCTTCCATTCTATATTGGTCTTGCTCTCTTTTGATGCCAGCCTTTTGTCTCTCTAATGTTTTTGGATGTTTACAGTGAACACCAACTAATGCCGCATCTTTCTTTACATTTATAATTCTTTCGTGTGTCCGCCCAGCAAACTTACAATGGGACTTAAAAATTCGCTGCTGATAATCGGGGTAATTAACCCAATTGAAATAACTTAAATTCCAAGAATTTTGTTCGGCAAATTCTGGCGTTACTCCATCTACTGTATTAATACGCGGAACATTAACACAATCAACGCCACGCTCATCAGCATCTCTAATATACCAAGCTATTTGGTTCCAGAATATCGGTTCATATGTTTCATCAGCATCAATCCAAATACGCCATTCTTGACTAGCAGCATCTAATGAATTGTTTTTTTGAATCTCAAAATTATCAGCCCACTTTCTGTGAATAAGCTCTATAGCGCCACAATGAGGTGCGATCGCATCATACTCATTAATAATATCTATCGTCTTATCTGTTGAGCCACCATCTGTAATAACAAAGTCACTAGTAACGTATGGCGTTACGTTTTCCATTGTAGCTCTAATGCATTCTTCATCGTTATACGTAATCATGCATACAGAGTATTTTTGTTCTGGACGTTTCTTATTCTTATAAAGATAATCAAACTTATCATAAATCTCGAAAGGCTCTTCCTGCCCCTTCATGACTCTACCCGCGAGGCTGGAATCGCCTGGTGGAATAGTTGCTTTCGCGGTTTGGACACAATTAGTTTCGATGTAGCAGGTGTCCCAAAACGGATGACTAATCTGTGGAGCGTGGTTTTGGATGAAGAAATGATTTTTAGTGTAGAAAACAACAGTAGGAATATTAAGGCGGCTCGTAATTTCCCAATCCCATGAGTTACACGCGATACAGCCACTAACATTTTTCAGCAGAGCTATAGTATCATTTACATTATGGTTCATCGCATCAATGTATTCTATATCTCTCTTATCACAATACTCACGCAAACCCCAGTCTTCATCTTTTATGCCGACAAAGGTGGGAGTATATCCATTTTCACCTAATAGCTCGCAGGTTTCTTGCCAGAACTCTTTTTTCCAGAACCTGCCATTATCCACGTCGGACTGAAACCCTTCAGCATTGCCTTCGGATGTAAGAGGATGAATAGCAACCGCTTTCTTTTCTTTTATCTGCTTGACTACCTCTTGTGTCTCGGCCGAGGTCTCATCGGTTTTATAGTCGTATGGAAACTGTAATGGGTATTTGTGAAAGTCTGGGATTTTATTAGAAAAAATGGAATCGCAAAATGAAACATCCATAAAAATATCGCCAGGCTTGCATACCTTCTGCTTGAGAAAATCCTGCATTTGCGGAAGTTGATTATGAAATCCGAGATTCTTTATCAGCTTTGCTTCATAGCCCTCACGCTCTAAAGCTTCTTTGGAAAACACCGGCGACTTACCGAAACCACCAAGATAAAAAATCGGCTCGTGGTTAGGGTGCTGCTCCAACATTGCAGGTATTCTTGTGATTAGAGATAAACTATCTCCCAATCCTGCAAGCTGTAGTATTACTAACTTATGCTTTTTATTATTCATTAAAATATAACCTCTTGATTGTCAAACGCGACGATGCCTGTCCCGGTTCCTGCAGCAAAATAGTTTTTACTAATATTATATTTCGGTATATCAATAGAATGCCACCAATCGCGCATAGATGGGTGAGCATTTTGCTTGCCTTCTTCTCTTCCCATTCCAATATCGTCACAAACCATTACGCCTTTCCAGTTATTATCTATCAAAAAATTTAAAACTTTGTCTTCTTTTATGCCGTCATGCGGATCTATATCGAGGAATATCAACTCACTAGATAAAAATATTTCTTTATCTGATTTAGGCTGGACCCCCTCTAACATTGCCATACCAGACCAATTACTTTCTATACAATTACCTATAATATATTTAATATTTTCAAATTCTATTTTTTCAAATAGCTCAGCAGCTTCTTCGCGGTGCTCAATATCATAACTATATACTATGTTTGACTTATTGTGAGCTAAAGCTGCAGCGCTTTCACCTCGATGAGTGCCTAGATCAACAATAATAGAATTATTAAAGTAAGTGGAGAGCTGGGATAAAATCGCATAATAACAATAGGGTGGAGCTGTGCCAAATTTATCAGCAAGTTTCTCTACTATAAAAGAATAACTTATATTCATATCCTTACAGATCTTTTTCTGGTGTTTCCTTATTCTCCGCTAAAATTTCTGCTGCCTTGGCTCTTGCTTCTTCTTTATTACCGCCAAAATAAGCATATGCATGCCCTTCTTCAACAAGTATATCACATACATTGCCTGCTGTAACTTCGATTTCTCCAAGTACTCTGCCAAACTTTCCTACACCATAACTAATCAACGTAAATTCGCCGTCGTCGGCCTGTAACAACCCAATCAATCTTGACTTTGCTGCTAAACCCTTTTTCTTTTCTTCTAGATCTCTTGTTCTCGATTCCCAAGTATCAATACCCATTAGGCGAACTCGCTTCTTAACAAAGACAGAGAATCCTAAATCAATCCGACAATCTAAAGTGTCGCCATCAATTACTCTTATTAGTTGTGCTTTATATTCAAACATCTTAATCTCCCTTGCAAACTATTCTTATTTCGCCCTTTTGATCAAATAAATTATTATACTGCTCTTCGTCGATCACTTCCTTATTATGAATATCATATATTTTATATTTACAATCTTTAAGAATGGCATACACATCCATAATATCAGCATTATATAATTTTAATAAGTGTTGATGGATCTCTAAAAACATTAATGGTTTATATTTTTTTAATGTTTCCTTTGCTCCCATTAAAACTTTGTATTCATAACCCTCTACATCTATCTTTATAGTATCAACATCAAACTCTTCTTTAAAACCAAGGTAGTTATGATGAACTTTTTTTCTTTCATCCTCAAAAACTAAATCTAACCCATACTTTTCTTCTTCACTGCCCATTTCCGCCAACCATGTAAAATTATCCAACGACACCATCGTGCCCGCTGCTCGGCCACCTCTATCAATAATACCGTGATATTCATCTGTCTTCTCAAAAAGAGCAACAAAAGTTTTAGTATCTTCCATTAAAATTTCAACAGTGTCTTCTTTATCACCAACAAATAAAGGAAATAATTTTATACGATCAAACCAATCATTATGATCTAAAATTTCTACGGCAGTGCTTAAACCAAATGGGCTTGGCTCAAAACAATAAGCTCGTTTCTTATTATCGGTATTATTGTTAAGGCAAAACACCAAAGAAAAGAAACCAATATTGCCACCTATATCAAACAAACTCTGCCGATCTCTGGTAAGCTCAATAAAATTCTTTAGCTCCCAACCTTGGCCATTTGTCGTGTCCCATTCGGTATTGTAAGCAGTGACAATATCTTGGTGTTTGTCGGGTAAATCTATCTGTAAAGTATCTTGTATATTACAAATCACTCTTTATTACCTTTACTCATATTTTCAGCAGCCCATAGTGGCTGTAAGTTTTCTAACGCCCACTAAATCAAGTTAGTTTTGTCCTAATAAATATATACATATAATATAGACAATTTTGTCTCATAAATCAAGGATTTTCATTTCTTATTCTTTCCAAAATAGTAGTGGTTGAAACACCCTCTATCAAAGGCGCAGCTAAAACCTTTCCCCCATAACTTTCTACATACTTTTGCCCTACAATACTATCTATTTCTGCACAAGATTTTGTATTATAGTTCCCACCTTTAACCAGATACTCTGGTTGCAGTTTTTCTATAACAGGAAGGATACTTTTTGTATGAAATACTATAATCTGTTCAATACAATCAATCGCCTCTAAAACTGCCAGCCTATCCTCTTGTTTCATAAAAGGTCTTGTTGGACCTTTTAGTTCGCGAATAGAAGCATCGCTATTCACACCTACGACAACTGGCCGCCAATCTGATAAAGATTTACAAAATTTGAATAACTCTATATGCCCTCTATGAAGTATATCAAAACACCCATTAGTAAAGATACATCTTGTTCTTTGATGAATGTCTTCTGCATCAATAATCTTAGCCATTATGAGGTTGCCATTCAGTAGATCTTCTATACAATTCCTTACAAGTAATATCAATACCCTCATCTATGCTTACTTGATGCACCCCTAGATATTTATGCATCTTCGTAACACTAGCACATCTTCTTTTTACAAGATTAGGATCATGCTCTTCATGCTCTACATTAATCTTAGGGTCATCCATTAACTTACTCATTCTATCAGAAATCAAATCAAATAGATTTTTAACTGAAGTTTGGATTCCGGTGCCAACATTGATAAACATATTTTTACACTCACCATTTTCCATAGCAGATAAATTGGCTCTACCTATATCAGCACCAAAAATCATATCCATTGTTTGCTGGCCGTCGCCATAGATTGTAATGGTATTCCCAGTAGCAATAGCATTGACCCACTTTGGAACTATTTGTGTATATACATTAGACATACTTTGTCTTGGGCCATAAACATTAAAATAACGAAGTCCAACAATATCTAATCCAAACTCCATAAAAGATTTGGCAATATACTCTAATGCAACTTTGGAAGTGCCATACAACAACTTACAATCATCAAATGGATAATCTTCTTTTGTAGGAGTTAAAGTAGGGGTGCCATATACGGAGGCAGAAGAGCTATACACTACTTTTTTTACGCCGAACTCTAAACATAACTCAAATAATAATGAGCCAGCATAAACATTAACCTTTACGCTTCTACTTTTATATTTGTTAGAATCCAAAGTAAGATATGACGCAGTATGAAAAAGGTAATCCGGACGATAATTGGAGAAAGTTTCTCTCATTATGCCTTCATCAGCAATGTCTGCTATAACAGGAATGATTTTTATATTTTTATCATTAGCAATCGAATAAGTTTCTTGAAGATTATCCACATTACCATTATAAAGATTATCTACGCATACAATAGTAATATCGTCTTTCTGTTTTACTAATTCTTCAACAATGTAACTGCCGACATGGCCATGCGAACCAGTAACTAGATAAACTTCACCTTCTGGTTCAATGTTGCCACTTACAAAATTATCAACCATTATTTATTTACTCTTTCATAATCCCACAAGGCAAGATTAGGGTCCATTCTTTCTTCATCTGTTCCATTATATTTTTCAGTTATGTGATAAATCAGAATGGCTTGTTCATTAGTATAGTTATAACATCCGTGCCATAAACCTGTTGGAATATAAAGTGGACCTTCATTAGCATTCTTTTCATTTAAATAATACCACTCTACCTCTGGCTCTGTTTCACTCCAACTATAAAGCTGGTGTTTATTTCTCACCTCTTTCCACTCATCTACAAAAAATTGTTGATACTCATCAATCAGCTTAACAGCTTCATCTTGATATCCACCTTGATTATAATTTGTATTAGGTAAATTACATACACCTATCTTTAACCCACCCTTAACCACAATTTGATAATCTGCTTGAATTTGATGACGATGCCATAAGGCAGCAGCGCCTGGCTCAATATAGGATACATTAATATCTCCCTTTTCTATTTCAGGGAAAATATCACAATACCGAATACCTCTATCATCTAAATGAAATCGGCCGCCATGCCTCATATCTCTTGCTGATTGTGCCATTAGTCATCCCTTTTCTTTGGGTATTCGTTTGGATTAACCCCAAGCTCATCAAAAATTTGTTTTGCGTATGGAAAGTAGGGATCGAAGATTTGGATGTTTTTCTTATGCTCTTTGGTTTCGACTCTGGCAAATGCTGCTTCTTCATCTTCTAACCAGTCCAACGCATTTACAGCCTTATCGTCTATAAAAATATCCACAGCTCCTGGCTTCAATCCAACAATCAACTGATCATAAGGAATACCAAACTCTTCCAACTGCTTCGCAGTAAGCTCACGCTGATCTACCTTA
>Ga0209128_1003291_pt1 | contig 10019 bp, 5 predicted proteins | sample ETNvirnome_6_100_FD_184072 | JGI IMG/M metagenome (GOLD analysis project Ga0209128, IMG submission 184072) | Marine viral communities from the Pacific Ocean - ETNP_6_100 (SPAdes) (version 2) | ecosystem: Environmental > Aquatic > Marine > Oceanic | place: Pacific Ocean | collected 2013-06-19
TGGAATTACGGATACTGCAACTCCTGATTTTAATGAACATAAATATATTGGAAGACCCGATAAATTATATACTTATAGTGGTGTAACTAGAGAGATAGGATTTAATATGAAAACATACCCAAAGACGAAGCAAGAATTGCCGATGTTGATGGAAAAAATGAATTACTTAGTTGGATTATGTTACCCGTCCTTTACTGAAACGGAGAGAATGGTTGCTCCTTTCATAGAATTAACTATAGGAGATATGTTTGTTGGTACTCCTGGTTTATTAGGTAGTGTAGCAGTAACTGTAGAAGATGCTACGACTTGGGAAGTAGATGATGGGTTACAATTTCCACATTATATATCAACAGCCATTACTTTTAAACATATTGGAAAACACTTACCTGTAACTATGGGGAAACATTATGATTTACCTTGGATTAGCGGTGATAAAGTTGCTGGAACTGTGCCAGTTGGTTCGTGGGCAACACCAGCAAGTGATTATCCAGATAGAGCTGAAAAATTTAAAGCTTATGACACTTTAGCCGCTTCTGATGCCGCAAGCCAGGCAGAAGGGCAAGGAGCACCTTGATGGCTAGATATAAAAATTCAGTAGTATCGAAAGATAAAAATGGTAAAAGATATTTTCGGCCAGAAATTATCAGAGGAATACCGTTAAGGGATTCTGATAAATTCATTTTTCCTCTTGTTGGTGATAGATTCGATACATTGGCTCAAAAGTATTATGGTAATTCAAATTTATGGTGGATAATTGCTAAGGCTAATAATATTAATGATGGTAGTATAGGTTTAGACCCAGAAAAAAGGATAAGAATACCAACAGAAATTCAACCAATATTAGATTCAGTTTAAAATGATAATAAAAAATATAAGTAAACCTATTCAAGAAACTTTGAAGAATAGAGAACGAGCTTTGGCTAGAAAAACTAAGTATAGTCTTAAAGAAAGTGATGAAGAAGCTCTTAATATTTCTGATTTAGGAGCTCGTACTACTTTTGTACGGATGATTTCTAATAAGTCAGATGTTCGTAAACGGGTAATTCAAGGAGGAGAATTAGCGGGTAATACAGGTACAGCATTTAGTTTTGATGTAGACGAAACTGGTTGGCAGCCCTATCATAGTTCAGATAAAGAAGGAATTAGACCAATATCTGGTATAAATGATATCGCTGTTGAATATAAAGGTGGTTATAAAGCTATAAGACAAGCAACTATAAATTGGACAGCTAATTCTTTATTTGATTTAGACGATTTGACTCCACACTTTCTTTCAGTAGGTATGACAGTATTATTAGAATGGGGTTGGGTTATAAAAAATCAAAGATTAGAATCTTTTTTTAATCCTATTACAGGTGAAATTTCAGAAGAAGCTTTTACAAATCCAATGCCACTTATTTTGCGTAATAAAGGAAATTATGATGCTATGGCTGGTGTAATATCAAATTTTGAATATACACTTAATGAATCTGGAGGATTTAATTGCGTTACCACTTTAACATCGATTGGTAGTAATCTATTTGAAAGCCAGAAAGCAGATTCAAAACCAGCGTTTAAAACTACTACTTCGGAAGTTGGGGAGAATAAACAAAAAGAAGTTGAAGATAGTTTAATTAATGCTATTATTAATATAGATGAAATTGCATTTTATAATTATATGGGTGCCAATAATAAGTTTGATCATGGAAATTTATGGGCGATAAATTATAATGATCATACAGAGATGTATGGTACTGGATTCAAAGGAAAATCAAAACCATCAAATAATTTAAAACACCTTCATATAGGTAAAGACATAGGTCAATCTTGGCATGGATCATATCATCATCATGCAATTTCTACTAAAAAGCCAGAAACAAAAGGTGTGGCATCGGTGGGAGGTCTTGCAGGATTGGATGCTGCTGTTGAAACGGCCGTTAAAGAACGTACAATCTCTGATGTATATTTTACTGATTCTTCAGTTTCATTTGATCATTTGACGGCAAGTTCAATTCATACTTCACAAGATATATATGTTAGATGGGGATGGTTTGAAGATAATATACTTTCAAGATATACTAGTTATGCACAAAGCAAAAATTCACCATTGGTAAATATATTTAGGTCGGTAGAGATAGTTTTTGATGATAATGGTATTCCTGAAGAAGTATCCGCTGAAGGCGCTGAAACAGATACAGGAGCTAAACAATTTGTGTATAAGCCTGTTTTAATTAGAAACAATCCTTTATATTTACTTCCAAAAAATCCTATGAAATTTTTCTTACCAGGACAACAAATTAAATTTGATGCTATTGAAGGACCTTTTGGAAAATTTTCACTTGATTATAATAAGGATGGAGAGTATCATCTTGGTACGATCTATGGAATAGATGTTACAATTAAACCAAAGGTTGATTTGCTGAGAGATGCCAATGAAAATGGAAAATTTTTAGTACCGTGGTTAAAAGAATTTTTAAAAATTAATAGTAGTTTACCATTTGCAAGTAGTGATGATAACAAATATGGTATTTTAAGAAATATAATGATTAATACAAAAGAAATTAAAGAAGCTTTTGGAATTAGTAGTGAGAAAACCAATAATAACAGCCACGAGGGTAAATTATATTACTCAGATGATGGAATTAGTCCAGTATCAACTGTAAAAAAAGGTATGCAAAGACTTTTGAGTGCGTTAAGTGAAAACTTTTTTAATTATTGGAAGTTTGAAATTGTAGTAGATCCTGCTACTGGAAATATGAAAGCTATAGATACATATTCTACTCCTCTTCTGTCAAAAGAAAATCAAAAATTGTATACTATGTTTGAAGGAGATCCTCCAAGTACTGATGCACCTACTCATAAGGTTTCTAGACGTGGAATTTACAAATTTCCAGCATTTACTGCGGGTAGTATTGTTAAGACACAAAATTTAGCATTTAAAATACCTGATTCTATGGCTGTTACCGCTATGTATGAAAGTAATAAAAATAAAGGTGGTGGAGTTGTTTTGGATACAGCGAATGAAGCTTCACATATTGCTAGTGTATTTAGTGTTGATAAAGGTGATTCATACAAGGATGCTAGATTAAAGGGTCTTGAAAAAGCTTATCAAATTGGTGATAGTTTTGATGGACATAATATAGGATCACCAAAACCAGCTGGAAATATTGATTCCGAAACAGAAATAATAAAATTTGATAATTCTTTTGTTATTGATCCATCAGATAGTATTTCTCCTTGGTGGTGTACTTGGACTACCGCTCCTAAAGAAACAGATGAGAAAATAGTCAAAAAAGCTGTAGATAGAAAAAAAGGTAAATATAGAAGTCCAAGAAAGTTTTTGGCTCAACTTGCATATATTTTACAAGGAAATGATGATATAGATGATGATGAAATAGCAAAATTAAAAGCAAAAAATAGAGAAATAAATAAAGAGATTTCACAAATATATAATGGTGAGAGTACAGAATATCCAGGTCCAGTAAAACAAGAGGCTCTTACCTATGAAGATCCATTACTTTCCGAAGGTGCCACCGAAGGTGGGTTTGGAGAGGACTTTGAAAAAAATCCTGTTTCAGGTGGTGGAGAAGTAATGCCAAAGAAATCTCAGCAACGCATAGAAGAATTAAAAAGTCAATTACAAACTGAAGATTTAGAAGGTAAATTTTATACTTTTAAACACTCCGATAATACTCCAGGCTATGAATTAAGTCTTTTTGCTGCTGGTGAAGCAGTTGTGAAGGCAAAATTATTTGGTTATGATAAAGAATCAGCAGCTTATCAAAGTAGTTTTGTAATACCTGCTGAGTTAAGTTTAACGGTAGATGGTATATCTGGTATAAATCCTGGAGATATTATACAAACTGATTATATTCAACCAAAGTATAATCAAAATGTTAAGCATGATGGTACAAATTACGGTCCACTTACATTTTTCCAAATATTTAATATAAATCAAAAAGTAAGTAGTGAGACATGGGAAACTGAATTGACTACAAAAATGAGAGTTAATGACAATGTAATAGGTAATGTTCATGCTGGTAAAATACAAGAAATATTATTACCTCCAGAAGTTCCTATTAAAAAGAAAGAACCGAATCCAGTAAAAATCAAAGTTAAAAAAGACGAAGACCCAACTCCCACTGCTACTGTAACTCAAGATGATTATGAGTTTCCTGAAGTAGATATAACAGAATTTGATGAGGATGACGATGATGATGGTGGTGGTGGTGGAGACCCTATTAAATACGATGATGATTTACCACCCTTAAAAAATTTCCCCACCAAGACTGAAAAACTTGATAACGATGACAAGGATGATGAAGAAACGGTAAAAATTAAAGAAGATACTGGCGCTGCTACAGATCCAGTTCCCATCGAAATTGATCTTGATGCAATATTTGATAATACTGAATATGATTTTTCAGAATTCACAGATATAGATGAAGGTGGAGATGATGATGACGATGGTGTGATCTGGGATGATGATTTACCACCCGTAAAAGATCCAAATCCAATTGAAGATAACAAAGAGAAGAAGAAAAAAGAGGTGAAAAAGAAACCATCTGGCGGACAAGGTACTATAACTGTTAAAACGGAACCGAAAATGAAACGTGTATTTCCAGGAGCTGTCATTCCATCACCTATACCACTAGAGCAAAGGTCTAAATACATGAGCGCCAATGCTAATGAAGCTCCATCAGAGGTCAATTGGGTTAGTAACCATAGAACATTGAGAGACCAAAAAATTGGACAGGTTTATGGGTGGTGGTATTCCACTCCTGCAGGACGCAACTATATTAATGTTGTCTTTAAATATACATATAAACCTAATGATGAGGCAGAAGCCGGAAATGCTGAATCCAAGCAGATGATCAGGACCAGAAAGGTTGACTCGGCCAGGCTCGAAGATGCTAAGCGAATTAGTATAATCTCTGATATGATAAAGAAAGATGGGCGAGAAGAAGCTGATGAATACTTTAGAGAGAAATATACAGAATTACAGGAGGTGTCATAATGCCAAGTAAGGGAAAGGGTAAAAAGAAAAAAAGTAATAAATCATTAGCAGATATGGATTTTAGTGCCGCTGAAAGTTTGATAGAGGGCGACTGGGGTTCTCTTGAAGGTGTACAAAAGTTTATAGATGAAAATAGTACTCTGGGTAAATTAAATAAAATAATAGCTAAAAGGATGGGTGGAAGGTTTTATAGAGATCCACGAATAAATAATATACTTAGACAAACTACTAGAACTATCAGTAAAGGACGGCGAAAGCTTTTGCAAACAAAACTACAAGAGTTTTTATATGTAGATGGAAAATTTGTAAAGCCTGGTATATTATACCATATCCACTATACTAAAGATTTAGAAGAACATTATATGACGGGTTGGAAACATAGTCTAGAAAGTAAATTAATTTTTCCAATAAAGCTTTCAGATTATTCTACTTATAATAGTTTAAATAAACAAAGTCCTATGCATATAAAACCTGTCTTTCGAGAGATAACTGAAAAGGATTATTCCAGAGGTGTTATTACAAGATATTTTGCTAGAAAATCTAACCAAATAATGTCACCACCATTTGAAATTTCATCTAAAGAACTTAATACTTCACCTCTTTATGTTTATACTTCTTTTCTATGGAGAATTGCGGGTAATAAAGAAATTGTTTCAAAGTTAAATACAAAAGCGATTAGGAAAGCTGTGAGAGATATACCCAATATTGATAAACTGTTAAATCCATTTCAATTTTACAGAGGAAATACTACATTAGATAAATTAAACAAAGAAGAAATATTAAATAGATTAGATGTAAAACAATCACAATCAGTTGAAACCGTAAGTCTCAATGTCCTTGGTTCAGAGGCTACGATTGGTCAAGGCTTATTAGATACGATGGGTGGTAAAAAGAAAGTAAAGAAAAAAAATACAAAGAAAAAGAAGAAATATTAATTTACATTTTGAGAGTTTAATGTGATATATATTATAAATTAAGGTTATATTATGAAAACTCAAGTCTTAGATAAGGGCTTTATCGAGGTTGTTGACTCACTTGGTTCGGATTTAACAGTTGTTAATTCGGCTAGAGTATCTTTCGGAAAACGGAAAGAAAAATTCGATGATAGCGACAAACGATTGGTAAAGTATCTGGCAAAACACAAACACTACTCACCATTCAGGCATTTACAAGTTCAATTCCATATCAAAGCACCAGAGTTCGTAATGAGACAATGGTACAAGCATGTAGTTGGTATTGAAACCACATCTAATAGCTCTACCAAAGACCATGCTTGGAATGAGATTAGTGGTAGATATGTAGAGGTAGAAGATTACTACATACCAGAAGTATTCAGAGCACAATCAGATGATAACAAACAAGCAAGTGAAGGTGAGGTTGAACTGCAAGAAGAGTGTTTACGAAATTGGAAAGATTCAATAGAACACGCCAAAATATTCTATGATGGTATGTTACGGAGGGGTGTTGCAAAAGAACAGGCGAGAGCTATACTTCCATTGAGTCAATACACAGAGGTTTATTGGACAGCATCGTTTCAAGCTATTATGAACTTCATAGAGTTACGAAATGAGGGAACGGCACAATGGGAAATACAAGAGTATGCTAGAGTGTTATTAGATTCCATGTCTGAAGTATTTCCAGAAACTACAAAAATATGGAGTGAAGCTCACAATTGGTCATAGTTGAATCCCACAGAGAGTGGGGAAAGTTTATACGAGAGTTTAAAAAATATAACTCTATTGTAATTCCTATTCATTGTGATGAAAATAAACACCCGATAGATACGAAGTTGTGTCTATTATACATTAAGCTACTAGATGGCGATCTTGAAGAGTATGTCCTACCATTTAGACATTCCGATGCTATAAATTTAAAATCCAAATATATTAAAAAGACTTGGACACCGATGGATGTGTTCACATACGATAAGAAGAAGTTACTACACTTCGTAAAGTGGAAAAATATAACAGATATGCAAATGCATTATTATATGTCAAAGAATGAACCATTACCGATTGATGATGTGACCACTAATGCTCATGAATATTTCCATAGAACACATTATAAAACTAAGAACATTAATTGTGTAATTCCAATGATGAAACATATAGAGTGGTGTAGAAAATTAGTAGAATATTTAAAGGTTACGATATTTGTAAAGCCAGGAAGTAAAAGTGTATTTAAAATTTACAATGATGATGTCTTAGAATCACTACAATATATAGAAAAGAGTGGATTACAAACACCGAATAATATGGTTTATAGTGAATATAATCCCTATACATCAACAGGTCGCCCTTCCAATAGATTCGGTGGTATTAACTTTGCTGCTCTCAATAAATCAGATGGTAGCCGTAAGCAATTCATTAGTAGATTTGGTAAAGATGGTATGTTGGTAGAGATGGATTATGATGCTTATCATTTAAGATTAATTGGTGATGGGATAGGTTATAAATTTCCCAAAGGCTCGGTTCATAAACACATGGCTAAGTTTTATGGTGTAGGTTATGAGGAAAGTAAGGGGCTGTCATTTCAGTATTTATATGGTCATATACCAGATGATGTGTTAAGAAAGAATCCATTTTTTAAAAAGGTTCAAGTATATATAGATAGCCTCTGGAATGATTATAAAACAACAAATTTCATCAAATCAGATATTTATAATAAGACAATAAGAAAAGAAAATCTGTCCGATATGAATAAGAACAAGCTTTTTAACTATCTTATCCAATTGACAGAAACGGAAAGCAATATGAGGATGCTTACAGAACTTATACCTGAGGTAGATAAGTATAAGAGCAAATTAATTCTGTATAGCTATGACTCATTTTTGTTTGACTTTTATATGCCAGATGGGTTAAATTTTCTATATAAAATGAAGGGAATAATTGAACAAAATGGTAAGTTTCCTGTAAAAGTGGGTAAAGGGTGGAATTACCATAAAATGAAGGATATAACGAGGAAATTTAAATGATAACAGATAAGAGAAAAATATTAATAGAATGGGCATATCGTACTCGAGACGGTAAACCTAATCCTAAAAGTATGGCTCATCAAATAATACTTGAAGGCGTATTGAAAGATTTTGGTTGGGGTGTAGAAGAAAGAAATGAGCTTTTAAAAAATTTACAAGAAGATAGTCCTGGCGTATGGGTTGGTATGACTAAAGATGGTAACAAAAGGTACTTTAAAGATAAAGAGTCATTACAGAGAGCATTGAAAAGGGGTAGTGTTACACCTGCAGATAAAAAAGATGATGATGAAGTAGATAGAGATGCTGGCAAACCAAAGGATACTGATTTTTTTGATAGGGGATTGGATAAAGAAAAGGAAGATGAACCTAAAAAAGAACCTGAAGAAAAAAGTAAACAAAGAGTAGAATCTGTAACAAAGGAAATATATGGTGATAATGGAGATGGACCTTTACTACAAAATTCTGAAACATCACAACAGGCATTAGATAATGGATATGTTAAAAAGAAACCGTGGGTTGCGCCAGGAAATGCGGGTTCTAACTATAATGAAAATATGTCAAATGAAGGTGCTTTAATACTTGAAAAATATCCTAATTTATCAGTAGATGAGTTAGCACAAATATTACACAATAGAACAAAAAATACTAAATTGGGAAAACAGCAAAAAGATAGTGCTATTAAAAGCGAAGATAGATTAAAAGTACCAAAAGAAATAAAAAATAAATTTAATTATAAAGCAGCAGTAATAGCAGCTAGAAGTGCTAAAAGTAAACACGATAGGGCAAAAGAAGGACAAGAAAAAGTTGGTTTAAAAAATGCTCAAATGAAATCCTTTGGTGGAACTGCTACTGATTTAAATAATTTAAAAGAAGAAATAAATAAAGGTAAAGATCCTGTTTTACTTTATGATGATGGTAGAGTGTTTAAAATACCAAAAGAAAATATATTAAAATGGGTAGATGCTAGTGGTGGTGGAGAAAATGCTGCCGATACCGTTGTCCTATCAGTTGGAGATGATGGTACAATTTTATTTGATGGTTGGTCTGATAAGAAATCTTTAGCTGATATACAAGGTAACTCTACTTTAAATGATGATTTTAAAAAATCAGTTTCAAATGTAAAAAAATTATTAGAAGATGGTAAAATAGATAAAGAGACAGCAAACCAAGCTCTTTCTATATTAACTACTAGTCAAAAAGAAGTTGCTGATATTGAGAAAGGATATTCAAATGTTGTTGAATCCGAGGCACAATGGATGAATTCAATTAGTGGTGAAGAGGAACAAGAATTATTAGATGCGGTAATAGAACAAGGTAAAGATTATGAAGAAGCTGGTACTAAAAATCATTGGGAAAATTTTAAAAATAAAATAGGTGCTGAAAATGATAAAGAAGCATTAGAAGAATTAGTTTCAAGGGGAGCAACAGGTCAACCTAAAAAACTAACCAATGATGAAAAGAAAATTGTTCAAAGATTAGCTAAAAAGTTTAGAGATAAATATAATGAAAGGGGAGATGAACTTCCACAATTGTTAGATACAAATAAATTGTTGAGTCAAACAAGAGAAAAGGCATTAAATGCTCAAAGACAAGTAATAGAGGATTTAAATAAATTTAATGTTAAAACTAAAAGTGGACAAGAAAAACCTATGGGTGATATGCTTGCATTTGAGGAAGCAATTGAGTTTTTACATTTAGATAAAATAGATCAACCTAAAGATGATGATGACTACAGCCAAATATTAAGAAGAAACACACAACTTGTTATGGAAGGTATATCAGTTGAACCTGATACGATAAAAGATTGTTTAGGTGTTGAAGATATAAGTGATGCTCAAGATAATTTTGAAGTTTTACAGAAAGAAAGACTAACTTACGACAGAGAGACTGGAACAAGAGTAACTGGTAAAGTTGTTTACATCTACGCTGTCAGTAAAGGTGGAGAGCAAACTGAAATAGGACAAAAAACTTATCGTTCTAAAGATGGACCAACAGGTAAAACTAATAATACCATAGAGTGGTCAGGTGATATGCAAAATGTTTTGATAG
>Ga0209128_1003292_pt1 | contig 10018 bp, 18 predicted proteins | sample ETNvirnome_6_100_FD_184072 | JGI IMG/M metagenome (GOLD analysis project Ga0209128, IMG submission 184072) | Marine viral communities from the Pacific Ocean - ETNP_6_100 (SPAdes) (version 2) | ecosystem: Environmental > Aquatic > Marine > Oceanic | place: Pacific Ocean | collected 2013-06-19
TATGCCCCTTTTTTCAGAGGGCATATTCAGTATAGCATAGTGGGGGCCTGTGTCAAGGGGTTACTTAAAACTTTTATTGATCATGTGTTCAATCAGTTTGTCGAGGTTAATTGGCTGTTTGGATTCTGCCAACCCTTCACCTTCGCCCGGCCCGGGCCGCACTTCTTCTGTTTTCTCTTCAATGTTACGCGCCGCTTCTTTTGCAGCCACCGCTTTATTATCATCCGTCAAACCTTCTGCAAAATATCCTTGAATATTAGTAGTAAGAAGCTTGAGGTTATTAAAAATATCAAAAATCGCTTTATTAAGAATTTTGCTTACGTTTTTTAACATCTTGTCAACATGGGCACCGCCAATTTCAATTGTGCCAATTTCAGGTTTACTTTGGCCCTCTGGAAAAAGTTCCCCGGGGTTCTTGCCCGCGAGACGTTTAATGCCAATGATCATATTTTGGTTTAAGTCAAAATTTTCTTTTGGTTTGCTAACATACCCATACGAGCTTAGCAAGGCAGCTTTCTTTTGTTCTTCCGACTCTAGAGAGTTATATATTTTTCTTGAGTGATCGACAACGTTGCCACGCCGTCCCCAATATGCCTTCTTGATTTGTTTTGCTCTTTCTGTTTTTTGTACGGCCGCGGCATAGGGCGCATTTACTCTGTTTGTTGCGTCTCTGACAACGTTAATTAATGGGCGCACGTATTTAATTTCGGGGCCGGCTTTCCCGGTACGTAGCTGGTATTCTTCAGTAAATCTAGCAACAAGCGGATTTGAGGATTTCATGGATATTGTGGCCACACCTCTTTGCTTGTTTGTACCAAAGATTTCTGGGTCTTTCGACCAATTAATTATATGTAGAAATTTTTCCAAGCGAAAGCCGCGGCCGTCTGCTGTTGTTAAGCTGTTGAAATATTCTCCATTTTCGGCAACCAGTTGTTCAATTTCTTTAACGAAGTCTGCCTCCAGCTGTTGTGGCGATGGCATTTTTCCAATACCAGAGAGTGAGTCTTCAATTCTATAACCGCGGTCAAGGCCGACCTTTCCAGCAAAGTCGGCTGGTAAAACAATATTTCTTTGCGATTTGGGCCCGGCCGATTGAGCTAAAATATTAAAAATATTGTCTAGATTAAAATTAAAGCGGTAAAACTTTAAAGTTCCCTTTTGTTGTAATTCGTGCCCGGGCCTGACCTCATTGAGATCTTTGGTAACTGCAATATATTGCATTCTGCCATACTTAACCAAATCATTAATTAAATCTGTATAGCTACCGCCTACTTTTAATTTCTTTTCAGCGTAGAGCTTCAAGCTAACTGGTGTGCCGTCCTCAGTATACAAATCAGCAATTGTCTTGTTGCCAGTTGGTATTTGGCCTCCTAAAAGGAGAACACCCAAAAACGCTTCAAAAGAAAATCCCGCCGATGCAGCATTAAAGTGAGTAATAATCGTTGTCAAAGTTTTATAAAAAACTAAGTAAGCCATAACTTGCGAAATCATAGAGGCTTGTGTGTCTCCAAAAAAACCTTGTGCCTGTAGTTTGACAGCATCAAATTTATAAAAATCATCAATTGCCTTAATTTTTTCCTTGATTGACGCGCCGGGAATGTTTTTCAAAAAATCCAACAGTTGAGAACGCAGTTCGCCCGGGATTTCTTCTCCTTCTTCATCGGTTGTCATATTTGACCAACCAATTTCAGAAATAGAAATTTCTGGAATAGCCCCCCAAGACAGTACGTTAGTTTCGGCGACTTCAGAGAGTACAGGCTTCTTTGTTATAATTGAATTTTGAATAATTTCTTTTAATAGTTCATTTACTAGGTTGCTCATGTTTATAATTAGTTCCTTATTTCCAGAAGATCTGTATTCCTACTATACAAAATGATAATGCAATGCACAGAAGAGTTTTAGTTTTAAATAAGCTCTCACCCAAAAATAAATAGGTCAACAAGGGGAAGGTTACATAAGAAGCTGCGAATGCTAAAAATCTGGCTGACCACAACTTATCACCCATGCCGTGATATGCATATCGCATACCATACCAAAACGTTAAAGATGTCGGCACAGAGAACAACAGTATAGTAAATGCCGGGCGGTCCTTCCACCACTCCCAAGCAAATTGACTATTGTTTTGAAACCACGACAGAAGATGACCAATAAAAAACAATAAACAGCCTATAGCAACTAATTTAATATCTTTCATGCAAAGCCGACTGTTGTGTTCAGTATTTTTAATTCTGAATACACATGGAACTGAGGCGTTTCGACCAATTCCTTCTCTTCGTCGCCATGCCACAGTACCATCACGATAGATTCCTTGGCGCGCTCGGCCATTTTCAAGTCCGAAAAATTAGTTACGACAATTCCATAACCAAACTCTGGCTTTCTTTTGTGTATCACAATTGAACCTATTGGATAATCATACATTTCTCTATAATTAGTGTACACTGAATGATATATTGTGAATTGCAAGCTCTTTTTCCGTTATTGCGGCCATCGTCATAAAATATTTAATATATTTTTTGACTTGTTTTTTTTGTTCTTCTTTGCCGGCAATAAAATATTCTCCGTAGAGCTTGATAGATTTTTCTACAAAATCTAAAATTACAGCATATTGACATAACAAAATTCTAATCTCTTTCGTAAAATCTTCTGTTTTTAATAAAAAAAGCGTTTTTGTTAAAGATGCTTTAACAATTGTATATACCGAAATTAAAGTATTAATTTCCACGTTCTCTGGTCGCTTTTAAGTTTTTTGTAAAATTTCCTAATTGGTTAAGAGAGGACTGCAATTCGGCCATCTTCTCTCTTTTCGGCGATGGCAATTGCTCTGTGTCCGCGCTAACTTCGGGCTCTTCTTCTCTCTCTCTAGAAATTTCTGGTACTGCCGTAGAGGCCTGCAAATGGGTTTGTGTTGTCAACAGAGTGTCTTCTAAAAGAGAATCAAGTTTTATCAAATTCACTCTTAAATCCTCAATCAGCTTTTTTATAGCTACGTGATTTAACTCTTCTTTCCCGAATTCCTTAAGAAGCTTGGCCACTTCTTTGTTTATATTATACTTCTCATTAAAATTTTCAAAATAGAATTTAATAAATTTCTGAAGATCTTCAATATCAGAAGTAAATGAATAACGTATGCGCATTTTATTCCCCCTCTACAATTGCACAAGTTGTTGTAATTAAAGTTGAGGCAACTGAGACCGCGTTTCTTAAAGCGCAGCATGTTACCCGAACCGGATCGATGATGCCGGCCTCAACTAGGTCTATAATTTTTCTTGAAACGAAATCATAACCAACCGAGCCAGATGTCTTTTCAACCGAACTAAGAATAATGTCTGGCGACTCACCGGCGTTACGGGCCATTTGTTTAATAGGTTCTTTGATCGCTGTTAAAACAATTTTAAACCCAATTTTTTGTTCTTCTGGTAATTTCTTTGGTACTTTAATCTTTTTTGAAGCCCGAACTAGCCCAACGCCGCCGCCGGCGTGAATACCACCCAACTGAGCGGCTCGTACTGCGCCTAAAGCATCTTCGATGCGATGCACTTTTTCTACCAACTCTATCTGACTTGCTGCGCCAACCTTAATAACTGCAACTCCGCTGACTAATCTTGTAATTCTTTCTTGAAGTCGCTCGCAAATCTGCATAGAGTCTTCAGATTTTATTTGTTCTTTGATTGTTTCTATTTTTTCTTCTACTTGTTTATAATCAGCCTTACCGCCGGCAATTATAGTTTTGTTTTTATAGATTTCAATATTTTTAGCTTTACCAAAGTGACTTAATTTAATCTCTTTAAAAGAAATGCCCGACTCCCTTTTTATAAAGGTGGCGCCAGTAGATAGTGCCAAGTCAGAAAGAATTTCTTGCCGCTGCTCACCATAGAAAGGAGCTTTAATAGCTGCGACCTTCATCGACCCTCTCAGAGAATTGGCAATAAGCGCTGCCAAAAACTGCCCTTTTATATCATCAGCAATAATGATAAAAGGTCTAGATTCCCTAGCGGCCAATTCTAATACTGGCAACACCTCATCAAGAGTTTCTAGTTTATGATCAGTAATAAAAAATAAACAATTTTCGTGCTTAACTGCGCCAGTTCTTTCGTCAGTAATAAAGCTGGGCGACACATATCCGCTATCAAAGGCGAACCCCTCAATTAGTTCTAATGAAGTCTCTGCAGAGCGGGCCTCTTCAATGCTGACAGAACCATTTTTCCCAGCTTGGTCGATGGCCATGGCAATCAGTTCACCTATTGTTTTATCTCCATTTGCTGATATAGTTGCTACATTGGCGATGTCTTTTTTGCTTGAAACTTGCTTGGCGTTTGTGGTTAAATACTCTATTACTTCTTCGACAGCAGTGTCCATGCCTCTTTTGAGTTCCACTGGAGATATACCACTTCTTAAATACTTTTGTGCTTCTGAAATTAATTTTTGTGTTAGCACTATAGATGTTGTGGTGCCATCGCCGGCCATTATATTTGTGTTAAGTGCAGCTTCTTTTATAATCTGGGCTGCAGCATTCTCAAAAGGATCTGATAAGTCGACAAACTTTGCGATAGTAACACCGTCCTTAGTAATAAAAGGATTGGTATTTTTTCTATGAATTATTACGTTCCTTCCCTTTGGGCCTAAAGTAGCAGCGACATTTTTCGTCAACGTGTCGACTCCTTTTAATAATTTTTCATGAAGTTCAAAACCATTACAATATTCTTTGTTCACGCCTGCTCCTGTTTTTTCTTATCTTCTACTACTATTTTATCATTTTCTATGGAAATGTCAATATCTCCAACTAAAAACTCTTCAATTAGAATAGCATATTTTTTAAAATGTTTTTTATTTTTTTGTTTCAAAAACCAATCCATCAGAGCCTTTGTTTTGAAAGCTCTTTCGGCGTGATAAACATTATCTTTTATATATAGAATATCTCTTTCCCGTAGAAATTCTATAAAGGCATCTTTCTTTTTCATTTTTTCAAAATATAAAAAACCAGCCCCTTGAATAAAGGGCTGGTTATATTTTAAAGCAGTCTATTTTTACTTGCTTTCATTAAGAATTCTTTTGGCAACTCTTGCGGCCACTCGATTAACGAGGCTTTCCATTGCCAACTCTGGCTCCGGACCGAGATCGTCCATAGGCTCATCGTCCATAGGCTCATCGTCCATAGGCTCATCGTCCATAGGCTCTTCTTCGTCGCCGCCGGAAACTTCTACGTCGACTCCCATTGCCGCGGCCATGGCCTCGATGCCAGCAACTAGCTTAGCTTCTAAATCACCCTCATCGGCCTCGTCGTCAACAAGCTCAAGCTCTTCGTCGTCATCATCAAAATCGACAGGCGGCTCATCAGAAACCGGCTCTTCGGCGGCATCTAACTCATCTTCGGCTTCAATATCATCAAGCTCATGAAGATCGTGAGACTCTTCTATCTCATCTTCTGATAGATCCGCGTTTTCTCGCAAAAAATCTTTATTCAGATGATTATCAATTTTGGCCAACTTCATAAATCTTCGGATTGTGGCCTCTTTTAAAATCTTCTTGCTCATATTATTAACCCCTTAATGTTTTAACGGCTGTCTTTATTAAATAGTTCATAGAAAATTAAAAAACCCTTCCTGATGAATCATCACAGTCTAACAACTCTATAAACGATAATTTTTTTCTTTTCTCAATAGTTGAAAACAGTTTAAACCACACAATGAAATCTTCGTGAGAGTCGACTTTCACCAGCAGAAGTTTAAAATCTTCCTCTTGGGCATCTTCTTCTTGAATTTTAACGTTATATTTTTTCATTGTTTCGTCCCTAAATAACTAGGAGTTTTTAATAATTTCTTTATTTATTTTTTTCATTGCCTTATCTTGAATCTGCTTTATTCTGACGTAACTTAGCCCAATGCGTTTCGATGTTTCTTGCAATGTCATGGCGCCATTTTTTTTGACACACACAATTGTACAATTTAAATCTTTCTCATAATTTATCCAGTAGCGGCACTCGCTGTAGCAACAAGCTTGTTGTGCTTCTTCGCTTAGCTCTACACATTTCATACTTCTGTACCTCTGACATCGTCAGTTATAACATCATAAATGTCCGCGATGTCTTCTTTTGAAAGATTAAAGAGGCTTTCAATTTTTTCCCCTTTTTCAATCAATTTTTTATTTTCTTTTCTTTTCTTTTTATTTTGAATTTTTTCTTGTTCTTTGTATTGATTTATAAACTCAAGAACTAAAGAATCTTTATTAAGGTAAGCCTCAACATAAGACCTGATAAACTTAGTCATAGGAATTTCATCGTAAAAAAGGCGCGCCTTTAACTCAGCGTGAAGTTTTACGGGAAACTTATAGCCTATTGTCTTGTATTCTCTCATTATTTCGCCAATATGTGTGCCGAACTCTCAAGCTTGCTGGCGCTTGATTGTTGGATAAAAACAGCCTTTGTTCTTAGTGCTTTGAGGTTAGAAGCGCCCGAATAAGAACAGCCGCTCTTGATGCCACCGACCAGATCGTTTATCACGCCTTTAACTGAACCCTTATAGTGTACTGTCGTCGCAATACCCTCTGGTGCACCGGACTTACCTCTCCACAACTCTTGTGCTTTCTTGCTGGCCATACCATGGTAAGCCTTGCGCTTGCTGCCGTCTGTATAGCTCAGAAGCTGGCCGGGAGTTTCAATAGTTCCTGCCACAAGTGATCCCAGCATAACAAAATCAGCGCCAGCAGCGAGAGCCTTAACAATATCACCCGAATTTTTAATACCGCCATCAGCGATGATTTTTGCATCTCTGTCTGATTGGGCGCACTCAAATATCGTTGCAAGCCCCGGAACGCCGTGTCCCGTCTGTATTCTTGTAGTACAAATGCTACCACCTCCAATACCACATCTAATACTATCAGCACCCCAATCAGCCAAATCATTAAAACCCTCCAACGTTGCAACGTTACCGGCCATTAGGTGCACGTCGTTGCCATAAATATCCTTCAATGTTTTTAATGCACGCTCTACTAAGACGTGGTGGCCGTGTGCAACATCAAGACAAAGCACTCTTGCGCCAGCATCATACAACGCGCAACTGCGCTCTTCAAAATCACCCGTCACTCCAATGGCCGCGGCTCGGTGGTGCGGCGGTAGAAGTGTCCTTGCGACTGCCGACGCCTGCTCTTCAATTGTATTATATCTGTGAATAATTCCTAAGCCGCCAACATGATTCATGGCAATTGCCATATCAACCCCCGTTACAGTGTCCATAGGGCTGGAAATAATAGGGACATCTAATACAATATCAGAGCCTAAATTTTGACTTAAATTAACGTCGCTTCTGCTTTCCACTGTTGAATATTGCGGCACTAAAAGTACATCGTCAAAGGCTAGCCTCTCTTTTTTTATATTTATGATGTTCGCTGTGCTAGCATCACTATACGTATTCATTCCTTCTCCTTTTTTAAAAAATCGCGTAATATTTCTTCTACATATTCCTCTGAAAACCAAGTTTTATCGCTTGGCTTTTTAGGATCTGGGATTTCGTGTACCTCTGTTTTTCCAAAAATATAAAGAGTTGGCACACCACTCTTAACAAAGGTGGTCCTTAATTTTTTATTTTTTAAAGTGTCGACAACAAAAAACTTAAAATAGTCTTTATATTTTTCAGATATTTTTGTGTAAATCGAAGATAAATTACTGCACAAATGACAGCTGTTGTTTTTAAACTTCACAACACAACGGCCTTTATTTTCTAAGACATCTTTCATAAAGTTATCATCATTGGTTTCTAACACCATCTTATTTTTCCCAGCAGTTCGGACAATACAACTGCACGCCATCGTGATAAACGTTAACGAACCAATTGGTGGCATGCTCTTTACTTTTTTTATCGAAGGCCTCGTTGCACATCAAGCAGTTGTCAGGTAAGCTGCTGAACATTTTTAGCTTTTTTGCCATCTTCTTTTCTATCTTCTTTGTTGCCTTGTCTTGGCGGCGGGCTAACTTTCTCTCTAAGCTACTCATGCTTATTCTCCATTGTCGAAACCCTCAGAGGTGGTGTGGCCATGCCCTTTACTGGCGGGCCTCTGAACACCACCACTGCAGATGGGAAAGGAGCAGCATTATTAGAGTTTCCGAACTTAAGCCGGCCCTTCACAAAATAGATTTCGCTTGCTTTCATACAATGTTCATGCCAGTATTTTGTGTCAGTTCTAGATGGTATGAGACAAACAACTATAGTGTTTGGCTTCTTTCCTTCTTCGTGTGCTTTCTTTATCCATTTCTTTATGCCGCGGCCATATGGAGGGTTCATAAAAACTCTATTGCCAGCCCAGTTTTTACTGAGGCCGTCATCCTCTTTTGTAAAATAGTTTTCACATTTAGCACTTTCTTTGATACAACAAGGATCTAAATTGAAATCATATGCTCTGTCTAGTCTTTCATAAAAATCTTGTGGAGTTTCCCACTCAGTTGATTTGCTGCTAAACATTGTTTGCTGTGCCTCTTTGTTCATCGATCCCCCGTGCTTCCAAGTGCTCCAGAACCTCTGGCTGAGTTGTCGTTCAGCGTATCTGTCGAGCATTCCACAACGACACAAGGCTCAACAGAAATCAGCACTGCTTGTGCTATTTTTTGTCCCGGCTGAAGTATGCGTGAACGAGTACCGACATTGTGCAGATTAACAAATACTTCGCCGTTATAGCCGCTGTCTACCACACATGCGCCGACTAGCAATTGTTTCTTTGCAGCTACGCTTGATTTGTTTTTGATTTCTAGCATATAGCCATATGGCACTTCAACTTTTATTCCAGTTGGGACAATCTTTGATTCACCAGAATGAACACAGTAGTCGGCACCATACATCGGATGTTCTGCTTGGTCTGGGCAATAGAATAAGTCTATTCCAGCATCTGACGCATGCGCCCGTACTGGTAATTTCGCACCTTCTCTAACCCTATAAACTCTTAAATTCATTTTGCCTCCAAAGCATATGTTTATAATACACAATTTCGAAAGCAATGTCAAACAAAAAAAGCCCCGGCTTTCGCCGGGGCTTTCAAAAAAGTGATTTATTTGTCCCAATCACAAATTATAATTTTGAATTTCCACTCTCGCTCTCTTTCAGAGCCATCCCCTTCAGACGGATCGATATTATACCAAATCCGATAACCTACAAGGCCCTCTTTATCGACTGATTGTTCATAGTGTCTCTCTTCATACTCATGCATTCTAGAAAAAAGTCCATGATAATAAACCAACTTTGAACAAGGTCTAACTTGATAACTTGTGACGGTCCGAGCAAAGTCCTTCCACAAGTCTGGAGTTATGTAGGAGTCGATATTTGCATCCGTTAACAACAAACTCCATTCTGACCTAGCTGGTACGTTTTCTGGCTCTTCTGCCAAACATACAAGCGGCAAGAAAAGTAGAGTTCCAATCAAAAATAGCTTCTTAAACATTTGCACCTCCTGTGCTGCTATTAATAGTATACAGGAGGTACAAGGCGATGTCAAGCAAAAATAAGACGGGGGGTGCACCCGCCATCAACTTTAGTTGCCGTGACGGGTGCGGCTAGATGTCTTGTCGTATTTTGCACGTCGCAGGGCTTTTCTTGCTGCAGACATTTCTTTTGTCGATGGTGCTACAGACTTAATATCTCCGGGCCCGGATTTGCTCTTAACTCTGGGTTGTTTAGCCGTAACTTTGCCCGGGCCACCGCGGCTGGGCCGGCCATGGCTCGTGGCACTAGATGTCTTGTCGTACTTTGTACGCTTAAGTGGCCGTTTTTCGGCGTCTATTGGACTATAGGCGTCTTGCTCATCTAAGTCTTCTTCGTTAAGTTCATACTCTTCTAGATCTTCTTCATAAAGAGCCTTTTCAATCTCTTCGCGGATTAACCGCTTTAAAGTAGCCTTGGTGATTTTCATTTTATTTCTCTCCTTTGCGAGATACATCAATAAATAGTGTTTAAAAAATTAAAAATCCCTCACCCAACAAGTTTAAAATTATACTTAATTGACCTCGTGCTGAACCCCCACTTGCTATTATAGTCAAGCT
>Ga0209128_1003293_pt1 | contig 10016 bp, 10 predicted proteins | sample ETNvirnome_6_100_FD_184072 | JGI IMG/M metagenome (GOLD analysis project Ga0209128, IMG submission 184072) | Marine viral communities from the Pacific Ocean - ETNP_6_100 (SPAdes) (version 2) | ecosystem: Environmental > Aquatic > Marine > Oceanic | place: Pacific Ocean | collected 2013-06-19
CAGACAAAATTGGGTGTGTTAAATACTTTCCAGCCGCTAATAAACCTTGTAAACCCCTCATTCCCATACCATATGGATTAAAAGTTAAAGCCGCCATAACAGCATCAGTAGCCATTTGACTTTTATCAAATCCATCCTCATCCAGATATCTACCTTTAATAGCACCTAAAGCTCTATCGTAGTAAGACATACCACCTTCTTGATAGCCTGTTAGTCCACCTTCTGCCATCATCATAGAGGCAGGAACGCCACCGCCAACAGGTGATTCACCCGTAGTAGGTGAGGAGAGTAGTTGGTTTGACGACATTCCTGCCAGACCGGTAAGCTCTGCAACAGCTTCTTCTGCTACAGTAGTGTCTGGTTTATTCTGAGCCGCAACTTCTGCATCGTAAGACTTTTTCATTTGATTTCGTCTTTGCACTTCACTTAATGCCAAGAAAGAAGGAATCCTAGAAGTAGGATCATTTACCATTTGAGCTAGTTGATCAGTAGGTATATATTCTAATTCTTTTGCAGTTTCTACTAGATTCATTTTGGACCTCCCTGCATCCCTTTATACAAACCTAATCCACCTAAACCTAGACCAGCCATTGTTTGGAAAAGTCCGGGTTGTCTACTATATGTACTTTCAGTTGATGAAGGATGTATTGGTAATCCTTGCAACATAGCATTATAGAAAGATAATTGTTGTTGTGGGTATTGTCTTTGTCTTTGGAAATCTTCGTAACCAATATCTAATCCAGCTTGTCGCATTGCTCTTTGTTGTGATCCAATACCTTGTAATGCTTGTATTCTAGATAAAGCATCAGCTTGTACAGCATCTCCCATACCCATTTGAGCTTCTCCAGCCATTAATCCATAACGACTAGATAGATCATAAGCTTGTGCTTCTGCTTGTCTATCAGATTGTAGCTGTCTTGCCGCAGCATCATATGCTTGTTGGCTGCCTTTCATTTGAATATCATCCATCTGTTGACCTAGATTACGCTCTCTTTCTGATTGCATAATAGCTTCTCGATAACCGCCTAGACCGCCTGACTTAGTAGCCGCATCAGAATACTGATCTCCTATCATTTCTGATCGCCTAGCTGCTTCTCTTTTTTGTATATCAACTACATTCTGTTGATAAGGTGACATACGTTCCGAAATAGCTTGATTATCAAATGGAGTTGCAGAGTAGTCACCTATACCACTAAATCTAGTTCCTGCATCTGTATATGCTTGTGGTGTTCCAGCACCTGCAAAGCCGCGAGTCATAGCCTGAGAACTTATCTCATCTGGAGAAAAGTATGCTAATCGTTGACCGCCATATGCTGTATATGGTTGTAAAGATTCTACTTCTGATCGTCTAAATGCACGTTCTACATATGGTTGAGCATATGCAGGTAGTGTAGTTTGTTGAACAGTTGATGATGTATGCTGTGAAGCTGGTGCTGCACTTCCTCCTCCACCTGACATTAGTTCTTCTCCTTAAATTTCATTTCAAAATGAACATGGCTTGCTTGCCAGTTTTCGTCTTTTTTTGTAGACCAATGAGCAAATCCTTTTCTACCCATTGCTTCAATACCATTGCATTGATTATCTTTCGCCCAGCTAGAAAGTATTGGTCTGCCTATTTCTATCCAATCTTCCATATTTTTACCTGCTAGTTGAGAGATATGTAACATCTTTAAACCAGTCGGGTAATAAATAAATGTAGTAATTACGCATCCTTTAATTATATTTTCGTTTTCTTCAAAAGCTATCCATAAAGTAGCTTCTCCAGTAATTATCTGTTTATAAATAGTATCTGGTGTATGTCTGCCATTAGATCGTTTGCATGATCTTTCCATATATTTTTTTATGTCTTGCCATACTTTAAATATATCGTTAGGCAATATTGCAGAAAATTTATATGTATCTAACTTAGTTGCTAGTTGATTCATGCTGGCATCAATCCCCCTGCATTAGCTAGTTGCGGTGCTTGTTGCGTAGTTCCTGTTCTTTCTTGTCTAACTCTATCCATCATAGAATAAAGTTCTTCTGCACCAGAGTTGGTATCACCATCTCCTATGCCTGATACAACATCAGCAGGTACTATAAACTCACCTTGAGAAACTGCGGCTGGATCACCACTAACAGTCATAGGTATATCATCTGACATACCACCTTGATCATTACCAGATACCAATCCTTCTATTTGAGCTTCATTAGTAGCTAATTGCTGTAGTGCCATTTCTCTAAGTTGCATGAAAGCTTCGTTACCATATTTATTTACAAACTGGCTTATTACTTCGTCATTACCTGATTGACCAGTAATGTATTGTATAACCTCTTGTGTAAGAGGATCAGACATAGCCTCTTGAGTTAAACCGCCCTCTTGATAATCCGTAAGACCACCTTCTGCTTTTCTATATCTACCGCCTCCACTTCTACGTCTATTTCTTAACTCATCGCTAGTTACTCTTGTTGGTGCTTCTTGTGGTAGTTCAGTAGGAATAGAACCAATATTTAAGGATGGTTGAGCAACAGAGGTTAAATCTCTATCTTGCCCTCGCCCTACTGATGGTATGCTAGCAACAGGTGGTGGTGCTAATACTGGTGATAATATTGAAGGGTCATAAGAACCAGATTCTATTTCATCTCTTAATAGACCAGACATCTGTGGAGAGCCTTGACCGCCTAAATAAGCATTATAATTATCTATAACACTAGCAGGAGGAGAAAGAATATCCATATAATTAAGAGGCACACCTGTATCTAGTTCTTCTTTTCCTTCTCTAGATAATCCAGTAGCATAATCATGGCTTATTGTGGATGGACCTTCCTCAACAATATTAGAAGCAGGACTAAATGGTGCAACTATTGATTCCTCTGGTGGAGGCACAGGTAATGTAGCAACAGATTCTTCTTCTATTGCAGGTTCAACTATACGAGGAGGTGGAGCAGATGGTAGTGGTGGTGCTTCAAATGTTTGTTTGGCATAAGGATCAAGTACATAAGGCTCTCTTGGAGCGTTATAAAATGATTGATAACCTACTGTTTGTGTTGGATTAAATGCTTCTGCCATTGGCGCATTAGCCATTTCCGTGCCAAAGTCATATCCAGTTTTACCACTAATTATTTGACCAGAACTAGGATTTACATTCTGTAGATATCCTCTTTCGCCTTGCAGTCCTGCCATAAAATATGGGTCTATATCTCTCGCTTGTATGGCGGCTGTTGGCTTCCATTCTTTTTTGGTTTTAGCTTGACCGCCTTGTGCATACCTTTGAGAACCAATTCTTACGCCAGCATCCTCTTCATCCTCTTCATCTTTTTTATCTTTTTTATTAAAAGTATCATAAAGAGAAGGCAATAAACCCATTTTAGAAACATCACCGCTAAATAAATTTAAATAATCACCTGTTGTTGCCAATGAATATGCAGGAGAAAGCGTTTTAAAAAGATCACCTAAACCAGTAGAACCACCATCTTCAAAATTTATTCGACCTCCTTGTGCATACCCTTGATATGTTTGATTTTGTTGTAACATCGGAACATATTCAGGATGTTGTGCTAATATTCTATTGTATTCCTCTGTGTTATTAGTTTTTAAGTTTTCCATTGCTCTATTGAACTCTTCTTGAGAGTTCATCATTCCATAACCTGCCGCACCAACATACATAGGCATAAATGTAGATGGTTTAGCCGCTTGTCCTATAGCTCCTGCTATACCTGCTTTTGGTGATGATGCTATATCTGCAATACTTTGAAAAGGAGTTCCTGCACCTAAAGTTGCCATTGAATCAGTAGCAAGGTTAGGATTTTTTGCTAATGCCGCAGTATAGTCAGCCATTGCATTAGTAGGTGTACTAGCAAGAGTTGCCGTTGCTGGATTTGCTGCTGCAAAAGCAGCATCTTTAGCTGGTGCTGCGGCAGTTTGCGCGGCAGTTGCTCCAGCTCCTAATACTTTACCTATACCATATCCCATAAGACCAGACATCAATCCTTTCTTCGCATCACCTGTTGCCGCCCAAGTACCAAGACCAGAACCTAATGCCGCTAGTCCTGCACCACCTAATGCTGTGCCTATAGCTGTTGAACCTAATAAAGCTGGCGCGGCTACTGAACCTAGTAATGGTAGTAAGAATGGTAAGAAAGCTTCTGGCTGTCCTGTATCTGGATTGACTGTCAAAGGCATAACTTGTGAAAGTCCAGCTACTTCTGCTGGGTTAACGTGCATTAGCATAGTATCGCCATAGCGACCTCTTGATGCTACGTTAGCGGCTTGTTGTGCTAGACCACCACCTGCATAAGTACCATACTCTCCTTCTGGCGTTTTAATTAATTCTGCCATTCTTCTTTCTCTTTCTTGTTCTATTTTAGCCAGTCTTATTTTCTCTGCTCGTTCTTTTCTTTTGTTTCTAATGCCAGTTGCATCATATAAAGCATCTACATCAATAGCTTCTACAAGGCTTCTTACATCTAAGTTATTGTCTTGTGCAAAATCAGAAAGGGTATCAACAAAATCTCTTCTTATAATTCCAATATTTTTAGCAAAACTTTCTGCGCCTTCCTTTGCTTGTTTTGTGACTGAATCTGTATACTTTTTCATCAAGAAACTTAAATCACCATCTTTAATAAATCGATCAGCTCTATTTAAACCTGCAAGTATTGGTGCTATTTCATTGTTTGCAAAGTTATTTAAAGCACCTTTCATAGCATCTGGTGCTTCAATTATTAATTCTTTAACCGCATTTCCAGCTTTATTTGCAGATTTTATAACTGAATCTTTTATTGGTGAAATCGCATCTATTGGTGAGCCGCCTTCCATAATTTGATAAGGATCAGTTGCAGGAGGTGTAGTGGTGGCTACAAAATCTTCAATACCACCTTTTGCACTTGAATAAAGTTCGCCAAGCGTAGGCTGTCCTTCTTGTAATCTTGCTTGCATTTCTGGTGGAGTAAAAACTGGCACACCAGTTGCAGTACCTGTTTCTTTTTCTTTAGCAAGTTGTTCTTGTCGAGAGGCGGCAATATAATCTTTTACACTACCGAAAGCATCGGCAAATATACCTCCCGGAGCAGCAATAGCTTGATCAATATCACTTTGGCTAGCTGTTGTTGATTGACCATAATCTGCTGGACTAGAAGGTGCAGATATTACAGGACTTTGATTTACTGCTTGATTAATCTCTTCAACTGAAGCTACGGAAGGTCCACCAGCATAAGTAGGTACACTAGTAGGAGGTGCTGATGCTACAGCTCCGGGAACATTCATCATTCTATCGTAATAGATTAAATCTCTATCTTTAATTTGTTGATTAGCTTCCATTAAAGCATCTACTGTAGTGCCGTATTTTCTAGCTAATGCTGACAAGGTATCACCTTGTTGTATTTTATATTGTGCCATTATCTAACCTCTGTACTTTCGCATCCAAAAATATTAAAACTCATGTCTACTGCGCTTGTGTAGACTTTTAAAACATCTGTTTGATTTAGAGTCATTCCAATAACTATAGGTAACGAATCATTTGCTGCTACTGATTTATCGTAATAAATATATTGTTTATCATCAGCACCTGCACCACCAACATGAACACTTAATCTAAATGTAATAGCAGAACCAGTTCTGTTTGCTGCAACAATAGAACTAATTGTAGTCTGTGTCATGTCTGGAACTGTGTATAAAACTGTAGTGGTGGTTGCGGCTGGGTCTAACTGCCCTAGTACCTTTAATACATCAGCCATGTTTTACACCCATTAATAAAAATTGTTTTTTTCTTATTGCGTTACTAATAACATTACTCTCAAGTTCTTCTAGTCTTTTTATATTTATTGCCAAATCTTCTATAGCTTGCTCTATAGTTCTTCTAGTAATAGATTCATTATCTTCATTATATTCTGCTGCTGGTAATGGCAAAGAAATATTTTTTATATCCATTATGCTGCCTGTTTATTGTAATTTTTTATATCATCTGGATATAAAGATTTAATCAAATAAATAAAATCATTCCAGTTTAAATCACAAGTAATAAGATTATTTACTGGTAAATTATTGTTTATTGCGTGTAATGGTATTCTTGTTTTAATAGGCTGCCTATCAAATTTGTATATCAAAGTAGGTATTCCTTTATCTTGAGAAGCATCTATTACTTGTTGCCACCATGCAGTTGCAGGTTCTTTGCCACTAGCATATCGCTTGCACTCTAAATACCAATCACCGAATATTAAATCTGGCAAATGTTTTTCTCTTGTTTGTTCTAGTATTCTTTTTAATTTGATATTAAGACCAAGTTCTTCAGACAAAGAAGTTGCTATCATTCTTTCAAAACTTGCTCCTTTATTTCTTGAATTAGGCATATTATCTTTTCCCGTCTGGTCTGATCTCTAATCTTAAATCACCAAGCCGCCATCCATAGTTACTTGATGAGTTTGTTACTCTTAAAGCACATTGTCTACTTCTAGCTCTTGTATTGCTAAATGTAGAGTCTGGAGTTACATCAATAGTTTGTAAAGTAGAAAGACTTTCTAGTGGATAATTTCTACCTTTAATAACAAATGATACTGTATCTGATGTGCTGTATTGATTTCTAAATTTAATATCGGGTATTAATTTTTGTATTTGTAAGAAGTGTTCTCCATCAGGTTGTAAGTCAAAATCACTAGATTCTATATATGCAGTAAAAGAATTGCTTTCATCTCCATCACCATCTTCGTGATTGTATAAATAGTTAGTATTAACTTCACTATCATTTTTACTTGCCGCTATTGGAAAATCTGAAAAATGTGCTTCGTTCCATGCTGTTCTAACAAAATTATCTGTAGTAGTTCCTATGCTCCAAACATTCTCTAAGTAATTATATAAAACATATCTATCAACTTCTGAGCTACTACTTGATGGATAGAACCACATTATTTCATTTGCTAATGAATTAACCCCTCCAAATACTTTATGTGATTGATCATAGTTTAAATCTGACAAAACATAATCTAATACAGTACATGGCAATCTTTGAACCGCACCTGAGTAAGTATAAAAACCACCTCTATCCATAAAAAATAATTTATTATCTGCATTAACTACAGCATTTGGAGATATTAAAGAAAACCCTTCTGCTACTTCTGTAAATGAAAATACAAATGGTGAGCCAATAAATCTCATTGAAACTAAACCAACGTCTGTAAAAATTATTATTTCTTGTCTGGTTTTTATAGCACTTATAATTACAGAGCCTTGAGATAATTGAACTCCGCCAGCTTGGTTTGTTGCTGTAGGTGTCCAATTAATAATACTTTCTGTATCAGAAAATCTAACTAGTAAAGGATCAATAGTTGAAGAACCTATTGAATTACATCCAAAAGCAATTACATGGCGATCAACATCTGAAGTCATTACTTGTAATGCTATTGTTGGTACATTGCTTGCATCAGTTAATGCTGATATGTTTGTTGCTCTTGTACTAGCACCAGAAGATTTATCCCAATAAAAAATTCCACCTGCTCTTATATTAGCAACAGTATCATCTCCAAAGTTATCAAGCGACCACAGTCTTAATTGATTTGCAGAAGATAATGAACTAGCTGAACCATATGTACCTGCTCCCCATAGACCTGATCCCCAACCTGTTGATTTAACATATACATCTAATCCAGTATTAATCTGATATGCTCCATCAACACCAGAGCCACCATTACCTGAATCACTACCATTTGCTGTAACTTCATCTTCATCTGTATCTTTGGCTGTAAATGTGTATGTGTTTGTACTTGGAACAGAAACTATCTGATATTCTTGATTTAAAACATCGGCAGTTACAAGTCCACCTAAACTAACAGCACCGCTAATAGTTACAAAATCACCAACTACTGCTCCATGCGAAGAATCAGTTGCTGTAATTGTAGAGCTGCCATCAGTAGCAGCAAAGGTAATACCATCAGTAGTTGTTGCTCTAATAGGTGTTATATCATTTATTTTATCACCTTGTTGAACATATAATTTTTGATGTGTACCTAGTACAGTAAAATCTGTACCATCAACAGACTTATAAGGATATATTTTTCTACAAGTTCCTATAAAACTGTTATCACTATTTTTAGTCCATCCACCTATCCTTTCTGGTCTGCCCTTTCTAAACCTAACTTTATCAGCATCGAACCAACCATTTTCATTACTATAGTTAGTACCTTCTTTATTTATGCCAGCTTTAAATACATATTTTACCAAAGGCATAGTTAAACCTCATTCCACGATTTACCCAAAAAAAGTAAAGCTTCCGCCTCTCTCCTCTTCACCAAGCCTTCTAATACTTTACCACCTGCTTTGTTCCATCTTTTTATTTGTTCTGGAACTTCATCATACTCTGAGTTATTTAGCTTTTTTAATAAAGTTGATGAAAATAAATTACCACTACCTAAATTGAATACCCATGACACCATAGAATCGAATTGGTGCTGTTCTAAGGGTACTTTTACTATATCGTTAATGTAACCCTCATATTCATGCATTTCTTCCTGTAGAAGCGATTCTGCTTCTTCCTGAGTGATTTCCATATCTTCGGTAACATTTTTTGTAGTTCCATAACCTATGGTTAAAACATTGGCGGCACAACGATATGCTTTTAGCTCGCATCCCTCAAAATGTTTTATAAGTGATAGACCTTCATCTGATACCTTCATTCGTCTTTATCCTTATTACTAGAATTAGAAGCTCCAAAGTAAAAAGATATAATAGCACTTGCAAGACCGCCAAGATAACCTAGAACTAAGTTGATCAACGCTTCGCTGTTCTGCTCTGGAGGTTGGAGCGTGATTAGAAAGATATATCCCATGAATCCACCAACAACTAATACACCTATAAGTTTGGATGTCCAGTCTTTAGAAAATCTTGCTCTTGCATCTTGTATATCTTTTGTTTGGAGAGCGTAGAGATCAACTTCTAACTCTTTCATTTGAACCTCAAATTCTGCATCAATCTTTTTAAGTTCTGCTAATTGCTCTGGTGTTGCGGCTTGTACTGCTTGTTCTATCTTTTTCGGTGTAGGTTCACATCCTAATGCTTCTGCCACCATGTTAGCCGCCATATTACCCATTGGACCACCTAATGCTGTGCCAATCGTTGGAGCGACTGCGCCTATTATATTTTTTACAAATCCAAACTTCATCTTATCACCACTCCTTCGTTAGTATTGGTTTACTGTAATAGTCTTATTGCAGTTAGTTGTGCAGTCTAAAGTAACTGTATAGTTCTGGTTAGTAGAGCCTGATTGCGTTGCATTAACTATGTAATTGCCTTGCTTTACTAATATATTCCCTGCATGAGAGCCATTACCGCTTTGTGTTAGGTTGACTGTATTGTTATCAGATGGATTATTTCTAAATTCTATATCTCCATCTTTAGCACCACTACCTGATTGCGTAATACTTGCATCGTTATTATTGCAATTCCCGCAAGATTTTATATAAGCATTGTGATTTCCGCTTCCAGATTGCGTGATTGCCCATGTAGAATCATCACCGAAGGCATACATTTTTGCGTAAAAACTATTGCCTGTTTGAGTGATTGTGTAGGAATTATCATCACCTTGCATATATATCTCACCATAATTACTGTTTCCAGTTTGAATTACAGTCGCAATATTATCATCATCATCTAAGTCTAGATATCCAGTATTGTTATCACCATTTTGGGTAATAGTATATTGATTATCTATATGATTAGTATGCTGTGAATATGCTTTAGCAAGATTTCCTGAACCATGCTGATCTATTGTTATTGTTGCGTTAGTACAAGTATGTGTTGCATATGTTCCGCCAGATAAACCGCACCATACTGTCGTTACATTTCCTGAACCAGATTGATCTATACCGATAGATGTACCAGAGCCTTTAGTTTGTATGTTAATAATATTGTCATCAGCTTTTAAATCCATAAGCCAAAATGCAAAAATGAGCAAAAGTAAATAACTAATTAGACTGATTAATGAATATTTCACTTTCACCACCACCATTGATTGTTGCGTTTATTTGCTGACCCGCAGATAGTATAGATATAT
>Ga0209128_1003296_pt1 | contig 10014 bp, 3 predicted proteins | sample ETNvirnome_6_100_FD_184072 | JGI IMG/M metagenome (GOLD analysis project Ga0209128, IMG submission 184072) | Marine viral communities from the Pacific Ocean - ETNP_6_100 (SPAdes) (version 2) | ecosystem: Environmental > Aquatic > Marine > Oceanic | place: Pacific Ocean | collected 2013-06-19
TTCCACTAACTTCATCTGTCTCACTCGTTTGTCCTAAAACCGCTTCATTTGCTATGAGTCGATCTGTCATACCATCAACAGCGAATAATTGACCTCCTGGCCCTGCTGTCTGAAGCGCTATCATATTTTGCATATTACCCTGTGGAGTTGTGAATGATATATCATAATTCTTCACAATAGTATTAGGTGACATAGGATGAAATGTGAATAAATTTTCAATAAAATCTTTTTTATCTTTCCCATGTTCATCATTTACCAGATTTCTATCAACAATACATATTTTGTGATTGGCCGCCGCATTGTTACCTATCTGGAAATCAAAAATATTTCTGGTAGAATGGTTAATATCACTACAAATAGTTTTGACAAATTCTAAAGTAGATTTAGCAGCACCTATTGCAGATTTAATCATTTCTGTTGAAATGAAAAGTTCTCTTAGTGGAATGTGATCGAGCGCTTGATCAAATTTAGTAATTGTATATTCAGTCGGCTCCCCCTCTGAAGGAGTATATGTAAAGGGATATTTTGCTGCTCTGTCCCGCAAAAATCCTTTTCTCTTAGTATTATACGTGGAATCCCAATTTTCAGGATAAAGCCATTTCAGTTTAGATATTTCTGTACTGGCCTGTTGACTTTTTAATAAATTCGCATTATATCTAATAAACGTGCGCGATGAATCAAATTTTGGTTGCATCTTTAGATCTTTTTGATCTAATATCCCTCCAGAATTTTCACTATCATCATCACCAAATCCAAAATTATTATTTAAAATTTTATCTTCAAAAAATCCCCATGATACGAATAACGCTTTATCTTTTCCCTTTACACCATAATATACGCCAACTTCTACCGCATTGGCAGGTGGCATAATTGTGTCAGAAGAAATAAATTTTTCTCCCCATTGAAAAAAGAATTCTTCCCATTTTTCCTTATTATCAGCTGATAAATGCCACTGGGATGATTTCTCCATCATGCTTTCTGATTCTTCCGCCCCAAATGATTTAGCAGCAAACCGTAAAGATTCAATATCTAAAGACATTTTAATTCTTCTTCTCAAACTATCATCACCGCCTATATTATGATTAAGCAGAACAGCATTTTTAGACGAAAGATCAATAGTACATTCCACACTACCGTTTTCTTTAATTTTTGCATCATAATTCGTTACATAACCCACAATCGTATCCATGTCACCGTACGATTTCGTAACCGCTCCATCTTCGCCAAATAAATCATCTTCAAACTCTTCAAGCTCATTCCTTTTCAACGCCTCTTCAGGATTGTATAGATCATCCATTTGAGAATCCCATCCAAAATCAACAAATATCTGTGCGCCATGCCGAAGAAAATAACGACTATAAATGGTTTCGAAGTCTGCAAAATTATGAATAATAAAATTTATCGTTGTTTTTTTAATCGCTCCTAACGGTCCTTCAGTTTCTGAAGAAACTGAAGTAATGCCAGCCGGCGGAGCGAAAAATTCATTTGAATCAGTTTGTTGTTCATCAGGTATCAATACATCATCTCCAGTAAGTGTTTCATTGGGCTGTACTTGTAATGTATTGAGTGTATTGTTTCCAACCATATAGACTTTCTGTTTCGATTTAGCAAACTTTCGATAGTATATCTTACCATCTTTCCAGAAATATACGACTTTATGTGCAGCCCAATCTGTTTTTTGTCTTTCTTCATCAGGCATTAGAGGTTCAGGTTCATTAAAATTCGCTGATTCATGTTCAGTAGATTGGTCAGATTCTAACATAATAGCAACCCACATGCGAGCGAAAGGTGTACGGGATGAGAGATCTGCTATTCCATCGAAATTAATATTAAGTGGTGGATGTATGTCACCATATTGATCTGGATTATCAAATATTGCATCTATTGTTTCATTTACATCAGGGCTTTTTGCAAGAGCTTGCCTGAGAGCTAACTTTTGTTTAATCGGTTTCGGTATATCAGAACCGAAAACTCTATTACTGATTGAATATCCCATAACCTGGTCGATCCTCTATCTATGTATCTTTCGCATCATTTGTCGAAAGTGGAATTCTTAAAGATGTTCCGGCAGGAACGTTCATTGTCTTCAAATTATTCACTCTCGCGATATACCACCACAATGATGGATCTTTATAATATTCATTTGCTAAATTGTCCAATCGATCACCCTCTTGAGCTAAAACGTTCAGATCAGTATTCTTTCCATCGAGTTCTTCACTCATCGCACGATTTCGAGGAAAATAAGTCGTGGTGTTGAACTTTTCCACAGTTCCTCTTCGATCTCGATATCGAGATGACATGTTGAGTTTGTCCATTTTAGTTCTTATATATCTACTCATGATGTTGCTGCTTGAACTCCTACGCCGACTGTATCATTAATACCATAAAATCTAAAATCAGAAGCTTGTTCATGATCCTGATGCCTTGAGAAATCTAAACTCGGAACTTCTTCATGGATGACTTGAAATCCCAACGCTGCTGTGACGTATTTCGGTACTCTTCTCCCCTGTTCTGTTTCCCATGGCGAATCATCTTCATATGTATATGTAAGTGAAGTGATGAATCCCGTCATATCTCTCGTTCCACTTCCGAACAGCTCACCGAGACGAAATTGTATTATCGGAGGTTTCATTCTAGTTTTATCTCCTAACCTTACATCTTTTTGATATTCGGGATAGCACAATGAAGTCACACGATTAAGCTTTTGATAAATGGCATCTAATTCATCTTTCGTTTGAGCAAAAAGTTTTAAATTCATCGATATTGCTCTTTCCGTCGGTCCATATGTATAAACCGGTTCACTTCTCCCGATATAATTTTCAGATTCCCATCCAGGTGTGATGGTTTCATCTATACCGTCGATATATGCTCTGAAGACGATATAATTCCCGTCGCGGAGATCTTTGATATAAAATGGCATGCCGTAGTCTTCACTATCAGCAGCTTCATTAGTCTGAACAACCTTTATATCTTGTTGAATAGGAGTTGTAGTAATGGGATCGGAACCAAGCTCTGCGAATCCATTGAGTTTATATGGATGTTTTGTATCTCTTGTTCCAGTTACATCCGGTATATTTTCATATGGGCCAATATCCCCTAAAAACGGCATACCTTCAGTAACCATTATTCCGCCAGCACTGGCTGGTATCGGTGTAGCAAACAATCTTCGTGGATTAACATTTCCTTTACCCATTCCTTTACCATGTACCCCAACAGCTGTTTTTGCTGGTGCGTCGTCGATCAGTGGTGAACGATGATCGGTTCTCAATGCTCTACCGATATTCGACATCGTGGGATCGAGTGGATCGGGTGCTACAGCAGAAAAATCTGTTTCGCCTTTAGCATTATCTCCCAATACTTGATGAATCACGCCACCTCTCCAATTTTCACCTGCAGCAAAAAATCCTAATCCTTTATTCGCAACACCTTGAGCATTTCCTATAACCCAATTATTCATCATTTCCGCTCGGTCAACCGATGTTTCAACTTGATCTTCATATGTTTCATTTGAAAACAAATATGAACGATCCATTCTGAATTTCACGCCTGCGACTAGAGAGATACCACTACCGAGACTGAGTGGATTGTATCTCCGTTTATTCCGTGGATTGAGATATTGTTGTACAAATTGTGACGCCATGCTGAGCAAACCCGCACCGCTGAGCTGCCAATGTAATAATCTATCGACATCTTGAGTCGCTCTTCCTAACGGAAAAGCTCGAGATGACCATCCTGTCTTGTAAAGAAACCGATGATCACCACCGATTGGAGTGACGTAATACGGTTCTCCGTCAGATAAACCCACGACCTGCGATCGACTTGTATATTGAGCAGATTTTATATTAAGTCCAGATCGAGATACATTCGGGCCATAGTGATATCCACCACCCTTTGGCGTATGACCAGCATTATAATACTTTTCCCAACCTCGAGTATTGGAAAGTGGAGAATCATTAGCAAAATTAAAATTTATATCAAAATCTTTAGACTGATCTTCTATTCCTGAATGTATTTTAATCGTTTCACCATCATGCTGTTCTGCATCTACTACACCAGACCAATTTTTCGAGGCCAATCCACTAACAGTACTATATTGAGATTCTCCTTTATGAGTTAAATTAGGTTTAAATCCTGAAAGTATCGGTGAACTGGTCATGGCGCTTCCTATAGGATAAGGATATGAATACGACCCCTCAGTCTTAAAAAAGTTAATCTTATGTATGTCAATATTCCCACTCCCATATTCTTCTTTTACTGAAGTTATGTCGGTTTGGCCTTTTGGTGCTAAACCGCTTGATATTACTACGTTGTCTTTAATATATTGAGTTTCACCTTTATGTGTTAAATTTGCTGTAAATCCATCAATTATCGGTGTACTGGTTACAGCGCTTCCGTCGGGATAAGAATATGAATATCCTTCACTATTGAAAAAATTAACAAGTTTAGAATTAACTCCAGTATAACCTGCTTGTGAAGATACTGGTGTTGAATCTGCCTGACTTTTCGGTGCTAATCCGCTTGCCCTTGCTGTTGTGACAAACTCGTCACCTGATTGGGCAAGTTTTAAAAATTTTGAACTTCCTAATAGAGTATCTGAAGTATATCCGTAAGAATTAAAATTTACTGTAAATCCTGGAATTGTAGTTGGTTCAGTTAATGAATAAATATCTCCCAATCCAGTATATGAATATCCTCCAGTTAAAAAGTCAACAGCATATGTTCTAACTTTCCCGGCAGCACCAACTGAATCGGTGTTAGGAGCTCCTTCATCATCCTCTTGTCGAGTAATACTATATGGCGAGCTAACACTAAGCAACCCTTCTAAAGGTCCTATCGGATCGAGATTACTTCCTTGATATGGATTTGAATTTAATATCTGCCCTCGATAAACTGATGTTGGAGTTCCATGCGCTGATCTCCAGTCATAACCGGTTACTGCTGGGGGCGGATCGTTAGCAGCCGCTTGAGCTGCTAGAGCTGGTGCGCTAGGGGCAGTCGCTGGTGCTGCTGTTGTATGAGTATCATAAGATCTAGCGTTTTCACCATTTGAAAATAATCCAAATGGATTTGTTGCAGTATCGACATTTAATGATATCAACCCATAATTAGAACGCATTGATTTCAGAACACTCAATCCACTTCCGATCATAACTCCAGCACTGTCTAAATATTTTGAAGTATTGAAATTTTTTGTAAATCCTTCTATTGTAGGAGATGAATCTATTGCATAATTCTGGAGTGATGCGTAGGAATAATTACCTCCTGGCGATAAAGGAAAGCTATAAAAACCACCACGATCACCTTGACCTCCACTGAAATAATCTACTTCGAGATTGCTAGGGGATAATCCATTCATATGCGCAGTTTGATCTCCATCACCAGCAAGAGGAATTCGATCAAATCTTATTTTACCATCCACTATAGAATTAAATCCGGATGGACTATTGACCGTATAGGTCTGTTGATTAGATGCAACTGTAACTGCAGGATAAAGACTTACTGATGGATCTCCGCCGCCTATTGGTATACCAGAACCTCTCGAACCTACATTAGATGCGAAATTCTCAATAGGTGAAAGTTCTTCTGATGTCATGTTTTCAAAAGCGCTCGGGCCAAATAGAGCATCACTCATAACACCAGGTCCAAATCCAAGTCTATTTTGTAAATTATCTAGTAAAGAATGTGCTTCTGAATGCGGTGGCTGTGGACTTCTCAACCCATGAATTCCCCCAACATTTGGATCATAATCTGTTGGAAATGCAATTCCTCTACCAGACTTCGCGCCAGCGTATTGAGGATTACCAAAATTCCCCACGCCATCATCAAATGTAGAATATGTAGCGCTATGTACTGGAAAGGAAGGAGTTGTTGTTGACGTTCCGCCGAACAGTCCACCGATACCAGGTTCATAATTTGTTGGAAATTCAATACCAGTTCCTGATATTAATCTTCGTTCTCTCAATTGAGGTTGACCAAATGTTCCAACTTTATCATCATATACTGAATGTGCTTCTGTCTGATGTGGTTGTGGATTTCGGTCTCCGTGAATTCCCCCAACATTTGGATCATAATCTGCCGGAAATGTAATTTGGCTATCAGTCCTCATTCCAGCAGATTGAGGAACGCCTCGACTTCCAACGCCAACATCATATGCAGAATGTTGCGTTGAATGTGGTGGTTGAGGGCTTCGCAATCCATGAATTCCTCCGAGTTCAGGAGAATAGTTGAAAGGAAATGCAATTCCTCGACTAGACCTCACACCAGCGTATTGAGGACTACCAAAACTACCGACTTTACTATCTAATTCAGAATGTGTTTCTGGATGTGGTGGTTGAGATGGAGTTTCACCTGAAGTCCCGCCATGTCTTCCGCTATGTTGAGATAAATTTGTTCCTATGGTTCCAAATGCAGTTTCCATTCCGGCTGTATGTGATTGTGGATGTGGTGGTTGTGACGGTGTTTCTGCTGACATCCCGCCATGCACACCACCCTTCTCAGTATCATAATCTGGTTTGATGATGTTGCTAAATGCGCTTTTTAAATTTTCTAATCCCATATCATTTCTCTAATTATCCTATCGCACGTAAATTAGATGCAAATTTTCTAGACATCGCTATAGATAATTTATCATCTGCAAAATATTCTTTCATGTCACTTCTCAAACCAACAATCTCTCCAGTTAATGTTTTAATTTTTCCGTCAACTACTTTATCATGCACTTCTGATTCTCCTGCCGGTTCTGCTGTACCGGCGATCAAAGTATGGATTGCACCGAGTGTCGCTAATGTTCCTAAAATCGGTAAAGCTAAAAATCCTTGTGAATTGATTTGCGCTAAAGAATCTGCTAATCCCGACAGCGCAATCGTCATTCCATTCACTATAGTGATAGATGGTTCCATACTGGATATCGAAGTAGTAATATTTGTAAATGCGGTTGCAGTTTGAGTTAACGGATCACTAAAACTAGCTAATGTTTCAATTTGCCCGAGTGCAGCACCAGCAAATATTCCAGATAAAATTCCTCCTACTCCAAGAGTAGATAATGATAAACCCACCAAACCTAAAGCAGCTGCCACTGTGAATAAATCTGTACCTAAGGGCGCTAATTTTTCAAATGCTATTACTACTTCCTTGAAAAACGGTGCCACAAGGCTTAAAGCATATCCGAACGGTATCATAGCGACACCTAGAGCTGCTATTAAACCTACTCCAATTAATCCAGCAACACCAGCGCCTCCTAAAGCAGTTAAGCCACGAGCTAATGCTGTAAGTCCAACTGAAATTCCTCCTCCGAATAATCCTATAAATGATAAAAACGGTATTGCTGCTATTGCTGCAAGGCCACCGATACCAATCAATGCTAAATTACCTGCTCCTGCTGTTACAGTTCCTGCCCCTAATGAAGTCAATCCAAGAGCTAAAGCAGGCATAGTAGCATCTAAATTTAATAATGTCGGTATCATCATATATGATAAAAACGGTATTGCCCCTATTGCTGCAAGGCCACCGATACCAATTAGTATTAAATTGGCAGCTCCTGCTGTTACACTTCCAGTCCCTAATGAAGTCAAGCCAAAAGCTAAAGATGATAAATTCGTTGCTAATTTATTCAATTTCGCTTTACCGAAAAACATTATCGCTGGTATGCCGGGTATTATTGCAACCATACCTATCGCTGCTGGGATGAGATTTAGAGCACCGAATAAAACTTTTCCCGTTCCCATTTTTTTCAATCCCTCTGATAAAGACCCCAATCCCGTGCCGGCACCTGGTTTAGGAACATTTTTCGATACTTTTTCCGCATTATCGCCTAAACTTTTAAATAAACCAATACCCGTCTGAACACCTGTAAATATCCCTTTAATAACTTTCCATGATAGTATTGCTCCGGTAATAAAGGCGACGTATTTCCACTGTTCAGCAAGAAAGGCAACACCCTTTCCAAGCCAAGTAACGAACGTTTTTATTCCATCGGCCATTTCCATAACAAGACTTTTATTTTCATCAAGCCAACCTGCAACTTTGGCGAGTAGTTTCGTTCCCCATACTTTAAATTGATTTCCCAGCCATGTAATATTACTTATAGCTTCTGGTCCAACTATATCTTCCAACATATCATCAGTCACTGCACTCATACGCATTAATTGGTTTGTAGTTTTCCCTGATCTTTTGAATAATTCAGACATCTGAGCAACTGTTGTACCTAAAGCGTCTGCTATGGATTTTCTCTGCAGAACATTCAATCGATTGAATTCTGCTTCACCGCCGAGTTGATCCAGCACTGCATCCATCATTCCCGAAAGATCACCTGCTAACGCGAGTTCTCTTGCTCTTTGCAAATTGAGTTGTCTTCCGATCATCATCGACGCTTCCATTTCGGCTTCGATAGATGTTTGAAAATCTAATAACGACTCCGCTATCTCTGCAACATCCGCTAATGACATGCCGAGCTGCGCAGCTTTTGATGCAGCGCGAATCATATTTTCGCCAGTATCCTTTGAAAAGCCAGCGATTTCTTCAGCGGAATCTGCCATATCGGCCGTGACGATTCCTGGGGCGACTCCTGCTGCAGTTGCGATCAATTCGGCTGTTTTCATAAAATTTTGTGTTTCTTCAGCCGACATATCTGTCACAGACATCAATATTCCGACTAATTGAGCGGCATTTTCTGTAGTTAATCCAAGTGCTTTAGCGGTATCGAGCACACCTGTCGTCATACCTTTTATTTCATCTGTTGTAAACCCAAATTCACTACTCAATGTCGTGATTGTATCCGCGACATCATCAAATTCGAATCCAAGTGCTAGAGCTTCTGCTTTCGCACCAATGAGATCTCCTCTCATCTCTGTAACGCCTATAGCTCCAAACTTTTCACCAATTTCATCAGTCACTTCAGCTAAACTTGTTATTATCATTGAAGCCAAACCAATGGCTAATCCTACACCGAGCGCGGTTTTCCAATGCTTTGTCATAAATCCTGTCACTTTCGCGCCTTGGGTTTTAAATTTTGCAGAAAATGCTTTTGCCGCAGATTCCAATCCCGCGTCTATACCAAGTGCTTTAGTGAATGCATTATCTGGAATGAAGTCGAGGCCAGACGAGATACCAGACTCTATAGCAGAAGCGAACTCTTTTTCTGCTTCTTCGAGCTCTATACCCTTCGCTATGTTACCTATACCTTTTGTCATTTTCTGAAGCTTCGAAGGTGTTCCGTCCACTTCTTTATTGAACATTGATGCTAAATCTACACCGTTTGCAAATTGTCTAATGAGTATTTCTGCTTGCTGGGCAGATATACCCAATGCTTGTGAGAGATCACCGATTACGGCTTGTTGTGCCATAAGATCATCACCCGCGTCTGCAAACCGTTTCGTCCAGACATCTTCAGCTTTATCTCCTTTTTCGGGATCAAACTCCCAATCCGTAAGAAAAGGCTCTATCAATTTTTTTCTAAGGTCTTCGTGCTTCTCTTCAATATCCAAAAGATCCTTTTCAAGACTTCTCAATCCTTCTGAACCACCGACTCCAGTCAACGCTGAAGATATGGCGTTGCCAATATGTGCTCCTAAATCTTTACCTATACCTGAACCTGCTGTCTCGACAGATTTCCTTAGCATTTTTTCTAGCCCCGACGCGACACTAACCCACTGCTTTCGAAATTGACTCGCACCTGTCTTTGCAGCCTTTTTAGTCGCTTTCCCGAGTTCTTTCGTTAAATCTTTCGCAACTTCATCCCAATCTTTTTTTATATCTTCTCCAAAAGTATTAAAATCATCTTGGGCATGTGCAACCGGTCCATCGTATTGATATGAATCTTCATAAACAGTTTCATACTGCTGGGAAATTTCATTCCACTCGAGGACTACTTTATTGTATATCTTTCTTGACATCTATTTTATTCTATGGACCTTATGGTCTATCCCCATTGCTTTAAGATCATCTTCTAATTCTTGAGCATACCGATTCAATGCTTTGATATCACTTTGTATTTTAGGCTGGTCTCTAAAAGCTTTT
>Ga0209128_1003298_pt1 | contig 10008 bp, 7 predicted proteins | sample ETNvirnome_6_100_FD_184072 | JGI IMG/M metagenome (GOLD analysis project Ga0209128, IMG submission 184072) | Marine viral communities from the Pacific Ocean - ETNP_6_100 (SPAdes) (version 2) | ecosystem: Environmental > Aquatic > Marine > Oceanic | place: Pacific Ocean | collected 2013-06-19
GCGGGGCTAGGAACTAGATGGACGGTCCGACTCTTCCGAGACCGCCAGACGGGAGCTGGCCGGAGGGGACCATGGGCCCGGCGATGTTGTCGACGGCGGTTCCGCGGATGAGCGAGACTGCATCGACGTCGATCGGGACGAGCCGCTCGAACTGCACCGAGACCGACTCCTGAACCACCACACCCTGTGCGTCGGTGCCGATGTTGTGGCTCGGGATGACGCAGTGCTCGAAGTACGCCGCGGCCATGGAGGCCTCGTTGTTGTCCTTGAGGTACATCAGGAGGCCGACCGGCTGGCTGAACAAGTCCGATGCCAGGTTCATGAAGATGTTCTCGTACCCGGGAGGGATGATCACATCGTGCTTGTTGGCCACGCCCTGGAAGGCGCCACCGAAGCCTGAACCGAACACCGCCGGCACCATGGTGGCCGGGATGTTGTCCTGGTAGTAGGCGTACATCATCCGAAGCAGAGAGGGGCCGTGGTACATCAGCCTGCTGAGACTGATCTGACCCATGGTCCTGCCACTGATGAAGTAGCTGCGCTCCGACCCGAGCTCCCACAGGCGGCTGAACTGCCTGTTGTGGCTGAGGCTGACGTTCTGCACCACACCGATGGGCAGAGCGAACTCCGTCGAAGGGCTCCCGCTGAGGGGGTCAGCGGTAGGGTCGACGTTGATACCGGCGAGTCGCGGAGGGCCGGCAGCCAGGAGGGTGAAGGCCCCCGAGACGTACCGTCCGTCCGCCATCCCACCTTGGACGTAGGAGTCGTACGGGCTCCAAGAAGAGAGGGACATCGGTTACTCCTAGAAGCTGCAGGTGGACCAGTGGATGACGTCGCCGGCGACCAGGACGGAGCCGGCACCTGCGACGTCGTCGCACATCAGGACCCAGTGGTCCCCGTTTGCCTGGGCCCACGTGAACGCGACACCTGTCGGGGGGATGAGCACGCCCGCCCGGAAGAGCTGGACGGACAGCCATTCCGGCTGCTCTGCGAAGTTGGTGGCGCCGATGGGGAACCCAGCGCTGACCTCGGAGGGGCTGGTGGCTGCGGTGGCGTCGGCAGCGGTCACCAGGTAGGTGCCCTTGGCTTCCCGGTAGGCCGCCGGGGTGGCACCGTCCTGCATGTCCTGGCAGAAGCTGCCGCCGTCGGTCCAGGTGGTCGCCGAGAAGGCCAGGTTCGACTGGTCCCCACGCAGGCCACGAGAGATCACGGCGACCGCGACCTCGACACCGGTACCGACAGTCAGCTTGACCGCGTCCACTCCCGCGGCACTGGCGTTGAGGGCCGCCACGAGGTTGTCCGCAGTGGCGTCTTCGTCACCCGGCGCGATGGTGACCGACGTGGCACCCGCGACGATGGTTGCGTCGTCGTCGAACTCGAAGACGACGCCGCCGAGGGTGAAGCCGTCACCGTCCGTGGGCAGCGCCCCCAGCATGGCGTAGCCGACTCCTCGAGGAGACGCCGAGTCCAGGAGTCGCCCAGCGATACCCTTCCAGCGGGCGTCGAACTTGCGGTGCGTTCGGAGATCGCCCCAGGGCTCTGCCCCTTCGACGATCGCAGAGAAGGGGGCCTGGCCAGGCAGTCGGTCGGTCATGTCATCAGCTCCAGTTCAGTGGCGAGGAGGGCAGCTCCTCTCGGAAACTGCCTGTGCCCTGCCTCATGCAGGCCACCGTCTCGCTCACGGTCAAGTCATCGTAACCCGTCAGACCCGGATGGTCACACGGATGTAGTTGGCCGGGTAGAGAACGGTGAGCTGCACGTCCACCAGGATGGTGTCCGGCTGCGCCTCGTCCTGCACCAGGTTGTTCAGCGTTCCGTCGGCGATGACCCCGAGACCTTCGATGCCCAGGAAGGCCAGCTGGGCCTGCACGACGCTCGAGAGCGTGTCCAGGAACTGCGGGGTGATGTTGTTCCGCCCGATGAAGTTGCGGAGGATGTTCCGCAGGTACTTCGCGACGAAGTCCACCGCCTTGGTGATCGAGAGCTCGCGGCGCTCGATGGTCGAGACATCCGTGCTCAGCTGGTGACGCGAGGAGACCGGAGCCCCATCGCCCTGCTGAGTCAGGATGTACACGCCACCACCAGCGATCTGGTCGAGCAGCGAGGGCTTGAAGGTGTCCTGCGACCCCTGCACTGCCGTGAACCCCGTGATGGGCACGCGGCTGAACGGGGCGGACGGGTTCATCTGCCCGATCATCCCTGCGATGGCAGCACAGGCGTAGTAGCCGGGCACCAGCGCTGTGCCAGCCTCCAGCGTCGCCGTCAGCGAGTCCGGGAAGACGTAGAAGACACGACGGTTGGCGTAGGCGTTCGCCGCGTTGGCGATGGCGTTGGCCGTGGCCGTCAGGTCCGTGCGTGTCGAGCCCGGGATGAGCAGGGCATCGCCCCGAACCTTCAGGGCGTAGTCACCGTCGACCACCGACTCCGAGAGCGTGGAGGTCGTGTAGAAGCCGTCCGCGTTCTCCATCCCTGTGAAGGCCACCCGGAACTGCGCCAGGTTGGCGGACACCACCGAGACGCTGTACCGGCGGAACACACCGCCGATGGTGATCTCGAGGTAGACGCCGTCCGCCACCGACAGGGCCGCGGGGTTCAGGGACTCAGCCACCAAGCCTGCGCTCGGGTTCTGATCGAGGACCAGCTCGTTGTTGCTCGACGTGGAGTTCGAGTCACCAGTAGCCACCGTGGTCGGGAACGCCCGAGTAGGCGTCGGCGGGTTGATGAAGCAGACACGCTCTCCACGCTGTGCGGGAACGGACATGGCCGTGACGTGGGTGGCGAGCAGCTGGTGGACCAGCGCTTCGGCACTCAGCGGGACGATGCCGTAGACGTCCTTGGCCTCGAGCTCGTCCACCGCTCGTGCGTAGCCATCCACGGTTCCCGTGGGCAGCGCCGCACTCACCTCATCGACGCCGATGCCGTGGACCGGAGTGGTCGGCGAGTTGAGCAGCGCGAAGTACATGCCCAGACCGAGGGGGTTCTCCAAGGTCAGAGGGCTGAGCACCGCTTCGAGATCGTCCTGGTCATCGAGAGTCAGCAGCTTCTCCGCAGCCAGGCTCGACGAGCTGACGTCCAGGCGAAGGGCGTGGAAGTCGAGGTACAGGGACGCGGCGGTAGCGCCGAAGGGAACACCCGTCAGCGTACTGCGAAGGATCTGGCCGCCGATCTGCACCGCACCGGCCTGGTCGACGTAGAAGTCCGGGTTCGGACGACCGGCGCCAGCCATGCTGGGAGAGGAGAGAAGGGTGTCGTCGGTGTCGCCGTTGTTGATGCCCGCCGTCAGGAGGCCCAGGTGGTCCGCTGCGGTGTTGTAGACGCCAATCTGAGTCACCTGCACGCGGGAAGCAGCGCCCAGCAGCGGGGAGGTCAGCTGCAACTGGTCCCCTGTGTTGATGGACGCGACGATGTTGCCTCCGTGCAGGAAGTTGATGGCTTCCACCACATCCTCGAGGGAGTCGGACGGGAAGGTGACCTCGAAGGTCTGTGCCCCGCTGTCGAGCTGCCACTGGAGATGCTCGCCCGCGATGTCGCTGGTTCCCGCCACCGGGGGGTTGGTCATGTCCAACGTGCCGCCGCCGCCAGAGTCATCCGAGACGGCCACCGTGACTGCGGCCCCGCCCTCGTACGAGGTGAACACGAGTTCGCCAGAAGCAGCACTCGGTCCGGAGAAGGTGCCAATCCGGATGTTGCCGTCCCAGGCCAGCTGGTGGGCCTGGAGGTTCAGCTCCGTGGCGAGGTCATCGAGAGTGGCGTCGGCCGCCTCGTCGGCTCCCATGGTGTGGACCTTCGTGAACGAGCCGCGGCTGTCCGTGACTGCCACCGTGACGTCGGTGCCATTCAGCAGGGCGATGGGGAGAGTAATAGTGGCGCCAGTCTCTGTCGCCCGCGAGGCGAACTCGACGTCCTTTCCGGTGTGCGCGGTGTTCGCCGAGTCCGAGAAGCCGAGGGTGTCGTTGGCCGTACCTGTGGACAGCAGCGTCAGACTCTGGTCATCCCCCAGAGCCGTGGTGGCGATGTGGACATGCGAGTTGGTGCCGTCGTTGTAGACGGTCACAGCGAAGTCTGCAGACACACCAGCAGCCGTCAGCATCGCAGTGATGGCCGCGCCCAGAGCACCGATGACTGGGTCACTCGTGAACGTCAGCGTCAGCTGCGGCTGGGTCACACCATCCTTGATGTAGGTGAGGATCAGCGTGAGGTTCGTCAGTACGAGAGCCCCAGCAGGAGTAGAGATGGTTCCCTGAATCTCAGCGGACTGAGCAGGGAGACCCGCGTTCGCGCCCACGAGGACAGCTGCCACCGGAGTGGGGGTGATGACACCGAACTGCAGCCCCTGTGCCTGGAACCAGGCGTAGCGAGGAGCGAACGGGGTGCCGTGACCCATCGTGTTCACCTCGACGTCGGTGTAGACCCGGTTGGTCGCATTGCCGTCGGAGTCGAAGGTGGACAGGGCGCTGTTGAGCGTGCCCAAGCGGAACCGAGCGTTCTGGACCTCGATGATCTCTCCACTCTGAACCTGCGATCCGTCGCCGTACATCATGTCGCCCGCTCGGATGGCCGTAGCAGCCTGGAGCGGGATGTCTGCGGTTGCTCCCGTGAAGGTCACGGGAGCAACCGCAGCACCCGTGAAGGTAGAAGCAGTGTCGTCCTGCACGAGACCGGCCGGCGGGTCAACGAACAGGTCCGCCACACCGTCGAGGTAGCTCTCGCCCTCGAAGAACTCGATCCAGGGCGACTGGAGGTCTCCGTCGGCGTCGTCCTGAGCGCGGAACCCCGCACCCTCGCACCGACGCGCTTCGTCACTGCCGAACAGCGCGATCAACACGGTGTTGTCTGCACGAAGGTTCACGTTGCCCTGGGCACCCCAGGTGGGCGAGAAGATCCGAACACCGAACGGGAGCGCGGACCCCGTCAACGCTGCCACGGTGTCGCCGACAGCAGTGTTGATCGAAGACACGAGCTCAGCGGCGGTAGCCACGCCCGCTGCACCTGCGATCGTGACGGTCACGTCCTGCGAGACGTCCGCCTCGGAAGCGATGTCGAAAGCCAGCACGAAGCTGCTGCCAACGAGCACACCCGTGGTCGGGTTGGTCCAGTTGGCGTGGTTCTCGTCGATGATGCTCTCGTACGCAGCACGCCGAACCGGGTTCGTGTTGCTCAGGAAGGCAGAGCCTCGAGGAGCTCCGTCACCACGATCGAGCTGCGTGAGCAGGTTCCCGTAGTAGTACCAGGCCGAGATGGTCTCTTCCTGGATGTTGAGTTCGGCGTTGTTGCTCCGGGGATCGGGGAACGCCGACTGCAGGATGGACTGCGGGAACTGGTCGTAGATGCCCGCAAGTGCATCAGCGTTCAGGACCCCGTCGGAGTCCAGAATGTCGATGATCTCGAAGGCGGGGCCGACAATGGCTGCCGGCAGAACAGCCGAGGAAGTGGCCGGGGAAGAGGCCGTGAACTCCTGGATGACTGTGACGCCGGGCTCAGCGATCGGTGCGATGGTAGGCATCTTGTGTTCCTCACTGCGAGTCTGGTCCCGGGTTCATACCGGAGACCTGGGAGTCATTGTTGCCGGGATCGAGCTCTGCATTGATGTTTCGCAGCCTCTGCATCTCGGGCCTCTCAAAGTCTTGTGCGCGGTCCTGTTCCAGGAAGTAGTCCAGAGAGGTCCTCTCGGTGGGAGCTACGGGCTTCACGTACCAACCCCACTGCAGGTGCCAGGGAATGGACACGGTCACCATGATGGCTTCCGTCTCTGACGTGCCCTGAACAATCTGCCCTGGGCTGGTGGGGGCGGTGACCGAAAAGTTCTGTCCGATCTGGTGAAACCCTCCGACTTTCTGAAGCAGCCTTCGATGGTACCGAACGTGTCTTCCGGCCCATCCCGCGATTCTTCTGGCCTCGTCGCCTTCTCGGGAAATCACGTAGACCATCAAGTTCCCTGAGACGAGATCCATGTGCAGCCGCTCACCAGTGAGCAGGCTGCTAGCTCGATGTTGGTCTAGGGCGATGTTAGCGGGCTGGTACTGCCCTACGTCAACCGCTATTGCTGGCCGCGAGAGCACAACGCCTGCGTCAATGGGCGCTCCTCCCGCGATGAAGATCTTGCTCGACGCCGGGTCAGGCTCCCAGTGGTAGTCGCTGTCTTCAGGGAGCTTGTTGAAGAGCCCCTGGAGGAACCGCACCATCAGGTGTCTGGCCCACAGGTCGTGATCCTCGATGGTCGGAGTAGTGCTCCGACTAGTCCTGGTTGGGATTCCGCTCATGGTACCGAGCCCTGTTGTGCATGGCTCGAGTAGCCAGGTAGGTGGCGGCCAAGCCGATACCAGTCACTCCGCCAGCTGTTCGGAGGATCTTCTTCTTGGCGTCGAGAGGCAGAGCCCTCCACTTCTGTGGGAGAGAGGTGTGGTGCCGTAGCGGGTAGTCCACAGCTCCTGCCGTGAAGTAGCCTGCGGAGGCTCCGCCGGCGACAAGGGTGGCATCACGCAGCGCCTTGGCGATCAGCACAGGAGTGCTGTCGCTCTTGAGGTTCGGCATCGACCCGGGAAGCAGGACATCCGCCACGGCCTTGCGGGTCTTCTCCCTTTTCAGCTTCTTCTTGAGGTTCTTCACCGCCTGGAGCTTCGGGCCCTCGAAAGCGATGTACGGGTTGTCCTGGTCTCTGGCGTTCTGCTCGAGGTTCGCAATGACCTTGTCGATGGGAACGAACGCCGCTCCTTCGAGCTGGTCGCCCTGGCTGCCGTACAAGGACATGTCTCGCCCTGTCGCTCTCGCAGCTCGGTAGTGGAGCTTGCTGCCCTCGTAGGGGTAGCCCCCCTTCCAGGTCCGCCTCTTTTCGTTGAGCTTCTTCTGCAGACTGGGGGTGTCCCACATGATGGTCTTCGGCGATACGCCTACGCGGCGGGGCTTGCTGATGGCGTATCCGACCTCTTCGAGCACTTCCTTGCGTGCCGCATCAGCCACGGAGTCGCCATCCAGACCGCCACCAGGGAACGAGTAGCTCTTCCCCTTCTTGGCCACGAGGAGGCCGCCCTTGCCGTCGTGCACCAGTACTTCCACCTTGGGGCGAACTCGCGGCTTGTCCTTCTTTGAGAACAGACCAGCGGTCTTCGCTGTTGCCAGCTTCTCAGCCAGGTCCAGGTGCGCTCTGTGCTTCCTGCGCTTGACCCGCTTCTCAGAGCTGATGCTGGGCAACCCCAATGGGCCGCTGTTCCTCTTCATACCCCGGCGGGCCTGCGCTATGAGCGACGCCTTGTACGCCCGGGGGTTCTTCGCCTCTTCCTCCGGCCCTCGGAACCCCACACCTGCGTCGGTATCGGGCTCCATGCCCTCCATCTTCCTGTTGCTGTACGCCCGGCGGTAGACCTTCCCGTCACGGATGTGCGCCGCATCTGTCTCGAACGCAGTCTTCACTGTGTCCTCTGCATGTGCCGCTGCGACTCTCTTCCGGTACGCAGCGTTCCTCGTCCTCTTCCAGGAGCCCAGGTCCTGCTGGTAGTTCTTCTGCTTCCTCGCAGCGAAGAAGCCTCCTGGCTTCGGAGGCGTGGGCTTCTTCCACTCGGCTAGCCCTCGCTCCACACTCCTACGCGCTTCTTCAGAGTCATTTGACCAGGCAGGCAGGAAGTCGATGCCCGAGCTGTAGTCGATGTCGAAGTCCGTGAGCGCCGCAGTCTTCTCCTGCCCACGCACCTTGTTGTACAGGGCGCCGTACCCGCGGTTCCAGTCGCCCCAGTGCTTGTCCAGGTCACGCTGGTGCTTCTTCAGGAAGACCTTCTCATCGGCGCTGCCAGGAGCTGTGGCTTTCAGGCCGACGAGCAAGGGGTTGTACTTCTTCTCCTTGATCTCCCAGAGGGGACGAACGTCCTTGGCGAACTCCTGCGGCGGGACCATGAACCTGTGTGGCCTGATGCGCTTGACGTAGACATGGGCGTGGGCCTTAGGGATCTTCGCGTGTCGTGCCACGTCGCTGACGTACTTGTCTGGGGCCTCGTTGAAGAAACCGAACAGCGCGAGCTTGTCCATGCTGGGGACCAAGAGCTCTGACTGCTCCATGTAGCAACGCATGGTTTCCGGGCGCATCAGTCCACTCCGTACCGGCTGAAGATTCCTTCAAGACCGGCGCCCACAGTACCGGGCACAGTCGGGTTCTGGAACTGCCGTACTGCCGTAGGCTCTGTAGCCAGGATGTCCAGATTGAGCGGGATGGCGTACTCCATGTCGCCCTCAGGGATCCTGTGGATCTGGAGCTCTTGCTTCACCGGAGCTCTGGCTCTCTCCGTGGTCGACCGGGTGTGCACTCTCCAGCGCTTGTTCTCTGCCTCGACGATGAGGTCACGCACATCGATGGGCGGGAAGAAGATTGTCCGCGCCGTGGTGTTCTCCTGGTGGGTCTCACCGACAGGAGGAACGATCTGCGCTGCCTGCCCTGTCGGGTCGATCTGGCAGTAGAACTCGATGGGGTTGTGGTAGCCGCCCATCCAGCCAGTGCTCCAGCAGGTGCGGCAGTTCGACTTCGTCTTCCTCTGCGAGAACCTGTCCCAGCACTCGGGGCACTTGAGGCCGAACGTGCGTCGCTTGAAGAGCCAGCACTTCCTGCCGGTGAACTCTTTGAGGAGCACCAGCTCCTGGCGAGACATCTCGAGTGCGTCGAGAGGGGGCCGGGCCTGTAGGCGGACAGGGACACGGGGGAAGTACGCAGTCTCCGAAGACGCTCGGTGCACCGCCCGGAGACGGTAGAACAGCTGGTTCCATGTGTGCAGTAGACCAGGCTGCGAGTCCACGAAGATGTAGGAATCGACCAGAGGCACCGACGTCAACGTCGTCCACGCCCCACCGGGGGAGTCTGCACGCTCCACGTAGATGTCGTAGTCGAGGGGATCCTCTGTGCCGGTTGCCTCCCAGGTGAGGAACATCCTGGAGAGTTCGAGGGAGCGGCACTGAACCTCGGTGAGTTCCAGCATGGCTACATCCTCGAGAGGATCTGCGCTGCTGCCTGCTCCCCATCCAGAATGATGGACGCCCTCTTCTCGTACTCGACCACCTGAGCCACTTCCTCGAAAGCAGCTGCTGACGCGACCTTGGGAAGGAAGCTCGGCATCCAGTCGAATCCGGGCACTCTCGTCTGTGCGGCATCGACGGTCTTCCGTGTTGCTCCAGCCACACCACTCGCTGCGCTCTCTACGGCGTCCATTCCTCGGTTAAACGGAGCCACCATGGAGTCGACGATCTCATTCACAGGGCGGCCAAGAGTCGTAGACAGAGGCACCTTGTCGGCGGCCCTGCCCATGATGTCGACAACAGGGGCACCCAGGTTTCGCTGTGCAACCAGGTCGACGTTCCTGACCAGGTCGTCGGCACGACCAAACAGGTCACCTGCATGGCCTGCCAGTGCCTGACGCTCCTTGGTGACGTGGTGCAGTGCATTGCCGATGAGGTCGTCGGCCTGTCCTACGAGACCGTCAGCTCCTTGCATGAACGCCTGGCGCTCTCGCCCGACACCCTGAAGTGCTTGCTCCAGGACATCGTTCACAGACCCACCCATGTTCTGGTGGAACTGACGTCCTGTGTGATCAACGAGCCCTGCCGCTCGCTGGGCGGCGTTGTTCACAACACCGTCGATCCTGCGTCCTGTCTGGTCTACGAGGCCCTGAGCTCCGCCGAAGATTGCCTCCCGCTCTCGGCCGATTCCCGCCAGGAGATCATCTGCCCTGCCACCTGCCTGATCGACAAGTCCTCTGGCGCCCCCGAAGATCGCTTCGCGTTCCCGGCCGATACCTGTCAGGAGCCCGTCGGCTCTGCCACCCACCTGATCAACGAGACCTGCTGCCCGCTGTGACGCGTTATTCACAACAGCCTGCGCTGCGTTTTGCGCCTGTGAGATGGCCTGAGTGCGCTCTCGGCCAACGCCAGTAAGCGCGTTGTCCACAAGATTCTGAGCTCCGCCGAAGAGCGCTTCGCGCTCTCGGCCAACGCCCGTCAGGGCGTCGTCCACAAGATTCTGAGCCCCGCCGAAGA
>Ga0209128_1003301_pt1 | contig 10006 bp, 19 predicted proteins | sample ETNvirnome_6_100_FD_184072 | JGI IMG/M metagenome (GOLD analysis project Ga0209128, IMG submission 184072) | Marine viral communities from the Pacific Ocean - ETNP_6_100 (SPAdes) (version 2) | ecosystem: Environmental > Aquatic > Marine > Oceanic | place: Pacific Ocean | collected 2013-06-19
AAATCCACTGACCTTCTCTTTCTGATTCTGTGCTACGTCTCCTATGCGTAGTGCCATAGGACCAGGACAGGGAGGGTCTTCTACTGTCTCTCCACCAGTCTTAGGAGGTTCAGGAGAACCTGGTGCTTCAGGAGGTACTGGAGGGTCACCAGTATCTACACCACCATCTACTACAGGAGCATCACCATAAAAAGTTTCCCAATTTAATCGATTAGACTCATAGTTTAGTGGATAAAAACTAGGAGCACCTGAATCACATAAAACAGTATTACCTTTTGGGTCATTATCTACTAACTGCTTATTCCTATTTCTTGTTTTAACATTCTCTTTATGAACCTCTACACAACCAGCAATATTAACAATCGGTGTTCCAACCTGAAGTACCACAGGAGGTTCTAACTGAGTAGCATTAGGAGGATTAACAACCCATATACGATTATCAGCAACTCTTATTGTCGTAGGAGACCTAACATTAAGAGGAGGGATATCAACATTGGGATCAATGGTAGCATTACCAATACCTACTAGAGGTATCCCATTCACATTAACATTAATATTACCAATGTCAGGGATCATTACTTACTTTTTATTTTCTAATAAGTAAAGTATCTCACTGATTTTCATAGAAGCTACCTTAGCAGGTCTTACACAAGACTTGTTCGGTAAAATGCACAGAGGATCATCTTCTGGAGCTTTAATATACTCTACAACAAGAACCCCCCAGGCATCTTCTTTTCCCATAATGGGGCAGGCTGCGTTAGGGAACTTTCTATCTAATCTTGTACAAGAACCTAGAACAAAACTTCCTATAACTCTTTCATCACCAGGCATCCAATACCCACTTGGTAATGGGTCTCTAGCATTACGTGGTGAGTTAAAAACAGGAACTATATTTCTTGCATCTGGCCAATCATATAACCATACGGAATTAATATCTCTATTGCTTCTGGTTAAGTCATTTAATATCTCTTCTACTTGCAATTTCTTCTCTGGTATCTCCTCAAAGATAACCTCAATAGCATCATCTGGTCCTTCTTCCTCTTCTTGTGAACCAGTATAGACTTGGAATCCTGCGAATCCTATACCTGCTACTACTCCCACACCTACAATCTTCATCAAGAACTGTGACCAATTCTGTTCAGGAGAGATTATGTTTTTAACAGTGTCAACTACTGCCTTCATAATACACTATCAACTTTTCCTATTTATCTCGGTGGTGTTTGTGTACGGTAATCGCCGTTAGGGTTTGGTTTGTTTAATCCTTTTACACCACCAGTATTCTCTGGCCATGCTTCCCACATTGCCTTCTTAATTTCTTCTCTTACTACCATACGAAGCTCAGTTATCTGTGCTTCTTGTCTCTTCTCAGGTCCACCCGTTTGTTGATCTATGATGCTACCGCCACCAACAATACTACCAGTACCAACAACAGCAGCAGCAGTTCCGTAGGTAGCTATCTTTTGTATGTCCATTAGTCTTTCCAACCACCGGCTTTTAACCAGTTGTTATAGTGTGGGTTGTCCCAGTTATCACTAATCTCATAGGAAGGAATTACAACCTCTTGGATGTATCTCCTATTCTCTTCTACAAGTTTAACCTTGTGATCTATTTGAGCACCCCACCATATAGCACCACCTAATTGTACTGCTAGGAATGATACTACTGCAAATGGTATCTTATTCATATTACTTTTTCTTGGCAGTACACTTATACCACTTAGCGCAGACAGCAACAAGTACAATTACTCCCACTACAATACCAGCATTACGTACAGTATTACTCTGTGGTTCTGGTGCGGGTAGAGCAGGTGCTACTTCTACTGTTTCAGTTACTTGTGTTAAGATGCTTTCCATTTTTATGCCTCGTTTAGTGTACCATGTGATCTACGTATCTCACGGAGTGCCTCAAGGTTCATATCCTTAGTTCCTCCATCATAAGCATGAGCATATCCTTCAGTGATCATCTGCTCATTGAGAGATACCTCTTCTTCATTTATATAGCACCAACCTAGAAGACGGCCATACTTACCCTGTCCACCTACCAGTTCAGTTCTAATGGTAAGTTCATCACCATCACCGGCAATAGTATCCTCTAACTTTTTCTTAAGCCAGTTAGTAGCATCAACACCCAATGCCTTCTCTTCAAGGTTTCTGGTTCTTTTCTCTGGAGTATCGACTCCCGCAATTCTAACTCGCTCTTTTTTGTAAAGATCGAATCCGAGATCAATGGTAACATCAATCGTATCTCCATCCAATACTTTGTCGATTGTCACTACTCTGAAATTGTAGCAGCTCTTCCTGCTGGGTGGTGTCAGTCCCGCCATTATTGAAATATTCCGCAAGTGCACTATTTATATCAAATTCAGGATCCTTCATAGTTTGTTCAAATTCCCACTGCTTCATCTTATTCATCCAATTATTAACTGTCATTGAATTATCAGGCAACATTCCATCATAAGGTTGCTGACGTTCCACCTCAAATGCATCTGCTGGTGCTGCAAAATAACCTGCACCAATAAAAGCAAGTGCTATTGATCCAAGCAGACCAATAGCAGCAACTACCTTCTCATTCGCACGAACACGATGAGTAAGTTCTTTTTGTTTTTCTATAAGGGAATCTACTTTAGTATGAAGCACAGCAATGTGTGCATCAACCTTCAGATCCTCCAATGTCTTGTCGCTCATCACGCATTTCAAGATATGCTTGTCTCAGTATATAGTATACCGCATACCCTGTCCCTGTCAACCCAATAAGCATAAAGTAAATAACACTCCAGACAACTGATGGAACTTCTTCCATTAGTATGCTGTTAAAGAAAGTTGGAATAAAAATGATGTGATTGAACCCCAGACTAGGAATTTAATCAGGAATATCATCGTACAGCAGAGAATAAATTTCCTTCTGCCAAAATACAATCTATCGCATTAGGATGATCGTGTAGATATGGTACGTCGTTAACTGCTTGACTTCTTGCTTGCCAGGAATCCTCTGCATATTCGCAAATGCTCTGATGATGCCTAGATTGATCTAAATACTGAACGGTGTAATGAGACACAACTGGTAGCCGTGGGCTCGCATATGATAATAGTATTTATTTTGCTTATAGGTAATATTAACTATTATTATGTGTGTTTCAAAACTCTGTTAGAGAATCAAAGCACCAATTACAAATCCTTTAGCAAATGAAATGACAACTACTTGATAATCAGTCCATCCAAACTTATCTTGACACTTTTTAATGATTGACTTATCCCATTCAACTACTTTGTCGAATGCTCCTTTAATCTTATTCATCTTTCCAGGGTTGAGGGTCTCTTATATCTAGCCACCTTTTAATCCACTTAAAAACTTTCCTCATACATCCTCACATCCAGCAAAGTCCATTGCCATCTGACCACCTATTTCTCCTCCTTGTTCCATACCAAGCATAGTAGCAGCACCAGCGAGCACCCAACCCACATAAGGAACAGAGGCGAGACCAGTAGAAGCAACACCGGCACCGATGCTACCGCCCACAATCTTTCCCGTTGATTCTCCTCCACCTGCCGCCTTGATACACTCGACTTGGGCGGCACTGAGGTTTCCCTGCTCCCTACCCTCCAGGTGGCGAGACCCATCCATCGTGTATTGTTCTTCGTAGTAAGTTTTGGATCTACCGAACCCAAGAAACCCCGCAGGTCTTTCGACGTTCTTCCTTACCCCCATTATTAAGGGATCATTAGCACGATAGTTAATAGCATAACCATCCTTACCTGCTCTCACACTATAAGAAGTATATTCACTGACAGGAAGGTTAACTGCTGGGAATTGATTACGAGTAGCAAGCATCCCAATCATACCAATATGTGAAATTCCTACTAGAGCTCCTAAACTAATTGCAATCCACGGTTTCTTAGGTTTAGGATTCTTACCATTCATTCCTTGATATAATGGTTCATTCGTTGGTCTATTCATAACAATTATCTCGTATAGTAAATTCTATTTGTCAGGTTCACCACTCAGATTTTCTGACCCACCCATAGTAATAGTAGTACCATTCTTTGTTGCCATCCTATACATTTTCTCATGCATACTCACAACTTCTTCGGCACCTCTCTCACTATCCGGTGTTGACTTATGACGTGAAGCATAGTTATCACCGGATTTATCAGTCGCAATAGGCATCTTATCTAGGGGGTTTTCAAACCATTCATCATTAGGGATGGGCATTATCATACAGTAGGTTTAGGGGGATCGTTCTTTGGATCAATACTTCCAGGAATATCAGCAGCAATAATCTTTAATGGAAGTTGTTCAATTCTAATTGTCTGAACTGTTCCACCACCATTAGCAGCAGCCTTAGCAGCAGCATCCATCTTCATAGTACCATCACCTTTCTTAGATGCTGTCTGAATTCCGAAGCTAGCTAAAACTCCTGTAAAAACCGAAGCTATAAATGTCGGATCAATTTTCTGCTGAGGAACGCCAGGTATGGCAACGTAATTTAAAGTCAAAATTCCGCCGGACCACACAAGAACACCCATACGCACAAATGTACTAATGATTGCTGCTTGTTCTGAGGCATCAGGGAGAATATTCTCCTTTATTTTACCGAAGACACCTTTCTTCTTTTCCTCTTTCTTCTCTTCTTCCTTTACTTCATCTGGCATTAGAATAAGAACTAACTCATTCTATTTAGAAAGAACCTGATATCTCACCACCACCACCAAGTTCTACTGGGCCATTACCCAATTGAGGAGAATCCGGAGTATAAAGATCATTGGTACCAGTAGGAAGTTCAGGTGTTAAACCACCCCCAAGACCTCCAAGAGATCCAGTAACTGCTTCCATAACCTGTGATTTAACTCCATCAACGATGGCACCGCGATTGACGTATACATATAACCCACTGCCAACAACGGCAAGAGATACAACGCCAGACGCAACAGCAACGATGTTGACAATTTTCTGCATTTTATTTAAACAAGTAGTCTATTTATGGAGTATAGTATGCTTTAAAATAACTGACAAGCCCTGATGTTGTTTTATGACCCTTCTCTATCCACTCATTGGCACATTCATATATTTGTCTATTAGGATAATCTGTATAAGGACTATCATTTCCAAATTCCTTCATCAATATAATTAATGCTTCTTGCCGCAACTTCATGTGCGGTTCTGAATATCTCCACTCTGCTCCAACTTTTAATTCGCTAGCTGAATAGGTACTAGTCATTTGCTTTATTTTATATTTATTCTACAGGAGTCCCAAAGACCCTGCAGTTATCCCGATACTAACAAAAAAGCTGAATTCTAGCAAGTCTCTAGCACCAGGAGGTGTAGATATAAACACACTAGTTAAAAACGTACTAAGCGCCATTGAAGTAAAGGTAGGTAGCAATAATAGATAAGAAAGATAATTGATACATTATGCACCGGAAGGAACAGGAACAGGTTGAGGTTGCATTACCCGTATACCTTTTCCACCTTGGGAATCATCATCGTCATCATCATTAAATCCACCACCAGCAGCAAAGTAAAATCCCAATACAATAAGTACTGGAAAGAAAGGAAATAATAATGCCCAAATTAGTGAAACTGATTCTGTTGCGTAGACTAAATCGCCCATTGAAATAAGTAATCCGAATAATTATTTAGTTTTGTTAAGACTTTTATCAGAATAGGAATATATACCTATTCCCTAACAATTATCTAAATAGATTTTTGTAAAACTGTAGAGCTTGGAATCGAACCAAGAAGACCCGCCTCGCTAAAGTTGGATCAGCACAGAAACAATGTGCCGCGTTTACCTATTTCGCCACTCTACAATGATGCCCTATGAAAGAGCAGACATAATCCTTGTTATTCCTATCCCTCCTCCACTACGTGGGAAGAAATTAAAGGAGAGGAACTCATCAAGTTCTTTCTCCACTCTTTCCTTACCAAACTTATTATAAAGAAGTTGAGCATACCCACCATCAGAAATGGTATGGAAGGTATCTCTCATCTCATCTATGTTAGTACTGCGTTCAGCACTACCGATGGTTTCCATACCACCGAGTATCACATCAATCTTTCTACTAGTTCCATCACCGTTCCGTGCCATATTCCAGAAGGGTGAAGTGAACTCAGGGAAATCAGTAATCATACCATAACCAATTGCTGCTTCATGTCCGTGGTCTAATTCCCTTACCTTATACTGATCTGCCCACTTACCATAAGTTTTAATATCAAGTGAGGGTAATCCAAGGTGCTCACATAATTCTATCTCCATTACCTTTAGATCATGGACATCTCCATGCATCTCAAACTCAAACATGGGGAAGATAGTTTCGTGTCTTCCTGGTACAGGGTTTGGTTCCTGCCTATATGAAGTTGAGACACAAAAAAAACCTGACGTATCAGGTTTAGAAAGAAGTTCATATTCTAACCACATTTGACCGGTCTGTGGTAGTGGCCATACCTGACCATTGTAATTATAAGTTGCTACTGTCTCAGGATCTTCACAAGCAGCAAGGATACTCAGACGATTCTGAGTGTGAACTTCAAGGAAATTTCTAGACAAAAAAAATGACCTCAATAGGTCAACTGTCTCCGTATATTTTTTGGGGTCAATCAAAGAAGTCATTTTATTTCTTGACAAAACTATATTATTTAGACATCACCAGTCTTCATCATCATTTGTGTTCATCTCCACCCATTCAGCATTATTTCTACAGTATGCATTCGCATCTATCTGCATATGTAAATGAGCAGCCGTGTGAAGACCTTCTATAAATGCAAACATCCCTATACACATCACTGGCATTAACCAAAGAGGATGTCCTAATACTTCCGTAGTCTTTTTCATGATAGTATTTTAGCACAAAAAAAAGAGGACCGTAAAGGTCCTCTTGTAGTTATATGGTTTTACTGATCAGATCAGAAGGTGTACTTAACACCAACCTTACCACCGAAGTCGATGATGTCGTCACCAGAAGAATCTTCTCCAGTGATACCGGAGATTTCTCCGTAAACATCAGCAGACTCAGCAACAGCAACGGAAACTCCAACCTTACCTGAAATCTCAGTTACGGTGTCGTCAGTTGAGTCAGTGTGAACGAATCCAGGACCACCCTGAATGTAGTAAGCAACCTTACCATCTTCTGTTCCGCCATCGAATCCGACATGAAGGTCAGTAGTAGCGGTTGTATACTCGCCATCAGGATACGATGCATTAGCCTCTACGTTGACGTAAGGACCAGCAAAAGCAGCTGTTGACAGTAGGAATGGAGATGCAGCAAGAGCTGCGATTGTTGATTTGAAATTCATTTTTCTTAGAAGTGTCTCGCAAGCATTAAAAAAGCCCGCGGATGATAGAACCCTCGACTGGGTTCCTAACATTACGCAGGGTTACGATCTTTCGAGTCCTTTGTTATGTAAAGTTATTTATATAACTGTCACATTAGATAGTGTGACAGTTTAAGTATACTATAAGGCGGTTTCCTGGTCAAGTATTTCTACTTACGTCTTCAAATCCTAACTTTGGTCCTGCTGTTGTTGGTCTTGAGCAGCACTATTCTCAGTCACTCTTCCTAGATATGGATCAAAATTCATCTGTTCTTTAAGGTCCCATTGAGCACCAGCCTGTTGCCAATAATTAAGCAAAGCATCATGAGGTCCCTTATGAAAGACACCTATATGCTCTTGATGAATTGAAGAAGTAAAGTCCAAATTGTAAAGAAAAATAGGTATAGTATAGGTCTTACCGGTCTCCAGAATAGTATCCTCAGAGACTGCTCTTGGTTTAACTCCATTATCTAACTTCCACTTCTTACCACGCACATGATTCTTTAAAACCTTACCAGCATGATGACGAGTAATCAAATAAAATGCAGCAGAGAAATCATTAATGAACTTCAGATGTAATTTAACATGTATATCTCCGGTACTAATGACTGTCATCTGTACACAGTCCCAATCATAAGGAAGGAGTGAAAAGAATTCAGTCCATTTAAAATTCCAGTAGTGTGCTATATCAAGATTTACATCATCCTCTGCAATGATACAATACTCATCATCAGTATTCTCATAGAACTCCTTAAGAGCCTTAAGATGGGACATACAACATCCCAACTCACCTTGACTTACATTATCAGGTATCCTTCCCTTAAGATTATCTGATACATCATCTTCTCTACCATCATACCCAGATATACGAGTATGATTCTCAATCTCCCAGTACTTAAACTGGTTCTCCATATACTCCCGTCGTTCCACATCACCATCTAGATTTAACCAATAGATGTGAGGAAGTCCTTTGAGTTTAAAGGCAGCCTTATTCTTGTCCATCAGAAATCCTAATCCAATCTTCAGGAATTATATCTTTAGTATCATGGTCCTTTGTATAACCTTTAGAACCAAACCAATTAACAGGAGCAATAACTTTCTTATCCTTATTAGTAGATAACCATGCACCCCACCAAGAGTATGATGAGTTAGCAATAATGAAGTCATCACAAAGAGACATCAAACATAGGTCTACTCTATTATCATCATTCTCTGAAACAATAAACCTATCAGCAGAAAATACCTCTTGTTCTAAGCACCATTCAGGATCATCAGAAAAAACAATCACATTTCTATCATCATCAAATTGTTTTAGTGCTGCCTCATAATACTGTGCTGTAAGATTAAGATGGTTCTCACTATTAGTCACATAGTCTGTCCTACGAACATGTAAAGCAATTGGTTTCTCTACACCCTCTACCATCTCCTTACAAGGTTTCAGAATCTCATCTTTAAAAGTAAAGTCCTGACGTATCTCATCTTCAATATGCTTAAAGTATTTCTCTGTCTGAAAATATCCTTGTAGACTTACATGGTCTGGACAAAGATTAAAGAACTCCTCATCAAAATGGAAGAACCTTTCTTGAACTACAGGTGCATGTCCATTATTTAAAAGACCAACCTGGCATTCTAAATCAAATGAATCAAACAACTCAGTCCTGAGCATGTTTCCTATACCATCATCCACTGCTTGAGTGTGGTTAGGAATACAAAAATCTGTACCTATCTTCTTTGATATACCTTTAACTGCGGCATACTGGAACATCTGATTACACAAACGTCCCTGTCTTCCAAGAGCATTAAATCCTAGCATACTTCTTTTCTTCTTCTTTGTATGTAGTCCTGACTTTCATAATACTGTACTAACCTCTCCTTGTCAAATGTTTTAATAGTATTCCAAAGCTGATAGTTATCATTAAACTTGGGACTACTGAACCAAGAGTTCTGTGTCCGGGCATGCTCTAGATGATACACATAATCATGTATCCTTCCCATACGACTACCTAATGTACTCATACGGAAATAGAATTCATCATCCTCACATCCCCATGATACAAAGTTCTCATTCATCATATAGCAATCAATATAATGCTGACGATTGATAAACTGAGTCCACCCAATTGTAGAATTAGATATAGTCTTATGCTTATCTAGTACATCAGTACTTAAAGTATGAACAAACTGATTATAAATGTCCATATTATATGCTGCTTTCCACTGATAGATGCCACACCCATAAGGATATACTACATCAGCATCTCCACTCTCCAGTAACTCATATGCTTGATGGTATGAGGTTAGTGGAAGAATACAATCAGCATCATAATTAGCAACACACTTTGTGTCTGCTGCCACAATCAAATCATTTAGTACCTTACTCTTACAGAAGAGAGGTTCCTGGGATTCCTCATAGAGAGATGTAAGATTAGAAGTATCAACATACTTTTTAATCTCTGGTATTGCCCTATGCTTAAAGGTATTATGAGGAGATACTTCCTTTACTATAACCTTTGCATCAAGATGTTTAAGCAGATAAGAAACAGAAGATATAATATTCCGTAACCTATCCTCTGTCTCAATCCTAGTTGGAATAATAAAAGTTAAATCCATTATGGGTGTATTCTATCCTCAGGAATCTTCTCAACTGTCCACTCTTCAGGGATAAGGTCCTTCAAGTTATTAAAGGATAACTTCTCAC
>Ga0209128_1003302_pt1 | contig 10004 bp, 6 predicted proteins | sample ETNvirnome_6_100_FD_184072 | JGI IMG/M metagenome (GOLD analysis project Ga0209128, IMG submission 184072) | Marine viral communities from the Pacific Ocean - ETNP_6_100 (SPAdes) (version 2) | ecosystem: Environmental > Aquatic > Marine > Oceanic | place: Pacific Ocean | collected 2013-06-19
CATACTAATAATTAACTTTGTTACAAAATCTACTGGACGACCTTCAAATGCTGCGTGTGATAGAGGAAAAGTAACCTCTGTTGTCCCTGTACCGCCCGTCGCTGAACCCCAATCAAAATTTGTGACAAAATCACCAACTAAAAACCCAATACCATATACTGGGCAAAATACCCCTGCTGCTCTATCTGAAAATGATGTACCACTAATACCTAGACTGGTTGTTGGAAATGGTTCTATTGTTCTAGCTCCAGAACCAGAGCCTAAACCCATATATTTTCTACTTATGTTTTTATTAACGGGAACGCCATAATATGCTGACCAACTAGTTAATCCTGTTGTAGTCCCACTAAACTCCCATTCATCACTCATTAACGCAACTACATTAGTAACAGGATACCCCTCAACATTAACACGACTATTATTACCTTGTGATTCAGGATATCCTAAACCTTCTTTTGCAAAACCAGGCCATGGGTCGCCACTAACCCAATTATCCCCATTAATACCGCCACAACCAATATTATTAGATAGTTGATACAATTCAGGTGTACTAACATAAGAACTATATAGTGTGGTTGCTGTAGTTGTACCAGTTAAAGGGATTTTTATTCTAATATCAGTACTAGAAATTTGTGTTGGGTACGCCTCCTTAGATACTTGAAACATTATTGTTCCAGCACTTAAAAACGCTATTGGTATATCGTTAAATAATGAACCTAGTACCCCACCTTCAGTATATGGTATATTTTTATCCAGACCATCTTGTTCTATATAATAACCTAAATAACTCCATAAATTTGAGTATACATTAGAAGTGAATGATGAGTCTGTTATAGGCGGTATATAAGTAAATGTGACAGGTCCCATACTAGTTACTGGTCCTTGTTCATAACTACTACTTGCGGTTACATTATTTTTACCATCATTAAATCTATTCATTTTATATTGTTTTTATATATTGTATTAAGCTGTTATTGTTGTTATATATTGTATTAACATATTCTTCCTCTCTACTACCTTTAATGTCGACAATCCTGCGGTCGGTAATCTAAATGCTGGTATTAAAACACCACCAGATGGTTTATACATACAAATTAAATAATTTGGTGACCTAAGTATATCTAATGGATTTTTACCAGTACTACCTATATCATCAGGGAATCTGTTTAGAAATTGGTATTGCTCACCAACACCAGCAATATAGTCTACATTAGTCATTAGTTAAAATTTATTATATTTGTTATATCACTATTAGTGCTGGTTGGGTCCCATGACCATTTTATTTTTGCTTCGCCACCTATTATTTCCATTATATTATATGATGATGATGCCTTAGTGTCTATTCTAAAATTAGTGTGTATATCATAAGTACCTGTTGTTCTATTAAACACACCATTTGTCTTAAAAAATAATACTAAAGCTTGACATAATCCTAGACCTAATTGTTCGCGTTCATCACTTTCCCATGAATATAACTGGCCCCACGTTTTGTCAAAATTATTTGTTGGGTATTGTGTGGTACTTTTCATAAAATACTTTTTATTTGGCCCATCTACATATGCACCTGGTATTATAGCTTTATAAAATTCTGTACCATATTGATTTACTAAATTTTGACCTTCTTTTAAAGTTTTTGTGTCTATGATTTTATTATTTTTATCTATAAGTCGATAAAAATACCAAGAAGGACCTATTGTAAATGCTAAACCAGAACCTTGTACAACTGTCCCCCCATTTATATAATTTGTTGTTGATGGCTGTAGTGAACTCGGAAATATACCATCCCCTTGTTTCACAGACTCCAATGCTCCTGCTTTATTATAATAAAAATAATTTAATTTCTTCCAATTATTTAAATCTTCTTTAGAATCAAACTTCCACGCTATATTGAATTTTGTTAATGTCTCTTCATATACCCAAACTTTATTAACTAAATCCCGTTTTTGTATTGTTGTTGCCATATGGTTCCAAATTGGGATGTACTGTCCACGACTTGCAGAACTATATGGTGCCGCTAATAAATCAGTTATATTATTAATGTATGTACCAATATTAACTGTTACGTCTATTATATTTGTATCACCAGATAAAGTATATAACGCACCATCACAACCTTCACTAGCCATAAAACTTAAAAGACCTCTACTATTGTTAGCATCTTCCACACTAGTGGTTCTTGGTACTATAGAAATACCACTAAGGTTGCATTTTGGTAGTGAACATTTGTTATTAGTTAATATAGTTTTTGTACCAGTGGCTTCTACTGTTGGTATTGTATTGCCAGTTACACTATAAAGTTTATTATAGTCAGTTATACCATAATAACCATTAACTATGGCAGATAATAACCCTGTACTTGCCATTGCCTCTTGTGCTTTATTTGTAATATATACTTCTGTTGCCATTAATATAAATTATTATTATTTACACATTTATCATTAGTTGTATCTGTATCTCCGTTAAAATCAGCGAATTTAGTTGGTTTTTTATCTGCTCCATAAAAAACTGGTTTATCTATTAGTATAAAATAACCGTTTTTTATTTCATCAATTAAACCACCAACTACACAAGCTTTTTTACCATTATTGGTTAAAACAGCCTTTATTTTTCCATTTTTAACTTCTAATAAACCCATTATAAATCAAATGCTATTTCAATTATTATAGTAGTGGTTGATGTTTTCTCTATTGGTAAATTTAATTTACCAGTAGCGACTAACTCAGGTCCATTACTACTACCTGCAGTATACACACCAACTTCAGAAATGTGAACATTTTGTCCACTTCCATTCCATGTTGGGTTTTGTGATGTATTAAACCCTGTTGGTGGTACTGTTAATACAAATTTCGTTCTATATTTTGTTGTCATACCTTTACCCGCTATATTACCATATAAAAAGGTTTCATCACCAAATTGTAATATATTTGGTTCCAATGTTGTTGGTATGTTAATAAAATCATGTAAAACATATGTTGACCCAGCCATATAAAGTGCGTCTGTTAATGTAATTACTGTATTTTCTAAATTTATTGGATTAATTTTATCTCCAACAACATGACTATCGATTTGTGATGTGACATCTACTGTAACCCAAAGTGTTGGGTCTGGTAAACCAAAATTACCATTACTATCCATTGCAACTTTTTGTGCTAATACATATAGTGTATCCCCATAAAACCCAGTTTCACCAGTAACACTCATATATTTTAATTGGTCTGGTGGAAAATTAACTGTAACATTTTTACCCTCTGTCGGTGGACAATCACCTAAATTATTAAAGTTAGCACAAACAATATTTTGACAATGTAATCCTGTGGTATACCCCGTACTACTAGCTAATAAATAAGTTAAGTACATACTTTCTGTTTGGTCGATGAGACCAGTATCTGTGGTACTTAAAATATCCCATTCCAATGTCGGTAAAGTCCAATTCCTATTAGATTTATATGACATAGCTGAAACCAATTCTTGGTTGTCCACTGTAATCATCTGATAATCTGGGAAAACCCTACCTACTGGTGTTGTATTTCCGTCACTTAATGTGAAATATCTAACATTTTTACCACTATTAGTAGGATAAACTGTGTTACCTAATAAAGTTAAATATTGTTCACTACTATCACCCGATATAACAAATGTTTGTCCTATTGTTGTAGCCGTACCAGCATTTAAATGCCACATAAGTGTTGGCATTTTTAATGTTGGTCCATCACCATCTTCTGTATCTACATAAAATTTTGTACCTATTTTTTGTTCACTTTGGTTGTCACACGTTTGTGTATTTGTATAATGTATTAAAGCTACCCCTGATTTTTGTTTACAAACATCCGTAATTTCAGAAGTATATCCAAAATACTCTTTTGAGCCCACATAATTCTGACTAGCAAAATCCTCAAACGTTTCATAAACACCACCATCAACACCTATCATAGTTTGTGACCAAACATTAGATTCATTCCAAACTGTTCCAGCACTATATATACCACTTCTAAATTGTGTTTCACCTGATGGGAAAAATGTTGCCCAACATTCATTTGCTCCAGCATATGATGGAAAATGTGCAAAAGTTCTATCTAATTCAATTTCCAAATCGTTGGCAGCTAATGTTGTACCAGAAGTTACATCTGTTACATTATACCATAGATATGGTACTGCTAAATCCTCTTCTACAATACCCTTACTTTGAGTAGATGTCATAACCTCATTACTCATTTTAACCATAAGTAGGTCTCCAGTTTTTGGTTCATATGTGTTTGTTCCATAGGTTGGTGCCTGTCTTACTGGTACTGTTCTACTAGATGTAGTTACACCACTTAATGGTATTACTGAATCCGCTTGTAAAACATAATCTGTTGTTGTATAAGCTGTATATGTTAATGATGTTGCTGAAGTACCAGATAAATAAAATCCAAGTTCTGGCATATTAGTTATTGTTTGTAATATTACAGGTTGTATCGCATTTAAAGTATTATAAGAGCTCGTAGATGTGGGTGTACTTAATAATGGCGTTTTCATATCTGGTTGACATGCTACCGCCATTAAAACATTACTTAGTGTTATATCATAACTAATCCCTAATGTAGAATAATCTATCTCACTATCACCTAACCTATAAGAAGAAAAATCTAAATTACCTGTTGATAGTAGTTTTCTACCTACATCTGTAAGTCTTGCACTTACCACTACTGTACTATTTTTATCTATATAAGCCATTAAACTATTTCTTTATAAATATCATTATTATCTATTTTATTATTAAAGAATATCATCTATTTTGAAAAAATAAATTTCTTACTTTATTTATTGATGTTTTACCAGCAATTAAACCAAAATAAAAATATGGTATATTTTTTATAGCGTTTGGTCTGCCAATCACTTGGTAATCCTTATACCATGCGTTATCACTTGGGTTATTAGCACATTTTGTTCCAGCTGTGCCAGTCTTCATTTCACCAGTATTAACATCATTACCACATGGTGAAAATCTTCTCCCTAAACCAAGTTCAAATTGTAATCCAGAAGTAATTGGGTTACCTGTATCGGGGTCTAATTCTGGAATAGTATACCCACCAGATGGTGGACATGGGTCTTGTGGTGGATTGACACCATCGTAACAATTTGGGTCAGCGGCTTGCATGCCAGGTATAAAATAACCTTCCCCAATATTATTGGTACCACAAATATTATCACTTGATGTAAGGGTTATTTCAGTATATATTTTAGATAATTCTTTTACTAAATCATAGGGATGAATATTAGATACATTTTTATGTTCTGCTCTTAACTCTCTTTCATGACAACCAGAACTTCTCCAAAATAATTGCTTAGGGAAACATTGACACCCACCTTTTTCACCTGTTGGTGTTTTACACCTTAAAAGATAAAAAAATATTTCCACAGGACTTTGATAACTAGTTTCTTGCATTATATCCAACCATATGTTTTGGTCCCAAGATAATTCATATCCAGTACCAACACCATTATATGGGGGAGTTCCTCCAAATGGAATTGGTATTGTGTTCCCTCCACTAATCTCTGGATATAATTGTTCATATTTGTCAATATTACAACTTGGTGATGTAATACATTTTTCTATTTCAAATAAAACATCTTCACACATTTCTATTCTACCTAAATTAACAATTTTTGTACTATAATAAGCATTACAATAAACTATATCATCTAAATCTTTAGCCCCAACCGTACCGGTAATATCATTATGAAGGTGTTGATGATAGTGTCCAACGTAATTGTACTGGTGGGGTCGTGTAGCGCCAGGGCCTCTTAATAAACATCTAGGACACACCTCATGGCTATTCTCATTACTTGGGGTTGCGACGCCGCTGTTATTTAAATCGTCTTTGTATGGGCCCTTTTGGCCATTTGGACAACATTGGTTTCTTTTATAATTATCACCAGCATATGTATCTGAACCTGGGCCACAAAATTTTTCTGTTTTTACACCACTACCACTAACTTTGCCTTTATATTTAAATTGAAATAAATAAGCTGAGCCCGTTAACCATGCATCAAAAAAACATCTTCTCATGGTTTCATTTTTTTCTGCTGAATTTATTTTAACACAACATGCCCAATCTTTTATTGCCTCAAGTGCTTCACATGTTGAATCCGGGTTGGGTACGGAATAAGCACAAACACCATTCACAGTTGAAAGAAGTGGTGTTGCACACAGACAACCCTTGGGTTTACTTGCTGTACCAAATCTGATGGCGATAATGTCTGTCTGAGTTAATGGTTCACAACAAGTAGCATTAGTTAATGTACCAGTGCAGGGATTACCACACCCAGAAGGACATGGGTCTGACATATTAACACAAGCCATAAGGGTCATAGCGTCACCATCACAATCTAAAGTAAATCCTCGTCCTGGGTCACCATCAACTACACATGGAGCACAACCCACGTCACAATAACATTCAGCATCACATGCATCACAACAACCATCATCATTCTTGTCAAACCTTGGAAAAACCGCAGATAAAAAACCAAATGGTCTAATATGTACACCCAATCCAAAACAAAATCTTAGTGTAATATGACAACAACCCCCAATCCCTATACTTATATCTAATAGTTTTTTATTCATTCCAAGCTGAAACGCAAAACCAAATTGTAAAATAACTAGAAAAACAAAAAATTGTAATATAGCACTAGCTAATGTTACAAAAAACGAAAATATTCCATAAATAATGCTTCCCTTCCAAATCGCTGTTGTATATGGCATTGGATTAAAGCCCCCTGAATTATCAGTGTCAGTATTTTTTAAACCTAAAAAACTAAATTTATTAGTTCCTTTTTTATATTTTTTTATGAATTGTGATATTGTATATATTTGTTTCCATTCAAATGTTTGAAAATCTAAATGGATTGAGTCAGGAGGATAATCACTTATATTTGTTGTAAATCTTTGGTCTTCTGTGCCTCCATCAGCAGAAGGAGTAATGGGTACATTTGATGTTTTACCTCCGGTTCCTCCATGCAATGCTGATAAACTTGGAAAAATAGCGACAGCCGTTCTTCTTTTTACATTCGTTGGTGGTTCATTAAATTTCATAGCAAATCTATACATGCCCTTTGTTGCTACCCCCACATCTGGGTCACCAGACGCAACAAGTTCACCAAACTCATTTGTAATCATATGGCCAATATTATTTGGTACAGTTACAGCAAAATTACCATCATCATCTATTAAAGTTTTTGATGATGGGTCTGGATTAAATAATTTAAATTCTTCAATTGCTGTAGGATTCAAATCACCAGTATTTACCCAATCTGCATTATTTATACTTGAAACTCTAAGGGTTTTAATCTCACCGGCCGCCGTTCTTAACCTATCCAAACTACCCATTTTATTTTTTGGGTTACACCCTTTATTTAAAGACATTTTACCATCGTCAGTAAATATCGAACCGAAAAATATTGAATTCGGTGTTATATTAAAATTTGTATCAAAATCTATTCTTGTTATACCAACCTCACAAGTTCCCTCATCACCCCAAAATGGTATCACATCTGTACCTATATTACCACTTTTAATTTGTGGTAAAGTGTCCAAATTATTTGAAATTTTAAATTCTGTTGGGCTTTGAAATAGATTTTTTGGAAACCCATCTGAAATTAAATCATATGGTCTTATACTTGCAGTACCAGAATCACTTAAATCAATATCCATATGTACGACATGTGTACCAACTGGTATGCCAAATATCATATAATCACCAGCATTATTTGTTTTTGTTGTATATTTATAATATTTTTCAAAAATTTCTATTTCTATGTCATTATCTAAAATCTCATTTTTTGTGGGAAAGCTCCCTAATGCTTGATTGTTTAAACTACAAGTAGATTTACTCAATAATAAATTATATCTTTTTCCTTCACTATTTTTTGTTAAAACAGATTTATATGGGTATAATTCTTTTAAAAGAACGTTTTTTTCATCTTCACTACTTATTGGTACAAATATGGATACTTTTGCGTTTGGTAAACCAAACCCTTTATTAGCAATAACTCTACCTATAACCACACCATAACTAGCACAAAAACTTGAGTATAGTTCCTCTTGACTAATCTTCAAACTTAACACTTCAAGAAAATCAAATTCTTGGTCTATTTTTACCATTATGTTTTTTGAAGACCCTGGCGTTGTTCTTAATCTTATAGATTTATTTTCCATATTTATCGGTTTCTCGTCATAGCAAAATCATTAGATAAATCAAAAATACCATTACTACTAATACTATTTACTGTTATAACATCTCCTGTTAATGTAATATAATTAACTATAAATAAAACTCTATAAATATAATTTTTTCCTACCGCAACATCTTCAAATATTGTTGAATATCGTGATGTATAAGTATATTCTACCACATTTGTATATGATATACCAGTAAAACTAACATCCGTTTCTTCTGTTACCTGTACTATAAAATAGGCGTCCTTTACCTTACTAGGTTGTAGTAGTCCACTTACGCCCCAAGTAATAGTAACACGGTTATCCAAAAGTTTGCCTAAATCACCAGCATCTATTACTTCTATTGTTGATTTAAAATAAAGTACAGTAATTATATCATTTTCCTTTATTACTATTTGTGGAAAACAGTTAAGTTTATTTAAATCAATAGAACTTTTTGTAAAATCATATTGAGGACCTAATTGTTCACCATTTATAGATATTAAAACTGTTGATGGGGGCCAAATATCATGTTTTAAATATATCTGATAAATACCATTTGTTGTATCATGATTAACAATATTTGATGTTAGACCAGTTGTTGCACCAGTATAATCTATCGTTATTCCAGTAACAATAAAACTTTCCATTGTAAAATAACTACTTTCTTTATTTGCTGGTAAATTAAGTGGGTCACTACCTTCTATGTATGATATTATAGCTAAATCATCCACCATTAATCCCCCTGTAGGTTCTTTAAATTTTACTATAACACCACCATCTGGCGTATTACTAAAATCTAAAATATAATCACCAACACTGCCGCTAGTTAAATTATCATTATATAATGTTGCTCCATTAACAGTAACAATTGATACTTGATTTGTTGGTGTTCCTCTAATTAAAAAATCTGTTTGACCATCAAATGTTGGTATTAATGGTTCTTGTTTTAAAATTAAATCATCAATATCCGCGGGTAATGTAATAAATGTTGGTATTGGAGGGTTACTTACTGTTACAAAATAACTGTCTTCGTCATAATTAAAACTTGACGTTACTGGATAACTTAAATCCCATGTATTAATAATGGGGTCAGGCACACATTTAGATTCAAATATATTAAAACTTTTAATCATCCATTCTGTAAAATATGGTAATGTGCCAGTGTCTGTTAAACTTATATTTTTAATATAATTAATTGTTGTTGTTGTAGCTGTCATAGCACTATAATCTACACAATCAACTATTGTTGCTATATTACCAACACTCAATGGTTGTTGTAATATTTGTGTACTACCACTATTTAATGTAAATAATGGACTCTTATAATAGGTCATACAAAACTTACCAGTATATCCAGTAAAACTTGTATTTCCAGTTACCACAAACTCTAAATCAAAATCATCTATATAAGAAAAATTATAAACACTATTACATGTTGTGGCTGTAATTAAACCTGTTGATGCAGTACATCCAGAACCAAAAATATAGTCTGTTGGTTTTGTTGTACCAGATACATAATATAATGGTGCGTTAAATGGGTCTAAACAATAATTAAATTCTGATTCTTGAAAAATGGTATTACTTAACCCCATTTTTTCTTCAAAACCCCTATTTACCCTATCTGTATAGGGTACAGTAAATTTCTTGTTCTTATCGTCACAAATAAACCCCATATTAAACTATTTCAACTTCTACTATTAAAGGATTTAAATTCTTTTTGTAGTTATCCATATTTTGTTTTAATTTATTTACACCACCTAAATATAACTTTGTTGTTGTAACAGAACCTAAGTCCGGATTCAAA
>Ga0209128_1003310_pt1 | contig 9990 bp, 5 predicted proteins | sample ETNvirnome_6_100_FD_184072 | JGI IMG/M metagenome (GOLD analysis project Ga0209128, IMG submission 184072) | Marine viral communities from the Pacific Ocean - ETNP_6_100 (SPAdes) (version 2) | ecosystem: Environmental > Aquatic > Marine > Oceanic | place: Pacific Ocean | collected 2013-06-19
GGTCCTGGCGAGAAAGCACTTTGAGGAACGGCAGCGCCAGATCCTCTGCCGTTACATGCTCCAGCCCAAGACCAGCGTCGGCCTCGAACATGGATTCGTCAAGCACGGCAACGGCGGTGCCGTTGCCTTTTTTCTTCGCTGGCGTTTTTGCCATGATTAACGACTCCTCTTGATTACGGCCCGTTGGCCGACAAATGCCCCAAACAGATCCATGGGGAAAGAATCCCCACTTTCCATTCGCTCTCTTACCCAACCCTTCAACGTGCTGGGATGAACGCCCGTCTTCTGTTCCGGCAGCAGGCCGTACCCCTCCAGGATTTTCATAAAGTGGTCCGCCTTTTGATCTTCGCCGCGACCAAAAACAATGGACAGGGTGTTCTTGATGATGTCATCGAACCCGTTGTCGCGCAGCCACAAGTAGGCTGCATCGCGGTTGGCGAGAGAAATGTGCCCGCCGTAAAGGTCCTTGACCGTGACCCGTGAGCCGTCATCTAGTTCAAAGGAATTGATGCCCAGTTCGGCCATCATCGACGGTAAGTCCTCCTCGGACTGCCGCCGCAACTGCTCCTTCTTTTCTTTGAGCAGCGACTCAAGGTCATCAATCTCGGTTTCCTTGTTCCGAATGGCGCGAGCAAGCTCGGCCATACTTCTCATTTTCTGGGAGTTCTGGGGGTCTAAGTTATCCAGCTTATCGTCAGATGCTGAGTCTGTTTCCATCTCAGACAAGATATCGTCATTATCCATGTTTTCTTCTCCGTGATCCATGGTTCGTGATCCAAGGGCTTTTGGCCCTTTACAATGATGCGATATTATCGTATACGTGCATAATGTCAAGGAGAAATGTTCAATGACCTATGTTTTTAAAACAGAGCCCTATGAACACCAGCGGCTGGTCTTCAATGAGTCCTGGAGGGAGCCTTTTCACGGGTGGTTCCTGGAGATGGGAACCGGCAAGACCAAGGTCGCGTTGGATAATGCTGCGGCGCTGTTCGAAGAAGGTGAAATCGACTCGGTTCTTATTGTTGCGCCGAAGGGCGTGTACGATAACTGGGTGCAAAGAGAGATCCCGGCACATTTGCCTGATCGAATCGACACCTTGATGGTGCGGTGGCAAGCCAACATCACGAAGAAGTTTCTTGAGCAGATGACGGAACTGGTGCGGCGCACGGATTCTCGCCTTCGTGTTTTGGTTATGAACGTTGAGGCTCTTTCCACGAAGAAGGGAGCCACGGCAGCGTTCCTGTTTCTCGAAAACCATCCCGATAATCTGGTGATCGTGGACGAGAGCACGACCATCAAGAACCGCAAGGCCGCGCGGACCTCAAACATCATCAAGTGCGGGCGGCTGGCCAAGTACCGTCGCATTTTGACCGGCTCGCCCATCACGAAGTCGCCAATGGATCTGTTCAGCCAGTGCGAGTTCCTGGACCGCGAGGCGTTGGGGCACAAAAGTTACTACGGGTTCCAGGCCCGATACGCGGTAATCCAGAGGCGCACTTTAGGGCGGCATTCTTTTCAGGAGATCAAGGGCTATCGTCGTTTGGATGAACTGGGGGAGAAACTGGGCACGTTCTCGCACCGCATCCTGAAGGAGGAGTGCCTGGATCTTCCCGACAAGATCTATGTCAGACGCAACGTTCAGCTAACAGATGAGCAAAAGCGCGTCTACAAGGAGATGAAGAAGTTTGCGCTGGCGCAAATTGACGCGGGGGAACTGGCGACTACAACGTCCGTTTTGACGCAGATCATGCGACTACAACAAATTGTCTGTGGGTTTTTGCCCTCGGATGAAGGCGGGATTAAGCCCCTTCCAAGCAACCGGTTGACAGAACTTTTGGACACGGTTGAAGAAATTCAAGGCAAGGCGATAATCTGGGCGGCGTGGGTCCACAACGTCCAAGAAATCACTGATGCTTTGCGCCGCCGGTTCGGGCCCGAATCGGCGGCATCCTTTTATGGCGAGACGCCACAAGATGAGCGACAGCATACCGTCGATCTTTTCCAAGATCAAACGTCGCCGCTCCGGTTTTTCGTGGGGACGCCCAAGACGGGAGGCTACGGCCTGACCCTGACCGCCGCGAATACCGTGATATATCACGCTAATTCCTATGACCTTGAAACGCGCCTGCAATCTGAAGACAGGGCTCACCGTATCGGGCAGGAAAAATCCGTGACGTATATTGACCTAGTTGCGGAGGGTACCATCGATGAGAAAATCCTCGACGCCTTACAGGCCAAGGTTAACATTGCTAGCGACGTGCTTGGAGAAGAGACCAGGAAATGGTTCAGCTAGCCCAGCCCTTTTTGATACCCGGTATCACGATGATAGCGTAAGACTTCTTTGCGGTTGCCTTCGCTCTTTGTCGAGCAGTGGATCCAGCCGCTGTTCTTGTCGTCGTCGGTGTAGCCTTCAAGAATAAGCTGGTCAAAATCCAGGTTGTCCCTGACCCAGGACGCAACGAGGTGATTGTCTACCCCAGGCAACTCAAAATCCGCCGCCTCGCCCTTGGCGTGTTGGCTCTTTTTGCTTGAACCAATCGCCTCACACAACTGCGGGCTCCTGTATCCGGAGCTAGGCGAAAAGGCTATCCCGAAATGCGCTCGCACAGGTTCCAGAATCGTTGTGCAAAGTCGCTCCAACGCAGGAAAGTGGTGCGGCTCCGGCTCGTTGTGGATGCCCATCCGAATGGCGGTGGAGCTTTTTGTCAGTTCCGCCAGGGTGAAATGCGGCGACAGGTTGTACGTCATAGCAAAGCGATCAAGGCTACGATGCCGATAAACACGATGGGAACAAGCGTCATAATGGCGAGGTTGATTAGTATGGGTTCCATGGGGTACCTCCTTTATAGAGAGGCTAACATAGTCCCATACTTCTTGTTATGCAAGGCTCCCAATACCTTGGGTGGCGGCAAGTTGCTGACGACCTTGACGGGCTTCAAGAAGAGGCGAGATGCTGTCGCGAGGAAAAACGTCCTGATAGGCCAACCCGCCGGAGGGCCCGCCTGTTTGAATTGATGGCGCTGCCTCTGGGGGCGCTGCCACTGGGGGCGCTGCCGCCAAAATAGGGGACGCGCGCCCTGCCGTCTTTCTTGGGGGTCTGCGAGGGGGGCGGGGGGCAGGATATTCGCTTTTTATTTCCGGCCACATCAACTCTAGTTGCTGTCGTGTGGCCCCGGCTTTCTTCGCCGCTTCTATGCTTCTCCGGCGGCTGTCCGCTTCGAACTCTTCTGCGTACTCTTTCACAGCAACGGGGAATGCGGCGGAACTCCAGTACCGCGCAAAAAACTCGGAGATTTTATTCATCTGTGATGGCGGGATGCGCCCCTTTCTACGCATTGCCTGGAATAATGGGGGATCCGCCAGCATGTCCACAGCCGCTTTTCTGAGCATCATATTGGGCATTTTCGAAAACATCTTATGGGCAAACGCAGAGCTTTTTGCTTGGAAAATCAACGTGCCTCTGCCCACTCCTCTCGCAACAGAGCTTCCCAATTCAGAACCCAAAAGGCTCAAGCCCAACTCTTCCAGCGCGGACGTACCTCTCCCCACGGTCTCTTGAAGCTCGGAGGCTGTCTCGGATACTTTCTTCAGGTCCTGCCACGAGCGTATCATAGTTCTTAAACGAGCCCTGAACCCGGTATCTATAATTCCGGCACCATGCAAGATCGACATTATAGAATCGTCGCTCCCTTTTCGGAGAGGCTTATATAGCTCTTGGAACAAACGGTCTGGGTCCCCACGGGCTCCCATGCGCTCACTGGCCGCGACGATACCGGCTCTTTGCATCACGACATCCAAGACGGCGTCTCTGAAACCAAGCTTCGCTGCTTCATGGCTGGTGCCATCCAAGGTCTGTATTACGGGTGTCATGCCGGGGCCTGGGTGTATTACTATCTTGCCCTCTTTAACACTCTCCGCTAATTTAGCGAGAGATGCGGCGGGGGTTTCTGAGCTTAAAATTCCAGATATGGCCGTGCTGGGATCCTCCGGAACTACTCCAGCCAGTGCGCCCTGTTTATTCCCGGCAGTTGAGCCCCAGAACGCCGCGTACTTCGCCTGATCCTGTAAGCCTTTGTAATACGGGCCGCTCTTATTGGTGAGAGCTTTAATTTCCTGGGCGGTTATCCCCTCAAGATCTTCTCTCAAGAGGCGATTCAACTCCCCCAGTCCTGATGCGTCTATAGCTTCCCCGTACTTCTTCAGGAAGGTGCGGCGTTTTTCCGGGTCTACCGTGTATAAATAATCGCCCATCCGGTTCTTTACGTGAGCCCCGTCTGAACCTTTTATTGGAACTAAAACATCCTCGGAGTACTTTCGTAGTATGGTGTCGAAGGATCCAGCAAGGGTGCTGCCGCGTTCCAGCGCGGCTTTAGGTCCAGCGGCTCCCACAAACCTTGCTGCCTCGAATAGCTCACGAACCTTCAGTGTTGTTGGATCGGATCTCGGGCCGAATATCAATGCGGCCAAAAGCTCCGGGGCTTGTGCTTGTCCTCCTTGCCGCGTTTTTTTAAGCACCTCGGCAGAGAACATCCTGCTATAGACGTTGTTGAAATCCGCGCTGAAGTTGTATGCCTCTCGGAGAGCTTCAAGAGCCTCGTCATCCAAAGCTTCGGTGGTGTCTATCGTACCATCGTCCAGCCTGCGCCCAACGGCAAGGCCCATATCCTCAAGTGCGGCCTTCTGCAAGGCGTCGTAGTAAGCGGATTCCGTCCATTTTCCTGCGGCGTTTGATTCTCGCATCAGCGACAGCATTTCGCTGCGGAAGGATTTTAGCTCTCCCACGTTTGTGAACAGTTCCGTTATCTCCCTGGATCCAGCAGGAAGCGCGTCCCTCGCAGTAACTAGCTCGGCCCGCGCTTGTTCCAAGCGGCCCTTGCTTGAGAGTTTGTTAATTATCTGCTTCGCTAACGCGACCACCTCTTTACGGCCTCGCGAACCAAGATAGCTCCCAATTACGTATTCATCCACTGGTCCGCCATAATTACTGATCACATCTTGTAGTTTTCCAATCCAGTGGTCTCTTACCGGCAACCCCCCGGCAGTTTCCCCAATCGCGTCACTCAAGGTGCGTATTTCGCTGGCCTCTATCCCAAGCGCATCTTCTAACGCCGCAACGGCCTCCGGGGAATTATTCATGCGAGTGTCTATGGCCGCATCTGCGGTCGCAATGCCGCGATTTTCTACCTGTATTCTTCGGGCAGCATTCGCCGCAAGTTCTTCTACCGCTCCTTCCCCTTCCCCCTCTGTTTTACGCTTGATCCATTTAGCAATCGGGCTGCTCCCGGAATATCTTGCCAGGAACTCGGGAATGGTCCCTTCCCCAACCTCGCCCGGATCCCGGGTCAGTTTATTCCACATAGCAACTACGCTGTTAGCTTCGACCGGCCTTGTTAGCGCCTCTCCCGCCGCGTCATATTTTTGAGACTCCAAGGCCCTTGCGTCTCTCATGCCGGTTACGATGGTCTCGTAAATTTTCCCAGATTCGTTCATAACAGAGCTATCGCCCTCACGGGCACCCAAACGACCCGCTGCTTCTGAGGCGCGATTAATTTGTTTTTGTACAGATGTTTGGAATACGTCTTCAATAATAGCCCGCTCCAATTGCGTGGCCACTTTTAACGCTTCCGGACTTCCCATGTTCCGCATGAGTACCATGAATTCTACGATGGCATTAATTCCGGCCTCTTCTCCATCTTTTATAACCTGTCGCAAAGTGGGACCGCCCATCGCGTTTCTGACGCCAAGAGCTTCCAAACGTGCCGCCGTCGCTTCAGAAACGCGCTCTTTCCCCAGGTTTCTTTCCAGGAAATGAAAGGGAGGAAGGCCCGTTAATTGACTCATAGTTTTTGAAACCCGCGCCCCTGCCAGGGTCCGGTCGCCGGGTAGTTCTCTTAGGCCCCACGGACCTTGACGGTTCATCTCTGCATGAACCACGTCCTCGGGAAAGCCCATTTGTTCGGCATAATCCAGCAGCCAATTGTACGCCTTTTCCTGCTCTTTGGGGCCATATCCCGTCTTCATCCTTCCCACGGACCTCATCGCGCCAACGGCGGCAGGCAGCGCCGTAAAAACCAGCTTCATTCCCATGCGAAGCGGATTTACCATCGTAAGTCCAAGCTCCGCTTCGATGCGCGTCATTACATCGCCGGGATCAAGTTGTTCCGCCACTCCCGCCCCTAATGCCATGGAGCCCCCGGCAATTATGTCCGATATGTTCATGGGCACTCCGGCAGCGGTTTTCCATTTAGTAAGGGGTATTCTCCCGCGCCGTCTTGCATGTATGCCCATTTGCTCGGCAAAGTTTTGGGCCCCTCTTTTAAACCCAGGAAAGACATAACTCATTATGCGTTTAATGGCGGGCATGTTCATGCGGTCTAAATTAGTTATGACCCGCGCCGCGCCGATATTTTCAGGAATTGTGCCCAAAGTCCTTGACAGTGGCCGGGTAAAAAGGGCCATGTTTGCAAAGGTTTGGCCCGCATGGCGGGCAGGAAGAGCGCGAGGCGTGACCTCTGGTGAAGGCCCTCCAAGAAGCTCGTCTGCAATGGATTGATTCATACGCCGGGGGCGGTTCATAAAGGACCAACCAAACCATCCTCCGACTCCTCCGGCTCCTGCTGAGAGGAGGAGCGACCCTATGGTCCCCGGAAGGCCCCCGGCTCTAAGAGGTGCGGTTGCTGCAAAGGTTGCTCCTGCCGCTTCCATAGCGACCGCCGCTGCGGGGGCCCCTTCCACGAGCCTTCGGCCCGCGTCTTCCCCGGCACGTTCTAGATCATCGAATAGATCTTCGACGTCTTCGGCACCCGTGAGATTTGCAATCAAGGTGTTCGCGTTCACCCCCTGCGCCAGTTGTTCCTTCACAAAGGAAAGTGGCACACCTGCGACTTCGGCTATCTGATAAAGGGTTTCTTGCTCTGCGGATCTTCTGCGGGAAATCCCGTCAGTGCGGTATATGTTTTCCGGGGTGCTCCAGTATATAGAATGAAACAGTTCCGAAATTTTTAGACCCTTGTTGTGTTCGCGGGCGAAATCCTCAATAACAGCCTTTGGGGTCACACGTTCACCGTCAATTAGATTCTGGTAAACTCCCCATTCAACGGCTCTTGGGTTCTCTTTGCGCCACTCCGGATTGGCTATTAAGCTGCGATGCATGTCCCGGGCAATTTCAAGATGGGTCGAAGGGGCAACTTTTTGGGGGGTAGGGGCAGCTTGAGCTACGACATCGACCTCTTCGCCATCGACCTCTTCGTCATCGCCGCCAACTACAACGCCAACGCCGGGAGGAGGTTCAGGGAAAACCCGCCCTTCTCCGGGCGGAGCACCGGCAGGATCCGAGCCAACAAACAGGTCGTCATCCAAGGGCGGATCTAATTCCAGATCTCCGGTCAACGGTTCCATCAGTTCTTCCCTCCCCCCTTCTTCCCTTTAAGCTTATCAAGGGTCGCTTTTTCGGCCTCTGACGTAGGAACATTCAGGGGCTCACCCCCGCGCAAAGAGTTCTCAACATACGCCCACGAGAACAACATCTTACGAAGAGTTCTTGCGTAGTCGTAATGTTTAGCAAGACTGGTAGGATTCCCCATTTGTTGCGCTACTCCCGCCTTCCGTAGAGTGTCCTCAAGACTACTCTCCAACACCCCTCTAAATTCCCCGGCCCTTCTCAAAAGGGTTTCTTTGTTGATGAAAACGCTTTCCGGGGACGGGGACAACTCCTTGATTTCGATCAAATGCGCTCTAGTGGATTCTGAAGGGCTGACCTTATCCAGTTGGGAAACAACCCGGGTTGTTCTTTTGACCAGATCTTTCCAAGCTCCCAAGGCTCCTGATCTCTCCGGCGTGAGATCTTGTTGGAAAAAAGCGCCAATTTTACTTACCCATCCAGAGAGGGCCCCCGGAAGTCCGCCACCTATGTGCCGGAAATCGAACCCACCCTCTTTGAGGAAACGATTTACCCCTCCAGCGATTCCTTCCCCATCTCGAAGCCGTTGAAGTTCACCTTGCATTGTCTTGAGTTCACTACCCGCAAGAGAGGCGGCGTCCATCCGGGCAATGTGGGCCTTCAGCCGCGAAGAAACTGCCAGGAGCCTTTTGTTGCTCTTGTACTGGGCCTTTACTTCCTCGGTCTTTACGAGGTCTTTATCGTTGTACCACGTTTCTAACTTTTCCAATAAACTCAACCGGTCCCGGACCGCTTGTTCTCCTGCTGCGGACAGTCCTGTGGCAGGCACGGTCTTACCTAAGTCTTTATCGAAGGATGGGGAGATCTGTAGGTGTAACGCGGCTTCATACCGGCCAAGCTGATCCCTAATCGATTTCTTCCCAGCCTTTGATGCCGACTTATAGTCGGCAAGGAGGGTTTTGCCCCCGTACCGGGTTGTTAGATTCTGATCAAGGCCATACGCCGTCAAAACTGACCGGGACACTTTACCGTCGCCACTTTCAGCGGCCACCTTGTGGGTTCGCAAAGACTCCCGAACCATGTCCTCTTTGGTTAAGCCTTTTTCTTTTAAAGCGGCTTCGTGCGCCGCTTTCGCGGCTCCCGGTTCCGCCATATTGAAGGTTCCGGTCCGGAGCGGAATCGTGTCGCCGTTCCTCATCGCGTCAAATACGCTGAACCCTATTTGCGCCGCGTGGCCCGCCGTTGGTCCGGGCTCTGGCCTAGCCTTGAATATCTCCACCACAGTCTCTCCGGGATTATCTTCTACATGAGCGCCTATTACTGTCTTCCCGCCGGGATCCGTGTCTTGATTAAAGAAAAGTTTTTTTCCGCCGCTCATTAAAGCGACCATAGGCACTGCTGTTCGAGTTTTGGGAGCCCCTTTCGTTATTTCCCTACCCTGGACGTCGAATAATACTTCTCCTTCGCCCAGCTTGTACGTCTTCGTAGCGCGTTCGATGGCGGCGGCTTGTTTGGCTTGCGCGGATTGATAGGCGGCAAGCTTCAGCTTCTGCTCTTGTGCCCGTACTGCGGACATTTGCTCACCGATAGTTTTCGGAAGACCGGATGCCGCTGTAGCAAACTGAGACACAGGACTGCCCGTCATTCTTTGGCCAGTATCAGGATTAACGCCGCCAGCAAAGGCCAGACCTCTTCTGGCAATGTCAAAAAGAATTTGGGACTTGGCAAGATTGCGTTGCTCGTCAGTGTCGATGATGTCTCTCAGGGCACTAAGGTCCTGTTTGTAATAATGGGGCACACCCTGCGGATTGTACAAATTAGCGAGGGAATTTACATCTTGGCCCTTTTGGAAATTCTGAACTACCGGCGAGTTGCGAAATCGATTTACCGCACCGCCAACGGCGAACCCTTGAGGGGTTCCGTTAAGGGTTGGTCCAAGGGCCGTGGGATCTGGTCCAGGCCCCATTGGCGGTGGTCCCATAGGCGCTGCCCCCATTGGCGGTGGTCCCATAGGCGCTGCCCCCATAGGCGCTGCCCCCATAGGCGGCGCTTCTGGTTGGCCCGCCGCCATCAGAGCGCCGACGCCCTCTTCCATGCCACCTTCCATCTGGACACCGCCAGCGAGTTCCTGCATCAGGTTCCCAATGCCGCTGTCCATGGCCCCTTCTTCGGTCATCATTATGGCCGGTTGCACGAGAGCCAAAACGGATTCGGGCGTCTCGCTGGCGTCTTCCTCCCCGACTAACCCGCTAAGTTCCTTGTACCGCTCCGAGATGGGACGGTCGTCGCCCCGAATGGCGTTGATGACTTCTTCGAAATCCTGGGCGCTGTCCAGGCCCTCCATCATGTTTGTTACCATCTGCTGGCCCATTTGCTCGCCAGCGGCAGCGCCCTGCTGTTCGGCTCCGGCCAGGGCCGCTTGCAGATCCTGCGGGATGGCGGCTCCAGCGCCTCCGGCTCCTGGTGGCGGGGCCATAGGCGGGGCGGCTACTGGAGCTGCCGCCATAGGAAGAGGAGTGCCCCCGCCCTGAAGAAACATTGGTCTTTTGTATACGTTCATCAAAGCAATCCTAAAACAGGTTCAGGTTTTT
>Ga0209128_1003313_pt1 | contig 9984 bp, 15 predicted proteins | sample ETNvirnome_6_100_FD_184072 | JGI IMG/M metagenome (GOLD analysis project Ga0209128, IMG submission 184072) | Marine viral communities from the Pacific Ocean - ETNP_6_100 (SPAdes) (version 2) | ecosystem: Environmental > Aquatic > Marine > Oceanic | place: Pacific Ocean | collected 2013-06-19
AATATATTGATCTTCTGGAACAAACAGGATCAATCGATGCACAAGACGTTGCCTTCATGAGTCAGAACAAGGACCACGTTGCTTCTCTTCCGTCCTACAAATACTTCCTTTTCTATTCCATGATCTTACCGGCAGCAAAGGAAATTGAGAAAATATCTAGAAAGTTGGTTGAAAAGCAGTTGAGCACGATGGGACTTTCTCCTCAAACTCAGCACTCATTGATGAACCAGCTCATTGGCGTTGTTCCGCGGAATAACAGTATCATCATTTCTCGACTACAGGCTGATGTGAAGGCAGGAAAACTTAAGCCTGAGAGAGCTGTGGAGTTGGCTAAAGAGATCGCCAAAAAGTACACAGCTCTCCAGAGCTTGGCCCAAGGAGGAGATGATTTTGCTGAGGTTGCTTTGCAAAAATACGCCAAGCTAGGAAAGGGTAAGGCGTTGTCAATCCTCAAGAAGGCAAGTACAGACCCATATGTTGAAAAAGCATCGGACATGTAATGACAATGAGAGTTTCATCGCTAATGACTGAATACTTTAAGCCAGAAGGCAGGACTTTGCGAGAATCGCCTGGGCGAGATTTGCCAATTGAACCTACAAAGGAAACGTGGACACGCAAGGAAAACCCTGAATCGATTCGAAAGCTGTTCAAGTTTTCTTCAACAGAATCACTTATCAACTTTCTAGAGGATGTGATTCAAATGCAAGAAGAAGTAGGACATCACGGAAAACTTCTTGTGGAAAAAGGAATGGTCTTGACGCAAGTATCCACAGAGTCTTTACAGAGAATAACAGACCTGGATGTTGAATGGGCAGCCAAAGTGGATGAGATTTATGAAGACGTTACCTCCCTCGACAAATGAAACCCTGATCATGAGCACTGAGCTTGAAGACAGACTTTCGTATTTACGTGAAAAAAAAGAGAATGATATTCCAAAACTTTGCTTCGTTAAGATTCCAGGAATTGAAATTTCTTTCAAGATGATTGGGTGGGGCATGTTTCCAGATTGTGTCATGATTGAATCGCCAGAACACTGCTTGCATCATTTTTTCAATATCACAGAAGATTTCGATGCCATCATCTTTGATAAAACGTGCTCCATCAACGGCTCATCAGCTGTTTTCGAAAGTGGAATTTGGAAAGTAAACCTCTTCATAAATCATACTTAGGGACTGGAGGATATTTAGCGCTATGCAAGAATTCAATTTTGACAAATTTATGGACGACATGGAAAAGCGGCAAAAGCAAACCAGCCAGCAGAAGGAAAACCTGAAGCGTGATGAAGAGGCAAATCAAGGACGAGAGTTCCAGCGTCGTTATCAAGAGACACCAGCTAACAGAATTCGGTACAACAATGAACTTCCTCGATGATTTAGATGCTCTACTTGAGCAGGCCGTAAATGATACGTTCGGACGCCAGGAAAAAATCCGGCAAGTGTATCAATCAAAAAAGATTGACAAGGATCATCTGCGTGCGCCCACCGGAAAGAAAGATGAAGACGTCGATGAAGCCGAAGACGAAGAAGGTGAAGACAAGAAAGACAAAAAGTCAAGAAGCGAAAAACAAGAAAAGCTGACAGGTGATCCTGAGAAGGTGTCAAAGCAGCAGTCTCAACGGGCAGCAGAAAAAGAAAGAGAGGAGTCAGTTCCGGGAACGTCTACTTCAAAACACTTGCGTGATCCGTCAGCCGAGGAGCTCAAGAAGCCAGACTTTCAATCCATTGCCAAAAATATCAATCTTCTTCGTGGCGGAAAGTCAATCAAGAACAAATCAGTTCGAAAAAACCTGAAGGCCTACATTGATAAGCTATCATCGATTGAGAAGAAAGAGGTTTTGATCTACCTCAACAGTTTGGCCCAAGTGATGGCCGGGGTCAAGCCTGGTGCAGAAGCAAAAGATCCGGGACACGGAGAAACAACGCAGGCTAGCGAAAAGCCTCAAAAGAAAGATAAGTTGAAAACTCCCAAGCAACCCACGGAACCTGATGCACCCGGAGTTATTGTCGTCGGAGCATCCTGATGCTTGTCATTGATCGAGATGCCGATATCTCCTTACTGGTCGAACAAAAAAAGTCCGGGAAGCATAAGTGTCTAACCGGCCGTGTGGTTGACTTCTACAGCGAACGAGCAAAATCTGATCTGGAAAAACGAATCAACGATATGGTTCATTCACGAGATGATGAAAGCCACAGAAGTGATGCACGAAGCTATTACAATGGTGTTCTAAGAGTCCTACGTAGAAAATTGAGGGATGTCAATCGTGAGTTGGCGAAAAGAGACCTGACAGAGTCACCCAGTGTTGGTCTGATGGCTTCTAGGCCTGCACGTAGGGGATCCAATGGTCAACGAATTCTAAAGCTATCAGGCCTTCTCTAGCGGCTAGTTTTTCTTTACTCTAACACCTGTCTTTGTTGGGATCACTTGATATGCAAAAAACATCTTGCCTAAGATGGGCTGGATTCTTTTTCTGATGGCTGTGATATTTGGAATGCTGTCTTCGTAAAGAACCAGTCGATTGTATCCCTTTTCACTAATGAGCTCATTCAGAACTTGCGCTTTATCATCTGGGTATGATGAAGAAATGGCAATTACTTCAACTGGAGGCATTTGAAAGTTTTTCAATACTTCTTCCACGGGATCTGGGTTTCCTCGGGCAGTAAGAATAATGACGTTATCCAGACCGTGTCGAAGGACTGCACTTTGTAGTGCACGTGTGGTTTGAATAATGGGTTTTGGACGTGGAGGATAGGATGAGAACTCTGAATAATCAAACTCATCATCTTCTTCCGGGACATAAACGGCATATTCGTGTGTGGAAAGATATGTTGGATCTTGATTGGGCTTTTGAACGATGACGCGAGAGCCACTATTGAACAAAGTGTCATCAAAATCGAATACAACTAGCGTTTTCATTTTCTTCACCACTCTATATACTTATCTTATAACGACAGGAAGAAAACAATGCCTACAAAACTTGAGACAAAAATCAATTACCTGACTGCGAAGAGGAAGTATGAAAATCTCCTTCGTAAAAATCGAATTCTTGCTGAGCAGCGTTGGGAACCCGGATCAGGTCCAGCTGCCGAAATATTTGTCAACCCGTTCAAAGATGTTTTCAAAGCTCTCAAACTAACAGCTATGGATATCGGAAACTCGGCACGACTTTTGTTGGGAACATTGCTAACGTTTGACTCCAAAAAACTTAGAAAGAAAAGAGAGAAATTTGTTGAGCGACGTGGACTTCTTCGAACAGAATGGCTCCCAATCATGGAGGGATCACTAAAAGCAATCAGGACTGCGGATCCTCTTTTAACATTTTCAATGATGCCGGCAACATATCTGGCAGGTCAAGGGTTGGCGGCTGGAATCGTAGCTGGAGCAAACATTGCTGAAGTTATGGGAGGTGCTCGGTGGAAGTATCTTTTAGAAAAGCTGTGGAGAATGCCAGACAACAAAACAGCCTTGAATGCAATCCTGGACAAACTTGACAATGCTGGACAAGGATCAGGAGACAAGTCTCTTTCTGATAAGCTGGCAGATCTGTTTTTTGAGGGAGCCTCGACAGACGGGTCAATCTTGAAAGAGCAGAAAGAAGGCGGGCCAGAATATGATACCAGTAGCGATGAGGCATGGCTTCGTGATTTCATGAAGGATACAGAGCTGGACAAAGCATTTGATGACTTGGCATCCGAGGAAGCAAAAAATCACTTGATGGTGCTAGAAGAGATTGCGTCAACAGTCAAAAAAGCAGAAGTAGCAGCTTTGTTGATTGTCGCCGACACACCAGCCAGATTCGAGTCAACACTCAGCCAGGCAATATCGAGTGGGCTTTTAGAAGACAAGGACGTTGTTGATCTCAGAAGTGTTATGCCTCAAATCCAAGAGCAGGCTAAAAAGCTGGCAGCATCAGATGAGTTTCGACAAAAACTAGCTGATACAAAAGAAGTTGAGGTTGAAAAACTAGAAGACAAGGTTGTTGCTGATGAAGCATATTCATCAGCCTTCAATACAGGAAAAATAAGCTTCAATCAAAAAGCAGTAAACGGCGGCGATGGAAGCCCGGGTCTTCAACAGTTTTTAGACGAAATCGAAAAAATGCTAGAAGAACAAAAACTAGACAACAAACTGATTTCACAGATGAAAAAAAGAACAGACATACAGGCTGTGAAGGAACTTCTTGAAGTTTACGAAGAAACTCTCCAAAGCTACGATAAGGCACAACAGGCTATTGCAGCTGCAAAAGGTGCAAAAACCAAGTAAGGAGAAGGTTCAATGACAGAAAAGCAGTGGGTACCGGAAATCTTTTATGAAGAAGAAGATGAAGCAGGACTAACCAGTCACATACCGTTTATCGCAGTTCCAGAAGGTGAAGAGATGCCAAGGATTCTCTTCATTTTTGAGTCCAGAGAGACAGGTGAATTTGAACCAGGACCGGACGGAGAGGAGTTGCCAGTAACAGAACTCACCTTGGCACAATATGCCAACACAGAGACTCTGAAAAATAAGCTGGATCCAAAAGCATACGATGATGTCCGATTAGCTTTGGGCTTGCAGCCTCTCCAGCAAGCGACAGAGGCTGGAAAGAAAATCACAGAAAATATTCGAGCAGCTGTAACTGGCGTGTAAAGTATTCCCAAAGGTGTTATAATGATATCAGGATCACTTAGCGATCTGAGGTATCAATATGTCGTATATCGATCGAGAGCATGTTTCGAAAGCCCTGTCTTTTATGAAGGCCTTTCATGACGAAATACAAGCACTTCACCGGAAACACGGGCTTCCGATGCTGGACAACACTGGCCGACGAAATGTTCTAATGTCGGCAGCTCAAGAGGGGTTCTTCGCAAAAGCCCTGTCTGAATCATATACCGATGTGGTCTGCAATGGAAAGACAGGGGAGCCTGATATTGTTGTTGGCGAGCTAGGAAAAGAGCTTGAGTGCAAGATCACGACCCCGTCATCTGTGGGTGGCGGAGTAAGCCTTCAAACAGACTATGCAACACTGAAGAGAAAAGGGCCTCTTGACTATCTTTATGTCATTGCTGACAAAAGATTTGAAAAATTCGTCGTCCTTCACTATATTGGTCTTACAACAGACGATTTCTCAGTTCCGTGCTCCTCATCCAGGGGAAAATCGAGCATGATGAAACATGTGGCAGATCCGAAGTGCAACATTCTATGGGGCGCAGTGAGAAGCAAGAATGATGATCAGCTCGGAAAGCTGCAGGTGAAACTTGCAAACTGCTCAGATCACGCTGTCAAGAGGCGCGAAAGGCTTTTGGCATCAATCAAATACTGGACTGAGATACCCACCCGCTTTACTTACAGGTTCGAGGGAGTATAAATGCAATACAAAATTGGGCAAGTCCTGTGGCTGGTCATGAGTTCGACGAAGTCTGTGATGCCCGTCCAGGTCGTATCAAAGTTGACACAAGAGAATCTGGAAGGCGTCTCAATTCAGCACGTTGCTCATGACGCCGATGGTATTAAGCATTGCATTGAGAAAGTCAAGGGTCATGTATTTCAGTCATCAGATAACGCCAAAGAACACTTGCTGGAAACGGCAGGCGCCCTAATCACAAAATTGATTGAGGATGCAAAGGAAGTTGCAACGGCGTTTAATTCAGAAGTGTCGATTCCTTTGCCTCAAAATTCTTTAACTCAATCCGTTGATGATCGTCCACTTGTTGAATTGCCAGACGGAACCATGGCACGAGTCACAATACCAGAGGCTCTTAAATGAAAGTGCTAGTAATTGATTCACATAACATGCTCCATCGCGCGAGGTTTGGATTTGGCGACGATGAACACAAAATCTATTACATGTTCTTCAGAATGTTGATGGGTGAAATCAAGCGACATAATCCCGACTGCGTTTATATTGTAGATGAAGGAAGTCCAACCCAATCACTCAGTTTGCTACCCAGCTACAAGGCCGACAGGGTTCGACTAAAAGATCCAGGCTTCCATCGTGAAAAGGCGGAAGTCTTTGAGGCAATCAAGAACCTGTCCGGTCTAATTTATATGCAGCATGATGATTTTGAGTGTGATGACGTAATTGGTCATATTGCTACAGATTTGCACCCGAGTGATGATGTGGTTATTGTTTCGACCGATAGTGATTTCATCCAGCTCATCACAGACAATGTCCAGCTTTGGCATCCCAAGGACAAGAAATTCCTGGACCCGTGGACACATGTGAATTATGTGACATGGAAAGCCTTGCGAGGAGATTCAACCGATAATGTTCCGGGTGTTCGTGGGGTTGGACCCAAGACCGCTGATTCTCTTTGTAAAGACTTGAGCAAGCTTGATGAGTTTCTAGATGCCAAACAGGACCGTCGGGAAGCATTTGACACGTCATATGCTGTTATCAAGTTAAAAAAAGTTACATCAAAGGGTTTACGCGTTCTACAATCGGATTTCCTTGTAGATGAACTGTTTGAAGAGTTTTCTCAAAGAGGGTTCAAATCGATTGTTGGAAAGGCCTGGGCCGGATGGGTACAAAGGATGACTGACGCAGGAGGAAAATATGGACAAACAAATACTACAGACTAATCAAATCGCTAATTTACGAGAGACGGGAATTCTCAAAGAGAACGAGTATGCATTTTTGGCTGGAGATCTTGTCATTGCTGAAAACGTCGAAACTTCTAGCAAGCGAGTTCTCGGGAAGGCATCAGAACTACTTCATGAAGGGAAGAAGCGGGTACTCCTCGGATGAAAACAGATATGATCTTTGATCAAGAAGCTCGCGAGAAGCTAATTCTTGGAGTTGAAAAACTGACTGATGCAGTTAGGATTACTTTGGGACCCATGGGCAAGACGGTTGCGATTTGCCTAGACGGTCAAACGCCCCATCTTACTAAGGATGGAGTCACAGTAGCCAACGCGGTTTCCCTTCCTGATATCTATGAGAATATTGGCGCAGCTCTGGTAAGAGAAGCCGCTCAAAGATCAGCTGCTGTGGCCGGTGATGGAACCACGACAGCTACAATTCTTGCACATGAAATAATCAAGCAAGGTGACAAGATTATTGCCGCCGGACACTCTACTGTTGAAGTACTGGAAGGAATGAGATCTGCAGCCGAAATGATCGTCTCAGAACTGGAAAAAACAAGGGTCCGAATCACCAGTGACCGTCTAATCGATGTGGCAACAATATCTGCTAATGGCGATGCACTGTTGGGTGAACTGATTAGTAATGCAATCACACGTGTTGGAAGTGATGGTGCTGTTTCTGTTCAGGAAGCAAAAGGGTATGATACGACACTAACTGTTGTTGATGGAACATTTATTGATCGTGGATATGAAAGTCCATATTTTTCCACCGATCCGGTTCGACAAGTTGCTGAGCTTGATTCCCCTGACATTCTTATCGTCAATGACGAGGTCGCCTCTTTGGCACCTATCGTACCGGTACTTGAGAGGATTGCGGCCACCGGTGGATCCCTACTGATTGTTTGTAATGCAGTTGGTGGAGAAGCACTCCAGGCCTTGGTTCTTAATCGGATTAAAGCCAATCTCAAAGTTTGTGTTATCAAATCCCCGGAGTTCGGCGCAGCACGTGTTGTGGCACTTCAGGATCTGGCATCCCTTGTTGGGGCACGGGTCATAGCAGATGGCAAGCGACTCTTGACAGCTTCTGACCTAGATGAAGTTTTGGGATCTATCAAAAAAGCGACCATCACTAATCGAACCTCATTGCTATTTGGAACCCACCAATCTGATGATGTCAAAGAAAAGCAGGAACATGCTCGGTCAATACTTGATGATCCGGCTGCAACCCAGGATGACAAAAAAATAGCTGAGCGCCGAATGCGAAGATTGAGCGACGGAATCGCTGTCTTGCAGGTCGGCGGAGCAACAGAGTCTGAAATGAAGGAGAGGAGAGATCGAGTTGATGATGCTCTCCACGCAGCCAGGGTTGCTTTGAAAGAGGGTGTTCAGTCAGGCGGCGGAGTTGCTTTGACTCGTGCAAAAAAGATTGTGGACCGGCGCTATCGAGCAAACGACGATTTCTCAGTCGGCGCTAGGGCATTTCTTCAATCTCTGGAGTCACCTCTTCGACAGATCGCAGAAAATTGTGGTGTGTCTGCTGATCTGGTTGTCCAGAAAGTGAAAAGAATTTCTGACTCACACGGATACGACGGCAAGAATGACAAGTATGGCGACATGTTTGAGCTAGGGATTTTGGATCCGCACGCCGTTATTGTGTCAGCAGTTGAACATTCTTTGTCGGTTGCGTGTAATTTGCTATCAATTGGGTGTATAATAGCTATGGATGATAATGAATCATCTGCAGCTTCTTTTTTCGATAACGTGTAGTTATTGAGCTGGGGGAAGAAAAAGGAATGAAGTATCAGATTCCGCTATTTGAAAACAAAGAAATCAAGGAAATGGACGACAATCGTCTGTACCAAGAAATCAAAAGTTTCAAGCGTCTTATTTATAAGATCAGGAAGAACGGTCACAACTCTAAGGAAGCTGAAGAGGAAGTGTCGTACTTACAAGCTGAGGCACAGAACCGCGGATTCAACGCATAAGGGGAAACCATGAAAAACACATCGTTTAGCATTTATAATCATGTTGCAACTGAGCCACTTCTGTCTCGTGAAGAGGAGGTCATGCTTTCCAAAAGGATTGAAAAAGGAGACTCAGCTGCCCGAGACAGAATGATCAAGGCAAACATGCGCCTGGCTCTGAGCGTGGTTAAGAAGTACACTAACAGAGGCGTTGATACTGATGACTTGGTTCAGGAGTCAATTATCGGTTTGACCCGGGCAGTTGATCAGTTCGACTGGAAGAAGGGATTTAAGTTTTCAACGTATGCATACTGGTGGATCCAGCAGGCAGTTCGCCAGTGTATTGCTTCTAACACCGGCCCTATCGCATTACCGGCCAACACTTTCTCCAAGTTGTACAAGATCTCAAGATTTGAGAAGGACTATAACCAAGAGTTTGGACGCCCGCCAACTGATGAGGAAACGGCACAAAAGTTTGGAACCACTACTGACACTCTTCGGTCTTTGCGTCAGTCAGCAGCTCGACCGCGGTCGTTTGATACGCCGATGTATTCAGATGATTCGGGTAGTAGGACGCTCAAGGACGTGTTGCCCAGTCAGGCACCTGGCCCGGAAGAGATGATCGACAACATGAGGATGTCAAAAACAATCCGAGATACTTTGGCCACGCTGACAGATCGTGAGCGAACCATTATCGAAATGCGCTTTGGCCTCGACAACCTGGAGAAAACTGATGACAATGCCTAAAGGAAAGAAGTTCGATAATGGGTACTGTTCCATTACCTCGATTCCATCAGCCAAGAACTACAGGCAGATCTCCGCGATATGTACTAATAACGGATTGAAAATTGGGCCATCCAATGTTCGAAACGTGCTATTGTCGGCAATGAAAAAGATTGCCAAGCCCCTTTGTGAGGCAAACGCAGTGAGCTTGAATGACGAGCAGCTGATGGAAATAGCAAAGAACCCACACTTTCAATTGAGTGTGGCATCGCTTATCGATGAGGAGAAGGGTTAATGAATTGGAAGTTTTTCTCAAAACGCCGAAAGATTTCTCTAGAGGCATTCTTGGCAGGAGTAGTATCATACGAAGATGCGGTAGCTCATTTTTCGAAGCAGGGTGTTTCACTCCCTGAAAACGATCTGCTCAAGAAATTCTGGGCTGCCAAGAAAAAGGTTGTGAAGACAGCAAAGCCGCCGGCGCCCACGCCAGTACCGGTTAAGCCAGTTTCAGAACCGATTGTGGATGTAAATCCCAGTGCAAAGGACGAGGACACGAAGAAAAAAAATGTGAAGAGTTCACGAAAGAGAGCTTCGTCTCGTGCAAAAAAACATGGCCACGACAAAAAGTAATGATCAGATCTGCGTGCTTTCGCCGGGTGTCTATCTCGACGTTAACACAATCAGCCCACAACGAGTGGTCATTAAAGAAAAAGAGCTTGTAACGATTGTTGAAAAT
>Ga0209128_1003315_pt1 | contig 9979 bp, 15 predicted proteins | sample ETNvirnome_6_100_FD_184072 | JGI IMG/M metagenome (GOLD analysis project Ga0209128, IMG submission 184072) | Marine viral communities from the Pacific Ocean - ETNP_6_100 (SPAdes) (version 2) | ecosystem: Environmental > Aquatic > Marine > Oceanic | place: Pacific Ocean | collected 2013-06-19
CACACAAAAAGTTAAAATCATTCTTTAAATCAATATCCAAATCAGGCAGCGCATCATATGTCTTAACTGGATAGTTAACTACATCTATCGGAGTAGTAAGCCTGATTTCAGCTTGCTCATTTGTTTCTTTGTGCGTCGCGACATATACAGTATTTTCATACACCTTCTTTGAATGTTCAGAAACGACAATAATCTTATCCATCTCATTTCCCTTCTGAATCCAAGGCGCAGCGACTTTAGTTGTCTCGATGCCGGCTGTAATTCCTATGTTTATTGGGGCTATTTGTTCCCATTCATTTGGTATCGTTACTTGCGCCGACATGTCAAAAACACCGCCTTGCTGAAGGTGGGCAATTGTTTTTTCAATTGTATAATCGATCCATTGTCTTTCTTCACTAGATTCATTAAGCCACGAAGTCTGGCCCCATTGTAGTGGTTGAATAAAAATATCAAATATATTTTCTTGAGAACGCAGTGCGCGCAAAACAAAACGAGCATGTTCTCCATATCCAGAGCGTGTAAGCAATGGGCCTTTTAATAAAACTTTTTTCTTCACGCTACCTCCAGCAAATGCCAACGTTTATATCCTTTTCTTGTATCCCAAGATCCGTGTTTTTCAACAACAGAATCCATAAGATTAACCCATTCTTCTTGATAATTCTTAAAATTATAATTATTTTTTACATGTTCAATGCCGCCAACAGACATTTTATTGTAAGCTTTTTTACTTACATTTAATGCCTTCTTTAGTGTTTCAGTGAAGTCTTTCTGTGAAAGTCTATCTTCATATATGTAGGGTACCTGTAAAGAGCCAATTACGGCTCTAGAACTTGGCTGAATACCCCAGCCAAACCAGTTTTTACCATCCGTAACCTGCTCTTGTAATCCCCCCGTCATATTAACGATAACTGGGGTACCACAAGCTAACGATTCTAAAGTCGATAAGCCGAAACCTTCTGCATCGCTGATATTAATCGTAAAATCAGCAGCATTATACATATTAGCCAAGTGTTCTGGCTCTACTTTACTGGTAGAAATCAACACCTGACCATCATTTACTCCTAAATGATTAATAATATGAGGCAAATCTTGGCCGTGAGGATCACGCGCATCAGTATGCATAAGCAATGTTGCCTTATCATTACCTACTTCATCTAAAAATTCTTTAAACCACCAAATTAGGGTTCCACTTTGCTTACGACGAGCATTTCGATTATTCCAAAAAAAGATCTTTTTATTTGGATTCTTAAGATTAATTGTACTGTTTAAAATTCTAGTTCGAACTTCATTTGCTCGGACTTTGTCTTTGCTTGTCTTATATGGATAAAAACACTCATCTGCAACGGCATGAGGAAGATAATAAGAAGGAATTTCTGGAGAAACATCTTGGAGAATTTTATGTGTCACCTTAGAGATACAAACAACTTCATCCGTTGAACGATAAAATTGCCCATTAAAAGAAGGCGAAGGAAAATTATCCCAAACATGATAATAGACCATCGGTATATTGGCTCGAATTTCATTCTCTATTTCCCATAACCAACCAAAAAAACGGGGATCTGTCATAAACCAAAGTACATCTGGTTTTTCCTTCTGCAGAATTGAACGGATTACTTCAGGATTTCCGTAACCATCAATAGGAAAAATGCGCCATGCTTCTCCATACGGTTCAATTTTTTGTGGAGTATAGTCATTGTGTTTTACCGCCCCCCCTAAGCACACAAATTCATAGCGGCCGGTCTTCAAAAGCGCTTCAATCATATATTTTGTCTGGGTACCCACTCCAGACGGTGATAAAGGGTGATCACTAATAGTTAATATTTTTATTTTTTTCATTAATATACCTCATGGACAATGTTTAGTGTGTCTAAAATTACAGTTTCGACAAGAAAGCCTGTTCTTGATGTGCCTCTTGTTTTTAATATTGTACAATGCTTTGTTCAAAACTTTAAGGGCATTTTGCGTTTTTTTTGGACCGCTTGTTACTCTAAAGAATTCTACCCTATTATATTTGGCTGTTCTTTTCAATAAAGCAAAATGTGTTTCAATTTCATTTGGATCAATATCTAGTTTCTGAGCAAAAAAATGTTTGTATAGGGTCAACTGATAAGTTACCATTTTGTCATTCTTTTTGCGTGCGTCCCAGCCCCAGGAACAAGTCTTCCAATCAAAGATATGAATTTTCTTATCGTGAGGTGTTAAGACCACAGCATCGATATATCCCTTAAAATTATAGTCTTCCTCTCCTTCAATTGGCTCCATTAATGGCATTTCAACAAAGAGAACTTCATAATCTTTTTCAAAATAGTTATCGAGGGCGTCTTTGATTTCAGGGATAATATTCTTTCCTTGTCCCATCATATCATAGATGAGTTTTTGATTGATATCTATATCATCATCAAGGGATGCTAGATTCTTTTCGAACTCATGGACAAAAAAGTCATCAGCTACGTCTTCCTGTAGTAACTTTTTCTCGCATATCGAGTGCATAGCACTACCAAAGGCTGTATATTCATTTCCTTTAAAGCCTGATAACTTATCTACGCGCGTAAGTTTATGATAAAAAGCACAAAAGACCCAATCTTTTAGCTCTGAATATGAGATGTGTGACAAATTAACTCCAAGTATAGTCTATATTATAACCACATTAATCAGCGTTGTCAAGTTTTTTTCTTGATTTTGTAAAACAATCAATCTTGATTTTGTAAAACAATCAATTTCTTATATAGTTGCGGGGAAGTTTTTTTCAAAAAATTATGGTTCGGTTCTAGATAAAATTCTAAAAATCCTGTTGCAAAATATTCTCTTAAAGAGGTGGGGGCATATGCTGTGATAAACAAGCCTTGACACATTGAGGACAATTTATCATATCCGACAGTCTTATAAAGAAACATATCAAAGTCTTCATCATATTCTGAATCCATAAATAAACTTAAGGGGGCTTTGAACCCCTTTTCCCAAAGCATATCATGCAAATATTTTCGTTTTCTCAAAAATTCCTTTTTAAGCTTTTGATCGCTGTATATCTCATAGCTATACATTTCCTCAACAGAATGTGCTATTTCATGTACAGCATCGTCAAACAAGCTTTCATCATCAACAGTCGCGGGGGACAAATGTAAGGCGCCATCTTTGTAAAATGCACTTATCTTTTGTTCCTCAAATTCATCAAACCACCCAATAATCACCATTTCCATTTCGGATCGAAGATGTGAGGGTATAACATCCTCAACTCTTCCTAAAACATTCTCTAAATCAATTTCTTGATTAATGAGTTTGTCCTTAACATATACATGAATACCAGCTGGTGTGTAAAAATTACTTAGTTTTTCCACTAAGTTTTTCTGAGTATTCATTAAATAATCTATCAGCATCGTCTAATCCTACTTGATAACCACGAAGGTAATTTTCCTCCGCGATGGCATATACAAATTCCGGAAATTCAACTGCTAAAATTTCTGCAATCATATTAACAGTTACTTCTTCTTGTTCCATCTTTGTTCCCACATATTCAACCAAATAATCTTTGAGTTCTGAATCTGGAATTACTGGCATCGCCAGCAATGGGTTTTGGTGAGCTTCTTCTTCTGTTTTTATTGTTTCTTTTTCCATTATTTTCCTTATAAAGCTTTTGACGCCAATGTTGCCAATTCGCTTCGTTCTCCTTTTTTAAAAGTTACATGGCCGGCAATGGGAAATTCTTTAAATTTCTCTATTGCGTGAACCAAACCATTAGATGTCTCGTTAACATAAATATTATCAATTTGTTCAATATCACCTGTCAATACAATTTTTGTTCCTTCGCCAATTCTTGTAATAATGGTTTTAACCTCATGCATTGTTAAATTTTGAGCTTCGTCAATAATAATATATGCATTAGATATTGATCGTCCACGAATATATGTCAAAGCTTCAATCTCTATCTTACCCTTTTCCATATACATTTGTAAAGCGCTTTTCTCGTTTCCTAACAAAAACTGCAAATTATCCTGTATTGGCATCAACCATGGTAACATCTTTTCTTCCATTGTGCCGGGCAAAAAGCCAATATCTTTTCCGAGCGGTTGAACTGGGCGAGATACAATCATTCTAGAATATACATTTCCCTTATCTCTTATTCCAATTGTTTGTTGTAAACCAGCAGCAATTGAAACCAAAGTTTTGCCAGATCCGGCGCGCCCAACTAACGTTACTATCTTTACGGAAGGATCCAGCAGCAAGTCAATTGCAGACGCCTGTTCCTTGTTCCTTGAATTAATTTTCCATTCATCTATCTTGTCATTGACAACTTTTTTAAGCGGAGTGTAGTGGTCGCTGAAGCGCGCAATGGCCGACTTTTTCTCATTAGCATTAGACACCATCATGATATACTGATTGGGATACCAAATACTTTTAATTTCTTCCTTTTCAATCAATATTTCTTCGCCCTTGTAAAAGCGATCAATCACTTGGTCATCAACGCTGTGAATGGTAAAACCAGCATAAAGCTCATCTGATGAAACAACCGCTTTTTCATTAATATAGTCTTCCGATATCAAGCCTATCGAGTCGCTTATTACTCTCATATTGATATCACGAGATACAATAACCGTTTTTCTTCTGGGTTCAAGATTTTGTATTGCCTTTGCGGTGGCAATAATTACGTGATCGGGAATTCTGAGATCTAAATCTGGAGGAAAGATTAGATCTTTAAGGCAATCATAAGACATTACTCTCAAAATGCCCTTTCCTTTCCCCATTCTAACTCCCTTTTGGAGATTACCTTTGTTTCTTAGTTCATCTAATAAACGAATTATGCGCCTAGCGTTAACCCCTACATTATCCTGTCGTGTCTTGTGCTTATCAATTTCCTCTAATACTTTTAAAGGAACAAAGATATCATGATTCTTAAATTTAAATATTGATTCTGCATCAGTTAAGTGTACACTAGTGTCCAGAATATAGTTATTTTTAGCCATTGTTCACCATATAACTAATTAGTCGCTAGCATTTCTTCTAAACTTTCTTTAATATTTCTATCTTTCTGAATGTATAACTTCCGTTCTCACTGGAGTATTTAAGCTAGCTTTATGTTCTTTTACTCGTTTAACTAAATCAGACGAGCTTTCTGATTTGGAGTTTCCTCCGACACCCCATAATAATTCAATTCCCAACTCATTACAAACATCAACTTCGGGAGTATTAGTCTTCTTTCTATCTCCACCATTTGCGAAATATGTTGGATTATGGCGCCTGATTGCCTCACACACAGTTCCATCCGTATCGTTGACAGAATCTACTAAAACGACACCCTTGATGGCATCCAAAATCTCTTTTCTTTGATCAAACGTCATAAAAACAAAGCCTTTCTTACGATATAACCATTGGTCTGAGTTTGCTATAACGATTACATCGCCAAATTTAGCCGCATCCAATATGAGCCTGATATGTCCTACGTGTACAGGATCAAATCCTCCTGACACCATCACGGTTGGCTTGTTCCTTTCTTTTTCATCAAACATTTCTAATGATATTGTCATTTTATCTCCTTTAAAATCTATGCATTAGCTCTTCTATAATATAGTTGTCTATTATCTCTATCGTCTCTTCCGGGCCCCCTGTTTCAAAGGCGCGTTGTTTCGGCTTAAGAAAATTAAATATTTCATAATCATTCCCACCAACCCCACATCTGTCGCCTACAAACCAAAAATCCCAATCTCCTTCTTCGAAGTGGCTCAGAGCATATGTTTTATCCCATCCTTTGGGATATATATCAAAAGATGTGTTGCCTCCGAGCTTGATTGTTGCATCAAATTCATTGTTTTTTACAAAATCACATAACACATCAAAATATTTACTACGTATTTTGTACTCTTTATCCATCTTGGCAAACTCTTCTCTTTGTTCTGGTGTGGCATTGCGACCGATTGGGCACCAGTTAATCATCGACTCACGGTTCTGTATAAAATGCCCCGACAACGGAATTGTATAATCTGTGTTTTGGGCTATTTCTCCCTGGAGAAGGCATAATTTATTCAAAATTTTATTAAAAATATCTTCACCAATGTGTCTCTCCATAGAAACATTATGTATTTCATGAAAAAGAAGATTTTCTTCTGCGTGAGGTATAAAATATTTTGTACCATTACAGGGCAACAAGTGGCAATTACTACGAACAATAGAATCATTTAAGACAGGCCACAATTGTTCCTTGATATATTCCATATCGCTCCCTGTTACAAAAGCAATCTCTGCATATCTAGCCAATTCTCGGAGAGCCAATAGTACACTTTTTTCAATAGACTGTCTTGCTTCTGTTAAAGTTCCGTCAACATCAAACAAAACAAGAGTATTGGGTATAATAATCATTTTCTCCTCTTGCCGGGAAGAGCCCAAAAATCGTCATCTTTTTCTGAAATTGTTTCATATCGATTTGCACATTGGCATTTCCCGTAAACCACATAATCTAATCTTCCATATTGTGCGCATGATGACTCACACTGTGTTATCACTGCTGGGAAGTTTGCTTGGCGAGTATATTCGTATATCGCATAGCACGTAGCGAGACTCACTACTAACACAATTTTAAAAATATATTCTAATCTATCTCTCTCAATTTTATCCACAAATTAAGCCTTTTGTCATAGATTAATCTATTTCGTGCCAGATCATCTCTAATATCCTCATTAGGATACACTATATCTGGAACAATTGTAGGGTAATTTATCAATTCTTCGAATTCTCTTTTGATTTTTCTTTTGTGCTGTAAGTAAATAATGCCAGCAAACAAAAGCAAGCTAGCAAAAAACAGACCAAATATCAAATAAATATCATTCAGGATTGATAACGTAACCAACTTCGATTAAACTCCCTTCTGTGGGTATAAAATCTAAATATACCGTATTTGTACTAGATAAATAGTACCACTCCTCAGTTTTAACTTTATCCAGGTAGACAACAATGCTGTCTTCAACGGGCGTATAATATAAATTAATATAATCTATTGGGCCTGCTAAAAATGTACTATCAGATAGCCACGCTTCCCAATCGGTACAAATATCAATTCCCATTTTGCCATAATATGCTACTAAATCAATATATTTATCTCCAATATTGAGGGCGCTATATTCACATTCACTATTTTCTGTTACAACTATAGCTACGGCATCATGTTGAACATCTTTATATTCTGATTTAAGCCATTCATGCATGATGGGAGCAGTAATGCTGCTTTGTTCGTCTTCATCCGAAATAAAAATAAATAATTTATCTGCGGCTTCTCTAAGAAAGCTAATTCCTTCGTCAGTATATGAAAAATCATACAAAGCGTGGAAACCTTCTTCTCTACTATCATTGCCCAGTTGATATGGTGCAAGTAAAATATCAATAGAGGTTGACATTATATCATAAGGACCAATAAAATAAGGTTCTTTAAGAGAGGTATTAATAAAGCCAATCTGATAATCAAAGGTAATAGTTTCAATATCACCTTTTAACAGTTCAATTCCACGACTAACTTGTTCGTAATTATCGTTCATAGAACAAGAAGTGTCTAATATCACTAAAACATCTAGTTGTTCTGTTTCTGCCGGCTGGACTAAAGATTGAATTATAACATCTGTTGGTAATATCTCTTCTACTTCTTCCACCACAGTGGATATACCAAAATCTTGGACACATCCCAAAATCATAAACAGAGTTAAATATGTATAAGTTAAAGCCTTCCTAATGATCATCACAATCGCAAGGAGTATATCCGCAGCAGGGACACCTAAAATTAGGATCCACAACCACCTCCTTACTATTACTTAGTTTGGTCGAGGGGAAAGAGATCCTCTTCCTTAACTTTTCTAACAGTGCCTTCGCCGTCAATAAAGATTTCGTAATCATAATAAGAGCCATCACTAAGTACCTCCAAAATAACAGATCGCTTCTTAACTCTCAGCAACTCAGAGTCTGGGAATACTATATAGTTTACGAATTCGTCTTGTTTAAATGTTTTTTTCTTCTTGTTCATTAAATGTCCGATTCGTTATTAATTCTCTTCTTTTAAGGCGTTCTTTTTTTTCTAAAAGGTGCCATAAATCTTCTAGTTGTGCCTCAAAATTATCATTAGCTATCTTTTTCTTTCTCTTAGTTTTATCATTAGGAGTGGGCGTTAAACGCTTTTTGGGCATTAATGAACTTCCCCCTCCACAATGGTTTTTCTGCGGATTTCTCTAACTCCTTTTAGACTGGGAGGTTCTTCGTCGTTATTTCGTTTGCGATATTCAAATTCAGCAATATATCCCATTGTTTCTATTATTCCGTCATTCTTGCCATTCATATCTTTAGATCTAAAAAATAAATCGCTCACTATGGCGTCAAGTGTTTCATCTGATAAAGCTTCAAAAAAGCAATTCAGGTTCATTGTATCTACTGGCATTTTTCCTCTTATTGTAGGACATGGAGCGGATGACTGGATTCGAACCAGCGACAATCACATTGGCAACGTGAAACTCTACCGCTGAGTTACATCCGCAAAATGGTGGAGTGCAGGGGAATTGAACCCCTGTCCAGAATAGTTCTAATACTAAGTCATTCACAAGTTTATCAAGTTATTATATCCCCTTCTTGAAAGGGTAGGTAATTATAATCTGGTGCTTATTACCCTGTTGCAACAGATGGTTTGATTTTTACAACTTGTCTGTTGTTTTGCTTAAATTGGATAGATGGCTTTAAGCAGCCACCCGATTAAGCCGCTAGTGCGACTGCTTCGAAGTGTTTGTTGTTATTGGCAACTATTAAATTTGAACTGTTAAGGCCGTGTCTAGCCTACTTGCACTCTTTATTTTCCTTACCCTGTCGAAACCATTAGCACCCCATATATAAGTATTACTTCTTACAAACAATGACACCAACTGGATCATGATCTTTTCCATCTAGCCAAATTAATGTCTCGTTTTTTCCTTTTTCTTTTACAGAAAATTTAAATTCAATTTCTTTCTTTGCCCTCTTAAGAGCTAAAGCTTGTGTTTTATGTTGGCTTATCAAGTCACCTTGAATAAATCTGCCATTCCACTTATAAAGTTTGCAAGTCATATATCATATCCTGTGGATTGAAAACTCTAACAGTGTCAACTCTAAACCAATTGGTCTTGGTATCTAAAGAAGGTGAATTATAATTATTAGTTGGCGGTCCATTTAGCCAATTAACTTTTACCCATTTCCAATTGGGTCCATTTTTTTCATCTACAACGTTTCCAAATTGAATTTGATTCACATCATGGACGTGATATACTGATTTTCCAACAAATGACATTTTTACTCCTTATCTTTAAAATAATCATCAACTTCATATGTCTTAAGAAGTTTTACGAATTCTACATATGTCAAACCTAGAAATCTAGCAGCATCCTTTTTTGATTTGGTAGTGGATATTGCAAACTTCAGTAATGACTCCTTTATAATATACCCTGATTTTCTCCAAATGTCAAGTCCATAAAGACGATTATTGATCATTTCTGCAGAAAGTTCTAATTTTATAGCTATTAAGTCTTCAAGTGTCAGTGAATTAATGAGAACCAACAAGCCATCATTAATCTTATTTTCATTAATCAAGTAATTAATAACACTTTTATATTCAGTTGTGCTTTTTCTTTTGTTGTGCTTTTTCATGTACTAGTATGATAGTATAACTTTATATAACTAATATTAAATTAAGAAGACCACCAAGAATTAATAGTTATAATGTAATCACGGATGTTTCAAACGTCAAGTATTATTTTTAAAATTCTAACTCTTCTTCACCACCAGCTTCCATGCCAGCTTCTTCACCACCAGCTTCGGCCGCAGCCGTATCATATGCCGCATTTGTTGGCTCTGCTACTTCTGATGAAAGTTCACCTTCAAATTTATCAAAATAAAGCTTTAAATTTGCGATAAGATAATCATAAAACAATTCTTGGTCTTCAGTATCCGAAAGCAACTCGTATGAATCAATAACACTGCTTTCAATTTT
>Ga0209128_1003322_pt1 | contig 9951 bp, 17 predicted proteins | sample ETNvirnome_6_100_FD_184072 | JGI IMG/M metagenome (GOLD analysis project Ga0209128, IMG submission 184072) | Marine viral communities from the Pacific Ocean - ETNP_6_100 (SPAdes) (version 2) | ecosystem: Environmental > Aquatic > Marine > Oceanic | place: Pacific Ocean | collected 2013-06-19
AGTTATGCAGATGTTACTGGAGCAGTAGGAGATGGTAGTGATTCGAGGGCTTATATTACATTTGATACCGAAGCAGGAAATAGTGATTCGGATCAGTCTACTACTGCTACTATGATGTTTCTTGATTCTCCAAGTAAAGATACTGCCTTTTCTTACCAAGTTTGGGGGTCTCATAGGCATGTAGGGACATGGACTATTAATATGTCAAGTGGTGACGGAGATGCCAATTATTCACCACGATCTATTAGTACCTTAACATTAATGGAGATTGCAGGATGAGAGATACAGCAATTAGAAATATTCACACAAATGTTACAGCAATTAATGGTGGAGTAGAGGCATGGGATAAAAATGGCAATGTTGTTGTTTTGGATGAAAGTAAAATAACAACTGAAGTGGCTCGACTCCAAGCAGAATACGATGCAAACCAATACCAACGTGACAGGAAAGTAGAATATCCAGATCTGGGAGATCAATTGGATGCCTTATACCATGCAGGGGTTTTTCCTAAAGAAATGGCAGATATGTTGAAAGCGGTCAAAGATAAATACCCGAAAGGATAAATGGGAAAATTAATATCATCTACAATTGAAAATACTCATTTACAGACTCAAAATGTAGTGATATCATCTGTATCCACTCCATCGTCTCCTGTTGATGGACAAATTTATTATGATTCAACTTTGAAGGTTTTACATATACATAATGGCACAGAATTTCAATCATTTTATCAATTAACATCACCATCAGGTGGTACGATTACAACTTATACATCTGGAGGAACAACTTATAAAGTACACACTTTTCTTTCGTCTGGAACATTTTTTACTGCTAAATCCGTATCTGCTGACATTTTATTAGTTGGAGGTGGAGGCGGTGGAGGAACCGCAGTTCAATGGGCGGCAGGTGGAGGAGGTGCAGGTCAAATGGTTGAGATAACAGGGTATACGATACAAGGTTTTTATCAGGTTAAGATTGGCGCAGGTGGTCCTAAAGGATTTTCTGCAGGTACTCAAACATTAATGGATAATAATCAATCTGGTTTGCCAGGAGGTAATACGGAGTTTGGTCCTATTGTTGCAGTAGGTGGAGGAGGTGGAGGTCAATCACTCCATACTCGAATTCAAACATCATGGATACACGGAGGAAGCGGAGGCGGTGCAGGTCCAGGAACCGCTTACAGTACGAATACTGAAATTGGTGCTGGTAGAGTGATAGGTAAACAAACTCATATTGATTCATCATTATATACCGCTTATACTGTTAGTGGAAATATTGGTGGTATTGGAGAAGTTACTTCTGGTTCAGGTGGTAACTCTCCCTGGGGAGGTGGAGGTGGTGGTGGTGCTGGTGGTGTTGGAGGCGGTGGGGTAAATAATGGTGGTGCTGGTGGTTCAGGAAAAGATAATAATTTTAGAACTGGTTCGAATATAACATACGCTGGTGGTGGAGGTGGTTCGACATATAACGGCACTAGAGGCGCCGCTGGTTCAGGAGGTGGAGGTATTGGTTCTGAAACTAATGGATATAATGCAGGAAATGGTGAAGATGGTAAAGGTGGTGGAGGAGGTGGTATTACTGAATATTCAGTTGGGCAAGCCACTACTGGTAATGGTGGTTCAGGAATAGTAGTTATAAGATATGCAATATAGGAAAATATGTATCAAACTTGGTTAAAAAAATCAGATAGTGAACGCAAAGAATATCTTCAAGAAATAAAAGATAATCTTAATATTGATTATGATGAACCAGAATTTGCAATTAAATGGAACAAATTTTTAAAAGATATAAATGATGAATGTATTTTATATAGATTACGAGAATATCCTACAACTAATCAATTGATAATCGCACAATACGAAGGTGATGCAAGAGAAATGCACAACATACGTGATACAGTAAGAAATAAATATCCAAAAGTAACAGACACAACGAGTTAATATGGTAAGCATTGTAAAAGTAGATCAAATACAAAACGCAGATGGAACAGTAGAATATCTTAATACCGGAACAATTAAGAATGCAACTCTTGATTCTACTGTCACAGGAGGGTCTGGTATTACTGCACTTGGAACTGTGGCGAGTGGAACTTTAGACTCAAGTGTTAATATTAATAGTGCATTATCATCCGCAACATTTCCTGCTGGTCATGTAAGACAGGTCTTTTCTGGTGATTTGGGGGTAATTGCATCTGGTGATACAGATGTGTATTTCCCGAATTCACTTCAATTTGCTAATCCGATATTAACTTCAAGTGATGTGCTTCTTATTGCAACTGGAACTGCTGTTACACGAACAGCACATAATGATGTAAACGTTTCGTTGTATTTCAGTTCTGCTGATGGAGGAAGTTTGGGAGCAGGTGCTTCAGGATATAAATTTAACAACGCTTTGATGTCATATATCAATACGATACATGTTCGTATAGCGTGGGCAGGAAATTATTTAGTTACTAACCCAAATTCAACAACCCCCACATATAGAGTTTTTGCCAACAGAGTAACTAACTACAATGCAGAACTAGAAGGAGCCGCACCGATGACAATGATGGAAATAACAAGATAAGGGATAAATATGGCAAAAACAGAAAATGGACATGACTTAATGTATTATTTGCGGTATGAAAGAGATCTCAAACTACAAAGATGTGATTGGACACAATCTTCTGATTCTCCGTTAACTGTTTCTAAAAAGGCAGAATGGGGAACCTACAGACAAGCATTACGAGATATGATGGCAACCGCATCCCCAGAAGAAGATTTAAATGAACTTAATTGTTTAAAAAAATCTTCTATTACATGGCCCACTAAACCAGAGTAATATGGCAAGCAAGATCATAGTAGACACGATAGAAAAAAAGACAGGAGACGATGTTACTTTAGTCGGTAATCTTGATGTGCCTACTTCTTACAAAATTACAGGTACAGATGCAGACAGTATTCAAGCACCTGGATTGATTACGAGTGCAGGTGGAGGATTGAATTCAAGTTTGAATACTGGATTAGCAAGTGCTACATTTCCTGCTGGTCATGTAATTCAAACAGTAATGAATTACAATACAGGAAATTTGGCATCAACTTCTGGCACAAACGTTAGTTTTGGTCTTACTAGTGATTCAGCCGCAATAACTATAACAAGTGGTAATTATGTTTTAGTAACTATGGCTGTCAATGTTTATACAGGCGGCAATTATGGAGGTTATGTTTGGATGTGTAGAGGTATCGGCCCCGGAAATAGTGGTACAGATATGGCTCGGTCTACTTTCAAAACACATATTGATAATATGTGTTATGTATCTGGGATGTCTGGAGCGGAGCCGCATTGGTATAATACATCAGGAGGACATTCTTATGGTCATTTTACTTATCAATTTTTAGATACACAACTTTCACGACATACTACTCCAACCCAGCCACGATATAGTCTGGCACTGGGTGGACATCCTACTGGCGCCTCAATAACTTGCGGAGCAAATTGGTCATATCCATGCACTTGGACATTACAGGAGATTCAAGCATGACACCAGCTGAAAAATGGGAAACTGTACTAAGGTTAGTAGGAGGTGATATTACTACTAATGATATGGAAAATATATCTTCTTATAATTTCAACGATGGTCAGACACCTCCAACTGAAGAAGAGGTCGAGGCTAACTTTAATGCACATGAATATATCCAAAAGAGGGAAGCAGAATATCCAAGTCTTCAAGACCAATTAGACATGCTGTATTGGGACCGAAAAAATGGAACTAAAACTTGGGAAGAATCTATTGATAAAGTAAAAGCGGATAACCCAAAACCAGAGTAATATGGGAACACTACAAGTATCAGGACAGAATATTTTAACAGTGACAGGTAGCCCTGCGACTGCAACATTGAATGAGAATGTCAATATAAATGATACATTAGCAGGTGCCACATTTCCTGCTGGTCATATTATTAGAACAAATCACAAATATATTATAAAAGATAATTATTCACATGGTACTAGATCTTGGTCTAATGTTGAATCGCATACAAATATAATGACAGGATTGACAATAGGAAATAAATTAAGAGTAGTTTTTGATGGATTTAAAATATTATCTGCACAAGGATCATATGGAATGGTTTTATTTTCAGTATTTCCTAATGGAACAACTGATACTGCACCAGGAAATTCATCAACAACTCCTCTTGGTAAAAAAATGATTATGACAGATTATATTAATTCACAGTCTCGTGGATATGTGGGATCATCAATAGTTGAAATTACAGTTGCCGCTTCAGCGTATGATTGTAAAATATATCTTGCGACAGAAGATACTGGATATACTGCAACGTTGCACGGTCCTGAAGGAACCGATAACAATGGTAATGATAATGGAACAAGAGCCTCTGGTTCGTCGGTGGAAGCACAATATATGTCTGGTGCATCAATGACATGTTTTGAGATACAAGGTTAACATGGCAGACTTTCAACTTTCAGGAAATACAGTTATATCAGAGAGTGGTGGAATTGTTTCGTGGGGACCAGGTGCACCGTCTGGTACTATAGTACAAACTGTTAGTGAGATTAGAACTACTTCTGCGGTATGTGATGCTGGAAATACAAATTCTGATCCAGGTAGCAATTGGGTCGATGTTCTTTCTGTAAATATAACTCCAAGAAGTGGAACTAAATGTCTTATAATGGTAGATGCGGTTGTTGGTTCTAATAAGGATTCTGGATATACACTTGTAAGGGTTGTCAGGGATGGGGACCAATTAAGTAAATTAACTGGTTATACTTATGGATGGGAGACTATTGCATCAGGAGGCACCCAAACAACAGTACCTTATAGTAGACTCATATATGATGAACATGGTGCTGATGGGTCCACTCAAGTAACTTATACACTTCAACTAGGTAGACAAAATTCTTCTTATAATTCCTTTATTGGGAGGGGTTATTCTCATGGAAGCACGGCGCCAAATGATGAGGAATATGAGAGTTCTAGGGCAACAACTATAACTGTAATGGAAATAGCACAAGGTAAAGAACTCGTACCTGTAGTTCCTGGAGTTTCTCCAACTGCTGAAGGAAATAATAGACCTTATTTTTCTGCTTATATGAGTGTAGGGCAATCTGTTACTAATACTACACATACAGTATTACAATTTGATACTGAAGTTGTAGATTCTGATAATTGTTTTAGTAATTATAAATTTACTCCAAATGTAGCAGGGTATTATATGTTTAGTGCAATAGCCATTATTCAAGACATTGGAGATAATAAGTATTATTATATACGGCTTCGAAAAAATGGTACTACCTATTTAACTAGAGCCATGATGACAACTTCTGGTGGAGATTGGCAATCTCCTACACTATCTACCATGCAATATGCAAATGGAACGACAGATTATTTTGAGATAGTTGCATTTCAGAATAATGGTAATACTAGAACTATTGGTCATACTTCACAAGAATGGAGTACATTTTCCGCTTTTAGGATATTTTAAAAATGAGCAGAGCAAGAGCATTAGCAGATATAGTTGCAGGAACGGTAGACAAGACCGCAGGGTCACCTGTAGACACTCAAAGTGTGACTGCAGGAACGAGTGATGTGAGAGCAAGACCAAAAGTCTCAACATCTCTCACAGTCGCAGGAACATTTAATGCCCTAGAAGCAATAGATACTGATAGTGGCATTATAAATATTACAGGATCAGGTATTCTTAACGTAATTAGTTTGGATTAATATGGCAAGCACAATTAAATTAGACAGCATTGATATCATATCAAACGATAGTGCAACTCAATCGTGGGGTTCGGCTGTTGCAGGATTAGGATATACTTTTCATAGAATTGTAAAATATGAATGTGCTACAAATACTACTACTCAATCCCATTCTTATTCAAAAGATACTGGTGTTACGGCCGTATTGGTCTACGTAACTGGTGGAGGAGGAGGTGGAGGAGGTGGAAATAATAATTGGAATAGTCTTTCGGGAGGATATGGTGGTGGTACTGCAATAAAATGGATAACAGGAACAACGTCTGATAGTTCTGGAACACTTGCAAGTCAATCAAGTATTTCTGTAACTACAGGAAAAGGAGGTACAGGAGGTAGTACGACTGTCAATGACCCTGGAACGGATGGAGGAACTTCATCATTTGGTGCTTTTTGCACTGCAACGGGTGGTGACGGAGGTGAACTGTCTAATCCATATGCGAGAAGTGGAATAGGAGGTAGAGAAGCCGGTCAAAATCCAGGTGTGGGTACAGGTGGCGATATAAATCTCTATGGTGGAGATGCACGTGGATTTCAAGGCGGTGATATTTCAAATGACTATGTACAGGGCTCCGAAGGAGGCGGTTCTTTTTGGGGAGGTTCGACTAAACCTGCTAATCCACATTATAGTTCTGATTTAGGCACTGGCATTGATGCCTTGATATATGGAGCAGGCGGAGGTTCTGGTGATCAGAATGCCGCTGGTTCAAATAATATAGCAGGCGGTGATGGTAAATGTGGTGTTGTTCTTATCTATGAGTATAAAGGAGGTTGATGGAATACGCATTAGTAGATAAAAATAATATTGTTGTAGACAAAGTTTTAAATGGCGACCATAGATTTCCTGTTCATTCTGATTTTAGATGGATACGTTGTAATTCAGAAGTGAAAAAAAATTGGAGATTTTATGAAGACACGAATGCATTTTCAAACAATATAACTTATGGTGATCCTTTAGACGAAATAAGATTTATACGTAGTAATGAAATAAAAAATACTGATTGGAGAATGACAGTTGATTATCCGTATGATGATCAAGATAAATGGAAGACTTACAGACAAGAACTACGAGATATGACAACAGGTCAAAATCCATCATACAATGATGATGGAGTCATTGTTCAATTTGAATGGCCTGTCGATCCAAACGGAAAACCTGCTAATTTGAGATGGAAATAATATGCCATTTATAGGAAACACTACTGGCACAGAAATGATGGAGCATCGAATCTCTCATACGGGAGATGGTACCAGAACTGTATTTACTGTAAACTATTCCGATGATTCTGTTTCTGTATATTTGAATGGTGTGAAAATGGTTCATACTTCTGACTATACAACAAATGCAACTGGTACAAACATTACATTTATACAAGCACCTGCAAATGGTGATTCGGTTGACATTGTAGGTTTAAATTTTATCACAGATTTGGCTCGAAGCAGTTATCTCAGAGAAACATTTACTGCTACGGCCGCACAAACAGATTTTACTTTAAATACTAATATTGATGGAACAACGAAACTTAACATACACTTAAATGGGTACAGATTGAGTGAAGTAGATTACACGATTACTCCTGCAAATAATACAATTAAATTTACTGCAGGACGAACACTTAATGATGTAGTCGCCGTGGACATTATAAGCCCTGGATTTCGTTCTAGTATGCATAATGCTAAAGGTGAATCAGCCGAACATCCGATGTTCATAACACCCTCCACACTTAATACAGATGTCACTATTGCTTCAGATAAAAATGGAGTTCTCGTTGGACCAGTTACAGTAGATGCTAACATAACAATCAACGGAACTCTAACAATAGTATGACATGGCAAAACTTTCAATAAACAATACAGATATTATTACAGAGTCAGGTGGGGATGTTACATATACATCTGGTGCGTTTGCATCAGGAATGACTTTTCCTGCTGGTCATATTATCCAAGTACAACCCTTTACTTATTCCACTGAAACGAGTACCGATTCAACAACTTTTGTGGCAACTGCAATAACCAAACAAATAACAATGACCTCTGCTTCAAATAAAGTTGTGATCATGGTTAACGTGGCAGGGTGTTTGAAAACCGCCTCTGATTATTTTGGTGCCTTTACTATCTATCGTGGGTCTACAAATCTTGCCGCAGGTGGGTCTGGTACTGTCACTAACAACGATTGGATGGGGAATCTCAATAACCTTCCTGCGGCGCAATTTAGTAATAATATTTCTATGTGTTATGTCGATACTCCTGGTACAGGTACTCATACATATACAGTATATTACGGATCGTCATCAGGTGATTCTGTATACTATTGTGTCTGGCAACAAACTTCTCAAATGATTCTTATGGAATTGATAGTATGATAATAATACCAAAAAAAATTGATGCGATTCGTGCCTTAGTCGGGGGTGGGGTTTCTGGGCCGACTGATGGTTCCGATACAGTTTTTCATCGTGGGCAAACTCCGCCAACTGAAGAAGCAATTCAAGCGAAACTAAAAGAACTACGAGATGCAGAACCAATGATAATGCTACGAAAAGAAAGAAACAGAAGATTGATAGAAACAGATTGGTGGACTACAAGACAAGTTGAAGGTATTAATATGACACAAGCACAAAAAGATTACCGAAAATCTTTACGTGATTTACCATCCACCGCATCACCTAAATTAGACGAGAACAGTCAACTTACAAATATAACATGGCCAACAAAACCAGAGTAATATATGAGCACCTTATACGTAGATAACGTAAAAACAGTATCAGGAACAACAACATTTGCAGATGGGCAGTTTGGTGGAACTGTTAATAGTTCTGCGACTGTAGGTGGTCATGCAGTTACAACAAAACCTTCCAGCCCAGTTGCAGGGCAATTATATTTTGATACAACTCAAAAAGCACTTTTTATTTATGATGGAACAAGTTGGACATTAGTAGGTCCTACAGTCGCTAATTTTGGAACTGCCTCTGGAGGAACTGAAACCATTGTTGATGGGTTTAAAATACATTCAATTACTACCACAGGTTCAATACAGACTTTTACTGTATCGGGTACTGTACCAATAATAGCAGATCTTCTGATTTGTGCAGGAGGAGGAAGTGGAGGAGGGCATCACGGTGCTGGTGCTGGAGCAGGAGAACTTATATTAGCATTTGGTATGAAAATGTGGCCAGGAACATATAAAGCAAGTATTGGTACAGGTGCAACTGGTGTAGCATATGATACTCATGGACTGGCTGGAAATAATACATATTTTTATAGTGAGGGTCATAGTTGGGGGCGTATAGAAGCAGGTGGAGGCGGATCAGGAGCAATGCATAATAATAGTACATATGTTGGTGGTAGAGGAGGAAGTGGCGGAGGTATGAGAGGTACGGTTGAAGGACATAGAGTGTCTATACCTGGACCTGCAGATTATAGTACAAGTAGACAATATGAATTAAATTACGTAAATAAAATGGTAACAGGAACTCGAGGAGGCACTTTTTTAAGACTTGCAAATGATGGCGGAGGTAATGCATACGAGAGCCCTCATTATGGTATGGGAGGAGGTGGAGGTGCCGCCAGTCCTGGAAAAGATGGAGAAGGTGAAGTAGGAGCCGCAGGAGGTGATGGTGTATTGTCTGACATAACAGGAACAGATACTTATTATTGTGCAGGTGGAGGGGGTTCTACTTATAATGGAGATGGTTCGGAAGTAAGAAATGCAGGATTAGGAGGAGTTGCAGGAGTTAATACAGGAAGCCCAGGTATTGATGCTACTACTTATGGAAGCGGTGGTGGAGGATATGATAGAAGTGGTTCTCCTAATATTTCAGGAGCAGGAAAACAAGGTATTGTAATCATTAGATATAGAAATTATTCAGTATAGGAAAATATGCCAGGATCAGTATTATACGTAGATACGATAGAAAATAAAACGAGTGGATCTCCTGTAATGTTAGGAAATGCATCAGATCAAACACTCAATGCAATGACAGTAGATGCAGGAAAAAATGGATTGATCGTAGGTCCTGTAACCGCATCTTCAGTTACATGTAACGGAAACCTACAATGTGTGGGAAATCTTGCATTCACAACAACATTAACAATCGGAACTAATGGTTCTTTAAATATAATATAATATGGCTGATTTAATATTAGACGGAACAAGCATAATAAGTAAGACAGGTTCAAACAATCCTGCAATAACAAGT
>Ga0209128_1003325_pt1 | contig 9945 bp, 18 predicted proteins | sample ETNvirnome_6_100_FD_184072 | JGI IMG/M metagenome (GOLD analysis project Ga0209128, IMG submission 184072) | Marine viral communities from the Pacific Ocean - ETNP_6_100 (SPAdes) (version 2) | ecosystem: Environmental > Aquatic > Marine > Oceanic | place: Pacific Ocean | collected 2013-06-19
TATGTCTTTCTACTGTAGAACACATAGGCAAAGAAGATTATGATAACCCCGATATTGATGACCAAAAGGCTATTCGCATTTTGGACAAGATTACTAACGAATCAAACTCCTTTTTCGTTACTTGGGGTACCCGCTATCATAACGAGTTGGACACCTATGTAAAAGATAACCTTGACAAATACGATTGGTTTGGTTATATTAAGAAGGAAGAAAAATTGTGGGAATACACCGGCACTGATATGGCTGTGTGGGACCAAGAATTTGACAAACCATACCGATATGCGAATGGAAATATCTTTCTTTTACCTAAGTAAAAAAAGCCTTGACAAACCCTCTAGACTTTCGTATATTATAGTATAAGAAATTTTAGAGATATTACACCCTTTTGCAAAGGTCAAAAAATGCCTTCGGATTTTAAACAGTACACACAGATAGCTGCTGAATATTATACTAGTTTGTGTGTAGCTGAAGAGCTTTCAGAAATGGGAGTATTGATTGAGAAGATCAATATTGCTACTCTTAAGAAAGAACACCACAATTATTGTAAGGCAATGATAGAACCTTATTTGCCTCATGTTTCTAATACTCAGAAAGAATGGTATGAAAACTCTCATGAGTTGGCGACGTCTGCCGCTAAAGAAATTGCTATTAATATTAAATCAATTTATAGCACTGACTTTATAAAGGCTGAAATTGTTAATGTAGGTGATAACCATACCGTTACTGATAAAGAAGATTTGATTATTAATATTTATGATCCTGATGATACTTTGATAGAAGAACATAAAGTGTCACTAAAACTTTATGAAAAGTTTGCCAAGGGCGGCACCATACAGATAGCATCTGGCACTTTCAATTCGACCGCTTGTGGTTTGGCCTTTGATACTGTTGGTGTTGGCAAATGGGTAACTGATGATGACGAAACTTTTACCAGTAGAAATTTTGATGATTTGATAGAGAAATGGGTAAGTAAATATGGCCCAGATGTTCGTAGACCTCTCCGCGGATTAAAGAATTTAGACAAGATTTACAAACCTCTTATCTATAGAAAGTTTATTGGCGCTGAAAAGTGGAAGAAAGTTTGTTATTCGGTAGGTAAGAAGGGCACAAAATATTTTCATGAGTTGATGAACATCGTTGTTAACCATGACCCTGTGGCGTTTAAATTGAGACTTTTAAAAAGATTAGGTCTTACAGGCGCAGACGAAGTTGTAATAGGCGGCTATAACGCTGGTAAGTTAGTTATTGTTAGTACTCTTGGGAATGAGAAGAGCCATGAAAGGATAGATGGCTTTTATGACTTAGAAAGCGAAATATATTATAAAGAACATATAGGTCCGGGCGGGGGTCCTAGTTATGTTGTTTCTATTGCACAGGGAAGTAAGGAAATATTTGAGGTAAAAATACCCTTTACAATAAATAAGAATGGCGCCTGGTGGGGTGAAGGTATGGAACATCACAAAAAGAATGTAAAACATTTATCAGCCGGTCATCCACGAATTGATAAGAGAAAAGAAATAGCTACTTCTACTAACTCTTACGTAAAGACATCTTATCTCTATGGGTAAGAAATATGATGTGGTGGTTGGAAACCCACCTTTCCAAAATTCCATCAAGAGAGGTAAGACACAGCACAAGCTATGGGGCCCTGCTACATTTGTAGCTATGGATTTGTTAAAAGAGAACGGATATCTAACATGGATTTCACCTACGAGTTGGGGTAGCCCATCTAATAAGATTTTAAACACCATAAAGAGCCATAATGTTTTAGAGATAGATTTCGATATAGAAAATTATTTCGATGGAGTGGGGTCTACATTTTGTTATTATACTTTGATCAAACAAGATCCTTCAACACTAACGTCTATCTTGAAGGGTGGTAAAAAATTTAAGGCATTGATAGATAATGATTATGCTTATGTTCCAAATGATTTTTCAGCCTTGTCTTATTCTATTCATCAGAAGGTTATATTTAATACTCCTAATTTTTATGAGATAGGATATGATTATGTGACATGCCATAATAATATTATATTACAGGCACAAAGGAATGGTCATCATTCTACTTTGTCACATATCAAAAAGGATAAATATAATTATCCTGTATTTCATACCAACAATAAAATATGGTATTCAGAATTGTTGCAAGGGTTTGCTCATAAACCAAAGGTGATGTGGAGTAGGTCAGGATATGTAAAACCTTTTTATAATGATAATCTTGGCGGTACTGATATGGCTTATTTTATTTTGGTGAACAATGAAGTAGAGGGGAAAATATTAGTTTCTAATTTAGAGACTAAATTATTTAAGTATATCTTTACTACAGCTAAGTGGTCAGGATTTAATGATGAGAAACTTTTTAAGATGCTACCAGAACTCCCTGTCACTGCATTGAGTGATACAGAGATGATGGCTCATTTTGGTTTGACAGATGATGAAGTAAATTATATAGAAAAATATTTTGAACCTCGTTGCAGCAAGTCTGCAAAAAGGACAAAAAAGATTGTAAAGAGCAAGAAAAGAACTGCAGAGTTTGGAGAAGTTTTCACGCCACCTGAATTGATCTCTAAAATGTTGGATGGATTACCAAACCGATTGTTTACAGAAAATGCTTCGTTCATAGATCCATTTTGTGGCAATGGAAATTTTTTGGTAGAAATTATGAAGAGAAAGATTGCAATGGGTGTGGTTCCTCAAAACGCTATGGATAAAACATATGGCATAGATATCAGTAAGGATAACTTAGTTGAATCCAAAGAAAGAATGAAGAAATTTGGAGTGTTATGCCATACTTTATGGTGTGAAGATATGTTGAGATAGACATAAAGTCAATAAAAACAACCACTTACGGACTCTAAATCTACCTAGGGGTTGTGGTGTAACTCCTTCTCCTGCAACGCTTTACAGCGGTGTTATAATAAGACACTACTGAAAAATAGGTGGTGTAACCCCTTGTTTTTATTAGACTTACGAATAGGCTTGACAAAACCCTTAATAATTTCGTATATTATAGTATGTTAGATGTTACATTTTGACAGGAAGGTATTATGTAAACTTATGGGAACCACACATACAATAAGAAGAAAATCAGGCAAATTGAAGGAAGTGGAGTTAACTCGATCCCTTGCTATCAAAGCCTTTTGTACAGAATGTTTGGGATATGAGAGTCACCCAAAAGATTGTGAATCTTATCATTGTCCTTTATGGCCCTTTAGAGGCAAGACTAATATTAATTTGCGATGAGACACCCTAATGATGATTACCCCAAATGGATGATGATAATGCTCTTGATTATTGTAAGTTATTTTGTAACGGTAGTGATTCCACAACTCATTTTTAAGTTACTGTAATGAAGATAATAACCAATATTTCTGAATATCCTGAGTTTAAAATAGATGAAGGGTTATTGAAAAGTGCTATAGTAAAACGATTTTCTCAGATTAAGAAACCACTATATATTAACATTGACAAGAATCTTACACTTTGTCATGGTCATCATCGTAGAGATTGGATAACAGATTTAAAAAGATATCCTACGTCATGGACACCACAGTTTATTTCGGAGATTAAAAAGAATGGTGATTTATATCACCGTGTTTGTTTGTCCTATGACTTCTTGCATAATGCCTTTCATAATAGAAGGCAAAGTAATTTAGATACTGATGGGTGGTACCTTCGTAAGTATTTTGATTTTGATCCTAGAGATTATCCATATATCTATTTGTTTTTCTTGTTGTCACATGAGTTACAACATGCACAACAGTGTGATAATTTGCGTATGAAATTTTATAAGAATGACCACTGTTATATACAATACAAGAAAAACAATTGGAAAGAGTATAAGGATGTCGAGAATAGTGGCACAGTATTAGAGTTTGATGCAGAGATTGCATCCATCAATAAAACCTTAAGATTATATGAAAGTTATTTTTAATGAATATAGGAATTGTTGGTAGCCGACGTTGGAAAAATAAAGAGGCTATAGAGAATTTAGTAAACACTCTGGCGGCAGATACTACTGTTGTTTCTGGCGGTGCCCGTGGTGTTGATACTTGGGCGGCTGAGGCTGCACGAAAACGTGGGTTAAAGGTAGTTGAGTTTCTTCCAGAAGTGCCACTATGCAGGACTTCATGGCAACAGCCTAACGGTAGTACTAAGTGGGAGTATACCAAAGCCTATTATGCACGCAACCGGCAAATTGCTGAGTATTCTCATATAGTATATGCTTTTGTAGCACCGGATCGAAAGGGTGGCACTGAAAATACTATTAAACATGCCAAAGAAATCGGCACTCCTGTAAATATTATCAACGAGGATACATCGAGTGAATAAAAGGTTTATAAATGAAATAACGTGTGGTGATTGTGAGCAACTGGTTCAAGAACTGGATGATGACTCTATTGATTTGTTAATTACCAGTCCACCGTATAATGTAAACTTAGGGTTTAATAAGAAACATAAAAATCCTTATGACCTATACCAAGACAACCTGCCGTATCAAGAATACCTTGAATGGCTCAAGTCTATCTTTGGTAAGGTAAAAGATAAGATGGTTTCGGGCGGGCGTGTATGCATTAACATAGGCGACAAGGCCAATGGCAGTGTGCCAACCCATAGTGACATTATTCAGTTTATGTCTTACGATTTAAACTATGTGCCCATGACTACTATTGTCTGGAACAAGAATCAGATAGGTAATCGCACAGCATGGGGCAGTTATATGTCTCCTAGTAGTCCATCGTTTCCTACGCCGTTTGAATACATTCTCGTATTTGCTAAAGATACTAAAAAGAAGGTAGGTGACAAAGATAAGATAACCGTTCATAAAGATGATTTCATAAAGAACTCTTTGGCTCTATGGAATTTTGCTCCGGAGACTCGACAGAAAAAGATGGGATTAAATGCCATGTTTCCGGTAGAGTTGCCCAAGAGACTAATAGAGATGTTGTCTTATAAGGATGATGTGGTGTTGGATATTTTCAGTGGTTTGGGAACCACTTGTTTGACAGCCAAATGTTTGGATAGACAATACATAGGGTTTGAAATGAGTGCGGACTATTGTAAGAAGAGCAGAACACGCGTAGAGGCGGGTGATCTAACTGCATGAGCCCACCTAAAATAAAAGTTAAGGCTCGTTTGGGTAGAAATCCCGAAGTAGGAAAAGCGGTGCAGGGAATGAATAGGCAGGAATTGGAGTATAAAGGGCTATTTAATGTGAAAGAAAAGTAATAAAAGGCTTGACAAAGGATAAGGAAAGCGCTATATTATGTATGAATGTTTAATCATAACTATTTTATTCTTCGCCTGGTTTATTTTACAGATGAATATTATTAATAAAAGCGATAGAAGATCTTTATGGAAGCGGGGATTTTAATAATGACGGTGCATGATTTAGAAGACAAGATTCTGAGTATGTGGGCAACAGCAGATGATATAGATACGTTTTTACATAGGTATTTAGAATCTCCTGCAGGTGATATGTCAGAAGATGACATAGCAAATACTTTCCTTGGCATTAAGACGTTGCATGATCAAAGATGTCAAAAGTTGTGGGACGCATTTGAGAAGGTGTTGGCAGACAGAGCACCACCTAAGATGCCCGAATTTGATTCTAATGGAATCCGCTTGGCTGCGCTTGAGAGCAATGAGTTCAGATATCCGGAAGCCGATAGAAAACAACGGCTCGATGCTATGGGGATTGGTAGTGAGAAAGAATCAACATAAGGTTATTGGGGCTATAGTTAAACGGATATAACCTTTCTCTTCTAAAGAAAAATTCTGGGTTCGATTCCCGGTGGCCCTACCATGAAGAAAAGGATGGGATGTGGCGCAATTGGCAGCGCGTTTGTCTGTTAAACAAATGGTTGTAGGTTCGAGTCCTACCGTCCCAGCCAACTATATACGAAAGGAAAAAAATGGGTAAACGTAAAGTAGATGTACCAGGGAAACCAAAAGTAAGAAAGCGTTATGTAGGGGAAGACTTAGTAGTTAATGTTTTATATAATGGTCATCATAAAGGTCATGGTGGTTCATATATGTCGGGCACTGTAAATGGAGAGTTGGTTGTTGATAAGAATGGCCAGCCGCTTCATTTAAAGCAGATCGGTATTTTAAAATAAGACGGCGAGACTCCAATACAGGTATAGGAACGTGTCTTATATACACGGAATAGCTCGGTTCGATTCCGGCCTCGCCAACCATAATGAGCGATGTTTTAAAATAAGGAGAAGATGTTTGGATAAAGCAAAAAGAGATAAGATGATCGAAGAGAATATGTGGGTAGTTGATCATGTAATAAAAGATTATCGACATTTGATGCAATATAATGACTTAAAGAGTGCTGGTCTTTATGGCCTTATTCAAGGTATAGAAAAGTATCGTGAAGGTAAGGGCACAAAACCATCTACTTATGCTCGTCATTGGGTCAAGGCGGAAGTGTTAAAAACTCTTTATGAAAACAGAAATGTGCATATTCCTTGGAATCGTATTAATGATTACATCAAGGAAAAAAATGAAGACAATATGTTTTCCAGTGTAAGTGGAACCGCGCGATCTACTACTCGTGCCGCTCGACAAACCAAAAAACATAAGGACATGATTCCGCAGTTTGAAATCAGTTTAGATAATGTAGGCGGCTCGGATGATGCAAAAGAAGGCAGAAGTGATAACATCGAATTGCAATCATCGTTAAGTTCGGCTGACTTACATATTAAAGAAAAGGAAGAGTTAAAAGAGCATCTTCATTTTGCTATTGAAAATTCCAACCTTACTGAAATTGAAAAGACTACAATTTTTTATCGGTTTGGTTTAGAGGGGTTTGATCCAAAAACTCTATCAGAAATCTCTGCTCTTACTGGTTATACGGCGATGGGGATACAAAAAGCGGAAAAAAGAGCGCTTGTTAAACTTCAAAATAACTCTTTGGTAAAAGACCTACTTTTATAGGGGTATATTTACTTTAGAATCGGTTTGAAGGTAAATACGTATTCACTTATAGGGTATGGAGAGATTGAGTGTTATTGAATAGAAAATTAGGTGGTTTTGCTCCGCATAAACCCAAAAAATCCGAGCAATACGTTCAGCAAGAGTTTTATTGCGAGATGTGCGGGCGAACCACCAATGAAGAAACAATTCTTGAAGAAAAGTTAGGAAAATACTTATGCGAAGGTTGTCGCAAAGAATATGAAAGGAAAAATAAATGAAAAAGATCGTTGATGTGATTGCGCTTGAACGCGAGTTGGAAAATCGTTTGGATGTTTTAAATGCCGACACTGTTTTTATGTCTTCGAGCCAGGCTCAATCTAAGTTGAATGGGTTGATTGAAAGATTGCAGTTAGTCCGTTTGATTAAAAAGAATTTTGAGATAATCGAATGGCTTGTTGGTGAGACTGATATTACTCGCGTTGATTTGATTAACCAGGATAAAGTATAATGCCAACCGAGATGTATGGCGACACGCCAGACTCGGCGGAGCCGCCGGTAGAGACTAAAGCCAAGGCAAGGCGCAAGAAAAAGGCTCTACAAGAAGCACCTAAGAAAAAAGCAGAAGTTGAGGGTTATGTATTGCGGGTGCAGGCAATGGGCAGTATGATGGATATCGTTTCACCTATTCCAAGAGATCAATTCGTGGAAGAAATGGTAGATACAATAAATGAAAAAGGTGCTGATCCTATGTGGTCAGGTTGGTATCACCTTAAGAAAGTAGATGGTAAGACTGTATCTGTCCGGTTGCGTTCCATTGACACCGTAGAAGAAATGTAAATGCCGATAAATTTAGATCGAGCAGAAAAGATTGGTGCCAGTAAACCCAAAGAGGCCGACTATGAGCAGGCGCCCTTCACCGGACCACCATTTGGGCAGATTGAAATACTCAACGTAAACAAAGTACCGTATGATTCAATCTCGACGCGAAACAAGGGCCACTTCCGCTGCCCCTATTGTAAGAGTTTTACGTTGCGGCAGATAATAGATTACCGATGCCATAAATGTGAAAGCCGTGTAATCGCCTGGAAATGCTATAGGACCGACAAAGAAGAAAAACATAAATTGTATGATAGCTATATCTCTCGCTTTTATGAGGCTACCGAAGCAAAAATGAAAATGCTAAAGGAAAAGCATAAGAAAGAAGGAAAGGCGTGGCCTGGCGAAAAAGCTGACGATTCTAATAATCGCCACCCTAATTAAAATGGCTGAAGGAACTTATAGAAATAGAGACTACCACCAGACAAGAGCCACTAGAGATATGGCTGAAAAGAGATCTAAATTTGTTAAAGAAAGCAAGTTTAGTTTTCTTACTGCTGTAGTAGATCAGTATGCATACCTAATGGACTTAAAGAAGGAAGATTTTAATCTGGAGTTTAATACCTATATGAGTCACATTCGATATACCGGTAGAAAGAAATTTAAAAGACAGCATGATAAGATATTAGAAATGGCTATAATGAAGGCGTGCTCTGATCAATATGAAGATTTTAACGACAATAATCTTGCTAATTTTGTAAAGACATACATCACCGGCATAAATATGAATGTTTAAGATGGCTGAGACACACTATAACAAGCTGGTCAGAGATAAGATCCCCGAAATTATTCAAGCCAATGGTGCCACTCCAATAGTCCATACCGCCACACCTACTGAGTTTCGATCTGCGTTGATCGAAAAGCTGGCCGAGGAATGCCGCGAGTTCCAAGAGAATCCTTGCACGGCCGAGTTGGCCGATGTCATGGAGGTCGTGCATGGATTGTGCGACTGTTTTGGATTCGACACGACGGAGGTAGAGGCATACAGGAAAGCGAAACAGGAGAAACGAGGCGCCTATCTGCAGGGAGTAATCTTGGAGAAGGTGATAGAGAGCCGATGAGCAAGACACCGATGTCCTCCACCGATTAGAAAACGTATGAAAGAGAATAATGGCACCTGTTAACAGAATGTGGCCACAAAGATGAATCCGATTGATAGAAATATTATTCCACAAGAGGAATTGAAAACGTTTCGTCTAGTTCGTGGGGAGGATATAATGTTATTTCGGATTGGAGTTGCAACATTCTTCTCAGTTAGGATGGCACACGAAAAGTATGGCGAATCATACAAGATAAGATATGAAAGCCTTGAACACGCTCGACGAACTTGGAAAGAATTTTGTAAAAATGGTTGGGTAAAGAAAGAGGAAAAGTATAATGGAGATTTGCAACATCCGCGGCGTACATAGGAAGTACGACGAGCAGTAAAACTAAGGAAAACGAGAAACGGAAGAAAATAAATGCCTTACTACGGATTAAAGTTTGAAGGAAAGATAGCCTTTATCATTCCTTGGAATAAAGAAGAAGACCCTACTCTCCATGATTTCGAGAATGCCATTGCCTCTGTATGGGGTAGGTTAGGTTCCGATTTACTACGATCCCCTAACAGCCATGGACCACGACCACAAGTAGTTGCTGTGAATGATTTTCATTCGTCAATAGAAAAAACTGAAGTATAGCCACCAGAAAGAAGGATAGAATGCGAGGCGCAACACAAGAAGTACGAGCATATAATAAGTCTCTATTCGAGCAGGGATTAAAAGAATGTTATTCGTGTAATGAAATAAAGCCCCTTGATGAATTTTATAACGACAAGAACAACTGGCACGGAAAAATGTCCCGTTGTAAGCCTTGCGACAACATCGCCAACCTAAAAAGAGAAGATAGCAATAGAGCAGACATGAACGCACTCAAAGAAGCCCAAGGGTGTATGATATGTGGATATAACGATGACGGCAGCAAACTCCACTTTCATCATAGAGACCCGAGCACTAAACTTTTCGCGATCAGTGACGCCCTGCAATACGGACCCAAAAAATTACAAGAAGAGATAGATAAGTGCGACCTTCTATGCGCATCTTGCCACAAGACCCATCACAACCTTCACGGTTAACTGAAGATTTCCACTCGTCCATAAAAAAAACT
>Ga0209128_1003329_pt1 | contig 9935 bp, 13 predicted proteins | sample ETNvirnome_6_100_FD_184072 | JGI IMG/M metagenome (GOLD analysis project Ga0209128, IMG submission 184072) | Marine viral communities from the Pacific Ocean - ETNP_6_100 (SPAdes) (version 2) | ecosystem: Environmental > Aquatic > Marine > Oceanic | place: Pacific Ocean | collected 2013-06-19
AACTCGCCCCCTTCGGGGAGCCGTCCGATTTCCCAGTCGAATTCAATCCCGACTTGATGGACTTCGACCGCTACATCAGGTTGCTGGAAGTCCCCATCGATGAGGCTGGCCCATACAAACAGGCCGGTAAGTTAATGCGTATGTTCGTCGGGGACACTGACCCCGTCATCCAACGGTTCATGCGCCAGCGGGATAACTTTATCAAGTCCAGTGGCGATACACTGGATAACTTCCACGCAGACTACAGGGCCGCGCTGACAGAAGAATTCGGGGAGGACATTCCGCCCGAGGACGATGAGTTCTGGAGATACGTGCAGAAGGCTACAGGGACCACGGAGAATGTTCAGGTGGATGAAGAACTTATTAAGGTGCTTCACGAAAGGAAAGTAGCGGCTCAAATACAGGCTGATATTAACTTTCGCAATGCCAACCGAGGAGCCACTAAGGAACAGAAGGTGGAGAATGGCCTCGCACAGGTGGCCGAGATGGCGCGTATCAAGGCTGAGTTTGACGAGAGCATTACCGCCGCCCGAAAGGCTGCTGCGGAAACGATCAAGACTGAGCGGAACCAAAGCCTCCAATACCTCAAGGACAACCACAACAAGATCTACACGGTTGTCCTCAACGTGAGGGCGCTTACCGACTCCCTGTCAGACGCCGCTAAGAAAGCCTTCGGACAACACGCGGCTGATGTCGGCGTGATGTTTGATACCAACATGGGGATCTACATCACCCGTAGGTATGAGATGTTCAGCGACCCGACCTACGTGACCATGATTCTCGAATCAGAGACTCAGGAAGCGGTTGAAATTCGCATGGCGGCAATTGAATATATGCGCGACTTCTACATCAGTACGACCGCTGAGTCCATGCAGGCTAAGATGGCTGAAGATGGGGTTGAGTTATCCAAGGCAGACGCCCGCGCCCAAGCGGAAGCTCAATACAACGAGAAGTCTGACGGGGTGAAGTCTATAGGTGAGCAAATGATGATTGAATTCCTGCGGTCATTCGACACTGCTACCGGAGCAAGGGACTTTGGTAATGCGTTCCAACTCGCGGATGCTCCTGCCTCAATCATAGGCGAGGGAAAGAACGGGTTGAACGCATTGGTCAAGAACCTGCAAGGCCGGTCAGAAGTACCAGAGCCGTTGGCGAACCTGATGGGGGCGAACAACCTCAAGCAGGACAGTATAGACAACCTGCTGTATTCCTTCGGGTTGGTCGCAAGGATCGCAGCCCACCAGTCATTCCTTAACTGGGTTAAGTATCATGGAGTCGAGGGAAAGTGGTTAATTCCTGCCGATAAATATGCAGACACTTGGATGACACTTGATCCTAACAAGGCGTATAGGAGGATTGTCCCAGAGAACGCGGATGATGGGTTGAACCCGCTGGCGGGGATGTATACCTCGCCAGAGATCTATGAATCCCTGAAGATTGTGTTCCAGCAGAAGACCCGCTCGGGGAATGACGCTGCGACTCAGGGGCTTAACAAGCTCATGGAATACGCACATAAGCTCACCGGCTATTCTATGGGAGCCAAGACGCTCCTGTCGATTGGGTTCTATGTTCGGAATATGCTCTCCAACATCCTGTTCTTCGGCCCCGCGCAAGGATACAACTCGTTCAAACTCCTGAAAGGGAGCGCGGCTCTCCTGATTCCTGGCTACAGTGGCGGGGAATACGGAGCCAAGGATATGCTGAAGCGGGCCATCAAAGGCACGGAGGCTGAGACCGACGCTTACTTAACCTTCTTGCAAGGGCTCGGAGTATTCGGAAATGAGATCCGGTCGGAACTTATGATCCGCCTGATGCGGGGAGACGAGACCCTGACCAGTGTGCAGGAGAAACTTAACCAGTTGTCCAAGGTAATCAATGACAAGAAGACCCCCGCAAGTGTGGCGCGGGAAGCAAAGGACATGGCGTCTCGGGTCGCCTCGGCAATGGACTCGTTCTACAAGATCGGCTACTTCGAGAACGAACGCAGAGTGATCGAGGAAGCGGCTGAAGCCGACCCAGAAGATGGTAAATACAGGAATATGACGGCTTCGCAGCGGGATAAACTGGCCGCGGACATCGTCACCGCTACGGCTCAGTCGTATGACCGTGCGCCCCCGATCATCAAGAAGATCACCAGCAAGGGCGTCGGCCTTCTAATCGCACCCTTCATCCGGTTCACTGCGGACATCCCGAGGATAGCCGCGAATACTGTGAAGCAGATCCGCAAGGAACTGACGGATAAAAATCCAGTAATCAAGAAGCGGGGGGCTCACCGGCTCACCGGCTTCACGACTGTCCTTGGGTTTTTCAGCATCGCGCTTCCAACGATCCTTCGGACGCTTGTCAGCGGGCTCGGAGAAGAGGAAGACGAGGCACTCAGGGAGTCGATGCCGTCCTATCTCAGGAACCATACGTTCTTCTACTTCAAGTCGGGAGGCAAGCTGCGGAGCGTTGACCTGACCTACATGAACCCGTTCTCGGTTCTCGTTGACCCGACCATGCGGTTCACTGAGCATCTGTTCAGGGGCGAACCGATTGAAGGGTTCGAGAAGCTGGTTACCACCGCGTTCCTCGACCCCTACTTGGGTGACCAGATCTTTGCAGGTGCGGTGTTCGATGTGAAAGAAAACCGCGATGCTGCGACTGACAAGCCCATCGTTGAGGAGACTGACCCGTTTATGTTGAAGACCGGCAAGCGGTTGGCCTACATTCTTGAAGAAGCCTACGGCCCGCGCACACCTAAGACAGTTGTGGAGGCCGTCAAGGCCGCAGTAGAGGGAGGTCACTCAGGGGGGCTGGACTCGCCACTCGGTATGATTCTGAGTGAGGGGCTACCAGTCGTCCCCCGAGACGTTAATCCGGCCCGCCAGTTCGAGCGGGCGATCTACTCGATGCGGGGTGAATATACCAGAACCAGGCAACGCTACAACGAACTGCTCCAGAACGATGCCATGCTCCCGTCAGAAGCTGCCGACCTCTACAGCGATACGAGGGACAGCCTGTTGCGGATCAATGCAAAACTGCACCGGACACTGGCAGGGTTCCGCACGTTCATGTCCGATGGGGATATGTATCGCGCCCTCCGCAAGGCAAAGTATGGGGACCGCCGAGTCCAGCTCGCCTTTGCAGGATACGGGGAGCGTTACCTCCCGAGCCCGCCGCTAGCGGAGAAGTTGATGCAGACCGAGAGAGGGGAGAAACGCCTCAAAGCCCTGCTGGCAGAGGCCGAGAAGGATGAGCAATTTATCCCGCTTCCCGATTAAAAGAAGACCGTATTGGGTCGCTCGGAACAACTCTCGTTGTCGGCGTAAAGGCCGCGGTCAAGGATCGCCCGTAGCTTATCCAGATTTTTACGGGTCGAATTAAGCGACCGGCACCGCTGAACTCCGGTCCTTGGCAGCGGGTCGTTGTTGATATCCATCAACTTTTTCTGGACGCGGGTGAGTATCTTTGCGGCTGCTTTGTAGTCTTTGTAGTCCATGATCGTGTGGTGGGTCACCAGTCGGCAACTTGCTCCAGCTCGTCCCGAGCCAGGCGGGCGCGGATTCCCTTGTACTCGCGGTTATAGTCTTTCCGCTTCGCCTGCATGATCTTGATGCGGTTGGAGGTATCCGCCATCGCGTTCTTCAGGGCTCCGAGTTTGGCCTCCAGAAATTCTCGTTCGTTGTCAGTCATTTTCTTCAAGGGTTTCTGACCTTACTATGGATGATAGCCGTCGCGCAATCATTAATTTTACGTCGTCGTCGAGCAAAGAAGGAGCCGCCGGTAGGATTTTGTCCCCGATTACGGGGTAGATCCGTAGGCTATCCTCTTCCACCACTACAAAAGACTCGTTGGGCTGAGTATGTACCTCCCCCTGTATGAGCATGGGCAGATTCCTCGGGTATAATTCTCTAACGATGTGTCTCATCTCTCAACTCGGTGGAGTGCATTGTAGTTGTCCATGCGCTTGGTAACAGACTTCATCACCTGTTCCTCAATCGAACCGTCTGCGACTAGAACATACTGAATCGCGTCACTCTTCCCGCCATTACGGTGGATGCGCCCGAGCACCTGCGTGTATGTTTTGAACGAGAACGAGGGAGTGATCAGGGTCACGCGGGGTCGGTTGCCCAGCGTATCGTGCAGCGAGATCCCCGTCCCCCCAGCCGCAGAGTTGACAACCACACAGTGCGTCTGATCCGCTTGGAACTCGTCAATTACCTGTTGCCGCTCGTCCGCAGATTGTCTGCCGTCGATCCGGTCGCAGCCCAAGCGGGCCTGAAGAGCGTCTACAGTCTCACTGTAGTTGACAAACACGACGACCGAATTGCCGTCGGCCATCATCTCTTCAGCCATATCCGCGATGTCGGGAACCTTTAAACTCTCTGCCAGTCGCCTGGCCCGTGTGATGTCCCCAAGGATATGCCCGCTATCGGTCACAGTCCCCCGCTCGATGAAGTCTTCAATGATCTGGGGGGTCAGGTTGAGTTCCTCGTAGGCTTTTACGATCTGGTCGTTGCACCGGAACTGCATGGGGGTGACGAAAATTCTGTTGAGCTTGAACGAGTCTGGGAAGTCCTCGACCGTTAACCGATGGGTGCTGGTAGCATACATGATCTCCCGCAACCGCGGCAAATGCTGCGGGTCTTCCAATACCCATGATTTGTACCTGTTCTTCTCACACCCGTAATCCTTCATCCATGCCCACCAACGCAGGTAGCCAGGCTTACGCTCATTGCCACTGTGGAGATCGAGCATCAATCCCAATGGCCGCATCTCGGTTGGATCTTCGCAACTCGTCCCGCTCATGCCGTGGAGATGGTAGCCCTGCTGCACCAAGGCAATCAGAAGCCCCGCGTTCTGGGTAAACGGGCCTTTACATTTGTGGATCTCATCCACGAAGACCAACGTCTCAGGGTCAAGGAGCCACTTGAATGTCTTCTTCCCCACCTTCGTTACATACCCTGACCGACCAGTCCGCAGGGATTCAAGGTTCAGGATGAAGGTTGCAGTCAACCCCTCCTCGTCCAGCTCCTTCCTCCATGCCGGTATGACTGCCTTCGGGCAGATGATCGCAATGGGTTGGCCTAGTTTCTTTGCCATCTTCACCGCGACTACCGTCTTCCCCGTGCCTGGGTCCGACTGGTCGAGGGTGTTCTGGTTGCCAGTCTGGCGGTAGATGAAGAAATCAAATGCCTCCTGCTGCTTTGGGAAGAGCGTCTTCATCGCATCAGGAAGTCAATCAAACTGGTGACCGCATAAGCAATCAGGAATGACAGGTTGAACGAACAGAAAAACACGATCACCAAGCTGAGTAATTTTTCGCCAGTATTCATTGAAGGGGGTCGCCCCCCGCAGTGTTTCATAAGGCACTAGCTAGCCTTGTTGCAGGATCTCCCTGCACACCATGCTGCGGAGGACGAAAAGGGGGAGCACTGTTAAACCTGTTACGGGATCTCCCCGCAGTGACAAAGTTTTACACGGGCGCGTTGTGAGGACAAGCGTGGATGGGGTGATCAGTATCGAAGTGGTCGCGCACCGTATGCGAGGGCAAGGTGTGCCCGCATTTATTGCAGGTGATCCCTGTTACAACGGCCTCGGGGTCAAGATCAGAGTCAGGGCCGTTCCGTTGGACAACTTCCATCTTCCCGCTAAGGATCGCCGCGAGCAAGTGCTCGGGGGCGAATTCCATATGCCCCTCCTCCCCCTCCAGAATCATATCGTTGTCCCCCTCGGGGAAGCGGTAAACCTCATAGCGATCCCCGTCTACAAGGAAGCTAACCGGCAGGACTGGTTGAACCGCGAGGCAGAGGGCATTCCGATAGACTGCCTTGGGCATGAGGTGACTCCCCCCGCGTTGGGATTTGCGGTAACCGCCGGTTGGGGCGATGAGTCCCTTTGCCAGGAGCCTCCGCATGATCGCCCCTATTGCACGATTGTCAGTAAACCCGTAGCGTGAGAGGTCGGGTAGGATAGTGTCTGCCGAGACCAGTTCGGGTAGGGTTACGAGCGCCTTGATTGCGTCTGCCTCCGCTTGATCTAACGGGCAAGGGGAATTGACATCCTCAACCCGTTGTAATGCTGACTCACGCGCCTCTTCCTCTACGCGGCGGGCGTAATCAAAGTCCAGTTGGTTTGTGTCTGTTTGTGGTATCATGTCGTTTTCGGTAAAGAGCCAGGCAGAGCGCCAGTGGGACAAGGACTACGAACAATAGTTCTTTCATCGATTCTCGGGGTAGGACGGATCAGGTTCGGGGGGCTTGTTTGCGGTGATCCTGATGATCTTGTTTGGGACGGCAGGATCGGTTTCGCGATCCCAGAAATGCCGAGCACACAAGTCTCGGCATAGCCGGTTCACTCCCCTCTTGGTAAGCTCGAAACTGATTACGGATACGACACTATCGTGTGCCTTGGCGTATCGCTTCGCATCAGTCAGGCTTGTGAAGAACTCAATCTTCTCGTCAGTTTTTACTTCATGTATATTCATTTTCTCTTTTTCTTGGTGGAACTTTTCTTGCCCTTACTATGCTTGCCTTCACGGTGGACAGGGTAGCCCCCTATACGGATATTCCCCAGGGACCATGCCCGATACAATTCTTCAGGACGTTCATTTGTTAGCACAATTTTGGACTTTGACATGATTAGAAATTTTCTGATTCTTCAATTTCCATTGCAGACTTTTCCAACGACTCCGCGTCAGTCTTTTCCTTCACCAGGGCGATGGTAACACTCTTGCCCGTCACGGGAAACAGGGTGTAGATCCCCTCTTCTGGAACTTCGTCCATCGTCTTCATCTTCTGATGGGGTATGTCCCGCCCGTTAAACCCCCTGATATCCGCATTGCGGTCTTCCTCGCTCTCGTATTCCACGATGGTGCGAGCCTCGGGCATAAACATATAGCACTTGTCTGGATTATCTTTGTCCATTTTGTTGGAGTATCTTAACTACGTTGTCTCTTGCTGCGTTGCCAAGGGGGGAACAACATCCCGCCCCCGCATGAATTGTGTCTCTCGGTATGGTGCCGTCGTCAACGAGGCCGCAGGAATAACTACCCGCAGAGTCCCCCCGTAGGAACTCGCACCGTCCTTCTGGGTCCGCACCGTGACCCACCCCAACAGCACACGTTGCCTTCAGGCAGCACATTCCAGAGCGGACGCACGGGCGGATCGGATACCCGTCCTCTGAGTAACCGGCAATGGGGGGAACGGAAGTGAGGAGCATCCGGTTACCAGGGGAAGGGGTTGCTTTTAATAGTCGCTACTGACATGGATAACTGCTGTGGTGCAGTGCTCGGCAAGTATTGACACGCACTGCCAATTTGAACCAAAGCATTTTCAGTGAGTTCTTCATCATCGAGAGGGTTAATTTTGGTTCGACGGTCGTGATAAACAACGCCAGTAAAGAACGCACTGAATGGAGGGTCCACGATTAAAGCTACAGGAATCATTTGCGGGTGACAAACTTTATTTCATTAATTTTATCGGACACATCATCGTCTCCGAAATACCCGCGCCCGATCTCATACTGGAGATAGCGGATGCCCCACTTCTCTTCAAGGTCGTCCAGGCAAGCGCATCCCTGTTGACCGTCTCGGTTCCAGACAGGACTCTTCTTGCAATACTCTTCCCAGAAGGCACCCTTCGCCTCTCCCTTCGTCCAGCCGGTAGCGGTGAGTCCATATCCCCCAAAGAGATCAGCGTTCATTGCGATCCAGACGCACGATCCCAATGGTCTGCGACCAACCTTGTTGCCCGCCAGTTCCGGTTTGAGTTCACCAACGTGATCGACCAGTTTGATTCGGGTTCGCTCGTTGAGGGAACGCACCGCTTCCATCCGGTCCTCGGTGTAGCGATACGCCTCAAGCCTGTGGTAGTGGGGGAAGTAAAGGAAGCACGGGTCACTGTGCTCGTCCTGCATCCAGTCCTCCCACTTGTGGATCTCATGGAGGGCATCAGTGTTCATGAACTCAGCAGGTATTCGATACCCGTCTTCACGGGACCACTCAAACAGGAGAGGCTCAAGATCCGATATCTTGCCTGACTCGTATTCATCACGGTCCAGTATCAGATTGTATCGATTAGTTGGGGGCGACTTTCCCAGGATAAATACTCCCCCGTCGTAGACGAAGATCTCATCGTAGGGGCAACAGTCTTCCTGCAACCCGCAGAGTTCCTCCATCGTCAGTCCCGTCTCGCTGAGATATTCCTTGGGCGAGAGGCACCGGCATGATTCGCGCCACTGCACGAAGCGTTCCTGAATTGATTGTGTTAACGGCATGGTGTTATTCGGTTCAGTCTAAGGTTTCAATCCCGTGGTGTTTGTGCAGGGCCAAGGCGAGTAATTTGCCGCAGCGCACTTCCTTTGCGGTGAGGGTCCGAGCAATCTGGTTAGCTTCCCCTAGTGCCATCTTAGCCTTGGCCTCGTCAGGGGCAACCAAGGCCATCCATATGAAGAGTCCCATGAACTCGACCGGATTAAGCAGGGATACATCCTTGCGGGAAAGGGCATTGCGTCCCCTATTCGGGTCCATCCGCATCAGTGGGTGATTTTTATTAGGCATCTTACTCGGTTGGGTGGGGTGACCATTCAGGAAGGGTTTCGTCATCAGACCAGTAGTCCCTGATCTCGACTAGGTTCCACTCGGGGCGAAGGCGGGCTTGCCGCATAACCATGACAACTTCGCGCCGGTTCAATTTATTTTCTGGGGTATTTTTGTTTGGGCGAAAATACACCCCCCGCACGATGCCAATCGTTGCATCGTGATTGTCTACCCGCACCGAGTCAATCCTGTTGAAGCGAACAACAGCCAGGGCGTTGTTAATCAACTCAATCGTCAGGGTGTGGTCTGTTGGTGATACTAGTTTTTCCATTGTGTGTGTTTCTTGTTAGATTCTAATGGTCGTTGTCCTGTGGCTTGCACCCCACCCCGTCCTCATCTAGGTTGCAGGGTTCGGGGTGCAGGTTGCGGTCGATCTCCTTGTTGAGCATCTCGTTAATGAACTCAAGGTCAGGCACCTCAAGTGGAGATTGGGACAGGGAACGAGGAGGGTGTGCCTCGATCAACGAGGCGATGTGCTCGCCAAGTTTGTAATATTCAGGTGATCCTTTTTTCATGCTAGCTGTTGTCTTGGTTTTCAATAGAAACTCGGCGGGCCAAGTCGGCCTGCTCTCTCGGTCGCACTACCTCCCATGTCCAGAACCATGATCCGATTGGGTAGACCTTCCTGATGCCATCAGGTGCGATGATCTCGACAGGCTCATAGTAGTCGGTCTCGTCCATGTTCTCGTTGTAGTAGACGTAGACATCGTTGCCCTCGTCGTACCGGAGAATGGCGGGGTCCGCAAAGTGATCGACAATCTTGTCCGCAACCTCTTTCGTAAAGTACGGACAGTTCCACCCGTTCCAGAGCACGGTCGGATCGTGATACCCACTGACAATCAGAACATCCGGCTTGTCTCCAATGGTGAAGGTTGCAGGGTCAAGGGTGAGGGAGTAGCGGTTCCAGATCCAGTCGGAATATTTCGGGCCGTGATACTGCTCGGCGTAATCCCAAACGGCATCATGGTTGGTAGCCAGGCGAACAAGGATCTCGTTGCTCGGGTGCTCTTTCAACCCACCCCATACGATGCATCCCACATCGTCGTCCAGATGGTATTGGTATGGGCTTCGCCACAACCATCGCAGGTAACTGACGACCTGTAGCTCAGTATTGTCGTCCCCAAGAAGGGGAATGTGTTCTAGTTCTGTAGGTTCCATAATTTAATCATCTACCCCATCACGGGATTCAAATGGGTTTGCCATGTCGAACAATTCCTCGGATGAAATCCTGCCACTCTGCTCAGACCAGACCAGCAAGTCGATCTGAGCGTCCGACAGGAAAGGGTATGTCAGTCTCGACAGGTATCGGAATGCCCTCTCCAGTCGCCGGTATTCCTTCCCGTTCGTAGGGGTG
>Ga0209128_1003337_pt1 | contig 9916 bp, 8 predicted proteins | sample ETNvirnome_6_100_FD_184072 | JGI IMG/M metagenome (GOLD analysis project Ga0209128, IMG submission 184072) | Marine viral communities from the Pacific Ocean - ETNP_6_100 (SPAdes) (version 2) | ecosystem: Environmental > Aquatic > Marine > Oceanic | place: Pacific Ocean | collected 2013-06-19
GCATACTGTGGAACTTCACCGTATTCTGTTGAATCACGATCGCTTGGATGAGTATACATATCCTCAACCTCTTTCTCGTATCGATCGGCAACTTGCTCGTGTGTTTCTTCAATGTTTATAAACTCTGAAATAACATATACAGCAGCCTGTAAAGAGTTAATGTGCTCGTTCTTGAAGATCTCGGCTTCTAGGGATCTATACATATCGCCGCCCTGAATGGATGACCGTTCTATGATTCCCTTGTCGGCCATTAATTCCATAAGCCTGTTCTGATAATCGTATACATCTTCGGTTGCCGATGTTTTGGGGAAAGTTACAACCTTCATTTTGTCGGGCATAACAGCAATATCTATCTTTCTGTGATCCATAACAAGCAGAGAACCATCTAGCGCTCGGCGCGCGTGTAACTCTACGGTTGCTTCTGGTACTCCAATCTTGATATTAATCATTGGCTGTTAACTCACACACTAGTTCTTGTGTTTTTAAAATCTTATTAAGATCTTTCTCGGTAAATTCTCTTTTGCGGAAGCCTTCAAGATAGTTCACAACTTCCTCTATTTTTTGTTCAACCATCGGAGGGTTGGATGACTCGGAGGAATTGTCCAGAGATTGCTTAAGTCTTTTTAATTCTTCGTTAAGATAAATACGCAGTTCAAACCCGTCGTCCGCAAAGCTCGTGACATATCGGGTTAGAAGATCTTTTTGCTCCTGCAGCAAAGAATCATATTTGTTATTGAATTTCTTAATAAACGAGCCATATGCCAAAGTGTCTAGTGGCCGCAAAGTATCAATCGGAGCAGCTTCTGGCTTCTCACTCATCGTATCAACTATCGCTTGCTCAAATAATACTTTCTTTTTGATCGATGTCTTGGGATTAAAGATTGCGTCAACCGAAGCCATTGATTTATAATTGGTAACAAAATTGGACCAGACTTCCTGTCCGAGCCCCTTGTTGATGGCTGCTATTAATTGAGACTGGGCACTAAAAACGGAGCCCTCGTCCAACTGATGATATGCCTCTTTTGTCTCGTGTAATAACTTTTCTGCTACCTTGTGATTGATGTTCTTGGTTTCCAGTAAAATGTTGTAGAGTTCCAGTTCTTTATGCAGAATAGTATTCTTGGAAAAGAATTCTTTCAAAACAAGAACAATCTTCTTCTTCCTTTCAGAATTGTTTTCTACAACACATTTGGTGAACTCTTTGACTAGAGCTTCATAAATGAATGCTGTGTTTCGTTTCTTATTATGTTTCATCCTTATCAGCCTCTTTTTTCTCTAACTGCTCAATAAGCTTGCGAACTTTTGTTGTGTTCTCAAACATTAGTTCTTCACTCTTACTATAAATAGAATGTTTTTGCTCTTCTAGACCCACCAAACTTCTGAAATCGGGCATCCCGATGTTTCCAACAGATGCGCCGGTCGTAGATCTGTCGCTTCGCAGGCGCTGTGATTCGGGAGCCACCATATTTCTAAACTCTCTCCGGTTTGCTCCAACACCTGTTCTCAAATCGTTGCGGCCGTCTTTTCTTACATAGTGGCTTTTCTTATAACGACTGACGTGGCCATCGTCCTTACGGGCCGGTGCGGTCAAGAGGGCCGATTCATCTTCGCCTCCACCCTCTTCTCCACCAAGTTCTTCGCCGCCTAATTCGTCTCCACCAAGATCGCCTCCGAGGTCTCCACCAAGATCGCCCCCGAGGTCTCCACCAAGATCGCCCCCGAGGCCACCGCCGCCGAGAGCCTCTTCGGCTCCCTGCTCAACCACAGCCTCAAGAGCTTGCTGGAACTTACGATCGTAGAAAGTTTCTCTCTGGTTACGAAGAATTTCGTCATCAGAAAGTCCGAGAATATTGTGAGCAACCCAGCGTTTGCTGTAGGTCCCCTCTGGGATTGCTGTGGCCGTTTCAAACTTGGTTCTCATATATTCTAGCTGCTGTAATTCAGCAAGACGAGATGGGTTGTTCAGGGACAGATCAAAACCAATCAAATCTTCGCCGCGGAAGCCAAGAGTATATAAGTGAACAACAGCAATCTTTTCTAGTTCTGATACGAAGGCTCTTTGTAATCTCTGAATTGTTCTGGCGAACCGAATATCCTTTTGAGCAAGAGTTGTCTTATCTTCGTCCGCTCCTTCGAGGTTAGTAAGATATGCTTGGGGGATCTTAATAGCAGAGAATAACTTATCTCGAAGGTATTTCACATCGTCAATATCATTCAAACTGGAAGCACCTTGCAGAGACGTAATGTCCGACCCAACTCCACCACGCATAGGAATAAAATAATCCTCTTCCAATGATAAGGGGTTGTAACGGAGATCGACGCGGCCAGTTGTCGCATCCACCATAGAGTTTCTTTTCATCTCGGTTTTTACTTTTTCCATATACTGCGAAACATCTTGAGGAGGTATGTTGCCGACATCAATTTTAAATATCCGGCGCTCCGGGGCACGGACAACGCGATATGCGATCATAGCATCTTCAAGAAGAACCAGTTGGCGCCAAATGCGGCGCGCAGGATCAAGAATAGACGTCCCATATGGAGCGTGGCGATCGTTCCCAAGAATACGGAAATGGGCAACTTGCCAATTTTCAAATGTCATACCAGCGCCATTCCACTGATACTGAACATAGTTTGGATTGGTGGGGTCTTGGCCCTCTAACCTCTCGACTTCGTTGTTCGGTAAACCGATGACGGAGGTGACCCCCATTTTTTCATCGATGTCCAAATAAAGAAACAGATCACCATACTTGGTCATTGAACGAGCCCAACCAAAGGCATTGAACTCCACATTCAAAACATCATAGAATAGAGACTCAAGAATTGTTTTTATTTCCAAGTTCATACATTTTATAGAGAGCATCTTGTTATACTCATTAGATGTCGTCATCTCATCAGCATAGATATCGATTGCTGACGCAATCTCGGGCATATACTCCATCTGTTCAAAGTCTGTGTAGCGCTCGGCTCTACCTTGATTTCTGAAAGCAGCAGACGTAAAAAGATTATAATTCTGTGAGAAATTATTATCGGAGCGTTTAAACTCTTGGCCACTTAAAGATCGAAAACGACTGCGATATTTATCTAAATCGCTCCGTCGCTCCTGGCGAGCGATCTGGGCCCGGTAATTTATGATTGGACCAGATAAAAGTCTGGTCAGCCTCTTGAAAAGAGGGGAAACAGGATTTCTTGGGTTTTTCTCGTTAGTCGCCATTTTCTACCCCTTTATCAAAGCAATATACATTTCATTAAAGTTTATTGCTTCTCCGGCCCTTTGATTTTCTTTCGTCATTTTGTGTCCTGTCATTCCTGGAATTGTTGTGGAAATGCTTGTTTTAGATGTTGATATCGCTGAGAGGAAACTCTTGCTATATTCTACATTCTTTTGGCTTTCCACGATTACAGTATCCCTTACCCAACACCCGATAGCAAACGACATAACTAGATCATCATTATAACTTCTCATAGCCTGGGGCCTTCCTGCTTGCCAAATAAAAGTCTTCATTTCTGAAAGCAGACGATTTGAATTAATCTTAATTAGTTTGTTTCTCATAAACTCTTCCATCTTTGCTACAATCAAAGGTCTCGTTTTTGAAGATGTCGTGAAGCCGGGAATAACATTGGATTGCCATTGTGCAGCAACCGGATCCACGTATTGATGGTCGCCCTTCCGAGAGTGGTATAGATTAGGATACCCTTTATCTAGCAACTTTTTAAGCACTGCGTAGCCTATATTGTTGTTTTCTATAACAACCATAGGATTTCCATATTCAGCAGCCACGCTGTAGAGTATATCAGCAAAGTCGTCGGGCGTCGGTTTTCCAACGTATTCCCCCACCACTTCCATTGTTTCCAACTCAAAGATGTGAAATGCGCTATTGTCTTTTCCATCACCTCTCGCCACGTCGGCAACAATCAAGTAGGGCTTTTCTGGTTGGTATCTTTTCCATATCCAGTAGTTTCTATCAAAACCGGTTCTATATTCTGGCGTGGCTGTCTTTTCTAAATACCACTGAATATCATCAGGGTGAATAACTGTCTCACCAGAAACATTAAAGTTACACTCAAGTTCTTGAGCAATCTGTCGCTTGGACATATTCTTGGTTTCTTTATCAAACCAAGTTTTGTCTCTATCCGGGTGAACATCCCATAACAAAGTAGTCATATGGAACGCATTTGTTCCAGCCTCCGCTTCTACACAATTTTGATGGAACCAGTTGCCCACACCATTTGGGGTGGAAAGCGCGATACATCGACCACCAGTTGATAGTGTTGGATAGAGCGCAGTCCATAACTCACCCAGTTTTTCAACGTGAGCGGCCTCGTCAACCACCAACAATGAAAGGGCTTCCGAACGGCCAGCATCAGCCGATGTAGAAGAGCCCTTAATCTGCGAACCATTTGAAAGTTCAAAAGAAGTTCGGTTATCTACTATGATTTCAGAAATACGCATCCAATCTGGTAGATGCTTGATAATTGCTTTTACTTTTTTGACGAGGTTTGTGGCTGTTTGGAGTTTGGTCGCGACCACGAGAATGTTCTTGTCCCGATGGAATAGCATTAGCCAACTTATGTAAGCCGCCGTGACTGTAGAAATACCCAACTGCCGGGCTTTTAAAATAATATTAAAACGATAATCGTTAAAATCTTTGAGGAGATCCTCTTGATAGTCATACGCCTTAAAAGGAATTAGCCCTCTTTGAGGGTGGGAAATACGACAATAATTTGTTGTAAAGTAAACTGGATCTTTGCCCGCTTTTACAACCTCTTTTAAAATCTCTTTTTTAGTAAGGCGACTCCCCATAACATTTGTTACTTGCCTTTGCGTGTATCGTTGGGGGGTCGTTTGTTCTTGGGGCCTAGTGCGAGCCAGTCCTTCACGGCGCTATCAAGACGATCTTTATCAGAGCCTCCTGATACTTCTCCCACATCGGTCATCCCACCAATGCGGTAATCACATTGCGCCTGAACATCTGTGCGATAGTTGGACATACGCTGAACCATAATGTGGTGCTCTCCTTCTAGGGTGAGGGTGAGGGTGTTGCCGGTGATTGCCTTATATTCTTTCTTCAAGAATTTTACAATATCTTTTAGGTGTGAAGCAATGTCGTCTTCAAACCCCGGAGCCTTAACGTCTTTAAGAAGCACCTCGGCCTGATAAGTCACACGAAGAATGGGGCCGTGAAATCTGACCTTAAATCCATCCATAACGCGGCGATCATTAATGTAGTGGCCGTCTTCCCTGCTAAGACCAGCCGAACGGGCTTTGCCGTCGGCTTGCAGTTCTTCCGCGTGAGCGCCGTCGTATGCGTTGGCTGCTGCCTGGTTTATTCCTTGTATGATTTCGTATACTGTTGCCATATTATTCTTCCTTGTTTGGTCTCCAACCAGTTGCCCATCTTTCTTCCCGGTCCTCGATATGTTGTATATAGCATATCCAGCAAGCACTGAACTTATTCATATACAAATCATCTCGCGGATGAAAAGAATATCTTTCACAAACAGGACACGTCCTATTGTGGTCTCTATTAAGTAGTTTTTTGTTTATTAAAAATCCGTCTTGTTCTACTTTGTCTTGGGATTCGGCCAATTTGGCAAATTTCTTCTGTTCTTCTTGGGACTGCGTAACATATTCTTTCTCTTTGTCCTCGTCCCAAAAACGTTTTGGATTGTTAATAGCCTCTTCACCATACTTCTGCGATATGGCTTTTTCTAATTTTGCTATATAGTCTTGATCTTTGCTCACTGTACTATCTGTGTGGATAGAGCGAATACGCCCAGCGACGTGAGGGTGCCAATTCCAAACCCCAAAGCCACAAGCCAAGGACCATTGGCGGGCTTTTGTCCAATGATTAGTTGTTGGAGGCGATCGTTTTCTGTCGTCTTAATGATCATCATTTGCTCATATCGATCTTGCCAAGAGGCAACCTCGATATCTTTGTAGTCCAAGAGCAAAGTAAACCTTTCCTCCTGACGCTCAAGTTCATATTCTAAACGCAAATCACACTCTTCATCAGAAAACTGCCTGTCCGTCAGCACCTTGGCTGCTGCCTCAATAGATAACAGAATACCGTCAAAAGGAACTTCATCTCCCTTTGTAACATTTACTATTTCTTGTGCGGCAACAGATTGTAGAAGAAAAAGATTTATTATTAAAAAACAAAAAACTTTCTTAACCATGCTCTAATCCAAACTCTTTTGCTATCTCGCGAGACAATCTTTCAGAATCATTATAGTTTTCATCAACTAATCTTTTAAGAGCGGCTTTTTTATTTCGATCAAGTTCATCGCCCTTTGCTTTATGGGCTTCTTCTAGATCGGCAAGCCGTCGCTGATGTTCTTCTAATCTCTTGTTCTTTTCAGATATCTCAACATTATACGTGTGTGCTAATGTTTCCATTTCAGCATCGTGAGAATCTCGTTTGATTTCTATTAATTCTAGAAGTGTAGCTGTGTAGCTACCGTTTCTTGTTATTGCCCAGATTAAAAGACTTACTATCAGCGCTAAAACTATAACAATTATCCACCACCACTTTTTAATATAAAGCCGTGTTTTCTGAAAGAATAGTTTAAGCCGAGGAAGACCCACCGTCAACACCCTTGAGGCGCGCTACTGTATCAACTACAGTTTGTCCCCCGATATAAACACAGGTGATAATAACCCAATCCCCGGATGCCAAATCAGAGAAAGCCAACAAGCCCGTGGCTGTGGCCCAAGCGAGCAGCTTCCTGGAAACCATCTTGTCCAGGCCTTTATCTATTACGTGTCTTACTTTGCGTACCATTATTGATTTACCTTTGCGAAACCGCCAACCTTATCTATCGTGATCTCCGTATCCACTATGTCTTTTAATGAATCTAGGTGCGATACTAGGACGACGGTTTTAAAATACATCTTAATTAGTTGTAAGATCCTAATAAATCCCTCCATATTTTCAGCATCTAATGCGGTTCCTGGTTCATCCAAAATAAATATATTTCCTTTCGGAAGAGATGAAACAGACAAAAGCGCCAAACGGATTCCCATAGAAGCAATCGTCTTTTCGGCTCCGGAACCCATTTCAATAGGGCGCGGTTCGTGGTGAGGGTGCTTTATCAAAATGTTAAGTTTGCGGCCGTCCTCCTGGAAGAAGACTTCAAAATCAACGATATTAGATAAAACCTTTGCCACCTCAATATTAATCACCGGCAGTCGCTTCTTGATAATATCATAAGCAATTCCATTGGAATGGACACAGCGCATAAACAAATCATAGGCTGTATACTCCTTTTGGATATTGGCCAACTCGGACTTCTTATCCTGTAACGTTTCTAATTGGCGCTCTAAAGAACCGATTGAACGATGGTGCTGATTAACATACCCTTCGTGTTGAAGGATTTTCTTTTTGACGCTCTCTATATCTTTCTGAACTTGGGTGCGCGACGTGAACAGTTTTTCAATGTTCTGGATGAGTTCTTTCTTTTCTTCATACAGTTCAATCTTTTCATCCGCCTCCGACAACTGGTCGGCAAACCCTTTTATCTTGGCATAAAGTTTTTCTATTGAGACCTTGTTGTCTCTTTTCAAAATCTCAAAGTTATTTTTCTCAATAATTGTATCGTTATATTTATCAATCAAAACAATCATTTCGTTGGAGTCAACAGAAACTATCTTTGTTTTAAATTTAGTTGCCTTTTCAATTTTATCAATAATTTCTACTTCTAGAGTCGGAAGTCCAAGAGCAGCCAAATTGGCGTCCCGAATAAACTGACATTTGGGATACTTGTTGCCGCAAGGAACTTCGTCTAGTAATTCAATCTTCTTGTTCATCGCCTTATATTCGTTGTCCATAAGACGAGCACTGTTTACCGTGTCATCATACAAAGTTTTAAAATGATCAAATTCTTTCTTTTTTTCCAACAACTCTTCAATATTCAGGCCGGTAAGAAAATCATTGTATTTTTCCAACTTCTTGTCGTTGTCGCTGTTTTGCGTTTTGAGGCTGGTAATCTTTGTTTTTGTTTGATTTATGTTATTTTCTAAACCAATCTTTGTCTCCAACAACATTTTTATGTCAAGTCGTTCTGCTGGAATTGATTCTATCTGTTCTGTTAAAGAGGCATACTCTGTTTCTGACTTTCCTAGTGTCTCTCGCAGATCTACACAAACATCCTTTTTATTTTTCAAATCCTTCTGCGCGTCTTTTAAGGACTCCGCACAAGCCGTAATATCATCATCATAACTAACGTTGCCGGCGCGGCGTATAAGAGCTTTAAGATCAGCCGAGTCTTCGTGGGCTAGTTTAAACTTTCTTTCAAAAATATCCAAATCCAAGAACTTGGCCAATATTTCCTTGCGTCTCGTGGAGCCCTCCTTGATAAAAGACAAGCTGTCAAGTTGACTTGACATTGAGGTCAACAAAAAGTCTTCTACTGTCCCGAAACGTTTGCGAATATGAGCATCGGTTTCATTACGCGTGTTTCCATTAAGACTGAAAGGCTCGTCTATAATCGGATTGTGGCCACTAAAGTCTAGCGAAGTGCGTGCCTCATTTGTGGTTTCCCCCTTGAGCTTCTTTATATATTTTTCAGAAGTCCTCTCAATTGTATAGGTTTTGTCTCCTATCTGAAGTTCTACATATCCACGACAGTTTTTCTTATGCTGATTAATAATGTTAAAGTTCTTGCGCTCGTTCTTTGAGGTGGTATTAAACATCGTATAGAGCAACCCATCTACAATGCTAGACTTTCCAGAAAAGTTCTTACCAAAAATGCCCACAATACCATTCAAGTTGGTAAAGTCAACCCTGTTTTTTTCGCCATAGTTAAACAGGTTGTCCCATTCAAACTTGTTAATATTCCAATTAACATTCCGAGCGACTTCTTCGGTCTCCTCGATCTGTGAGTTATATTTGCGGTTGAGTTCAAAAACTCGTTGGATGGTATCTTCCGTGGGCTCATAGTCTTTTAGATACTCACGAATAAGATTTTCCTGGACTCCTTTGTCTCTTAGGTTCTCAATCTTAAATCCATTACCAATATCAACTACGCCCCTTTCACCCGCAGCACGGTTAAGAAAAGTAATGCTCTCGGGTTTAAAACGATGCTTGGCAACCTCCACAGCCTTGCGCATAACGTCAAGTGGTAGATTGTTGTTGCTCACAAGACGCAGACGAGAGCCGGGACGAACCTTGGTGCCCCTGGGCATTCGCCCTTTTGGCGTAAGTTCAATGGTCATAAAAGGTTTGGGGTTGAGCAAGACGTGATGACTTACATTGAAAGTGTCCTTGTCTTCAATCTCCCAAATCAAAAAACCTTTATCGTTGGTCTCCCCGTGGTTCTGTTGAACAGTTGAGCCAGCGTATCTCACGCGACCTTCGGGATCAAGAGTCTGATTGGTCTTGTGAATGTCTCCCAACAATGCGTAATCGTGGCCACCGAAGATGCCCACATCGTGATCACCGTGGGTCATCACCCAACCCGTATCGGTTTTAACACCAGATACAGAGCCGTGATAAAGTGCGATATTGATCCTCTCGGGATCACTCGGTTTGGTCCAATTATCTTCATCAAAAACCGATAGAACATTTAAGGCAATGTGCGGGCCTACAAGGACTTCTCCGGAGTTTTTAAGTAGATGTAAGTCCGGTAAGTTCAAGGCCCTTACAATCGGTGTGAGGGCGTCCTGGCGGCTGCTATTCTTTAGGTTGCCGTCGTGGTTGCCTAAGATGATGTAGGTAGGTGCGATCTTGGCCAGATTTGCGAAGAAGTCGGAGCAAAGCTCAACGAACTCTGGTGAAATCTGGGTCTTGGTGTGGGCGATGTCGCCACAGTGAACGATGTAGTCTACTTTTTCTTTTCGGAGTGTCTCGTAAAGTTGATCGAAAACGATCTTGTATTCGTAATGAAACTTTAAGTTTTTTATATGCGTGTCCGCAAT
>Ga0209128_1003356_pt1 | contig 9878 bp, 16 predicted proteins | sample ETNvirnome_6_100_FD_184072 | JGI IMG/M metagenome (GOLD analysis project Ga0209128, IMG submission 184072) | Marine viral communities from the Pacific Ocean - ETNP_6_100 (SPAdes) (version 2) | ecosystem: Environmental > Aquatic > Marine > Oceanic | place: Pacific Ocean | collected 2013-06-19
TTTTGGAGTACAATCAATCACAACATCTGCATTATAAATAGCTTCCACTGCTTCAAGAGAAGGTTCAATTCCAATTTCTTGAAAATCTTGCTTTCTATCTGCATCTACAGCAAGCTTGGCACCACGTTGTAAAAGTGTAATGACTTTAGAACGATCAGAAGTCAGAGGTGTTTTTTTGTGAAATGTAATTTGCTCCAACCCTAATTCATCTTTAAAATTCAAAAGTAAACTCGTCAATGGTTCACCAATCGTCCCTGTCCCTATTATATGAATCTTGTTTTTCAATGAATTCTTCTCCTTAATCATCATCAACTATATTTCTTCCTTGAGAATGTGACGGAACTTTACAAATAGTTCCGTCTTCATTTCTCATTTCAATTTCGTAACCTATTATTTATTCCTTCAGTTTATTAGATAAGATAACCAACAAGACCTGAAACTGAAACAATAAGCGCAAGAATTGATGTAAAAACTGCAATATTATTCCAAAAATTTACAAATTTAGGAAATGTTCTTCCAGTTTCTCTTGCCATTAAATACATCACTAACAATAATATAATCCATTCAAACATCGTTTATTCTCCTATTTTATAGACTTCAATTTTATATTTTAATCCTTTTGATAATATCTTCATGAATTCATCATAACTTATTTGAATAAGTTTTTCTGAACCATTTTGAAATTCAATATAAGTCGAATTTGTTATTCTTTCATTTGGATATATCTGCTGAATGAAGTCTGTGTTTATAACTGTCTTTTGTTTACTAAGTTCAATGAACATTATTTTCCTCTGAGACAATAGAGTATTCTGTGATTGTCTCTGTATGTTTAATTACCACTCTCCTTCCATCACAAAATTCACATTTTGAAGTTTCGTAATAATTACTTGGACCCGTTTTAGAAATAAAACCTTTTCCTTTACATTCCGGACAGATTGTATGTTCTGTGTCAGTTGATGTCCATTTTTTAAATGCCATTGTAACCTCTTTTATTTATAGTTATAATATAATATCATTTTAGTATATATAAAAACCTTTTTTTGTAAATTTATAACATTTTTTTATTGTCCGAATGAAACCATCTGCATTAATATTTTTCCTGTCGTAGTTTCTAATTCCGGAATTGCAGGCGGTGGATATACTCTTAAATTATAATCATAGTTATAGTCTTTACCATATTCTAGACGACCAGCACCATAAGGAGAGAGCGGATTTCTCGCAACATAACCACGTCGCATTTGTGTTACAGAACCCCAGATAATAATATCACCTCTATTATCATTTGCACCAGTAGTACCGCCCATTCTCTCATTACCTCGACCATCACCCAGGGGTGGATCTCCCCCTCCATCAACAGTTAATGTATTCTGCCAATAATGATGGAGAAATGATTCATTAAAGGCAATAATAGCTCCGTTTATTATTATATCATCATCATAGAAACTATTTCTCCCACCATTTTCACGTGTATTTGCTACAATAACATTAGCAGAGGAAACAATACCAAGTCGTTCTGTAATTGGGCCAGTTCCCCCTTCTATAAATTGTGGTGGTTGAGGAACCGCACCATTATATGCGTTGCTATTGACATATATAATATCGTCTAAAAGCCAAATATTATTCCAAACAGTATCAATAACCGTAGGTTCCCGGTGCCTGCGATACAATGTGTACCCATCTTCATAAGCATCATCATGTCCCGTTGTTGCAACAGTATATTGTCCTTTGACAACCCCCGATATAAGCAACTGCCCACCTTCAACAACAATCACTGCTTGATTTGTGGAATAATCCTGTGGTGTCATTATCCAGTGGTTATCATTAAAATCTGACATATCCCATATGCCACCATGATCGACATCGGTGCCGTCACTAGTACTTCCGTTGGGATGAAACCGGTGTAAATAGGTAGGGTCAGGCTGGAAATCAAAATTGTGCCATCGTCCTCGAACAGAAAAAAACCCTGGTGTATAATAATCCGAGGAATCTATATCATTCTCGTCATCAGGGAATTCAAAGGCACCCTCATCAATCCAATTTCGAATTTTGACAATGTCCTCTGGTGTTGGCTCGGTAAGAGCTACTGCAGGTGGATAAGGTTCGGCATGATCAAAAGCAATCAAAAAGTCATCATCATCGACAATCATTTTTTGTACAAGAAGACTATTGTTTCCATCACCAGGAATCACAACAGGACCATTATTACTGCCGTCCATAACATCATCATAGTCAGTTAACCCAAGGAAATAGTTAAATCCATTTCCACTAGAATGACATCCCATGATCAAAGAATTACAACTGGCCTCAAAAATTGGCTGAATTTCATTGTAATAATCTATCACTCCTCCTGCATCAAGTGGATCAACAACATACCACCATTGGGCGATTTTAAATCCGCCTGTTTCTAAAAAAACAATCTCCGTCATTGTAAGTGTATCTTTTTTTGTAGGATCTCCTGTGTGAAGTTTCTGTGTTGCTGGAAACACATAGTTCGAGGCATTGGTGATCTTTCGAAAAGCGTTGTGAGGGGGATATATTATTGTGTCTTGATGTTCTTCGTAAGTTGGAGCATTCTCATCATCTTCATTGCCTGGTGGAAAAAGTGTATTTTCCTGACACCCTGCTGAAAAAATAATTGTACCTGTCGTTGTAATTTCAGTATCATCTGCAAGTGTGGGACAACCAAAATTGGACATTGTAATGCTCGTATTAGAATGGATTTTGCCTTCTAAAGCATCAGCGGACCCAAAATTAACAACTCGACGCTCTAGTGGGTTAAGATCGACGACATAAGGGCCACCACCAGCATGTTCATCACTGCTAAAATACATAAATACAGAGAAATCTTCCGGTACAAGAGTGAATTTTTCCACGTGACGTGCAACGACTTCGTCCCCTAAAAAATTCTTGTATGTTGCCCGACCAACAGCACTACTGTTACATAGTTTCCTGCCAGTTTGTGGATCAAGCGAAACCCACAGTCTCAAAGAATCATATTCCCCCATACCAGGTTTGATATTTACCCTATTAAAGTCTTCACCGTGGAAGATAGTGTCGTCAATTGCAATGTTGGCGTCTGTCCATATCTGTCGAGCCATTTCGGAAAGCCCTGTTTGTGCAAGCAATTTTGCCCGAGTTTGCGCTTCCCGATAGCGAAACGTACTCATATCAGAGACTACCCAGCGTAAATAAGCAGCAGTAAATAGAATACTAACAATTGTTAATAGTAATGCAATTGGAATAACAATTCCTCGTCTGTTTTTCATAAAATTTTTCATGTTGGCTTGCCCAAGAAAAATTGGCTGGTCACAAATACGCGACGATGGAACCTAAACTGATCTATTTTATATTCTCCGTTCTGTATTTTATATTCAAGTTCAATAGTCATTCGAACTTTCCAAATGGAATTGGAAACTGTGGATGGTACTCCTATCATTTTATCTCCAGGTTCACAACGAAACTCAGCCAAACGAATAATACGGTTATCATTTAAATAAGGAGCATCTGCAAAACGTGCATGCTTAATCACCTTATCGTTTTGTAAAATACCATCCTCGGGGTCTTCTATCGTATAAAGGATATCTGGCAATAGCAATCCACTCTGAGACCAAATTGACACGCGATCAAAACCGTTTACGCTTATCACATTGATTTGATTTGCCGATTGTAAGTCATCTGAAATTTCATCAATAAAAAACTCTCCATAATCACGGATATGTTGTACCAACCAGTCTTTATAATAGTTTCTAAGAAGAAAATTTAACCCTGAAAATACGGCTGTACTTAAAATTCCAATAAGCAAAAGAGAAATTATCACCTCTGCAAGTGTGAATCCTGATTCTGTCCTCTTTGGTCTAAGGAAATGCTTCAATATTGAAAGTCCATCATGTTCATTTCAAGACTCAGTGAACAATTGAAGATCCTATCATTCAGTGGCGATACAACACTGTCGTCATTAAAATTATCTCCGTAGAAAGATGCTGATTGGCCATCACTATCCCCACCAGTGGCAAGAAAAATTCTAGATACGGAATAATCCTTCCATTGAATAGTGGCTCGCAAATGATACGATGGATCATCATTAACAACTACCGGATTGATGTTCAATGGGAAATTTTCTACCTTGATACTTTGTGGATTAACTACTTCTCTGGTAATTATTCCATTTATCGGATTTTCTTTCGACTGATGTAGCACAACTTCTGTACCGTCAAAATCATCGACCCATTGCGAACTTGAAAAATGTTGTAAATCAGCAATTCTTGTTTTTAGAGAGTCCATATAGGCAGAAAGTTCTTCCAGTGCACGATGTCTCAAATAAATTGAATGCGACCAACCGTGGGCTTGTGAGACACCGCCGACTGCACTCGTTATAGCAAACGACATCAGCATCATGCCGACAATTACCTCAACAAGCGTAAATGCATTGTTGTTTTTCAATAAAAATCTTTTCATTCTATTCTTCTATAATCCCAAATACTTTTTTCTTTCCTCCATGATATTCGTAAGCATGTCCATTTTCTTTTAGTAGTTCGTTTACTGACATATCATATCCTTTTACAAATAATTCACCCAACACTCTACCAAACTTACCAACTCCATGAGATATTATTGAGAATTTACCATTATCAGAATTTTCAAGTAAGTCTTTAACATATTCTTTAGCTGCTAAACCCTTTTTCTTTTCTTCAAGATTTCTTGTTCGTGATTCCCAAGCATCCACACCCATAAATCTAATTCTTTTTTTGACCCAAGTCTTAAATCCCAAATCAATCATTGCATCACAAGTATCACCATCTACTACTCTTACTAACTTACAACTGTATCCATGTTTTTTAACCTGTTTTCCCATAATTATACCTCCTTATATAAATATCTGTCGAAATATTTCATTTTTTCTTATTTTCCTTCAAAAGCTTTCGCCTCATCTTCCAATTTCCATTTTTTTGTAAAAAGTTCCACAAACTGTCAAGTGACGTTGCAAACTCAGCATCTATTTGATCTACATTTTCATAAATCTTATTTTCAAATTCTTCTATTTCTATGTCAAATTGTTTCAATACAGCTAAAACCTGTTCATTCGTTTTTGCATTTTCACTTTCAATTCGAACAATTGATTTTTTGTATCGTCTTTCCAATGATACCTCAATGGAATCAAGTTTGTCTAATATAGTATCTACACGATTTTGAAAGTTTTTGATATTTTCGGCAATATCAATAATTTCTTTTTCAAGTTTTACATCAATATTGCGAAATTCTTTTTCAATATTCATGTCTTTTCTCACAGTATATTTTTTTAATCCAATAACTTCTTCATGAGTCACTCTTTCTGCTCTGTTCATCTTATATTCCAGGTCAGAATGAATTTTGTATACTTGGTGAAGAAATACTACTATTAAGATAGTTGTCAAAAAACCAACAGAAACTATTGATATCAATGATAATTTATTTTTCATCTTTAAATTTCCTATCTTCTCTAAATTCTTCAGACCACTTTAATAAATCTTCTAAGTTGTGAAAAATAGGAATACCCTCATTTTGCGCAAATTCTACTTCCATTTTTGCACCCCTTGAATTTTTCCAATTATCTACTGTCATCAATGCATCACAACGATTTAAAATTGCAATGGAACCAGCCATGAATTCTCCCCAAGTTGCAATACTGCCAAAGTTTTCAGTATTTTTGTGAGGACAAATCGGAGCAATCTTTTTGGGCCACAATTTAGCAGCAATTATTTCTGCTTTACGGATATTTTGAAATGTCTCCCACTCGCCTTCATCATAATACTTTCCTGCCACATAAACAACTGGTAGCACTCCTTCAGTTTTCATTTTTCGTGCCATCTTTTATCTCCTCATTTATTTTTTTTGCTTATTCATAAAACACATCAATCATGTATTGTTCACATTCTTCACTACAAGTTTCACCCAATTCACCTTTAGACTTTTTACCACAAGCAGAACAAATTATTACTTCTGCCACTTTACTTTTTTAAAAAACTCATTATTGAATTGATACTTGTGGTGTCGCTCAACGTTTTGTATTCATCATGAGTTTTTATTGCTTGACACAGATGACGCAACCAGTTCTTTAACTGTAAGTTTTCTTCTTGGACAATTTCTAATTTAGTTTTTTTATGATTAACTACTTCTTCACATTTAGCTTTGGAGTCACTCCATCGATTCCAAAACTCTTCTTTTAATTCTTTGACATCTGCCATAATATCAATCCTGCTAAGCTAAACAATACAGTATATGGCAACCACCAATTAATGGCAAACCATTCTTCCATTTTTTCAATAAAGTCACTTATTTTCTTTAACACTCTTCAACCCCCTCTGTTTTATTTGTTCTTCTGTTCAAACACTACCACTATAATATTTTACTGTTTTGCTATGGTGATCCACATAAATAATCTCCTTATTTATATTATAATATAAAATCTTTTCAGCATATATGTCATAACTATTTTTTATCTTTTTCTTCAAGAATTGGACTATCTTCGTGTACTTGAAAAATGCTACCAGATAATTCAGATGGATTTTCTTCATAATCCTTGACTACATTTTTTGCATCTTTCAAAATAGAATCCATAATTTCTTTTAAGTCTCTCATTTTTTACCTCTTATTAAAATTAATCACAAAAAATTCTTGTTTTAAAAAGTCTACCATTTATAGATAAATAACAATTCGGACATAATAATCTGACATTTTCATAGGTTACATTTTCATAATTATTGTCAACAAAATCAAGTTTCAAACAAGTTCTTTTTAAGAAAAAATTCTCTTCATTGTATCCACACAATGAACATTCTTCTTGAAAGTATCCCTCTTCAATTAAACGTTTTTTGAAAGTTTTGTTTGAATATTGTTTTGGTCTTTGATGTTTGCCTGTTAAAATATCATCTAATGAAATTCTCCATTTTCCAAGCCCTTTTTTGATTCCAAAACCCTTTGGATTTAGATGTTGTTCATAGATTCCATACATTTGAGCATTTTTCTTATATGTCTGTGGTGCAACTCCTAGCCATCGAGCTGCTTCTGTTGCTGACAATGTTTGACTTTGAGCATCTAATATATTTTGCTTTGTCAAAACAATTTGTCTACCTTTAACACGAATGGGTCTACTTATTGGTCTGTGTTCTTTATCTTCACACATTGTTATTATATTTTTTGATATACCTTTTGATATTTGTCAAGATTGTGAACAGTACCCTTTTTTAGATTTTTTACTTGATTTTCATTGATTTTACGACAAACGTTGTTATTCTTTTCATTGGTATCAGTGTTTAACCAAAGTAAATCATCTACTTCAATCTCTTCAAAATTCCAAGTTTCAAATTCAACTTTTCCAACTGGTGCTGGTTTATAATAGTCTTGTGCTGGATCATTTCTTGGTGTCATTTTTTTCCTCCTGTAATAATTGTTTTTCTGTCTTGTTTTCTTTTGGAAATCCATCATCTGAATGTTTTCTCAAAAAAGCCTCCATATCAACGTTTAGTCGTCTCAGCTCGGACCAAGCTAAATTTTTCACAAATTCTTCTTGCTCTTTGTCAATGACTGTTGACATTAATTTTGTAATATAAGGACCTAGTTTATTCATTTTGTACCTCCCATTATTAAATATAATACTTTTTTAGTATATCATTTCCGCTTAATGTGTTTGGAACGAGTTTTATTTCTTTTTTTAGATTTGTACTCTTCGTCTTGTTGTATTTTTTTTAGTTTCTTTTTAACTTTTTTGAACGTATTTTGTTGTTCTTCTTCATCTAACCATTTTTGCCAGTTTTGTGTCATTGTTCTTTATCTCCCACTACTGATCTACCTACTAACTTTTCCCAATCTTTCTCGGGTCTTACTTTTAAATTTGTGTTCCAAGCTGCATCTAATACTTTTGGATTAACTCCAGTCCATTGTGCAAAACTGATGAGTGCTTTGATGTCTTTTGGAAAACATGAACCTCCAAATCCAAGATGACCGTCTGGCCCTGGAACATTCCAGTGTGATTCACCCATTCTCTCATCATATTTTGCATATTCAATAACTTTGTCATAATCAATATCAATAGCATCACAAATCATTTTAATTTCATTAGCAAATGAAACTTTTGTTGCTAAAAAAGTATTTATAACATATTTCATCATTTCAGCTATTGTTGAGCTAGTTTTAATAATTGGTATTGCTGGAAATACCTTTGAAAATATATTTTTTACTTTTGTAGATGCCGGTCTTGGACCTCCAATAATAATTCTATTTTGGTTTTTAAAATCATCTAAAAAGTTTACTTCTGTGAGAAATTCAGGGTTGAACACCACAAAAATTTTTCTACATTTTGAATTTAATGTCTCTGTTGTTTTTGGTGGAACTGTTGATTTGATGATGGCAATTGTGCCTTCTTGTGACAAATTATCAATCATCAAAACAGTTTCTTCTACCAAATCAATGTTTGCTGAGCCATCCTTATTTGATGGTGTTGGCAAGCAAACAAAAATATATTTTGTTTTTTCAACTAATTCTTCTAATGAATTACAAGTTGAGTCTTTATATTTGTCGTATGTTTCAACGGTAAAATGATTCTTCATTCCTTCATTTGCTGCTGTTCCTACGAATCCCTGCCCTACTATTCCTATCGTTCGCATATTATGTTTTCCTTCTCATAAGTTTGTAAACCATTTATCATAATTCTAAAAATACCATATTTCATCTCGCCAATTTCTCCACTATCTTTCAAAATGTCTGGTAATTGTGTCAAGAACTGAAATCTTTCATTTGTCAATTGACTTCCATCAAAATCCACAAGAATATCATTGTTCTTTTCGTTGTCAAATGGTTTAACTCTTTCATATAAATCATATAATGTATTCTTTTGTTCAGATTTAATATAATCCTTCCAACCCAACTTTCCATATATTGTTGAACACCAGGGCTCCAACGCACGCCACAATTCGTCTGAAATATTATCAATAATAAATCCAATATTGTATTTGGGTGGAATTACAGGTTTAAGATATTCATCATGCTTCACCATTTGACCCCATTTGCGAATAAAATTACGAGTACTTCTTTCATTCTGTTTTAACCATTCATCTGTTTCTCTGTTCTTCATAAATACTTCACCAGTTGGATTTCGTTTAGCACCATCTGCAAATCTACTTCCCCTACAAGTCATATGATATACAAAACCTTTCCAAGTCTGAACCAATTTATATCCAGCCAATATAAACCTATTAAATATGTCACTATCTTCTTTTGATTGTGGTGCAAAAAGTGGATCATGACCACCAATAGCCTGAAAGTCTGATTTGTAAATTGCCCAAGGAGCAAATATACCCTCTGTTGTTTCTTTTCCTAATTTTGAATGAGTTAGTTCGGGACTTGAAGACAACCAACTAAATAATCCCTTTTCGTCAAATTCTTCAGGTTCAATTCCAAAATCTATTAATATCTTTTCAGGACCATCTGGATGTAATGGTGGTTCAATTCTTGTAGCACTTACAACAGTTCCCTTTTTGATGTATTTATTCACTTCCTTATCTAATCCAGGTAAAGCATACATATCAGCATGATAAATCATTACAATATTATTTGTAGCATAATTATTAATTAGAGTGTCATAAAGAATTGTATGTCCCAGTCTTGTTGGTCCTTCGTTTCTGTGAATTTTCATGTTTTTATCTCTTTGAGAAATCTCTTGTAACCATTCCCAAGTTTCATCATCTGAAAAGTCATCAGCAACACAAATCTCGTGAATATATCCAAGATTTTTTCTAATGGAATTATAAGACCATTTTAGATATTTTAAGTTGTTTCTACTTGGTATTATAAAGCTAATTGTTTCCATATTTTCTCCCAATGTTCTAAATATGTTTGTTCTGAAA
>Ga0209128_1003357_pt1 | contig 9877 bp, 3 predicted proteins | sample ETNvirnome_6_100_FD_184072 | JGI IMG/M metagenome (GOLD analysis project Ga0209128, IMG submission 184072) | Marine viral communities from the Pacific Ocean - ETNP_6_100 (SPAdes) (version 2) | ecosystem: Environmental > Aquatic > Marine > Oceanic | place: Pacific Ocean | collected 2013-06-19
TGTTTATGATTCAACCACCACAAAAAACAATCGATGGGTTATCAGCACAAAAATGGAAACTCCTGTTTTGAACTTTAAGAATAGCACTCCAAGAGAGTTTGGTTATTCCCGAGGAATGTGGGGCGGTTATGGACAGACAGCCGAGTTGGCGCAGTCGCTCGAAGACGGCACGCCAGTGGTCTCGACCGTAGACTCAATTCAATTAGAGCTTAAAAACTCATTTCCAGCCGCACCAGTAGCTGCGCCAGTTGGTTATGATAACAATAAACACAATTTCTTAAAGAAGGCTTTTTTAGACACGGATCTGAACCGCAAAACAATTGGAGCAATCAATCGTGGTGGCAAAGAAATTTCAGAAGCAATCGTGGCTATTCCTTATTTAACGACACCAACTACTGATGCAGATACTACTGGTGAAGTTTATACTACTAAAAAACAATTCTTAGATGGTCGCTATTTTATTTCTTTGGGACATACCAGCACCACGAGTTGGGATGTTTTTAAGGAATTAAGAAACAACAAAAAGGCAACGGGTTGGGCAATACCGGGCGCTCCTCCGGAAAATGATCAAAGGGGAACTTGGGGAGTCCCAGAAGCAATAAGAAACACTTCCATATCGGAAATGGCTGAAAAAATGGAGAAATATGTTATCCCTCCAGAACTTGATTTTAATACATATGACGATATTTATGACTCCGAGAATTTCATTGAACCATTTGTAATGTATATATTTGAATTTAAACATCAGCTTGACCAACAAGACTTAGCAGATATTTGGCAAGGTTTAATGCCTAGAATTTCAACTACAGCTGAATTGGATTCTGATACTATTAGTCACCCTCGCACAAAAATCGTTGAGTTCTTTGGTGATCGAAACATACCGGATACTGTAAGATGGATGGTTTTTAAAGTTAAGAAAAAATCTAACTATAATTATTATAAGATGACAGCAGATACGAAAGATGATCAAAACTTTGCGGGTAATCCCTTTACAGTAGGAACTGAAGATCTCGCCTATAGTTATAATTGGCCATATGATTATTGTTCATTAATTGAACTAGCAGAATTAGAAGTAGGAACTAAGTTTAAAAAATGAAATTCTTCAACAAAAAAGAACAGGTTATCGATCTTCAATTAACTCAATTCGGCAAAAGATTGTTGTCGAAAGGAAAGTTTAAGCCACACTATTATGCTTTTTTTGATGATGGTATTTTATATGACTCTCAATATGGAGGGGTTTCAGAAACACAAAATGATGCTCAACCAAGAATTATTAAAGAAACTCCACAACTTGAAGTGCAACATGTTTTTGCAGGAATTGAATCCAACATCAAGAAAGCCAATGAGTTTGTTCGGTCAACTCCCAAAGAAAAATCAGAACAACCAGGGGTTCTTGATACAATTGATCAGGGAACATTTTTCCAAAGTTTTGAAGATAAGCAATATGCTTTGTCTTATATGCTTGGAACATCAGAATTAACAAGCGATAAGATGCCAGCGTGGAAAGTTGATTTTTTAAATGGAGAAATTACAGGAAGTGTTCAAACACAATATACTGGCAGCTGTACGAATCAAGTTGTAAACATTCCAGAGATAACTCCAAAACCCATTACTTATAAGACCCAGATTGAGAATGTTCCGGCACCAGAACTCGCTGGCTATCCATCGGACTCTCCTGTTCTTGATAATGTTTATGGCTCAAATCCGGCACAGATTATTAATGTCTTTGAAGTAAATTCATCACTTCTTATTCAAATTGAAGAAAAAAATTCTCAATTTCAAAATGAAAATTTTGATATAGAAGTTTATGAAATCAAAGAAGAAGAAACTCCTGGTGTTACTCTTTGTGATGGTGTAACAAAAAGAGAAGAATTAATTCCTTTATACTTTATAAAAAAGGATTCTATGATTGAAAATGGCATAATAAAAGATGCTCCACCGCCCACTTATCAAAACCAGAATTTGGACATAGATTCTAGTTATGTTGAATATTATATGAATATCGAAGTTGATAATGAAATCGGTCCAGATATTATTTGTGGAAAAACAAGAGATCCAGGCGAAGGAATATATTCTCAAAGAGTTTTGGATTGCGATATAGCCGAAAAAGCAAAAAGAGCTAGTGCCAAAAACTTATTTGACACAAATGTTAAACTCGAAGATATTGAAGGGTGTGACGAATGACTCTTTTAACCGATGAAAATATTTTTGGAAAATTTGTTCCAAAGCCAACAATAAGCAAGATCACACTTCAATCTTCTGGAAATCCTCCAAGAAGATTGAATCCACATGTTGATTCTACTCGTATGATTAGCCGTGCCTATCGCAACCCTAGAACTGGGGAAGTAGAAGTGAGGCGCAGAACAACCGCTTCGGAGCGTCAAGTTCTAGGCACCGTTGAAGGTTCAGACAATCTTTTACGTGCTACAAGCCAAACGCAATCGAGCCATGTTAGTAGAACTGATAACTTAAGGGTTCTTTTAAATTTAAGCGTTAAGGATAAAATTCGAGATTTACAAAATTCATGGTTTGCGAATGTAAGTCCAATGTTTCAGGATGCGGATACTACAGACAGTGTTGACGAGTTTGATCTTAAAAATTATGTAACTATAAAAGTTTTTCAAAGCAGAACTCAACAGACATCTAATCTAATTTTAGCAGCCGATGATTCAATTGAAGCCATAAAGGGATTGGATTCAGCGCTGTTGAACATTGATTTGCAAGAAAGACCTCTTTCACAAATTCAAGATCCTAATGATGTTATGGAGGAAAATGATACAAGCCAAGCCATTGGTGGCCCGTCCAATCTTAAATATTGGGACGTTCCTTTTTCCATGACTTTTGAAGTCGATGAAAAATATCCTGATTATTTATGTTATTTTGTTTGGGCAGAATTTGATTTGTCAGACATCGCGTCACAATTTGAGTTTGATGTTGCGGGATTTTCTTCTACTGCACTTTTTCAAGGTATGGATTTTTCTTCGCAATTAAGTCATTATGTTGTTTTATCAGGTGGAAAACTTGCTACAACAATTGATCGATTCGTGGTTGATGATCCGAGTGCAAATGAAAACAATGGAAAGGTTTGGACTGGCTCGACCTCCAGACTTGCCGATGGACGGTGGAGTAATGGTTCTTGGGTTCTTAAAAAAACAAGAATTAAAAACACACTTATTCAAGATTTTCGAGCTGTCGATAGATTAAACAAATTAAACCTTGATTTTTCGATTGTCCAGAATGCACTAAAAAAAGATATTTATTTGGCATCTAAAATGAGGACTGCTAATTTAAATTTGGATCCTCCAAATAAATATTTTACAGATATTATGCTGACTAGAGATGAAGATGAGAATTGTAGATTTTTCTTTTCGGCAGATATAGCTGCAATTATGGAAGCAAATTCTCCTTTTGGTAATTTGTTTTCTGAGGGTTCATTAACCAAAGAAGCCTGTGTGAGAGAAACTAAGGTTCTCTCCCTGAGTGTTCATCGAGTGCGCTTAAAGGGAAGCCCCGAAATTGGTTCAAAACCTATATTTGGACCCAATCTTTTTGCCGGAAATCGTCAAGCAAAACGATTTAATGAAAACAATGAGTTCTTGACTAGTTTCCCATCTTCAACTGGTTCACCCAATTCAATTCCATCATCCTATACCACCGAAAATGATGATTTACTTTTAAGAGCATCCTATGATGAAGCAGACGCATTAAGGGTTATTTCTCTGGACGGTGCCAGCACAATTGCAGACCTCACATCAGATATTTATCAAGGCGAAGCCCCTAAAGCTGGTATAAAATATTTTTCTGGTGTTGATAGAACTGTTCAATTTAAAACAGACGGATATTATCAATATAGATTAGTAATAGAATTTCAAGACGGAGCAGTAAATTATCTAATTAATAAACTCAACCAATTACGAACGGCAAAAAATAATCTCACGGAGTATTATGATGAAGCGTCAAAATTAGGGACTTCACAATTAAAAAATCCATTTAAGAATCCTCATGCTTTCGACCCTGCTGTTCCGCAGGTTACATATTCCAGACCAGAAGGTGGAGTTCGCCCTGGTAATTTTAATGTTGCCGCAAACCGTTTTACTCAAGAGTTTAAAAGTTTTGCAAGAACTAAAAAGACTTCTTCGACTGGTGGCGTTACACCTCCTTGGCACGACCGTTTGCCAACGGCGTCCGATCCAAACCGCAATGAATTTCCTTGGGTAACAGTCGCCACAACTTATGTGGACATTATGAAGGAGTTGTCAGCTTTTGAGTTTGGCAATGGTCTTACGGTGGAAATCATGGCGCGAATTATTGAAAATTATATGAGCCCAGAAACAGGAAATATTGAAGGTATTTTGAAAGTTTTTAGTCTTATTGACACACTGGAAGATATTATTTCAAGTGCGATTGGAAGGGTAACTTCTCCGCCTGGTGGGTCTGCAAGATTGATTAAAAATCAAACTGCTAATGACAATCCAAAACTTTTCTTGTCCGGAAAAACAGTTCTTCCAATGCCAGAAACAAAAGATACTACTTTAAAATCGGTTAAAATTGATCATACTTTTGGTAATATTTTCAATGCTGGATTGCCTAAAGATACCGGAATAAGCATGTTTCCTGATAGGTCGCTTCGTCGCGCAGCTGGGTTGTCCACGAGTGTTAGTCGGGATACAAGTTTTGAGGATGCTAATGGATTGAGAACCCTACCTTGGGGGCACTTCCGATCAAACGTATCTAACGAACTAAAAAAGATATTCGAACACGGCAATCAAACCCGAATTGACATTCAGCCGAATCCATTTGGCGACGAGCCAGTTGCATCCTTCTCACTCGGCAACACCTCAAAAACATATTTTACACCATCAATAATCAAAACTTCTTCTGCTATTATTAATTTAAATCCTGGCGATAATGCTAATTCTGGTGTAGCTTCAACTTGGCCAACTCAAGACGAATGGGGTCGAGTTGGAATAGCAGATGACATGATTGGTGACGCCACTTCCGAAGCCAACCCCAATCCAAATGCAATCTCCTCTCGCCAAGCCACTCAAAGAGAAACGGCTCGCCTTAAACTTTCGGACAAGGTTGCCTCTTTTATGGCACAAGATCATAATTTGATTGCACTTGAGATGAATTCTGTCACAAACAAGCCTAAAGAGTCGCTTCCTATTGTTTCTTTTGACGCTCCAATTGGTCCTGATGACGTACAGGCTGGAGCACAACCTCAGACTGATTCAATGTTACTCGGAAGAAACAGGTCGTATAAAGCAAAAAAACAAGAAGCTACAGCAAAAAACAGTCTAGCATATAGTCTTTTTTCTTTAATCACTGATGCACTTAAGACAAAAGAAGTAAAAAATATGAACCTTTATAAGCCCAAAGAATCTGCCGGTTATATAAATAAAGCCGGGAACGACCGTGATGAATTTGCTCAATTGCCAAACGCAATTAAAGTCCTTTTTGCTGGGAGTTTTGAGAGGGGTGGAACAAGTCAAAGTTCAGAGACCCAGACTCTCACAAATCATGTGCAACAACTTTTAGCCGAAGGTGGATTTAATGGCACCAACGAGGTCAAAATGGCTATGAAATATTTGTTTGAAACAATATATGTATTAGAAGTTTTCACTGGCTGGCAAGATGGTAAAATGATTGAAAGATGGGAACCACTTACAACGGATGTAGCTGATCGTGTGGAACCTCAAGGGGGCGCTACACATGGAGGAAGTGGTCCTCAATTGTTGTGTAGGTTTAGAAGATACGAAAATGCTAAATATGGTGTTATGGGGAATAATGGCTCAAGTCTTCCAATTTATGATCAATATTTTATTCTAAAGAGAGGGGCATTGTAAGATGGTAGATTTTATAGAAGAATTTTCAGACGAATTACACCCTCAAATTAAAAAGATTACCGTTGCAAATTTAACAGCTCAACATAGCATAAAACTCGCTTATGCTGCGGTAGGATCGGGTCCAGCTCTCCAGACTTATGCGCCTTCTAATCTAGATCTTGTCAGGTGGAAAAATGGTAATTATTGGAACGACAAGGGTCAGTGGGCAATGGCAAGAGCTTATTCGGATGAATGGAATGATAAACCAATGTGGTTTAGGGTTGCCCACCGAATAGTTGATTGCGCTACAGATAATTGTGGAAAACCCGGTGAAACAAAAGAAATGATAAGGGTTAGTAGAAATCCAGACTATGGGCTTATAGGAGATCCCGGCGATCCAGTATCAGAAGAAAACGGCAACGCTGCATGGCTTTGGATTGTGGATTCTACACAAAACACTTTATATTCTGAAGAAGCTCAAATAACTCGCAATGCTCCAGCTTTTCCAGGAGGCGGTGCTCAAGGAGTGTCAGTCTTTGGGAATACAAGTGTTGGCGTTCGTGGAAAAGTTTTTTATGATCATGTTTTTGAATTAGAAATTCCACATAATAAAAGAAACATAGAGGAAGCGATGTTTGGCTCTGTTAGTGTTTCATATGCCGATGTTAAACCAACTTATAATTTTTATGTTGGTTCGTATGAGTGTATAATTGATGAACCTGATGTCGATGAAAGAATTCTTCCAAATATGTATGCCTTTTTATTGGTCCAGCAACAACAATTTGGTTCTAGCGATGTAATAATCAACAATGATCCATCAAGTATAGATAATATATTTGAGAAAAATGTTACTCTTAATGGTCTTATGTCGGGAACTTTGTTCGCAACAAATCAAAAAGGAGAAGCTTTTACAAATCAAGCATTGGTTAATTCTTCAATAGAAAATAAGGAGCAGAAGCTTGGCAAAGCTTCAAGTAAGGGTCAGTATTTTGATAAATTTGCAAATGTTTATCGAGGCTTTAATACATCAAGTGCGGTAAATATTAACTATATGGACAAGCTGACCAACTTAATTGTTCCTCAAACGGATTTATCTCTTTATAAAGATTTCAATAGCAAAAGATTTAATTTTCCAATGTGTGTCGATATTAGCTTTTCAACGGATGTAAGCACTGAATTTGCACAAGCTCTTAAACAATCAAAATTAAGCAGTGCCTTGATGAAAGATACTGCTACTGGCTCTTTTAGTTCTGTCCGTGCTTCAGGAACATTAGATTACGAAGATCCCAATTGGGATTCTCGATTACGAGTGCCGTTTAAACCAGCTCAATTTACAAAAGAATATTATAAAAATGCGACTATTGATCAAGATCGCCCAGTGGTTTTAGTTCATTTTGGAACAAGAAACAAGCCCTATCGAAATCCCTGGTCAAGAGACAGTTATTGGACACCACTTGCTAATATTGCACACAATACGGGTCAAATTACTTCAACACCAGGTCACGGCGAAACTAAAGGCTCCCAGGACGAGGATAATAGTTTTTTTATTGGTGATGCTGTTGTAATTGAAATAGGGCACCAACCGAATATACGACATGTAGCGGGACAAATTCTTGCATATGCTTCCAAAGCAGAACCAGTTTCTAATAGTGACGGGGACGTTCCTCCTATTGATGGTCTTATTCGAACTTGGAGGCCGATAGTATATGATACGTCTTTAGTAGGAAATGATGATGACGCAGCGAGACAAAATGTTCCGGATATAGGTATTTTTTATCCAGAAACAGTGCGTCATCATCGTTTTGCGTGGACGGATCGAATCGAACACCCATATTATATTTATGGAGATCTAACAGCTATTCCAAGCGGTCGCCCACAATATAAAAGGGCTGGCGATTATAAAATTATTAATCCTGTTGATGACACTATTACATCAGCTGAATTAAAACAATGGGATATCACTGATTGGATTAAATCATTGTCTTCTCAAAGTTTTACGACTGATGAAAATAAAATAACTTATTTGGGTCCATATAATCAAGAAATTAAAGCAGCACAAAGCAATGGTGGTGATACTCAATTCTTTAGAACTTTGATGACCATTATTGTAGCTGGAAAATTTTCCCAAATGGTCAAAGAAAAAACAAGAACATACGGAGAAATTATTCAAGGAATTAAAGCATATTCAGAAACTGTTTTTTACAAAGTAGAAAAATGGGCTTTAAACAATAGAGGTGAGTTTGCCAACGGAAAACCAATTCAATCTTTTTATTTACCTAATTCAAATGAGATTGATGTGCATCGGTATATTGACACGCAAGTTAAATATGGAAAAAGATATGGCTATAAAATACTTGCATACCAAATGGTTTTTGGAAATAAATATAGATATGTTTTAAATCGAGTTCCGACATCAGATAATTCACAAGATACGATAGCACCATATTTTGGACCAGTTAACGATGGTGAAGCTGAAATTTGTATTTTTACATCACCTTCTATAAGATTAATTGAAGTTCCTTATTACACCTTCAAAGGAATTGTAATGGACAGCCCTCCCATTTGGCCGCATGTGAATATTATGTCATACATGAAAGAAGCTGATAAAGTTTTGTTTTTCTTTCAAGGGAATGTTGGGAACTATAAATTAAATCCAATTACTATTTTGAGAGAAGATTCCATTGATATTGATAAAGTAAGAGATGCCCAAAAAACATATGTTGGACCAATTGAATATAAAAGCGATGATCAGGCAAAAACATTTCAAGTTTTTAGAACAACAAGAGTTCCAAAAACATATCAAGATTTTTCTGAATGGAAATTGAAGGATGTGGAAGCAGATATTTTTGAAGCACCACAACCTCAAAAATCAGCTACTGCTGCTGCATTTTTAGACGACATCACACCAAATACAAAATATTATTATATGTTTAGAAGTGTGGACATCCACAATCATGTTTCAAATCCTTCACCAGTTTATGAGGTTGAAATTGTAGATAATGGCGGAGCACCAGTTTTGTCAACAAGAGTTCATCCTCTTGTAAGAGAAAAAGAGCCACCCCAAAAACCAGCAAAATGTATGAAGAAATATATTTATATTACTCCAAATCCTGTTCACTTGCAAGTCAATAAATCGGAGTCAGGACTCACAACAGACAATGGTAAAGTAAATGAACTGCCCGGTAATGTTATACAAAACGGTCCAGTTTTAGGTGTCGGTGGTGAAACAATTTGGGGGAAGAAATTTAAAATTAGATTGGTTTCAAAGAAAACGGGCAAAAAATTAGATTTTAAGTTAGAGTTCAAAAAAGAACACGAGGTTCCAACGGATCAAGGAGATTTAGATGGTGGGCAAAAAATATGTTAGAAGTAGAAAACCAAACTATTTATTTGGGGATAGGAGAATTTTATGGCATTTTTAGACAATAGTGGAGACATTATTCTTGATGCAGTCTTAACTGATACAGGAAGATTTAGACTAGCAAAAGGAGATGGTTCGTTTAAGATTGCAAAATTCGCGCTTGGCGACGAAGAAATTAATTATGGCTCATATGATAAAAACAATGCAAGCGGTAGTGCTTATTACGATTTAGAAATATTGCAAACTCCTATTTTGGAAGCATTCACAAACAACACTTCCACAATGCAAACTAAACTGATTTCGATTCCACGAACCAATTTACTATATTTGCCCATCATGAAACTTGGCGGTCCACAAGAGAACTACACTTCTGGATCGAATTATGACGGCAATTTTGTTGTTTGTGTTAATTTAGAAACGGCGGGTGACTCAAACACTACTGGAATTTTGGATGGCGACCAAAACGATGACATACAAGGATTTTTAAACGGCTATCAACCTTCTGGTCAATCAACTGGAGGTTCTATCCGTGTAGATCAAGGGCTTGATACCAGTGAAATTCCTAGTACCTATACGATTGATGCTGATTTAAATGAAACACAATATATTGTTGAAATGGATAATCGGTTTGGGACAATTGTTTCTGCTGGTTCTACAACAGTTGCTGCCAATGTTTCTTTTATTGACGACG
>Ga0209128_1003359_pt1 | contig 9874 bp, 25 predicted proteins | sample ETNvirnome_6_100_FD_184072 | JGI IMG/M metagenome (GOLD analysis project Ga0209128, IMG submission 184072) | Marine viral communities from the Pacific Ocean - ETNP_6_100 (SPAdes) (version 2) | ecosystem: Environmental > Aquatic > Marine > Oceanic | place: Pacific Ocean | collected 2013-06-19
TAATTGAATATACAAAACCCAAAATCATCGTTTGCATCTTCCCCCGCCCGCTCTCTGTAAGATTTATAAGCTTTTGGGCGTGCCCACTGGCGCGCAAGTGCTTCCTCTCGAAAAAAAGAAAATGCGAGGAACCTGTAATAAAAAGATACCCACGGAGGACTAGCGGAAAACAGTGCCTGATTGGGCTCCGCGCCGTCCGTGGGCAATCTTATTAGGAATCAATCAAGTACAGAAGTCGCCGAATACTTCGTGAGCACCAGCAATTTCCTTGCCAACAAACCCGTGATTCCATAGTAACCAACAATAAAAGCCCGTGTGATTATTCTCACCTTGTGCCATAATATTCAATATGGGACCTGAGCCACTTGCCTTTTCAACCGAATGTAATTCCAGATTATCAAAGCACAATTCAGCCATAAACGAAGCGACCGACCATAAATCCCATTGTTCATTTTTGCACCAATCGATACAATTAGATATTGTTTCAATCGTGTCCTTTGATTTATTCCAGCTCGCCAGATCCTTTTCATCCTCGACTTTCATCCAATCATGAGGACGCTCATATAGTTTTACAGCATCCTCATAATCTTGCTGTATAAACTTCTTGAAGCCCTTTACGGCATCCGCGGTCGAATTTATCTTTGACCAAGTTGCCTGGATTCCCAGTCCTTCCATCCCTACTTTTTCAAGGGCATTGAATATATCTTCAGCACCACCGTATTGACAGGAACCCCAGTCCCCAACATTCAATCCGATTTGCTCATCTCCTAGTACTTCAGATATTTTACTATTTAATGTCATTTCGATTCCTTTCCCTAATTAAGCTTGATATGGAATAAATACCCACAATGTCCCAAAGTAAATTCGATAATTCGCTGAGGGTTGTGAATCGTCATCCCGAGTTAATATAGCATCCAATTCATTACCAGCGAGAAATTGCTGATTCTTGTAATTGGGGCTATCAAGGTCTTGCTCAAACATCAAGCAGTGAACGCCCGCTTCTGATACTTCCAAGTGGGCATAACCATATTCAATGAATTTAAAGCCAAACGGCTCCACTTTATTAATCCAGTGAGTGCTTATAAAAGATGCAAAATCTTTCACATCCTCGGCATCCCCTGAATCACCGTAAAGGTGCTTGTCAATTTGTAATTCTAATTGAGTCATTGTTGGCACCTCTCGTGACTAAAGTTTGTAAAGTCACATCCACAAACAGGGCAACCTTTAGCCCTTATTGGACCTTTGGGTTCTCTACGATCAATTGAGCCATCTTTTAGAGTCATAGGAATTATTTCCCTATCTCGACCCCTTGTAGTAACAATTGCCCAAAAGCCCTTTTTCGCAATCCACCTTCTTTCGACTTTAACCATTCCACTTTTCCTTTTCGTAATAATCGCATTTTTCGGAAGCGGCGAATTTATTAATTGACTTGATTTTATTTTTGTCATTTTTGATTCCCTTTTTTATTCATAATCAATATTACAACACTTGGGGGCTACTAATACATTCCTCTCTGTAAGTATTGTTCGCAAGACGGTGAACCCACTGGCGCGCAAGTGCATATTGAGAGAGGTTAGTGGCTGGCTGATGGTTAGTGGCTGGCTGATGGTTAGTGGCTGGCCGTGGCCCAGACCAATCCAGTAAATGAGATTGCCCCCAGTGCGCTCGCGCGCAATAGCCGGTCGGATCTGCGAAGCCTACCAGCGCGGGGATCTGCGAAGCCTACAACGGCGCGGGCTTGTCTGATCCTAGTTCGATCGAACTCACTCGAACGCCCTGCGCGCAACGGCCAATCTGCACGCTCACGTCGCACGCGCCAATGTAATCTGGATCTTGAGTGGTTGGTAAGCGAAAAAAAAGGGGAGCCTAATAAGACTCCCCCTGTGGGATGTGGTGTGTGTGATGGTTAGGAATTATTTAAATCTTTTTCCTCTAGAGGTGCTATATATTCTTCGTGGAACCGATTTCTCCAATGGTCCATATCTTCCCGTTGCACAATACAACCCCCCTCTTTAATCTGTAGCTCGTACTGACCAGTCTTTTTATTCAATTCTTGAGTAACGGTTCGAAGCTTCTTCTTCTCTTTTACTCTTATTGCCTTTGGATTCATCCAACAAATCTAAGAAATAGTGATCATAATCTTCAAGGCGAAGGGCCAGCAATACCGCCAGCCCCTCATCCTATTCGAACGGATCAGTATTAACCAACCTTATAAATGGCTGATCTACCATCCCGGCTCGATGCCGGTCCACCAACAGCTTTGCGGGCAAGAACTCTTACCTTCTTCAAGGCAGATGCTCTATCAGCTTTTTCCATCTTATCGTTGATAAGATTTAAGTGCTGAGCAATCTGTACAGCGGTTACACCTTCTGCACTACCCGTGATGTAAGTAAGGGTCTGCGAAGCTAATGATTGCTTCGGTGCAGCTTTGGTTGTTTTAGTCGATTTTGCAGTGTTTGCCATGTAGGCCTCCTTTTGCGTGTTATCGTTTATGTTTCACTTAAGCCTGATTTTTCAATCCGTTTATCGGTGAAAAACCCTTTCAATGAACAACAAATATTACAACACTCACTTTCTAGTATTGCTATTTCTCAACTCTTTGTTGCATCCCCACCCGATGGAGTAAACCAGCCATCAAGTGACTCTGAACCTGGGTCAGGTAATCTTGTTTCAGAGTCTGACCCCTCCTGTAAAACTTCATCCCAATAATCACAACTTGAACAACAATCTGAATCCTTTGTATGCCCCTCTTCGGGATGAGGCTGATCTGGCTGATCATCCCCTTTATACATTGGATCATATACCCACGGTTCTAGAGCTTCTGATACCTTACTCATTCGGTTCCTCCTTGTATTTCACTGATGCACTTTGCCCACCCAAATTTGATTCCTTGTTCCCAGTTCTTGTTTACCATGTATTGCTTTTTTATTCCCATTTCCTTTTAACTCCCATTTTTGTTTCAATTAATATTACAACACTCATTTGCTAGTAATACCCTTTCCCTTATAATACATATCAGCATTTGCGGTTGACCATCCCCACTCAAATATCCATCCTTTATCCTCAATTATGGCATTTACTCCCCAAATATATGTAATGCGAGCAAAAGGAATTGTGAATTGAATTTGTCCCTCATTGCGGCCGAAGATTGCCTGCATCAATTTTCGTTCTATTTCCTGCAGTCCATCGGGCGAGCCCACCGAGGCGTAGTGGTAGGGCACCCAGAAGGCAAAGCTGAATAACACATATAAGTTCCCGTGCCATCCAACAATAAACTCTAGGTCCACTGTAATCTTCTTTTTAATCTTGTTCCAATTTGTCATAACTATAACTCCCAATCCATATATTCGTTTTTACCAAAAATATTTCTTCCGCATAAAGCACATCTCCCTGATACCATTGCCCAGCATTCTTTGCAAGCCTGACGTTTTTGATGCCGCGGTGGGTTATCTGGATATAAATTTCCGTCCCTATCACATTGGGGATCTCCCGACTTGGGGTCTGGGTTATAATAACCGTATTGCTTTTTCTTCATTATCTTCCTCCCTTTAATCTAGCTATAACTCGATTTGTGGTATCAATTTGCATTCTAGCATCATCCATCCTTTTAATCATTTCATCAAAATCCTCCCTGGTCTTAATCAAATCCATAATAGTCTTCAGTTGTTTAAATGTAGGTGTAATAGTACCTGGGTAGGGCCACCTTCCCGAATGACCAGTAGGCTGCCCCTTTCTGTTACAACTTCGCCATATCAAACTCCATACTCTCTTACCCGGATAATCCCAATCACTAACATGGGATATAATGACTAAATATTCTTTCCAGCCATCTTTATCCTCGTGCATCAATTTTTTCTTAATAGCTCTATCCCAAGAATAACTCATATTGTTTCACTATCCTCTCCCCAATCTTCCCGATCGACTCCTTCATCATTCAAGCACTGTGATGTGAATTTTGAAAAGCTGTGAAAAGTATCTTTAATAAATGCAGTCAATGCATACATGAAATTGTTCATGTCGTGCCAATCATCAACTCCTCCTGCCCAGATCTTCTGGAATTTCTCATAATACTCTCGTTGAACTGGATTTTGAAATTTTCTCATATACACTCCGATTTATCTATTACTTTAAATAAGTATGCATTGGATGTTTGCATCTTTAAATCGTCAAACCGTTGTTTGGCCAATTTCAAAGAAGCCCATTCCGAATCCAATGAAAAAAGCTGCCTTGAAAACGCCGGCACCAGCTTCATAATTCCGTCATTTCTTTCAAATGCATATGCATCATCAACATCTAGTGATAACACAACATATTTATCTTGCTTAATTGCTACCTCATTCTTAGTCATTGTATCTGCGGGAGGGACACTATTATGTAATTCCTTTTCCTCATCCGTAATACCCTTATACGGGTCAAACTTATCTTTAGTCATTAGTAATCCTCCCCATACAATGATTCTCCGGCATACGCAGGATCATGATAATCATCTTTCCTATACGGATACTTCGAGGAATCATTTGATTCATAACATTCATCGCAATACAACCCCGTATAAAACCCATACGCATCGTTGCGTTGCCAATAGTGATATAATTTGCCATTCCTTACATAGGAATCTTTTGATTCCTTCCTACATCCTTGACAAATCGGTTCTGGTAAATCCATAAGTTACTCCCTATTCTTATTTTGTGAAAATTATTTTACAAGTATCCAGGATTAATACAACATCCCGGTCTCTATCAATTATCTCAACCACCTTATCTGGGTATTTCTCTGCTATTTCACTAATTGAAATGTGGGGCAGTTTGTAATGCCCATCTGGGAAATTTAATCCCTGTTTTTTCTGTTTTGCCATTTTGTTCTCCCTTTGTTAATCAAAATGAATTGTGTTTCAATATAAAAATACAACACTTGTTTTCTAGTAATACTAATTCTGGCGGGACCATTCTGGCGAACCCACTGGCGCGAGCGACAGACAAGCAGGCCAAAAAAAAGGGATAGAAGCCGGTAGCCAAAGATGGCTTTGGGAGGGGGAATCTGTAATGAATAACCCTGCACCGGCAATCTATCCCAGGCTTTGAAACCTTGGTGAAATTGAGGGTGCCCAATACTAAAACCTTGCGGTAACCTCTATAAAGGGCCCCCTACAATCTCTTCTGTTTTTATTTAGTTAAGAGCTGTAAGGTTAATGTCCGTAGGATCCTCCGGAGGATCTTCCGGATAATTTGCCAAGAGAATCTTCTGATGTCCTTTCGGTGTCCTTACCTGGTTCAATCTCCCCGCTTGCGGGAAGACCAGGTCCATCATCAGAATCTCCCGGACTTTTATCTTCTTTATGTAGATAATTTGAAGGGTGCTGTGAGGACAAATCTTTGTAATCCGATGCTAGGCAATCCAAACACATTCTTTCATCAATATCCATTAATTCTTCGGGCCATTGTTCTTCACATTGGCAACATGTCCAAATCATACTAACCTCTTAGTATTTAACTTGATAGGATCTAATGCTTCAAGCATTACCGAAACCGGATTAAAATCTTCAGCTGCCAATATAGCTTTCATGACAGCAGGTGAAAAGCCGGATACAAGAGCAACACCCTCTGAATTTTCAGAGGCTGGCATTCCTGTCATTGCTTCACGTAAATTCCAAAATACTAACTTGGGCATCTTGTAACCGGCTTCATTAAATCTATTCTTAATATTCTCTATGTGAGGATCTTTTCTACCAGTAGCCTCATCAAATTGCATATCAGATAATACTAATAACATAGTAGGCATACAATCTTGGGGCACATTGAATGATGTACCTGTGTCCAATACTAATTCGTATGCTTTCTCAAAATTTGTTGTCATACCCCAGTTGGCCCGTTGTAATCGATTGAATTTGTCCTTCAGGGACCAATCTTCCTTCAATTCAAAAAATTCAGGTGAGGCGCTGAAGGTAAGGCATCGGTTCTTAAATTGGCCTTTATTTCTTTCGGCCAAGTATATTCCAAGCGATGTTGAAACATCAATCGGGCTGGGATTAACACCATCCATATCCATAGAACCACTTACATCAACCATCGGGAGAATGGATTCACCTTCAGCTATATAATCTGGTAAGTTTAACCAGAGCTTCTCACCTAATGCTTCATCCCCAAACAGTGCTGCCCTTACTTGGTGTGGATATAGTACTGAGGCATTTGCCTTACTATTTTTATCATTTTTCCACTCAATAAATCTACCCTCATCCCGTTTATTGAAGGCCTTCATATATTTTGTCATCGCAATGGATGGGACAGTTGAATATTGTATCGCTTCAAATGCTTTATTGCACATTTGTTGTTCTACGGTTTGTGATCCCTCTTTCAAATGCACCCTATATTCTTTCCAGGTCATACCCATAGCATCTTTCAGCAATTTAGCTCCTTCCCCTTTACGAGGTGCCCACTTACATGCTAATCTATCAGGTTCACCTAAATACTGGGCCCAATATTCAACAATGTTCCACCCTACGGATGAATCTGTTAAATAAGGAACCAAATCTTTCCAGTAACCATAGTCCACAATTGCAGGTAGGTTATCTACTATGAATGGTGGTTGTGCAAAACACAATTTTTCGAATATAATATGGAAGGTTGCCCTTTCACCAGCACCCCCTCTGCACCATCGGGCCCAGAATAAAATCTTCATAGCAATTTCTTTGTCGGCCTTGTAAGCCTCACAAAACAATTTCCATATATAATCCTGCCCACCGTTTAAGGCTAGCTGCCTGACGGCTCCCACCTGGGCAAAAAAGTCCAAGCAAGCATTACCGGATGACTTATATTGAAGTCCTCCCTTTTCTGTGTATGCGTAATTTGTCATTTTAAAATTTCCCCTCTGCTACTTGAAATACTGTAAGCCCATAAGCGAGCCTCCACATGTCAACTACCTGTTTACGATCGTCCAATATAAATAATACGTCATATTTTCCCAAAACGTATTTTTCATATAATTCTCTCTTGATAATAGAATCCTTACGAAAATCCCCAGTTGTTCGCATATGTAAGAAATATCCAGGGATATGTTCTCCATCCTTGGCGTAAAATCCATACTTTTCCAAAAACTTAATAGTAGGTTCTGAATGTTTAGCCTGTCTACCTGAAAGGAAAATAATCTTGAGTCCACTGTCATAGGCCCATCTTACCACCGAAGCAACCGGCTCGTTCAACAGATCCTGATCGCAGGTTTCAGCCTTGAAAGGGTCTCTCCCATTCAATAAGGCTAAACAGCCGTCTAAATCGCATATAATTGCTTTTGTCATATTATTAAATCCTCTGATTCTGCTATAAGTTTGCACAATGATTTTTTATCCCAATTACCACTAACCGTAATTCCATTTTCTCTTTCCCATTCCCTTCTGGGTGGGCAGCCGGCATCAATAAATAATTCTAATACCGAATTACTCTGGTCGTAAGGAGTAATATCAGCAATTGCCCAGTCACTTCCAGGTTTGTTGGACTTGTATTCGTGGAAGGCTTTTATATTGTCTTCCTCATAATCGAGCCAAACCCTAAGTTGATAACCTTTATATGTCCACTGAGGTTCCATTTTTATTCCTCTCTCCCTTCAAGATTTCGTTCCCATCCCTTGCCTAAATTTTCTTCAATTCCAGTTCTCATCAATAAACTAACGGCATACCTAATAACATCACTTTGTGTTCTATAGGATTTTTGGCCGTATTCAGTTAAAAAGGTTAATTGCTCCTCATCGAAATCAAGGGCAACCCTTTTATAACTTCCTATTCTTTTCTTTTTAGGCATTTAATTCTCCCGATTAAAATTTTGTGTCAAAATTGATAGTTAATAATACAACTCTCAAATTCTAGTAATACTATTCTCAACCTTCTGCTACCTGGTGCAGCTGAAACTCTTCAGTATTGAAAATCTTCATTTCCAGTATCAAATTTCTTTCTCCTAGTTCTTCTTCCGTTATCCATTTCAATTTACCGAATTGTTTCTCTACTCTTTTTATAGCTTTTTTCTTGGAGCTATCCACTACCATGAAGCAGTGGCCTCCCTCTCCTAATCTTACAAAATATTGCTTCATACATCATACCCAAGGATCTAAGTCTGGATTAGGAATCATTTTCCATGATTTCTCCATCCCTTTTGCAAGCCCAATATCTATAACACCGGATTGGTTAGCATAACTACCTTTAATCTTCTTTAAGGCAATCATAAAGCGTTTATCTAAATCCCAGATATGCCCTTGTTTATTAGGCTTACCATTTAGGACTCTATTAAGTTCATCAGCAAATTCCTGAGTACATTCAATTTGATATAGTACTGCATGTCTTTGTCGATTAGAATGGACTCTCATCTCCATAGCCCAATCCATTTGATCAGCGGGTATAAATGACTCAATACCGTGAGCATCAGCAATACCGCCGTATTTTACTGTTTTCATTTCAGTCTCCTTTACTATTTTCCTCTACTATTTCCTTATTAATATCTGATATGTAAACTTTATTCTCATCCCTCTTTCCAATTATCTTTACCAAGTGATGGTGTAATAAATCTGGGTCACAGTATATTCTCTCATGCTTAAATGATTCATTATAATCCAAAACTATTGTTTCAGTATCAGTAGGAATATCGCGAGGATGGACATTCTCAGGATTAAAATGCTGATCATAAATTTCCATCGCCATTTCTGCATATTCGGCCTCCTTCACGATCTTGACCCAAAATCTTGTTGAATAAAATCTTCAAATGTCCAGGTTACCTCTGGGTCATCTTCTTGATGTTGATGAAATGCCACCGTACCAGACTCACAGTCAACAACTACATGACAATCCAGATCACCATGTATACCTGTACCAATCCCATAACCTGTTTCGGGATGATCATACTTGGTTCTCATGTTATCAAACAATATTCTTGTGAGATATTCATCATCACTCCATCTTCCTTGACCAGCAATCATTCCGGTCTGGACAGATCTCAGAATTTCACCAGACCCATGATGTGTATATAAATATACGGGGTGTGGATCCATTTCTATTTTTACTTGTGCTCTAGCTCCCATTTAAGCCTCCTCTTTTCTTTGTTTTGGTGGAACTACGTATTCTTTATTTATTTTATCCCAATCTGGATAATGTTTTGTAGATGACCTGCGTATATTTGGATCACGCCGTTCGATTTTACCATACACTTCAGTTCCATATAGGTCGTTTTTAATATCTTTTTCAGTCTTTATTTCATCAATACATTTATTACACATTCTTTCATCAGTATCTCCATCAGTATCATCAAAAAGGTGTTCGCATTCTTTACAAGTATATTCTTCAGTCATTTCCTTATCCCTTCTATTTTGCCGATTCGAACTGGTTTACCATTGTCTATTCTATAATTAATGTCTTGATTAACTTGTACAATCTTAAAACCTATAGGAAGCATCCATCTAGACACGAGTTCATTCCCAGCTATATCAGCTTCCTGTCTAGTTGCAAACACTTGTGCATTGAAGATGGGTTCCTCTCCAGTCTTACCTGTAAATAACATTCCAGCTTTATAGCCGCCAATGGCTTTATATTTTTTTACTGAAATATATATCTTTTCAATACATTTATTACACATCATTTTTTCGTCCGTATCTCCATCGGAATCGTCATAAAGCGTGGAGCATTCTTTACATTCCCAATATTCAGCCATTTAAATATCCTTCCTTATCATCCAACATATTTGTTAATTCCTCCTCGGTTACAAAATTATCATCATCCTTGAATATCTCTTCTGGATGCATTTTCCCATCAGGACGACTCCAGTTTGTTATTCCCCTTCTTAATATGGCACTCAACATTCTTGACATGTCGAAATCTTTGTTGACGAGCCACCAAGAACAGGAT